>JAABUV010003282.1_pt1 | contig 20748 bp, 24 predicted proteins | sample 5559971 | NCBI WGS metagenome assembly JAABUV01 (sample SAMN10711881, study PRJNA513362) | rock metagenome | isolation source: Antarctica rocks | place: Antarctica: Victoria Land, Knobhead nord | collected 2015-12-19
CGCCCTGCTTACGGGTAGCCCCCGCATGCCGGGTTGGCACTGCCTGTGTGCCTTCCTAGCACTAAGCGCTGCGCCCTGCCCGGCGCAAGCTCCCGTCACTACACTGCGACGACAGGGACTGCTGTGTGGAAGGCTCGCCTGCGGGACGGTGGCTCATGGCAGAGCGAGCGGCAGCGCATGTGACGCCCGCATCCAGGGCATCACACTCGGGAGTGCGCGCATGTGTGCTGACGAGCGTCCTCGGGCCGCAAGCATGGCTGGCGCCCTGGTCAAGCCCTCGGGCATGGGGTTGAGATGCGGCTGGGGGCGGAGGTCGGGCGGGGCGGGTGGTGGTGCCCTGGTTACGCGGTGTGTGGGAAAAGTCGGGCACTGGCTTGGCCGGTTCACGGGCGAAGCCCTAGGGTGTAAGGTTGCATTCCGGCTCATGTTCCTGCTGAGCCCGGGGGTTGCGCGGCGCAGGTGATGGTGCCCTGGGTCACGCGGCGTACGGACCCCATCATGGCCACCGGCTACCACATGCTGCTGGGCGGCGCGCCGCTGCTGGCGCTCTCGGCCGCGCGCGAGGCGCCGCTGCTCGCCGAGCGCCTGCCGCAGCTGACAGGTGCGGCGAAGCCAGCGCTCGGCCGCCCGCCCGCCTCCGCACCAGCGCTGGCTTTTCTCGCGCTCCCGCAGCCACCCGCTCACAGGGGGACACTGTGACAAAGCGCGGCGCGCCTGTTCAGCTGCATTGGGGTCAATTCCGCATCGCGCGGGAGCGCCGCGCCCCGGCCCGCCTGCCAGCCGACAGGGGAGCCGCGCGCAGGCGGGGACGCCGCGCTGCTGGCGTACGTGTCGCTGCTGGGCAGCGCGGCCTCGTACGGCGTCTTCTTCCTGAACGCCAGCCGCGGCAACCTGACCGCGCTGTCGTCGCTCACGTTCCTCACGCCCGTGTTCGCGGCCGGCGCGGGCTACCTGGCGCTGGGCGAGACGCTGACGCCGCTGCAGCTGGCCGGCGCGAGCGTGACGCTCGGCGCGGTGTTCCTCATCAACGCGCGCCGCGCGTGACGGGCCCCAGCGCCCGGGCGCCAGCCGGGGGCTGCACAGCCCTGCTGCCCGCGCACGCGGCCCGCGAGCGCGATTGCCTGTCAGCCTGCTCAGGCGCTCGTGACGTGCGCGACTGTGCAGCCTTCTAGCGCCAGTGCAGTGCTTGCGCACCCTCTGCAGTAGTGCGCTTAGTGCGCTGCCGCGCTGTGTAGGGGACACTGCCTCACCGGACGCATGCCGAACCAATGATGACTGGAGAGTGTGGATATAGTGAGTGTCACTCCAGGGAGTCACACGCACTGAATGCATGCGTGTACCGCAGATGTGCTGTTTACACACTTGCAGAGTGCTCAGTTGGCAATCCGTGTTCAGGGCACCATGCAACAGGCCGAGCACCCCAGGTCGGTCGGGTCACTGCATGCTCACTTATTGCTGGCACGGCTGCAAGTGACACCCATGCGCATCTGTGACGGCATCGGACGCCCGCCAAAGCTCGCGCACGCGCGCAAGGCACCCAGCTATTTGAACCACTCTGTAATCTGCCGCGCGCGCTTGTCGGGCGAGGCCGCCCGCGCCGCCGGGCGCTTGTGCTTCGGGGCCGCGGGCGCGCCCGCGCTTGCCTGCGGCTCGCCGTCGTCCTGCCCGCCTGTGCCAGCAGCATCAGGTTCGCATGCAGGGCTGGCGCCCTGCGGCGCACGCCGCGCGTTCTCCTTTCCGGCCCGCGCGCCGGGCCGGGGCGCGGCGCGCGCGGCCGCAAACAGGCCCTCCTGCAGCACATCGCGCAGGCCGAGCTCGCCCCAGCGCCGCTCCGCGCGCACCGCGGCCTCCACGTCGCAGAACTTGACCGTGCGCCGCTTGGCGCGCCGCGCCTGCGGGCCCCCGCGCGGCACGCGTCAGCGCACCATGCATCTCCTGTCGCAGCGCCGGGCACACGCTGGCTTGGTCAGGCGCCTGCCGCGGCATGGCATGGGGACCGGGCTCGCCGCCCGCGCCCAGACTCGTGAGCCTGCGCGCTGAAATGCAGTCAGCGAGCGCCTGCATGCAGCAGCGGCTCACCCTGCGAGCAGCTCCCAGCGCGTGCTCTTCAGCCCCGGAAGTGGGGAAGACAGGCTGTGTGCCAGGCTGCGGCGCTATGCGCAAATCGCAGAGGTGGAGAATCTGAGCCTAACCTCTCAAGCATCAGGGCGTAGGCAGCTCCGGCATGCCAGCGCCAGGGACTCAGGCGTGCGCAGCGCGCCTGCGCAGCGGCCTTCTCAGTCAGCAGCTCCAGCACGAGCTCGGCCGCCTTGGCAACGGCCTTGAGGCCGTCGGCGGACACGCGCGACACGTCCGGGTCCAGGCACATCACGCGCTTGATGAGCGTCAGCGGGAAGCCGAACGGGTGCGCCGTGGCCCCGGGGTCGGCGGGCGGCTCCGCGTCACCGGTGCCGGCAGGCCCAGCCTCCCCGCCGGCGCGCTCCGGCGCCTCGCCCGCGCCGGCCCCGCCCGGCGGGTCTGCCTGGAGCTCTGCGTCGCCCGACGCGGCCGCTGCGCTGCCTGGCCGGCTCGCAAGCGCTTCCCCGCCGCCGGCCTCGGCAGGCGCAACGGCGTCCGCCTGCACACGCAGACGCAGCAGTTTGTACAACATGTTGCGGCAACGCTGGCAGTCGCGGGCTTGCTGCCAACAGCCTCGGGCATGTGACTGAAAGCGGGCTTGCGCTCTCAGCAGCAACGCTGCGGAACTCACTGATGTCCATCTGCAGGTCATCCGCAGGTCATCAGAGTCGGCGCGCGCGCCTTGGCAGCCGAGGCGCGCGCCGCAGCGCGCGCCTTGTACGCCGCGCGCTCCTCGTCGGACAGCGCGCGCCACTGCTCGCCCAGCGCCTTGGCCACCGTCGCGACGGACACCCTGGCGCCGGGCTCCGCGGCGGCCAGGCACGCCTCGCGCGCGGCCGCGCGCCGCTCCTCAGAGAACAGGAAGTAGGCGGACTGGCCGCGCTGCGCCATGGCGGCGAGCAGGTGCCTGCTCAGCCGGGCTGCACGCAGTTTCTCTGTGCAGATAACCAATTTCGCCTTCCTGGCTCACACAGGGCTGGCCACCGGCACTCACAGGTGTCCTGTCAGAACCTGGATGCGCGCAATCTTGTTCTATGGTTTGACAGACCCGCCTGCTTGCCTCCCAGCGGGGCTGTCTGTTGATGCGTACGGTGTACTGATGAGACTCGGCTGTTCACTACAGTGCGCTATCAAAGGTCCTCTGGTGAAAATAAGCATCAGCTGATCAGCTCAAGAGTTGAATTGGCAGCAGGGTAGTGCTAGCAGGGTACAAGCAGGCAGCAAGGTGAAGGGACCTCCAGAGGGAGCGGTGACGCAATACTTTACTGAAGTAGCAGCTAGGACATATATCCAGTCAAGTGCGCGTGCTGTGCGAGCGCACCACAGGGCTGGTGTATGCACGCTACACCAGCTGGCTCAATGTGGCGCTGAGCCTGCCCCCGAGAAGTGTGCAGCAAGCCGTCTACAAGCAACTCGCTGCGTAGATTTGGCACAGCGCTCAGAATGCGTCAACGTGTGTAGGCAGAAGCATGCGCTGGCAGACAACACGGGAAGAGCGCCAGAGCCATGGATCGCAAGAAGAGCGCGCCTGTGCCGATTGATGCAGACGTTGAGAAGAGCCTGGACGTCATCCGCCGTCTGAAGGTCTGGCACAGCTCTTGCCTCTGGCATCAAGCTCAACTGCGCATCGCGTTAGAGCTCTGCTTGCTTACGTTGGCCGTCTAGTGTGTCTGTGTCTATAATGGCCGTCTAATTGCAAGCCGCCCAGCACTGCCTGATGTGCTTGCGTGGGCGGTGGCATTTCACCCCTGGCTGCGGCAGTGCTAGCACAGCCAGTTCCAGGTTTGCAGGCGTTCAGCGTTGGTACGCGCGCCAAACATGCGGTGGCTGCGCGCAGGGGCAAGGAGTGGTCTCGGCGTCAGAGCAACAGGCGCTCGGGCACCTGTCAGATTGGCTTGCCGAGTTGGGCGTGACAGCCCCTGCCGGCAGCAGCGATGACGAGGACCTGGTCGAGGATGACAAGGCGCGCTCGTACCTGCACGCCATCCGCGGCCAGTACGCGCGGCAGATGGTCAAGCCGGTGCGCGCCTGCCTGGGCGCGGTCCTGTGCCAGCGCCGTGTCGCGTCTCGGCTTGTCAGGCTATGCCTTTGCTGTCTGTAACCGAGCACAGGGCGTGCCGCCGTGCTCGCTCGCCAAAAACGAATGATGGTAGTCGACTGACTGCCTGGGGGCCTGCCTGCGCAGTTCGTGCATGGGCAGCTCTTCGGGCAGTCCCCACAGGTGCTCCCCCACCTTGAAGCTTTACGTCACCATGGTGCATGCACTATCGGCTGCGGCCGGGAACTGCGTGCCAAGGCAGCCGTCTGCCTGGCGGGTCCTGCACGCGCAGGGGGCGCCTGCTTGACAAGGTTGGGCCGCGCAGTCAAACGGCCTGCTGCGGAGCCGGCGAGCCTCCAGGGACAAGCTGCTGGAGGCGCCGCTGGCGGCGGAGATGGAGAAGGTGCGCCGCGCGCAAGCCACCCTAACCCTATTGCTCCTCAGACCTGGGCGCTGGCGCGCGGCATGCGGCCGAGCACAATGCGCGGGGGCCGGCTGCAGTGTCCAGGGAGAGCGCGCCCGCCATGTCATGGGGCCGTCGTGGGGCCCCACCATGAGCGCGCCGCGCCGCGCGCCGCGCGCAGCTGGAGGACTGGGACGGCTTCGACGTGTTCGAGGTCGCGCGGCTGTCGCGCGGGCGGCCGCTGGAGACGGTCGCGCTGGCCGCGCTGCAGCACTTTGGCCTCGTCGAGAAGCTGGGCCTGCCCGCCGCCAAGCTGTCCGCCTTCCTGCGGGCGCGCCCGGCCCCCCCTCCCTGCGTGTGTTGCGCCCAGCCAGCTGCATGCCGGCGGGGTCTCCACCATGGCAGGCTCCCCACGCGTCTCCCACACGTCCGGCCCGAGCGTCATTGGACTCGGCAGCCGGACTGGTCCGTCAGGATGGCGCCGTTAGGGTAGGGCATATGGAAGGGTATATGGAAAGGCCTAGATAAGGCCCTGTCCTGAGCCTGGCGCGCTCCGAGGCGGCGGCAGGATGTGGAGGCCGCGTATGCGCTGCCCAACCCGTACCACAACAGCACGCACGCGGCGGACGTAACGCAGGGCCTGGCCGCCATGCTGGCCGGCAACCAGGCGGTCACCGCGCAGCTCACCGACCTGGAGCTGCTCGCGCTCGTGCTGGCCGCAGCCGTGCACGACGTGGGCCACCCGGGTGCGGCTTGCGCCCGGCCCGGCCGCCTGCTGCCGGCCGGGAAGGGGCGGGCTTTCGCGCGCGGCCGCTGTCGCGCACCGCGGCGGCCAGCGGGGCCGAGCGGCCGCGCCGGCAGACACCTGCAAATTTTGTGGCCTGCGTCGAGGTGAGCCGTTCCCGCGTGAAGGGAGTCAGTGTGCTGGTGCGCCGGCGAGGATCTGTTCGCACGCTGCCCGTTCAGGCGGGGGCGCCGGCGATGTCACGCAGGCGTGTCCAACGAGTTCCTAGTGCAGACGCACGCGGAGAGCGCGCTGACGTACAACGACGCCAGCGTCAACGAGAACATGCACGCCGCGCTCGCCTTCCGCCTGCTGCGCCGGCCTGGCAACAACTTCCTGGAGGCGCGGGTCAGGGTTAGGGTAGGGTAGGGGACATGATAGGTAGGGGACATGGGCGCCCTGCCGGTAGGGCTGCAGACTGCGCCCAAGAGGCGGCGCCCGCCCCGCCCGCGCGGCGTGCGGGGGCGCGCCTGGGGCTGCGGCGCAGGCCGGCGCCGGTCTGGTGCCCTGCTTCGCGCCCTGTGAGTGGATGAGCGGCCGGCCTCGGCGCAGGCCGGGCGCGCACGAGCGCAGCCAGCGCCCCAGGCGCGCCGGCGCGGCGCGGCGTCAACGGCACGGGGTGCAGTGGGGCTGGATCGGGACTCGCATTTCCCAATGCCGAGCATGCGGCCAAGCTGTCAGGGCGGGGCGGTCAAGGCGGGGCGGCGCAGTGTTGGCTGAACGGGCGCGGGGCTGACGCGGCACGCGCGCGCCGCGCGCCAGGTGCTGCTGGACAGCGACTACCGCTTTGTGCGCCGCACGATGGTCAGCCTGGTCCTGGGCACAGACATGGCGCTGCACTCCGACATCACAAAGGCGCGCCGCCCATGCCGGGTTGCGGCATTCGCCGCCCGCCCGCGCCTCTGCCGCCGGCGCGTCCGCGACCGGCCCGGTCGCGCGGCCGCCGCAGCGCCGCCGGGCCGCCGCCCGGGAGCGCCGGGCGGCAGCGCCGGGGCGGTGATCCCAGGCCCCGCGCGCGGCGCGCCGCAGGACTTCGCGGCTTCCGCAGACCTACCATACACCCTACCAACCCTACCTTATACTGCGCCGCCGCAGGACTTCGCGGCAAGCGCGCGGCTGTTCGGCGCGGACCTGGCGGCCTGGCCCCCGGAGCGGCGCGCGGCGCTGCTGCAGATGCTGGTGCACTGCGCCGACATCGGCAACCCGGCGCGGCCGCTGCGGCTCAGCCTGGCCTGGACCGGCCGCATCGTGGAGGAGCAGCTGGCGGAGGGCGACCGCGAGCGCGCGCTGGGCCTGCCGTCCTCGGCCATCCGCGATCGCTCGCGCGTGGACGTGCCCAGCAGCCAGGCGCGCCGCTGCGGCGTCGGGGCTGCTACGGGGGGGGGCTGGGGCGGGTGGAGCGGGGCGGCGCGCCCGGGTCTGTATGCTGACCCCGAGCAGGGCCGGCCGCAGACCCTGATGTTGGCCAGCCGCACGGTGTGGCTGCTTGCCTGTCAAATGCAGCGGGCGCAGGCCGGACTCATGCTGGCGGGCGGCCGCCGGTGCGCGCGTGCCGCGCACGCAAGGACCCCGCCTGGCTGACCACACGAATGGAAATGGCGCTTGTGCAATAGTCAGGCCTGCATCTCGCGCGCGCCGCGGCAGGTCGCCTTCCTGGCGTTTGTGGTGCGGCCGTCGTTCGAGGCGGCGCGCCCGGTGCTGCCGGCGACCGCGGCCGCGGTGCTCGCCAATGCGGAGCGCGCGCGCATGCACTGGGCGCGCTGCGCGGCCAGCCCGCCTGACGACCTGTTCCGGCTGCCGTAGGTTTTCAGGGTCGTGCGCGGGCTCCCCGACGGGCGCTGCTGCTGTCTCGTCCGTGCGATCCTGCCTGCGTGAGCGAGCAGCTTAGGTGCTCTAAAGTGATTTTTGCTCATCAGCCCATGGACACTCTGGCGAGTGCGCTCTGTCGGGCATGGGTTTACAGGAATGGTGTTTTTGCGCCAGTGTCCCCTTGCCGCCTGTGTGTGTCTGACCAGTTTGTTGATTCACCGTCAAGTGGCTGTCTGCCACAGCTGTGTCGCTCGGGGCAGTGTTAGTGCAGCAAATGGGCTGCTCTACAGCAGGTGCATGGAGTTGTGATGACCACTGAGGACGATCCGTCATGCTGCTGGGTGATGTACATGTGCAGCCTCAAGCCGTGCACCTGATTTGTTTCCTGACTCATAACTGCTGCAAAAATGGAGAGGAGTGCATTGTAACAATGACCCGGTGCTCGTTCTAACATACAGGCATGCCAGTGCACACTGCGGGCAAGCCAGCCGGCCGGCAGCGCGCGTCAGACAGACAGCACACCCGCCGGCCAGAGCTCCTGCGAGTTCTACACGTTCGGCGATGCAGGCGCGCTGGCCTGGCGTGTTCCGACAGAGTGTACATGCGAGCGCCTCTCCTGCAGCACGGAGCCCTGCAAAGCCCCGCGCCTGGACCACAACACCCTCCCCTGCCTCAGCCAGGCTGGAAGGAGCCGAAACAGCCATGATGCTGCCGCACTCCCTCAGTGCCGCGCAGGGCCCCCGCGCGCAGCTACCCAGGAGGCTGGCGAGGCGCGCCGTCGCCGACGCGGCAGTCCACGCACCGGCGCCAGGGCGCGCGCGTCCCTGTGAGCCGCCACGAACGCGCAGCGGCCGGGTTAACCCCAATAGACGTCACAGCGTTAAGCTCGGCGCCGCGGCAGCCCGGCCGCGCCGGCAGAGCGTGCGCGCGGCAGCGGCGCTGCGCGCCCGCGCCAGCGGCCCCGCCCGCCCGGCCCGCTCAGTTGTAGACCATGTACTTGGGCGTGGCGCTGAACTTCTGGTACCCCTTGATCACCTGCGCGGCGCCGCTCGGCGTGCGTCGGCCGCCACCCGCAGCAGGCGCGCCCAGGGTGCGGCGGCGGCTGCCGCGGAGGCGCGTAAGCGGCAGCCCGCCATGAGGGCAGGCATGTGTGCAGGCGGGCAGCTTCTCTCCTGCAGGCGGCAGCATGCGCCACGCGGCATGCACCAGTCCCACAGACAGCCAGCAATCAATGTAGCTATGACAGCTCTGGGGTTCTGCATTGGGCCCCGACCTTGTTGACGGCGTCCAAAAAGTCCTTCTCGGTGACGGTCTTCCGCCGCGCGCGGATGGCGAACATGCCGGCCTCCGTGCACACGCTGCGGATGTCCGCGCCGGTCGCGTTGGGGCACAGCCTGCCGCAGCGGGCGCCCGGTCGGCGCGCCGCGCCCGGGGCGCAGCAGCGGCAGGGTCCACCGCCGCGCGGGGCGCGCGCTCGGCTGCCGGGCACCTCAGGCGGCATGCGGGGCCCTGGCACGCAGGCCGCCCAGCCCTGGCCGACGCGGGGTTGCGTGCAGCGCCGGACGAGCTCGGGGGCCCGCAGGCGGCGCCGGCTGCGGCGAGGAGGCGTGCGGGCAGCGCGCGCAGGGCGGGCGCGCCGCGCCTGGACAGCAGCTCGAAGCGGATGTCGCGCTCGCAGTTCATGGTGCGCGTGTGGATCTGGAAGATCTGCGTGCGGCTCTCCAGGTCGGGCAGGCCGAACTCGACCTTGCGGTCCAGGCGCCCCGGCCGCAGCAGCGCCGGGTCCAGCGTGTCCGGCCGGTTGGTCGCCATCAGCACCTGCGATAGGGCTAGGGTAGGGTGAGCTCTCGGCGCCCTCGCAGCCGGCATGCGTTCCCGACAGCCCTGGCCCGACGGGCCCCGTCGCCGCGGACGGCGCGCGCGGCCAGTCACGCGCCATCATCACTCGGCCGCAACGCATGCGCGGCCGCCTGGCAGGCAGGCCGGCTCGGGCACCGCGCCAGGGCGAGCAGGCGGCTGGCCTGCACGTCCGCGCGCGACGCGAAGGCGCCGCGCGCCGACCGGCGAGCATGGCCGCGGGCGAGGTGGACCGGGGGGGGCGGCGCGGCGCGCGCGCCTTGATGTTGCCGCGCGAGTCGAAGCCGTCCAGCTGGTTGACGATCTCCAGCATGGTCCGCTGCACCTCGTTGTCGCCGCCTGCGCGCCGCGCCCCCGTCAGCCGCCGCGGCGCCCTCTGCCCCCGTCAACCGCCCGCGGCGCCCTCTGCCCCGTCAATCGCCCGCGGCGCCCGCTGCCGCGGCGCCCGCCTCCTGAGGGCAGCATGCTCCTGAGCAGCAGTTGCTCTTTGGCTGTGCCAAGATCCCCATGAGCCTGCAAAATCTGCAAGCTGACACCCTGTCTTGTGCCTCGGGCCCCTTCGCAGACTGCAGGTCCCACAGCGCTGGGCACCACGCACGGCCTGGCCAGGCCTTGCACTTGGCCGTGAGCGCAGCGGCGGCGCTGCGCATTGCAAGCCCCGTATGGGCGCACCCGCGCCATCGTCGAAGCGCGCGCCGCCGATGGCGTCCACCTCATCGAAGAAGATGAGGCAGGCCTTCTTCGAGCGCGCCATCTGCAGTGAGGCACGCGCAGGTGACCCGGTGTGACAGCAACCCGCACCCCAGCCACCCTCCGGCCTACCCCACGAGTCTGTTGAAAGGTGCCGCATGACACGGGGAGGGCCATCGCGCCCACGGCGTGCGCGTCTCAAAGGTACGCGTCTTGCCACGGGGTGGCTGGGAAGGCAGGGCGGGCGGGCGCACGCCCTGCGCCTGGCTGCGCTCGCTGGGTGCTGTGCGGCTGTACCTTGCCGCTCAGCCTGGAGCTGCGCACCTCAGCGGCCCACAAACGCGCCGCGCCCGAGTCGCAGCCCACACCAGCGCCGCTGGCGCAGCGGGGCGGCAGGGCAGTCTGCGGGACGGCGGCCGCGTTCGCGCGGCGAGCAGCACCCGCGCGGCGCGGGCGGCCCGGGGCTAGGGGCGCGCCTGGAAGAGCTCGCGGACCATGCGCGCGCCCTCGCCCACGTACTTCTGCACCAGCTCGCTGCCGATGACGCGGATGAAGCAGGCGTCGGTGCGGTTGGCCACCGCGCGCGCCAGCAGCGTCTTGCCCGTGCCTGCCGCGCGCGGCGGCCGCCCTGAATAGCTCGCCGCCAGGCGCGCGCGAGCCCCTGGCCCTAACAAACCACCTTGACCTACTCGCGCCAGGTTCACTTCAAGCCATCCTCGACATGCACGCGCGGCAGGCATGCAGACTCCGCGCCCCTTGCCTGCACCTGACTTGAAACACAGCTGTGCTGCAAAGTTGCGCTGGTCACTGATCACAGCGTTTCTGTAACGGCCCCGAGACTGCGTCGGCCCCACACGGGTCAAGTCACACAGTCTCACGGATGAGGGCGCGGCAGCGGGCAACGCACCGGGCGGGCCGTAGCAGAGGACGCCCTTGGGCGGGTCGATGCCCAGCTGCACAAACTTCTCGGGGTGCAGCATCGGCAGCTCCACCACCTCGCGCATCTTGTCGATCTGCGCCACGCCCCCGCCTGACCGTCAGCAACGCCGGCGGCTGGGCATGCTGCAGCTCTGTCATCAGAGTATCAGAAACGTGAGCAATTTGTAAGGTGCGCAGCGCATCCGAACAGTCGATGCGCCGTGCCTCTGCCAGACACGCCAGCAGCCCTGAGGGCAGGGGCAGGGCAGGTGCAAACACCCTGGCTAGCTGTGCTCGGCAACCGCCGGGCGATACGGCCATGCGCGCGATGGCCCTGGCGCAGGACGCAGGCGCGCGCCTGCTCCTTGCAGCCGCCGATGTCCGAGTAGGTGACGTCGGGCTTCTCCTCCACCGTCATCATCGTCACGCTGGGGTCGATCTTGGGCGGCAGTGGGATCTGGATCTGGTACTTGTTGCGGTCCACCCTGCGCGCGTGCCGCGCCGGCGCGTGTCACGGCGCGGGCGCCCCGTGCCAGGCGCACGCGCGCCGGCCAGCTGCGCGTCGCGCTCCCGGGAGGCTTGAGGCCCCTGGGGACGGGCGCGACGTGGCGGCCGCGGTAGCCGCACGGCGCTCAGCACAGGCGGTGCGCCCGCGCGCCCAGGACCCGCCAGTCCCTGGCGGGATGATGCCATGCATTGCGGCAGCCCAGGCATGGGGCGCGCACCCCACGCGCATGCCCTCCTCGATGTCGGTCGGCGCCACCTTGTCGCCCAAGCCCACCACAAACTGCGCGCCTCGCCCGCAGCTCAAGCGCAAAGCACTACCCCGCACGCGGGAAGCGGGGCTAAGTGCCGCTGCAGGCGCTTTGCCTGGTGTCTGCTACTCATGAAGGACAGATCGCGCGGCGCCCAGGGACACAGCTGAGATAACAGAATCACACCATGGGCTACCACTGCGGCGCTCGCCCAGCGCTGCAGCAGGGGCGGCGGGACACGGCGCGCCTTGGCGATCTGCTTGACGTTGATGACATACTTGGCCTCGTCGGTGTTGGGCTTGATTATCTTCGTGCAGCGCGCCACCTGCGCTGCGCACGCGAGGATGTCGGCAGGGCCTCACTCCCGTGCGCCAAGCTGCGCAGAGACCGAAGCAGGTCTGACTGCTCTGGGGCTACTGGCAAGCTCGCAGTGCTACCGGCGGGACTCGCGCGCCCAACAGCCCGTCCTGACGCTCTGCCGAAGCGCCAAGCTGCAGCCAAGGGCAGCACCTCGCTGCTCGTATCAGCGAATTTTCCACGGACAAGTAAGCCGCGCAGCGAGAGCAGAGGCCAGCACTCCCGGCCAGCGTGAGGCCCTCGTTAGCAAGAGCGTGCTGCAGGCCGCTCCCGAGAGCGGCTCCGCCTGCTGCAGCGCCTGCTTGGCTTGCCGCAGTGGGCCGGCGGGCCGCGCGCCTGCAGCGGCTGCTCCTCCTGCATCGCCTGCTTGTCCGATACGAGGTCCCAGCGGCTGGGCGGCGCGAGCCCGGTGTCCGACTCCTTGATGCCGCAGATGTCGTTCACCTCCTTGGCGATGCGCTTGACGTCCGCCTCGGCGCTCTTGATGCGGTCCGAGTACGGGCCCAGGCCGTACGTCTTGAGCAGCGCTATGTCATCCTCGTCCAGCGCCTTCACCTTGACGTCCTTGTCGTTGGCCTCTGGGTCGTCCATGGCGCGCAGCGGCTGCGCCCAACGGCGCGCTGAGCTCTCTGCCTTGACGCCGCAGACTCAAGTTGCGCGCGACGCGTCGTGGGAGCTATGTGGCGCTGTGGGACCCGCAAAAGGAGGTCGAGGCCCACGTGCGCGTCCAAGCTCGGCACAGGTCCAACACTTTCTTATGTGCGCATTGCGCAGGAGCGGAACCCGTAGTTGCCAGATCAGGCCAAGAAAACGGGGTCCCCGTTTGTGCTGCTGCGTTGCTGAGTGGGCTCAATGCAAAGGGCTGGACGCTGTGACACACCGTTGGAAAGGCACTCCAGTGCGAGGACACCGTGACGAAGCAGTGAGCAGCTGTGCGGCCATCACTGCCTGCAACTTGATCACCAGCATGGCTGCATGGGCGGCGTGAAGTGGTGCGCACCTAGCCGTGGCGTATTTTCGTTTGCAACCAGTATGCGCTGTACAAAATGTTGAGATGCGGCGCAGGCTTCTGCGCTGGCAGCACCAGGGCCCCATCCCCGGCCGGGACGACTTGGAGCGCCTGTGCTTGGCGGTTGAGGCGCTGGCCAAGAGCAACAGCAAGCGCCCGTGGAAGGTGCGTGGGGCCGGCTGCATCGACATGGCTGCACTGCCGCACAGCGGCACCTTGTGTGACCGCAGACCGGGACCTTGCCGCTTGCGGCGGCTGCTGCTGCGCCTGAGGCTCGCAGCCGCGCGCCAGGTGACCTGCAGCGCCCTCAGGCCGGTGCAGGCGGAGGCCCCGGCCGGGCCGCGGGCCGGGGCCGGCGCGCTGCGCACCGCCGACCTGTACATCACCAAGTTCTATGACACGCCGTCCACGGCGTACCTGCTCCTGCGCCAGGCGCGCGCCCGCCGTCGGCCCCTGCCTCCTGCGGGCCCTGAGCGCCTGGGTCAGGCCCCGTGGCGTCCTTGACGTGGACACACTCGCCGAGCGCTGTCGCACGCTGCCGTGGCACGGCGAGAGCGCTGCAGGCTTGAGTTGCTGCAGGCTCTGCTGCTTTGGGAGAGCCCGGCGCCGTTTCGGGGCTGGTCGCCCGGCCGGCCATGGCCGGCAGAATGCTGACGGGCAGCTGGTGCGGGCAACAGCAGCGGCAGGTCATGCTGGCGGACTCCTCGCTGCTGACGTCCATCCTGGACAAGGTCGCGCCCTTCAAGGTGCGGCCTTTGGCTTGTTGGGCCATGCGTGGCGCGCACTATGGCGGACGCTCACGGCGCGGGCATGCACCATGTGGCGCACACCGCTTCTCGTAGAGCATTTGCGTGTCGCATGCACCCAGCAGTCGATGAGTTGTCTGGCACAACCAGAAGGTCGCGAAGGCGCGTCGCGCGCCTACCATCTTCGTTCGCTCGTTGCGTCAGTCCCCCGCGCATATGGCCGCGGGGAGGCCGCCGCCGGCTGCAGGCCCGGCGTCAGTCGGAGCGCGGCTGGCGCGCGGCGCCGAGCGGGCGGCGCCGCAGCGCGCAGGCGCGCGCCGCGCTGTCGTACGACGGCTGGGCGTACACGGTGGGCGACTTTGCGGTGGGCGTGGGCAAGGCCACCGTGCGCCCGGGCGACGAGCTGCGCGGGCTGATGGTGGAGGTGGAGTACCTGCCGGCGCAGCTGCCGCACCTGGCGGCCGCCGCGCTGCAGGCGCGCCGCGCTCGGCCGCGCGCGGCCCGGGCCCGGCCCGTGCTCGGTATACAGCCGTAGCGCCGAGGGCGACGCGCACTGGGCGCCGCGTCGGGCAGCTTGCTTGACAGGGCCGCCGCGGCTGCCTGCTCTGCATGCGTGCCCGTGCATGCCTGCCGTAAAGATGCATCGCCTGTACTTTGAAGCCTGAGCCAGCGCTGGCGCTACGCGCTGCACTGGGTGCATGCGCGCATCCGGCCGCACCTGTGTGCCCTTTCTACGCATGGCAATAAGCAACGTGAAGGGGGTGTGCCCTGGCAAGCGCTAGTGCGCGGCGGCTGCCTGAGCCGCGGGGCGCGTATCCCCATGCCTTGGGAGCGCGCGTGTGGACCTGGGCGCACGCGCCGCGCAGGAGTTTGTGGAGATTCTGCAGGCCGCCACGGCGGGCGCGGGGTGCCGGCTGCTGCCCGCGCCCGCGCCGCTGGCCGAGTTTGCGCTGCCGCCACGCTTCTCGCTGCTGCACGCGGCCGTGCTGTACTCCAGCCTGAGCGCCGCATTCCTGTCGCGGAGCTAGGCTGGGCCGCGCGGCGCGCCGCGCGCGAGCGCGGCGTCGCGGCTGCCCTGGCTGGCGAGCGCGGACGGTCGCCGGCGCTCTCAGTTGCGGTGGAAAGAATTGAGGTTGTGACAAGCACTGGGTTGCTCGCAGGACGAGCATGTCGCAGCTTGCCTGCAAGCAGAAGAGCCTCCGTCTCGAGCAAGCATAGGTCATTCATTTATTTATCAATCCCTTAATGGACCACAACCAGGGTAGGGCTCAAGAAGCAAGGGTGAGTGATGTGGTAGAGGTGCAAAGCGCTCTCCCTTTCGGAGCAGGAGCAAGGCAGGCAGGCCTGGGCGTCGTCACCATGCCCGGGGAGGTAGAGCACGGCAATGGCACGCAGCGCGCGGACGGCATCGCGCTCACGGGCGCGGTCACCTTCGACCAGGACCTGTATGGCGGCGATGACCGCGCTGGGTACGTCGGCTCCATCGGCGTGGCGGACGATGAGCAGCAGGACGAGCGCGAGCGCGCGCTCGCCAGGTGCGGCGGACGTCCCCTTTTCTGGGCCGCGGCGTGCTGCCGTGTGTCCGTCGCTGCTTGGGCTGCTCGCTGGAGTGGCGCGCTGACGGGGCGAGGGCCGCTGTTGCGCAGCAAGCTGCAGTCGTTCACCGCGCCGAAGTCGGTCATGGGCGACCTGCCCGTGGAGGACGAGTCCGGGGAGGTGCGCGCCCCGCGACGCCCTGTGCCTGCCACGGCGGCGCTCCAGCCGTGCTACTAGGCGCCTTGCCGCCTGGCTACCCAAGGGAGTTTGCAGAAACGATTTCCATGCTCACTCGGGCCACCTGAACCGGCCTGGTGGCACAGGGCTTCCAGCGGCCGGGCGGGAAGATCGTCGACCGCGAAGACGACTACCGCAGGCGGCGGCTCAACCGGATCATCTCGCCCACCCGCAACGACGCCTTCGCCATGGGCGACAAGACGCCGGACGCCTCGGTCCGGACATTTGCGGACGTAATGCGGGAGCAGCAGCTCGCACGCGAGCGCGACAACACGCTGAAGAACATCGCGGACAAGCGGCGCGAGGAGGAGGAGGAGCTGGCCATGGACAGGGACAAGCCGACCAAGGCCTCGGGCCTGGCCGCGCCTGCGCCGCCCGCGCCCGCGCCCGCGCCCGTGCCAGCGCCCGCGCCCGCGCCTGTGGCTGCCGGCGGCAAGCGGCGCAACCGCTGGGACCAGAGCGGCGGCGGCGACCCGTGCGCGGCCCCGCCCGGCCCTGGCCCCGCCCCGTCCGGCGCTGTGCCTGCGCTCGGTTTCCAGGCTGTCCAGCGTCCACTCCTCCCGGCGGAGGTTTGTTCCTCGCTGCAAGTGCTGACGCTGGGTGGCACAGCACACGCCTGCTGGTGGGTACGGCACTGTGTGAAACTTCCTTCGTTGGGCACCCGACAGCCGCGGCCTGAAGCGCTGGGCCTGTGCTGCGGCAGTAAGAAGGCGCGCACGACGTGGGACGAGCCGGAGGCGACGCCCGCGCTGGGGCGCTGGGACGCCACGCCCGGGCGCTGGGACGCGACGCCAGGGCGCGCGGACGACACGGGCGCGACGCCGGGGCGCAGCGATGCGACGCCGGGCGGCGCCAGCCGCTGGGACGCCACGCCGACGCCGGGGCGCGTGGGTTCGGAGGCCACGCCACGGCGCAACCGCTGGGACGACGCAACGCCCACGCCTGGCCGGGTGCGCGCGCTGCTGCCGCAGGTGAAGGGCTTGGCGGCCGACAGGCCGCGCTGCGGCATGCCGTTGCAGCTGCGCCGGTGTCTGGAGCGTTGCTGTTTTTTTGTAATGGTATCCTGTGATGGCGCGTGTTGCACGACAGACCTGGTGCTCCGTCCTCGCCGCACCAGGCTGCAGGACCGCAATGCGACAGCAGGAGTGGGCGCCTGTGCCACCGAGCGCAGCGAGCGGCGTCCAGGAACGCTGCGTCGGCCGCGCGCAGGCGGACGGCGCTGCGACGCCGGGCTGGGCGCCCGGTGAGACGCCGGCGGTCGGCGCCACGCCCGCCGGCAAGAAGCAGCGCTCGCGCTGGGACGAGACGCCCGCGGGCGTCGCGGTCGCGCCCGGCGCGACGCCGATGGTTGGCGTCGGCGCGACGCCGTTCGGCATGACGCCCGGCATGACGCCCATGGGCGGCGCGGACATGGCCACGCCCTTGCCCGGCGCGCTGGGCAAGGTGCCCATGACCGCGGAGCAGTACCAGGCGCGCCGGCCCCGCCGTCGACGAGCAGCGCGCGGCGCATGCGCTGCAGCGCTCCTGTCGCTGGTTACGGTTTGTTTTTTCCTCTAAAAACGCTGGCCGCATTTGCTTTCTTTTTATGCGGCTGGCCATTTGCGCGGCATGGAAGGCGGCGGCTTGGTCATTAGCGTCCAAGGATGCCAGCGCCGCCGGCGCGGCGGGCGCTCAGCGTGCGGCGGCGCGCCACGGACAGGCGGCAGCGCGCGTAAGGGGCCGGCGGCGCCGCGCAGGCGATGCGCTGGGAGCGCGAGGTGGAGGAGCGCAACCGGCCGCTGAGCGACGAGGAGCTGGACGCGATGCTGCCGGCGGGCTACCGCGTGCTGGAGCCGCCGGCCGGCTACCAGCCGATCAACACGCCGGCGCGCAAGCTGATGGCCACGCCCACGCCGCTGGGCGGCACGCCGCTGTACGGCATCCCCGAGGAGGAGCGCGGGCAGAAGTTTGACGTCCCCGTCGAGCTGGAGGGCCTGCCGGAGCTCAAGCCGGAGGACCACCAGTACTTTGGCAAGCTGCTGAAGGAGGTGGAGGACGAGGAGCTGAGCGTGGAGGAGCTCAAGGAGCGCAAGATCATGAAGCTGCTGCTCAAGGTCAAGAACGGCACGCCGCCGCAGCGCAAGGCCGCGCTGCGCCAGCTGACCGACAAGGCGCGCGACTTCGGCGCGGGGCCGCTGTTCAACCAGATCCTGCCGCTGCTCATGTCGCCGACGCTGGAGGACCAGGAGCGCCACCTGCTCGTCAAGGTCATCGACCGCATCCTGTACAAGCTGGACGAGCTGGTGCGGCCGTTCGTGCACAAGATTCTGGTCGTCATCGAGCCGCTGCTGATCGACGAGGACTACTACGCGCGCGTGGAGGGCCGCGAGATCATCGCCAACCTGTCCAAGGCGGCCGGCCTGGCCACCATGATCGCCGCCATGCGCCCCGACATCGACAACATCGACGAGTGCGCGCCCGCGCCGGGGCCACTCGTTGGCGCAGCGCGCGCCGTGCGTGCAGCGCGCAGTGCTCTCGCTCGCAGCGGGCGTACCCTGCATGGTCCACGTGCCTGGAGCATGCATGTGTGTGTGCGTGGGCCCCTGCTGCTGGACCGGGCTGCGGCACGACACCCGGCTAGCAGGGCCCAGTGCAGTTTTTGCTGCACTCCTACAAGTTACTATGACCATCAGTAAGTCCCAACGCGCACCTGGTGGCCCGCCGGGCCGCAGAGGGCGCCCGGAGGGCAGCTCCGTGGCCGGGCCGCGGCGCCGCTGAGCCCACCCTGCCCTACCCTACCCTGAGCGGGGCCGGCGCCGCGCAGGTACGTGCGCAACACGACCGCGCGCGCGTTCAGCGTGGTCGCCTCCGCGCTGGGCATCCCGGCGCTGCTGCCGTTCCTCAAGGCGGTGTGCCAGAGCAAGAAGAGCTGGCAGGCGCGGCACACCGGCATCAAGATCGTGCAGCAGATCGCCATCCTGCTCGGCTGCGCGGTGCTGCCGCACCTCAAGGCGCGCGCCCCGCCCTGCGCCTGCTGCCAGCGCTGGCCGCCGCCGGCCGCTGCCTGCTGTGTCTCTCTGGATGCTGCGAGCCTTGCAGGCACCTGCGCTGTGTGGCCGGACACAAGGGATGAAACAATTGTTGTTTTACCGGCGCTCCATGGACTGCACCGTGCGGCTCCGGACAGCCGCGCAGGGCTCAGGCAGGCCAGGCCTGTATGCCTCAAGCGTAACCCTATCCCAGCTACCCAGGCAAGCAGGGCCTGTGCACAAGTAAGTGCAGGGGCCCGATGGCGCGGCCGCCGGCGCGCGCAGGCGCTGGTGGACATCGTGAAGCACGGCCTGGTGGATGAGAACCAGAAGGTCAAGACGATCACGGCGCTGACGGTGAGCGCGCTCGCGGAGGCCGCCGCGCCGTACGGCATCGAGTCCTTCGATGACGTGCTGGAGCCGCTGTGGAAGGGCATCCGGCTGCTGCGCGGCAAGGCGCGCAGCCCGCCGCGCTGGATGCCCCGGGGCTGAAAGCGCGCGCCCGCTCGCCTGTGCCGCCGGGCCGCTCGACGATGTGCCGAGCCGTTAAAGAAGGGCGCCCGGCGACTGTGCTGCGAGGCACGCGCGCACGGCCCAGGCGCCTGGGCTGTCCGGCGCGGCTGTCGCTGCTGCCAGCGTCGCGCCGCGCTGCCGCTGGCGGCGCATGGTATCAACACCCACGAGCGGCGGACCCGCGCAGGCTGCTGCATGTGGGGACGACGCCACAGGCTGCTGCACTTCGTGTGTGCTGGTCATGACGTCGCCCGCCCCCCTGTCCTGTCCACTCTGATCAGGGTCGTGACGGAGGCCCTGTTGAGCGGCGCCGCGCGCCTGGGCAGGTGCTGGCCTCCTTCCTCAAGTCCATCGGCTGCATCATCCCGCTCATGGACGCGATGTACGCGAGCTACTACACGCGCGAGGTCATGGTCGTGCTCGTGCGCGAGTTCCAGACGCCGGACGAGGAGATGAAGAAGATTGTGCTCAAGGCGCGCGCCTCGCGGCCGGCCATGTAGGGTGTCAGGGTCCCTGGCGCGCGCGCCTTCGGCCTTATCGCAGTGACAGTGCGGCCTTAACGCAGTGACAGAGCAAAGCACCGCGCGCTGGGAAGAAAAGACGGGTGTCAGAGGCGCTAGGGAGCCGCAGCGTGTGCTGTGCAGCGCAGACCCGCGCACGGGGAGGCGCGTGCGGCTCGGCGCGGCGCTGAGCGGCCAGTGGTGGCGGTCGCAGGTGGTGAAGCAGTGCGTGGACACGGAGGGCGTGGAGCCGACGTACGTGCGCACGGAGATCCTGCCGGAGTTCTTCCGCGCGTTCTGGGTGCGCCGCATGGCGCTCGACCGGCGCAACTACCGCCAGCTGGTGGAGACGACCGTCGCGCTGGCGCAAAAGGCGCGCGCCCCCTGCGCCCCGGCCCCGCCCCACCCTAATCTGACCTTCGGGGCCGCGCGCGCGTCCGGGTTGCATGCGCGCTGCGTCGGCGGCCCGGCGCAGCGCGCCGCGCCGCACCCGGAGAGGCAGGTGCGCGCCAGCTGTTCGACGCAAGGGCGCCGTCGCGCGGCGCGGCCAGCCACTTTGATCGAGGGCGCGCGGCGGGCGCCGACGGGCCGCCTGCGCGCGCGCAGGTGGGCTGCGCGGAGATCGTGGGCCGCATCGTGGAGGACCTCAAGGACGAGAGCGAGCCGTACCGGCGCATGGTCATGGAGACCGTGGACAAGGTGCGGCCGCCACAGTAGGGGTGCTTAGGGTCAGGTACAGGGTCAGCCCAAACGCGAACACATGCTCTCAAGTGAAGGTCGCCGCAACCAGCCGGCCCCGGTCTGCTGCCTGGCAGCGGTCTGGCGCCGCCCGCGCTTCTGGCCGAGTGTGCAGGCCCTTGGCGGATGCACTGGCGCGCCGGGGCCGTGCGCTGGGCCAGCCATGATCGGGCCGCTGCTCCCGCGCGCGGCCGCGCAAGGCTCCGCGCCTGCTTGATGCTGCAGGCGAAGCGCCCGCTGACCGTCGAGCAGCGGCCTCGCAAACCCCTTTGTTGAGCGGCGCGGCGGCGCGCAGGTGGTGCAAGACCTGGGCACGGCCGACATCGACGCGCGGCTGGAGGAGCTGCTCATCGACGGCATCCTCTACGCGTTCCAGGAGCAGGCGCGCGCAAAAGCGCGAAGGCCCATGGGGCAGCAGCAGGCGCCCAGCCTGGTCGCACCACCTTGCATGCCCGGGCAGCGCCGAGCGCTCCCGGCTGCGCAGCACCAGCTGGCGCGCTGCGGCAGGCCCGTTGCAGCTGGCGTGGGCTGAGCCGGGGCCTGATGGAGCGGGCGCGGGTTGCCGGTGTGACCCAGTAGGGCCCTGTTTGTGAGGGATGGTGCTGGGGTGGGCGCTGCGGCTGGAGAGGCGCGGAGCGCGGGGCCTCAGGCAAGAGCCCCCGCGCGGCGCCAGGTGAGCGACGACGCCAACGTGATGCTCAACGGCTTTGGCACGGTGGTCAACAGCCTGAA
>JAABUV010003283.1_pt1 | contig 20748 bp, 28 predicted proteins | sample 5559971 | NCBI WGS metagenome assembly JAABUV01 (sample SAMN10711881, study PRJNA513362) | rock metagenome | isolation source: Antarctica rocks | place: Antarctica: Victoria Land, Knobhead nord | collected 2015-12-19
CGCCGCCGCGCCCCCCCCCGCCGCTCCGCCTTGGCGTGCAGCTGCCGAGGAGCGGCGCCCTGGCCGCCCGGGCTGGCCATCCCGCACGTATGACAGCCTGACAGGCTCTCATCAGGGGCCGGGGTAGCGGGCAGGTTTTCCCGCCCGCGGCCAGCAGGGCCCGATGTGCGACGCCCGCAGCGCAGGGCGGTCTTGACGTAGAATCGGAGGATGCAATGGTCAGATGCCAGTGCGGTGAATGTTGTTCCGGCAATAACGGGGTCAGCGCGCCAAGGGGGATCCGACCATGGGTGGCGAGGCGTCTAGGGTGCGTGGCCGCATAAGCAGGTGGGTGCCGGGCGGCGAAAGCGAGGGTGAGGTTGGCAGGTGTAGGCGCTTGTGCGCTGGTGGGGCAGGAGGGTGCGGGGCGGCTGCGAGGCCTGTACAAGGGCACGCCTGGCGGCTCGGCCTGTGGCGCAGGCAACGCGCGCCTGAAGAGTAGGCGCAGGCCTGTGCAGGGAGCGCAGAAGGCGGTGACAGCTGTCGGGCGGCTTGCAGGTACAGTGCGGCCAGGCTCACGTGTGCATGAGCAGGCTGCGTTGAGAACGCATATACCCCCACCTCCAGCTTTTCCGTAGTTTTTTCCGCGTGCGGCATTTGTAGCCAAGGGAAACAACGCATCTGGGCGGGGGCCGCCCGCTAGCGTGCTTGCTTAGAATTCAGGCCCTCCCATAATCCCTTAACCAGGTGTGCACATAGGCGCACAGTAGCGGCACCCGCCGGCCCGCTGGATGTGGCAATGCATTTTGGGGGTTGTCAGCTGTTCATAATGGCCTGTAACCTGTGGCGGGCAGCTACGTTGCCCGACATGCGGGCTGCTCCGCATGCTGCGCCACTACGGGCGCAGCGTGCGGATGGGGGACAGCTGTGCTCGTCCCCCGGGCAGCCAGCTTCTGGCTGCTCTAATTTTGCGTTCCCCACTTACTAGCCCAGGTTTGTTCTGCAGCAGACCTTCTGCTGTGCCGCTGGGCATGCTGCGACGCACGGCCATAGCTGTGCGGCAGCCCCATGCAGGCTCCCTGATAACTTGTGTACCAAGTAACCATGACGAACTATTGTACACCTATCCTGGGTTTTGGCTCACCATTACGCGTACAACAGCACTGGTTGCTGTGATGGTATGATGTTTCAGCTAACTTTATGCATGCATCGATATCCTTTCTAGCATAGCTGTGGCTTATACGCGCCTAGCATGTGATGCATGTACACAAATGCCAGGCTGAGGTGTCAGTGAGGGAACTTGCCCACTGTGAGCGGTGCCGCTACATGCTCCATTGCTGGCGCGCCGCGGGGAGGTGGATGAAGAATGCAGTGTAGTTAGGTCTGGGTTGCGCCCTTCTCCGACGGCGCTAGGAGAGGGGAGGGTGTGAGCGTGCTTGCATGCGGTGCGATGCGTGCCAATGGCATTGTATGTGGCAGGCGTCGCCATTGCGGTGATGGGATACGCCTTGCAGTCTCAACTGTTATGCGACGTAGCACACCAGCCTCGCAATCCCATTGCTTCTAGTGCCTGCTTTTGCGCCCAAAAAGTTTGGCGCTGGTTGCAAACGACTCTGCCACCGGCGGCATGGTTTTCTTCCAAAGATTGTGCGTGTTGAACTTGCAGTCATTTCCAAAAAACCAGTCCAAAACTGCACGCAATAGAAAGAGTACCCAGACAGCGTGCCTGTCCAGTTGGCCCAGTCGCAGCGACTACCCAAGACGGTCAATGTCAAAACTTGGCGCACACCTGGCAGAAGCAGGGCCGTCCCAATGTACACTTGTGTCCTTCCCAGTGTGCAAACGGCACGCGCGCTCGCCAGACAGGCAGACACTGTGTATGGAGTACGGACCTTTCCCTAACATGCACACACACCCGGCTGCCGCACAGATGTGCAACACGCAGCCAGTGCTGTGCTTATTGCTGCCGGGCGCACCGGCCTAGTGTGCCAACAGCGCATGCACACTCCTATGCAGCCCGAGCAGCTGGAGCGGCTTATTCGCCCGCAACACCACCGCACGCTCGCAAGTGCCCGGGACAGCGCGCATGACTGTTCCCACCGCTGCCGCGCCTCAAAGTGCGCCCAGACCCTATCTCACACACTCAAGAACCTATTCAGGGCAACATGGGGTTGCACAACCCGTGCCGCGCTCTGCCGCTCTCCACGCCACAGCTTGCCAAGCAGGCAAAGGTGTGTGGACCTCCGTCTCACCACCCCTTTCAGCAACCACTCCCGTGCGCACTCACACCGGCGCAGCAGGCTCCATCAATGAGCCTGCCAGGCCACACGCTGCACCATGCTCACCCACAGCTGCCGAGGCCCCGGCTGTGCCGCTCGCTGTGTAGCAGCGGCAGGAGCAGCTTCAGCCGGGCCGTGGGTGCGCGCACACGGCTCGCGCGGTGCCGCCCATGCCCCTAGCGCTCCGGCTGCGCATGCACCGGAGAGCGCATCGCAAGCCCGCATGCGCACACGTCAGGCATACACGGCCGGCGTGGAGGGGTAGCCGGGGTGTGGCCGGTCCAGCCAGGCCTCGTGCTGCGTGCGGACGGCGCGGCGCGCGCGCCAGACCGCACTGTTGCACTTGAAGCCGCTGCCAAAGGCGATCTGCCAGACGCGGTCCCCGCGCTTGACGCCCTGCGCGGCGGCGGCAGCGCAGAGCGCTCTCAATCTGGCCCGACCACGTGCTTGCACAAACACACTTTCAGTCCCTGATCTCAAAGGACCTCAACAGACTGCAAGCGTGCAGGCCTTTGAGCACAGCGTTTGTTGTGCAGCAGCAAGTGCAACGCATGCGTGCACAGAACTGTCTGACTCTGTCGGTCACATGCACAGCCAGAGGGTGCAGGGGGGTCCTGGAAACCGCACCTGCGTGGTCTCGATCTGAGCCAGCACATACCAGATGGAGGAAGATGACACGTTGCCATACCTGCGTCCACACAGAAGCTCACGCCGCCGCCTCCACACGTCCCGCAGCAACACAGGCGGTACCTGTGACGCGGGGTGCATGGCAGGGCTTCCAGAGCATGCCACCACTGCTCGGCCCCGCCAGCACACCCTTCCCTGCCCGGCGCCGCTTACGGCAGCATGCGCACCGCCAGAGCGCGGCGCGGCTGGGCGCCATGTGCTCCGGCGACAGCTTCAGCTGCTTCTCCAGCTCGTCCAGCACGCCGCGCCCGCCCGTGTGGATGCAGAAGTGCTCAAAGGCCAGCGAGAAGTCCGGCAGATAGGCCTTGCAGTGCACGCGCAGCACCTGCGCCGCCGCGCCGCCGCGCGAGCGTGAACCGAAGGGCAGGCGCCTCTTGAGCAGGCGCGACGCTGCGAGAGCTGCACGACTGTCCGCCTGCGCTGCGTCCTGAGCGCAGCGCTGGCGGCCGTCCCTACACAAGCCGAGGCGGGTGAGAGCGGCGCGAGGCTGAGAAGCAGCATGGCGATGGCGTTGCAGTGATGGCAAGCCTGTTGCGAGGCATAGGAAGCCGCGGGCGCGCCTTCCGCGCGAACAGGTTGGCCAGGAACACGAGCTGCTCCGAGACCGGCAGCACCAGCGGCCCCAGCGTCGTGATGTTGGCCTTTAGCGAGTACCCCGCGATCGCCATCAGGTCCTTGCTCAGGTGCACGCCCACCTGCGTCCGCAGATGCGCACTCATGTGTCATACTAGGGCAGGGTAGGGTTATTTCAACCCTTCCCTTCACTGTCTGTGCTGTGTTACGGTGATGCACAAGTCTCTCTGCTGAGACTGCGTGCATGCAGCATGCAGACGAGCACGCGTCAGCGCTGGAGGGTGCCGGGTTGTCTGCGGCGCGCGCCTGGCCGTCCGGGTCCTCGCGCTGGTACACGCAGCTGTAGGATGCGTCCTGGGCGCCCATGTGCGTGCGCACGACGTGGCTGAGCTCGTACCTGCGCGCGCGCCGTGCGTACGCGCCCTCAATTCCAGCCGCAGCACGCAACGCACACAGCACACATTTACGACTAACGGCAAGTCTGGTACAGCACACAGCACACATACACGACTAATGGCAAGTCTGTGGCAGGTCGGCTATGCAAGGAGCTGCCAATCTGGCGTGTGCACGCAGGCAGGCGCGAGCACGACCATGGGCGCGCATGCCTCTGTCCCCTCACGCTGTGCGCGGCGCCCCTGCTGCGCAGGCAGCTCGTGCTTCAGGCCGCAGATCAGGAGGCGCACGCTGCTTTGCCGGGAGCCGCGGCGCTGCGCGCCGCGCCCCTGTGGTGCGAGCAGCTTCTGCCGGGCGGCGCGGGCGGGGGTGCGCACTTTGCTCGCCAGGAGTCGCGCCGCCGGTTGGACAGCAGGCACGCGGCGCCGCCCACGCGGAAGAGGCAGTTGGGGATGAGCATGGAGCGCTCGTTGCCAAAGTACCAGTTCTGCGTGATGTTCTCGGTGGAGACCACCAGCGCGCGCGCGCTCGGGTACCGCTGCGCGGGGCGGCAGGAGCCTCGGCCCCTCACGCGCTTGCAGCAGGAGGACTGGGAGGCGCGTGCCTGACACGCGGCTCTCCAGTGCACAAGACAGTGAGGCTCTTGAGTTGGCGGCTGTGCATCCGCGGGTGTTGCCCGTTCCGTGACCAACCAGGGTCTGCAAAGCGTCACTGCTCGCAAGCTCGGCAGAGGCGCATGCTTCTGCCTGATCCAGCCGTCTCACATGCGGAACCGGCTCGGCCTGCGGGCCCGAGGCCGGCGGGAGGCAGGCTGAGGCCGCGCGCGCGCGCGCGCGCCTGCAGCAGCTCCTGCGCGAGGCCGATGGCGATCAGCCCGGCGCTGCAGCCCATGCCGCTGAGGTTGTATGTGATGACGCTGGGCCGCATGCGGAAGTGGTTCACCACCATGGACGCCAGCGACGGCGTCGGGTTGAACAGCGAGCAGTTCACGATCAGGATGTCCACCTGCGCGCGCGCGCGCCGCTCGGCCGCGTCCCATGCGCCACCCCCCGGGAACGGCGCCCCCGACGGCGCGCGCGCTCACATGGCCAGCTCCCTGTCAGCGTTACGCAGCACGCCGACGAGGCTCGATAGCAAAGCGCGCTCGTTTCGCAGCAGTGCCCGAGCGCAGAAGCCGGGGCAGCGGCGGCGGCGCGCCTGCCGCGCGGCGACATCGCAGGCCGCCAGCACCTGGCGCACGGACTCGAACATGACCATCTCCGCCTCCGCGCGCGCCATCGCCATGGTCGGGCACGGCGGCAGGGCGTGCACCGCTGCGCCGGCAGCCCCAAGCGTCAGCGCCAGCAGCTGGCAGGCACCAGCGCTTTGGCACCGTGCGGGCCCGCCGGAACCTCGCGCCGCCGCCGGCGCTTGCACCGCAGCGCGCGGCGCAGGCGTCCCGACACAGGCAGGGCTGCGGCAGCGGCGCCCGGCGGGGCAGGCGCGCGGGCGCCTCAGCAGGGGCGCCGCGCGCGTGCTCGACCCCCGGGGGCCCTGGGCCCGCACAGTCCGGCAGGTAGGTCTCGTCGCCCAGGCCGCCCTTGGCCACCATCTTCTCCTGGAAGGCAACGCTGGCGGGCGAGAAGCCCTGCGCGCGGCGCGGCGGCCGGCGGCCGTCAGCGCGGCGCCTCCCTGGCCGCGCGGCCAGCAGGTGTGCGACGCGCTGCTACCGGGCGGCGGCGCCCAGGCGCACGGCGCGCAGCTGGCAGGGCCGGCGCCGCCGTCAGACGCGCGCAGCGGCTAGCCCTTTGAGGCCCCTTGAGAGCGGCACGCCGGCCCGCCCGCCGCGCACCTCGCACAGGCGCGTGCGCTGCAAGAACACCTCGTGTGTCATCTTGAGCTCGTCCGCCGGTTTGAACACATGGAAGTCGAGCAGGTACACGGGTCGCGCGCGCTTCGCGACGTACGCGACCACGATCGCGGTCAGCATGCACGCCGCCGCTATCAAGTTGCCTATGCTCACCTGCTTGCCCCGCACCCTCTGCTGTCGTCAGCTCGCCCTGCCTGCTGTCGGTGCTGCGTGCTGCAAGCGCGGCGCTATGGCAGCGCAAAAAGAGGCAGAGCCGGCGATGGCTCGGCAGCTGAGCCGGTCACAAGGTGTGCGCACCTCAGCGACGACCTGCTCCTCCCACAGCTGCTCGCTGGCTGCGGATATACTGGCCAGTAGGGCCATTCTAGCGGTGTTTACTAGAGGCTAGCGTGCGCATCCGCAGCACGCCGCCTTATGCAGCTCGACGGCCTGCAAAGCAGACGCTGCGTCAGCTGGCCGAGCAAGTGAAGCTGCAGTCAGCAAGCAAGACTGCTTGTGCCCTGCCCAAGTCTCCCGCTCCCATTGTTAAAACACCTACGACGGGGATTGTGCACCCTGAAGCGCGGCCACACAGCGTGCGCCTACACAGTCTGCACTCCAGAGAGCATGCACAGTTCATTTCAGCCCAGGACCATGTTAGCACTCAGCGCTGGCAGCGCGCAACATCCTTCCCAAGCAACAGCGCATGTCCATGCACGCCCTCAGTCAGCACGCGCGTGCGCCCACCCGCTGCGCAGCGCTCTGCTGCTCCCAGGAAGGGCTCACTGCTGCCCTCCGCGGAGCTGCCCTACCTAAGGCTAGTATCGCCCATGCACTTCCGCTCCACGGTGCCTTTGCCCAGCCTCTGCAAGACGCTCCTCGCCCTGCTGCTGCACCGTGAGCCTAGCTGCAGTCGCCCTGCTCGCCGCACCGCACGACTCCTTCCAGGCCTGGTTCTCCGCAGGTCCACCGGGCCGTGTGAGACTCGCCAGCTTACATTTGCTACCCAGTCAACGTGAACTCCTCACGCGATGTGTTGCTGCACGCGTACCGCTAGGGCGCCGTCAGCTACCCCAGACGCATACAAGGGGCTGCCACTTCGCGCGCTTGTGTGATTATCACGATGGGAACCCATTTAGGATCTCGATCCACCTTGGATGTCTCCTTAACTTTCTGGCTGGCGTTCCCGCCTGAAGCTGCGAGTGTCCAGCGCAGAGAGCGCTAGGAAGATGCGTGCCATAGGCCTTATAAGTGTCATTGTGTTCCTGGCAGCGGCAGCAGGGCCTGCACGCGCCGCGGACGCGCAGGAGCACTTTGTGCGCGTGACGCCAGATGGTGACTTCGCGCTTGGCTGCAACACGTTCATGGTGGCCGGATGGAACCAGTGCGGGCTGCTGGATGAGGTCACGATGCACCTGCCAGGCCGGACAGTGTTCAGACCTTGGCGCATGGACGCTGAGGTTGCATAATGCCTGCAGCTCAGCAAAGCGCTAGCTCCTGCGCTGCAACAGCGCAGCAAGGACATCCACAACCCGCGCTGCAAATGGGCCACATGATGGCACTCTAGAATGACATGCTAGCAAGTCACACGCCTCGCTATGCAAGGCAGGTGCATGCATGGGCGTGTTGTAAACAGAGCTCAACACGTGATCAGTGTTGCTGCAGGTGGGAGCTGGTTGAGGCCGGGGCAGGCGCCCCCGTGCTGCATGGCGCCACGCTGCCTCTTGGCATGTCGGGCCCGCAGGCGAGTGCGCCAGGGAGCATGCATTGCACACAGACTGCTTACATGCATGACAACGTGCTGATGACCATGGTTGCATGCATGCTCCCTCCTCATGAACCGCATGTCGCCTACACCTACATTTTGAAGTCAAGCTCAGCACACAGCCGTCATGCATGCAAACTTTTGTCGGATGACTTTGGGCGTGCAGCTCGTGCGCGCGATACTGGACGAGGCCGCCGCGGCGGGGCTCACGCTGGTGCGCGCATGGGCGCACGGCTCCTCGCCGGAGTACGCGCTGCAGCCGGCGCCCGGGCGCTTCTCCGAGCCCATCTTCCGCGGGCTGGACTACGCGCTCGACCAGGCGCGCCAGCGCGGCATCAAGGCGCGCCCTGGCAGCGCCCTGCCGCTCGTCCCGGGTGCCTTGCTAGCGCCATGCGGCTCCGGCAGGAGCGTGTCACACATAGCAGCAGTGTTGCACATGTCGCTGTGTTAACAGCGGTCTACGCCGCGCGCAACCCAGGCACGACAGCTAGGGTTAGGGTGGCGCTCACAGGCGGAGCCGTCAGCATGTCGGGCGCTGCGGGGCGAGGCCTGTGAAGATGAGCGGACCCGCAGCCTCGGGGCGGGCGGCGGTCGGAGGGACGCATGTGCCTGGCTGCGGCGCTTGCGCAGCCGCAGAGGCTGCGGGCGGCCGTGCGCTGCGCAGGTGCTCCTGTCGCTCGTGAACAACTGGGGGGTCACGGGCGGCGTCGACGAATTTGTCGCCTGGAGCCCGACCGCGGCCGTCCACCAGCACTTTTTTACCGACCCGGCCTGTCGCGCGATGTACCGCGCGACCGCCGCCGCCGTCATCACCCGCATGAACTCCATCAGTGGCCGCAGGCGCGAGCGACGCGCATGCGCAAGGCCTCTGCGCGAGCCACCAGCCTGTAAGGCAGGTCTCTCCTCGACAGCGCCTCAGCTTGCGGCGCGCGCCGCAGGTACCGCGACGACCCCACAATCTTCGGTGCGCGCGCAGCCCTCCCCGCCAGGCGCCCTGCTGCATGCTGCATGCATGCTTGGTGGCCTTGCCTGGCCGCGCCACAACGCCACAGCGGCGCGCGGGCATGGAGGCCTACGTCGCCTGACGAGGCCCTGCGCGCCGCGGCGGCGCAGGCTGGAACCTGATCAACGAGCCGCGCTGCAGCGGCTGCGGGGCGGGCCCGCTGCAGGCCTGGCTGGAGGAGATGGCGCCGTTCGTCAAGGCGCTGGACGGCAACCACCTGGTCGCCATCGGCGAGGAGGGCTTCTACGAGCGCGGCGCGGGCAACCCGGGCGGCGCCGCCTCGTGCGCGCGGCGCCCGCGCGTGCAGCAGCGCCTGCGGCAGCCCATGCAGCGTGTGTCTGAGGCAGCATTGCCGCATGGCTGCTCGGCGCCATACCGACACATGGGAGTCGTTTGTAGTTTAGATGAAATGCTTCGCGAGCCCCTGTGGCCACTCATGCGGCAGATGAACCATTCACCTGCGCTCGTGCATGTGACCCTCCGCGCGTGCTGGGTGCGTGGGCAGGTGGGCGCTCAACGAAGGCCAGGACTTTGTGCTCAACCACCGCGTCGCGGCCATCGACTTTGTCACGATCCACTGCTGGGTGGACAAGTGCGCCCGCGCGCGCCGGGGCAGGCTGGGCGGCGGCTCACAGCGCAGACGCGCTCACTCAGCGCCTGCGCGCGCAGCTGGCTGGATGACGACCTTGGATTCCAGACCAACTGGCTCAGGCAGCACGCGGCCGATGCGGCGGCGCTGGGCAAGCCGGTGCGCGGCCTGCGTGCCAAGGGTAGGTTTAGGTTACGCCCAGGGTAAACGCATCCTGAGGAAGCCGGTGCGCGGCCTGCGCGCCGCGCCCGCGAGTGCTGCCGGGCTAGTCCCCGCGCCAGCGGGCCGCCTCATCGGCCGGGAGTGAGGCCGGTGCGGCGGCCGCGCAGGTGCTCCTCGAGGAGTTCGGGAAATGGTGCGGCGCCCGCGCTACTGGGACTCCCCCAGCCTGTCGGCAGGCCCGCGCGGCCAGTGGTGCGCGCGCAGCAGCATCAACGCCGCTGTGCGCGCAGGGTCAAGGCAGGCACCCGAGCGGGGCCGCAGGAGCGCGCAATCTTCTTCCGCGCCGCGTACTCGGCTGTGCAGGCGGTGCGCAGGCGCCGCCAGCTTGCAGGCTCGGCGCACGCGCTCCACATGCATGCGCGTGGTCGACCGTAGTGCTGCCCGCGCGCCGGCGGCCTGACGCGCGCGCGCAGGGCGCCAGGCGCGGCGGGCCGATCAAGGGCGCCGCCTTCTGGCAGTACATCCACGACGGCCAGGCAAGCGCGCCGCGGCCCCGGCCCGCCCAGCCCGCCCTGCAGACAGGCTGGGAGGTCCAGCCGCCGTTCGGCGCTGCACCGTTTTCCAGAGAGGAATCTGGTCTGCCTCCGGAACGGAGCGGTGAAGACAAATGCTTGCCCAGGTGGCGCCTTTGGCGGAAGGCGGCGGCGCGGGCCTGTACGGCGTGCGGCGCACGGACGCCGTGTTCCGCCTCGTGCAGCAGTTTGCGCGGGCGATGCGGACGTGCTGCGCCCTCCTGCGCCCCCCGTGTTGCTGGCAGCTCAGCTGCTGATCATCGCAAGAGGCGCATGCACGCGGCACATGCTCTGCTCGGCAGCCGCCGGTCCGGGTTGCAATCATGGTGCATGTGAGTATGCATGTGCCGGTCACGCGCAGGGCGAGCGGGCCCATCGCGGGGTGCAGCGGCGGCAGCGGGGCTGCTTCTCCGCCCCCTGTTCCGGACTGCAGCAGCACCCGGGTAGGCGGCAGGCCTGGCACCGGGTGCGTGCCACTCACCTGGACACCGCGCGCCCCCTGATGTTTACATCAGCCTCCGACTGCACGGGACACTCTGTGCAGCAGACGCGCGCGATGAGCGGGAGGCCGTCCGCTGGCTGGCACTGGACGCGCAAACCAAGTTTGATGGCCTGAACCCGTGTGCGCGTGCCGGCCCACGCATGCCTGGACCCGCAGCAGGCATGACTGGCGCAACTCCTGCTATGCAGCAGAAGCATGGTGGGTCATGCGGGGGTGCGTGCAGGTTTGAGGGCCCGCGCTGCGACATCGACATCATCGAGTGCGTGCGCGCGACCGCCGGCTGCTCCGCCAACGCCGGCTGCACCAACAGCGCCGGCGGCTTCGCCTGCGCCTGCAACTGGGGCTACGCAGGTGCCGCAGCCCTCTGTCCTCGGCGGCCTCGGGTTCACAAACCTCCAGTCTCAGTCAGTCCAGCCAGAGCCAGTCTGAAGTAGGCCAGTCGTGGTGCGCCGGGCAGGGCGAGACGTCACACACAGCCTTCTTGTTACGTACTTTGCTGCTCATACATGCACGCAGCCAGGCGTGCGGCCTAAGCTGGCGAGCCATGCAATTGATGCACAGAGACAGGGCGCCACAGAGCGATTGTGAAATGTTGATGCCGTTCGTACGCGTGCAGGCGACGGGTACAGTGGCTGCAGCGCGAAGCCGCAGCTGGCGACGCTGGGCGACCGCTACGTGAGCGACGGCCCGGCGCGCGTGGCCTGCAGGGAGGGCGCGGGCGTGGCCTACCCTGCCGGCGCGCCCGGCTTCGCCTACGACCCCATGGGCGCCGCCAGCGCTGCTGGGTCCCCGCACAGCGTGCGCCCCTGGGCTGAAGCTCATGCGCTGGAAAGCCGTGCTGACAATCGTGGCCCTAATGCGTCCTGTCTGCTTTGCATGCACGCCGTGGTGGTACCTTGCAGCGTAGGTCCTTGCCAACCCGCCACGCAGTTTCCAGAATGCAGCCTTGAGCCTGACCGCAGGGGGTGTCGGCCCTAGACCGGCGTGCCACCCCAGAGGCGCGGCCGTGCCGGTCCTCATGGCTGCGCGCGGGATGGGCCTCTGTGGCTGGCTGCAGCTGCGCCGGCGCCGCCCGCGGCAGCAAACAGGCATGCCGTGACAGACTGTCGCCCTGCCGCGGGCGCAGGGCGGCCTGGGCTCGCTGCGCCCCGCCAGCATACAGGACTGCCAGGTGGCGTGCGAAATGGCGCAGCCGGCCTGCACGTCCTTCGCCTACAACGCAGAGCTGCGCGCCTGCTTCCTCAAGCGCGGCGGCGGGCGCGCCACGTGCGCGTCGCCGACCACCATCTGCGCGGAGCAGGCGCGCGCGCCCGCCCCTGCGCCGCCCCAGCGCCTTTGCCTGGCCAGCGCCTGGCGGTGCGGGCCTGCGTTCCAGAGCGTAGTGGCTGCGGCCACACGCCGAAGATTCTTTCCGGGCCACCACCCGCACGGAGCAGGCGCACCTGCGGTCCTGCATCCCCGCACCCTTCACGGGAGCTGGTGTCGTGCGCGGGTGCATCGCTTATGCTGGCTGCGCTTTCATCAGTTTGCATGCATGTGCGGATGCAAGAAGTTGCATGCATGTGCATGCAGGCGCGCTCTCGCTCATGCAGCCTGCCGGGCCTGCGGCGCACACAACTGTCTGCAAGTGAGCGTGCTGTAGTCTTAGACGGAGCGCACATGCATGCTTCAAGCTGTCCATTGCCCCGCCTGGACGAAATGCGCACCCGCGTCCGTTTCGCGACGGATATAAATTCAAAGGCAGACGTGGGTGTGTCATGGGCTGGCAGGCGCAGGACCTTGTTGTGCAGCACTTTTCTTGCGGCAGCTGGTCAACCTTCTTCCGCTCCATCTCCGGCAAGCAGGGCGCCGTCATGGGGCGATGAGCAGCATGGGTAAGCGGGGCCTCGATCCTAATCCTACCATTTCACCAGCCCAGGTCTGTGCGCAGTGAGGCCGGTGGCAGTATGTGACAGAGTAAAGCTGTCGAGGCGCCCGGGCGTGGAAGCGAGGCGCTGCCGAGAGCTACGTCTTGCAATGGTTTACACGCTGCCTTTGAGCAGGAGAGGACCGCGGGGCTATAGGCATCCCGGAAGGCATCAACGCAATGCAGATAGATAGCTGTTGCTGGCAGCACGCACAAGCACACCATGCGGCCAGCACGGTTGCGCAGCATCCGCGCAACAGCTGCATGTACGCCTGTCGGTGTCACCTGTCATCGTCACTCTATGCAGCATACGACGTGATGAGCGGTTCGCGGGCGCACCCATCAAAGTTCGCGGGCGTACCCCATCAAAGAAACCCAAAAGCTGCTGCATCCATGTTTCGAGACCCTTGAACACTACAAAGTGCTACAGTGCACGTCAGGGTTGAATACCCATGCAGCCCAGCTGACAACACAACATGCAAACCCATGAAATGAAAAGCGGCTGGCAACCCAGTCAGTAAGCTAAGAGCAGGGCAAAGCAACCCTAGCGCACTTCACCACACAGCCTGCTTTCCTGGCGCACCTCACTTGACAACATGCGCTCAGCAGCCGAACATTCACTGCATGGCCAGCTGTAGTGGCGTGCGCCAGGAAAGCACTGCACTTCAGCCTTTCCAACCTACAGCAACCTTCAGCCACCGGCCGCACAGCTCCCTGGCGCGCCACATTTCTTCGCCCAGGACACCACTACGCATGTTGCTGCATCAAGCCTGGCCCCTGGCGGCCAGTGCGCAGCGCCGCCAGCTGTTGCTGGAGAGGCAGCCAGAGCCGACACACAGGTCGCACTCTGCTGCCACACCCTGCAGCCATGGCGACCGCTGCGAGCGCGCGGGCCATGCGGCGGAGCGCAGGCCGCGCGCGACGCGCGCTCAGAACTTGAAGCCGCAGTGCTCGATGCACAGCGTGCGCAGGTCGAGGTCCGGGATGACCACGGACGCGTCGGCGGCGGCCTCCTGGCACGTGCCGCACACCTCCGCCTGCGCGCGCGCGCCCCGCCCGTCGGCCTCGCGCCAGCCCGGAGCCCCGCAGCAGCGCGGCGCGCCGGGGCGCTGACCCTCTGACTGCCCCTTGAATTTACCACGCATGGCGGGGTATGTGGAGCGCACGCGGCGGCGTGCGCACGCGGCGCAGCGGGCGGCACGTCCGCCCCATGGCAGAGCAGCACCGCGGGCGCGCTTGGGCATGGCGGGCTGGGCGCGGCCCGAGGCATCGGCCCGGGGGCACGCCTGCATGTGGTCGTGCAGCGCGCTGGTCGGGTCCGGGAGCGGCGCGGCGTTGCTGATCTTCGACTTGTACGAGGTGTAGAGCTTGCCGAGCGGCGACAGCTGCGCCTTCGAGTAGCTGTTCTGCATCAGCGAGGCCAGCGGCCCCAGGAAGGTGCCCTGCGTATGCGAGGCGAACCAGTTGTACCTGCGGCCCCGGGCACGAGCGGCGCGTGAGCCCCCGCACCGCCGCGGCGGCGTCACACTGGCATGCATGGACTGCATGCAAACCTGAGCGGAGCGCAGCGCCCGGCGCGAGCGCGGGCGCCGACAGTGCGAGGCAGAGGGCGGGCCTGGCAGCCAGGCGTGAGGAGATGATAGGTTTAGGGTAGGCTATCATGTGGCACTCTGGCGGCAGGCAGGGTACGGACCCAGCGCGCGATGGAGCATGCTGGTCGGCGTCATGAGACGGCGCGCCGGCGCCAGAACACGGCGCGCGCGGCCGCCCGGGCGCACCGGGCGACCATGGCCTGGTTGTCCAGCATGGTCAGCATTGACTGCATGACCTGCGCGATCTGGTCGTACGTGCCCGCGCCGCCGCACGCAAACTCGGTCAGCCAGATGGGCCGGTTATACTTCTGCGCCATCTGCACCATGAACCTGCGCGCGGCGGCCGCCGCGGTCGGCGCGCGGCGCAGGGCGTCCGCGCCCCAGCCGCCTGCCACCAGTCCCTGACTCCCGGCGGTGCCGGCAGCTGCCCTGTTCAAACCATATGGGGCCCAGCTGGGAGCGCTGACTCGCCAGGCGAGCGAGGGCGCGGCAAAAGCAAGCGCAGGCGCCCTGGACGGCCGCGGGCGAGCAGGCGCCTGGCGGAGCGTGGCGGACAGGCGCGTTGTGCCCAGCCAGGGCGCGCACGTCTGCAGGTCCGCGGTTGTGCAGCCGTAGTAGTGCACGGCCATGATGTCCGCCTGGCAGGGCGCGCCGTACATCGCGGTGCAGTTGTTGAAAAAGTCGTCCAGCCTGGCGCCGCGCCGCCGGAGCACTGCCATGTCGACATGTACATGTGCACGCGTGCCTTGAGAGTCAGCCTCACATGGGGACAGCCGGGGGACATGCACATGGCAGCGAGCTGCTGCTGTGGTCCAGCCTGCCCTCCCGCTGCCAAGAGCAGAGCGTGCTGACCTGTATGGGGCCATACGGGGGGCGCACCAGTCGAAGGGGGCCTGCTTCGGTGTGAGGCAGTTCGGCTGCCCACAGTGCGCGGGCGCCGGCGAGCCCAGCTTCAGCCCAAAGTTCTTGGCGGTCTGCGGCGCACAACGCGCGTCAGGCAGTGCCGGCGCCTGGCGAGCGCATCCGGCAAACGGGCACCGCACGCTCGACCAGCACGCGGAGGCGCTGGCCTGCCAGGCCTGTTGCTCCAGGTGCTCAGCTACCCGTGAGGGACTTGCTGTGGGACTCGCTGCGTCTCCAGCCAGCACAAGAGAAGGCACCCAGACGCGTGCGAGCGCGGCTGGTGGGACAGCGCCACACGCGTCGGCGGGGTTGCCGCCCGGTGGGTGCGCGCACCGCAACGACCTGGGGCCAGAGCTGGGCCGCCTGCATGGACGTCAGGTTCGCCTGGCTCCTGCGCGCAGGCGCCAGAGCCGTAAGGACGGCCCGGCGTGCCCCGCGCGCGCGGGAGGCCGCCCGACGTGCAGAGCGGGGCCGCAGAGCGCACGCTTTGTTGGGCTCGTTGAAGCCGAGCAGGTACTGCGTGTTGAGCGGGAAGTAGGCGCCCTTCTGGTAGGGCTTCTTGTTCAGCACCGGCGCCATCGTCTGCAGCGACATGTTGCCCCACTGCGACAGCCGCAGGGCCGCGGGTCAAAGGCGCTTTGTGACAGGGTCGGCGAAATAGGGGCAGGTCCACAGGCGCTGACAGTAGAAGGGAGTGCGGCAGGGCGGGCGCGCGCACCACCATGGGCGCATACTCTGTGTTGTATGTTCGGGCAATGCTCAGCGTTGCCGGGTCGGAATACAACCTGCGCAGGCACGCGCGATCACACACCCTGGCAGAGCAGGCATGTCACCAGGACATGTGCATACAGGGTCGCAGGGCGTACGTCCAGTCGTAATACCTGTGGCCCCCACACCAGGCCAGCATGTCACTCCTATATTCATGTCGAGGGACTGCAACTTCATGCATACAGAAAGCGCCTAAGCATGCAACGCACGAGAGCGCCTGCGAGCGCACCAGGTGATGCCGTTCTGGCTGTAGACGGCCAGCTCGTTGGGCACGTTTGGGCCATACTCGCCAGTCCCGCGCCTGGGCAGGACATGGGGCGGCGGCGGCGGCGGCTTGGCAGCCTCCAGCTTTTGCAGCGACGTCGCATTGGCAGCGCTCAGGCTGAACGCGGGCGAGGGCGCATGCGAGGCGTGCGGTGGAGTCTTGAGCGGTATTCCCTCACCATGCCCAAGCGCGGGCGCGGGCGCGCTTTGGGGCGCGCCAGGAACAGCGGCACTGCATGCCACCAGGCTCGCGCTCGCCAGGAGGGCCAGCAGGCCCGCCAGCGCAGCGCGCACAGGCATTGTGACTGGCAAGCCTGGGTTTCAGCGGGGTGCCGGCGCGGGCATCAGGCGCACAGGAGCGCGCTGGTTATCTGCGCAGCGGGCTGTCAGAGGCCTGCTGTCCTGCGCTGTTCAAAATCAAGCGCATGGGGTTATACGCAGGGTTTTAATGTAATTGAGAAGAAGCATTAGAATAAGTGTGTTGCTGCCTAATGGAAGGCAGAGGGATGGACTATGTTGTGCTGCATGACTTCACCAGGCACGGGAACAGGTTACTACAGAAAAGTACACTATATTCACTAAATATGATGCCCTGCTCTACAGCACCCCGATGTCAAGCAGCACAGGGTTTGCCGGGATGCCCGGGTGCACGCAGAGCAGCCATAGCTTTAACAATAATTAACATGTATTGGCAGTATACTCCCATAACAACGCCAGCATCATGTTGCTGAAGCTCATGCCCCGTAAAGCTGCATGCACAAAATCACAAACCCAGAGTTGAGTAGATGCAAAGCGCATGCAGAGACGAAAAGCAGGCACACCCGGGCAAGCGCACTTCACTGATCAAAGAATGAAATAGACACCGTTGACCTGTACAGCAGAGACCCGTCTGCTGTGCAGGTCATGGCATTCGTGGGCCGCACGCATGGGCGCCCCAGCTTTGCAGGCATGCGCAGTGCTAGAATAAAGCCTGCTGGACTTGAGAGGGCCTGCTGCCCGCTCAATACCTGGCCCCGCACTGCGCTTCGCACACGCCGCGCAGGGCCAGGTTGGGCACGACCACGGAGGCATTGGCGGCTGCGTCGGCGCACGTGGGACACACCTCTGCCTGCGCATGAGATGTGCTTGCTCAGACACGGGAGGGCGAATGTGCTTGGCCTGGCCTGCATGGCTCGGGCCAGCACCGTCTCATTCTCCCCCATACGAGCAGAGCGGACCTTGTTCACATTGACAAAGGTCACATCATGTGAACCTAATGACATCGTCACACATGCTGCCTGCACACGCGCATGCACGGCGCGCGCAGGTCCACGCGCCTGAACGTGCGCGAGCTGCTCGCTCCGCAGGTCCTCCGCCGGCGCGGCCCCGGAAGAGATGCCGGACGTGCTGCCGAAGCTGCCGAACAGCCGGCCCAGGTTGGTCAGCCGCGCGAAGGAGTAGCTGTTCTGCATCAGCGAGGCCGAGGGGCCCAGGAAGGTGCCCTGCGTGTGCGCGGCGAACCACGAGTACCTGCGAGCCCCGCGGCGCTGCGCAGTGGCCGCCCCAGCCGCCCGTGCGGACAGGCGCGCGGCTCGATGCGGCAACGTGTCCAGCATGGCATGGCATAGCGCGCGCTTGGTGCGGCAACGTGATCAGCATGGCATGGCATGGCGCGCGCGAGCGCTGAGCCGGCGCGGCTGCGCGTGGGCCGCGCGCGCCTGGCCACGCGCGGCTGCTGGTCCAGCATGGTCAGCAGCGCGCGCATCTCGGCGAGCGCGGCCGCGGGCTTGCCCGCTTGCGGGCACGCAAACTCGGTGAGCCAGATCGGCCGGTTGTACTTCTGCGCCACCTGCACCATGAACCTGCGCGGGCGCGCCGCCATGTGGGGCCGGCGCCGCTGCCCCGCCGCGCGCTCTCGGCTGCCTGCAGGCTGACCACGCCTGGCAAGCACACCCATCTGCTTTGTCCCCCTCCGTCAAGCCTCCTTGTTGCATGGCACCCGGCGCATGTCACCGCGCATGTCACCGCACGCCTCCCAGGACAACAGATGTAGCGCCAGTGCACCGCATGGCGGGGTCTTGCGGTGGCGAGGCCCGCTCAGGCGCACCGCTGCAGGTCGGCGACCGTGCAGCCGTAGTAGTGCACGGCCATGATGTCCGCCTGGCAGGGCGCGCCGTACATCGCGGTGCAGTTGCTGAAGAAGTCGTCCAGCCTGGCGCCGCGCTTGCAGCACTATCATCTTGACATATACGTGTGCACGCATTCCTCAAGAGTCGGTCTTCATCAGAAGCGGGACAGCCAGGGGGCGTGCACGTGGCAAGAAGGAGCTGCCCTGGTGGTACAGCCTGCCCTCCCGCTGCCGAGAGCAGAGCGTGCTGACCTGCACGGGGCCGCACGGGGGCCGCACCAGTCGAAGGGGGCCTGCTTCGGGTTGAGGCAGTCCGGCTGCCCGCAGTGCGCGGGCGCCGGCGAGCCCAGCTTCAGGTTCAGGTTCTTCGCGATCTGCACGCGCGAGCGGCGCCGGGCGGTTCGTGCGTCGGGCCCCACCACTGGCTGGCTGCATGCGGCCATGCTCGCACGGGCGCGTCGGTGGGCGGCCCTCCGGCCGCGCATGTCGCAGCCGGCGCATGACTGCTGGGGTAAGTTAGAGTTGGGTTTAGGGCGCGGAGAGCGGCGCGGGCGGGTCCGCACCGCGACGACCTGGGGCCACAGCGTAGCCGCTTGCTGGGAGGTGAGGTCGGCCTGTTCCCTGCGCGGGCGCAGCGTCAGCTGAGCGCGGATCGGCGTCAGGGCTGCAGGCGCCTGCCGCTGGCCGGCGGGGCGCACGCTTTGTTGGGCTCGTTAAAGCCGAGCAGGAACTTGGTGTTGGCCGGGAAGAAGCTGCCTTTCACATAGGTCTGGTTCTTTATCTGGGGCGGGATCTCCGCCAGCTGCGTCTGGCCCCACTGCGCGGCGCAGAGGCGGTCTCAGCGCTGCCGCGCGGCCCGCGCGTGCCCTGCTCCGCTCTTTCTCCCGCTGCGCCTTGGGAGCGGGCGCACAATCATGGGCACGTATTCGATGCCGGTCAGCCGCGCGACGTTGAGCGTGCCTGGGTCCGAGTACGTACTGCGCGCCCGGGCGCGTCATCAGGACACTGTGTGGTGCTTGCGGCGCCCACCGTCAGGGCATCCGGGCGCTCACGTCCACGTGTAGAACCACTTCAGGCCGGCCTGCGAGAAGACTTGCAGCTCGTTGGGCATGTTTGCGCCGTAGATGCCGACGCCCCGCAGCGGCTTGGCCTTGGCGGCCTCCGCCGCTTGCAGCGCGGGCGTGCCGCCCGCAAGCTTTGCAGCCTGCGGCATTGTCGCATCAGCCTCGAGCAAGCGGACTGCCCGCGCGTGTGCGCTGGGCGCAGGGTGCCACGCATCCACGCCGCCCGCCTCGTGCCCGTTGAGCTCAAACGCCGGGGCGAACGCGCTGGCATCGCCGCTTGCGGCACGGGCTGCGCTCGCTGCAGCCGCGAGGAGGCCCGCGAGCACCAAGAGAGCGCCCATGCGCGCTCGCAGCTCTGTGCCCGACTGCTTGCAGGTGGCGCCGCGAACTGCCCATCAGCTTGCCAGGTCTGTGAGAGCCATGTGCGCACACGGCCGATGACCCTCTTCCCCCATCAGTATGCTGCCTTGGAGTTGCGTCTGCTTCGCATTCCGATTTTGAACGGATGGAAGCGGGGGACACATTTGCTGCATTTGATGTAGATGTGGTGGGGCGTCTGCTGTTCAGCACTAGTGTCATGCCCCAGGGCATGCCAGGAAGCCCAACAGTATTACAGTGGTGCTCACACCAACAGCACAGAGGCTGTGTCACACCAACGGCACAGAGGCATGCCAGGGTTGCCACCAAGTCCAAAAAGCAGTCCGCGCAAGTGCGCCTGCTGCAAAATCTGCCGCGCCTTGCGGCTGACAGCCCAAGCACAGAAAAGGCGAGTCCAAGAAGGCCACTGACAGGCTATGTTTGCCTGCCTGCCCGTCTTTTGCGCACGGGCCGCGCCCTGCTTGCGCCGCCCGCCTCGGCACCCCGACAGGCCGCCGTCCTTGCGCAGCTAGCTAGCACTCCACTGTTAACCTCAGGACCTTCCTATATCAAGCTGCCGCTGGCTTCCGGCGGGCTGAACTTGGTCTCAAAGCCGTTTGCGTCTGACTGCGGCGCGGCCGCCGGCGCTGCCGGCTGTGCGGCCTGCCCGAACGCGCTGCTGCCAAACCCGTCGTCGGCCGCAGGGCGCGCCGCCGAGGGGCCGCCCGCGGCCCCGCCCATGGGCCCTGCTGGTGCGGCGTGGCCGGAGGCGGCGGAGGGTGCGCGGGAGGACTTGAGCGGCGGGGAGCTCTTGGCCGCGGGACGCAAGAGCCCGGTCAGCTCCGCAAACGGGTCATGCAGCGCGCCATCCCTGCGGTACGCGCTGCGCGCGCACACGCCCCGCCACTTGGCCTGCTTCGCAGCATACGCCGTATTCACGCCCATACTCATGACACCACTGGAGCCGAGCGCGCCCAGAGACATAAACGAGCATCCACCACTTAACAATGGCGGACAAGCAGAGTTGCACGGACAATGAGACAGAAACCCCTCATCAGAAAGCTCGGAGCTATGCGTTGCTGAGCACCTCCCGCACGCCGGCGTGCGGGAGGTCAGGGTCAGCCATCTGCCCACAACTGACGTGAGCCCCTCAAACCCCACCCCAAGACCCTGCGCGCACCTCGGCGCGCCCATCGGCGCGCTCGGCCGCTGCCCCGCGGGCGCCACCGGCGGGAGGCCCGCGCTCGCGCTGCCTGTGGATGCCTGGGCACTGGCCGGAAACCCTGCAGGGAACCCTGTTGCAGACCCGCCGCCGCCGCCGCCGCCGCCGCCGCCGCCGCCGAAGAAAGGGTTGCTGCTCGCGCCAGCCGCCGGCACATGAAAGGGATTGCCTTCGCTCCGTGCGGCCGCGCCGGCGCCCCCGGCGCCCGGCCCGTTGTTCGCCGCGCCCGCGCC
>JAABUV010003284.1_pt1 | contig 20742 bp, 34 predicted proteins | sample 5559971 | NCBI WGS metagenome assembly JAABUV01 (sample SAMN10711881, study PRJNA513362) | rock metagenome | isolation source: Antarctica rocks | place: Antarctica: Victoria Land, Knobhead nord | collected 2015-12-19
GGGCCTCCAGCTCGCGCAGCGCCTCCACGTAGCCCCAGGAGCCCACGCCGTTGCTGCCGCCGACCGGGATGACGACCGGCCGCCGCCCGGCCGCGCGCAGCCGCTCCGCCACGCGCCGGCCCAGCTCCTCGCTGCCCACGCTCTGGTACTCCTCCTTCGTGACCTGCGGCGCTGTCGGAAGAAGGCTCACTGCCAGTGCAGTGCATCCTGTGGAAGCGGCTACGAGGTTTGTTAAAGCGGAGCGCCGTGCGCCTCCCGTGCGGCCCCCCTAAGGGCTGCACGGGCGGCGGGCCGCAGCCGTCCCGCCGAAACAGCTCGGCCTTGGTCAGGCAGTGGCAGTGGCAGCAGCCCGCACGGCCACGGCAAGCGCGACCGATTGGCGGGGCAGGCGGGCGGGGCGTCGGTGCGGGGGTCCGGGCAGCCCGGGGCGCCGGGGCCCCCGGAGTGCGCACCAGGTGCAGGTGCGCGCCGACCATGCGCTCCACGAGCAGGTTGCCGACCAGGCCGGGGTCGCCGTCGGTCAGCGCGCGGCTGGTCCGCAGGATCAGGTGGCAGTCCAGGCCGGCATACCTGCGCAGCGCGCGGCTCCGCCCGCGCGTGAGGGCCGTCGTCGCTGCACTTGTCTTCGCACAGCGTTGATAGGGCTGAGGGCACGCGCTGGACCTCCTGCGCGTGCGCAGAGCCTCCCAGCTGCGCGCCGGTCTCGGGCTGCTGAGGCGGCGAACATGATGGCAGCTGGTCACTCACGGCTGGACACACGCATGCGGTGCCGCACGCCTCCGGCCGCGCATGCCAGCCTGACTGCTGCGCCAGCCGCGCCTCGCGCACAGCACGCAGTGCTCGCACGCGACCAGGCCATGTAAGGGGGGGCAGGGCGGCACCGGGCGGCGACGGCGGTGGCGCGCGCGTGGTTGCTCTGGATGCCGCCGATGGTCACGACGGTGTCGGCGCCGTCGCGCAGCGCCTGGGCGATCAGGAACTCCAGCTTCCGCACCTGCGCGGCGGCGCAGCGCCGCGCGGTTCCCCCAGAGTACCCGCAGTCCAGGGCCCACACCGATTCTACACTCAGCTTGCACAGCGCCAGGGAGAAGCAACCATGACACTGAAGCACCGACGCTACCTGTAGGACTGCAGGGGACACATCAGTGGACACACCCAATCATCGGCCTGACTTGAAGCTGTGGGCACTGCGACAGCAGCAAGCCTTGACCTCTGCCAAGAACTGCTGCGTGGCGACAGTGTTGGTGTTATTAGGTTTTAGACCGCGGCAGTCTCTGAGCGCAATGTGCGCCGCACGCCCACACGGTAGCTCCAGCACGCCGGGTGCACCTTGTTGCCACTGAGCTGCAAGCCCGACAGGTCGTCCCGCTTCACCCAAAGCTCACAGCCGTCCGGTACTCCAGGCGGCGCCCAGCGGTGGATGGGGGTGGGCAGGAGACTCAGCGCATATCGCTGCTCCGGCGCCTGCAACACCATGCATATGGGGGACAGTGGCACCACGCCTTGCGGTATCACCAGTCAACTGTCAAGCCTCGCAGAAGGCTGCCATATTGCTTGGAGGTGGGTACCACGCAGTGCGTTAGGGCACCCGGTACGCAACAAGGCAGGCAGCGCTCGTTGCTCATTGCAGGCGTGCACCAATCAAAGTGCCAGTGTGTAGGTTGCAGCACGCACTGCAGTGGACAATGTTGTGAAGTTGTGTACGAGCTACTATTTGAATCTACCTGTGTAGTGCCAGACATACCTTGATGCTGCTCGGGAGCCAAGGGGGCGGGTCATAGCGCTCCAGCTTGTGCAGCTCGCGCATGCTTGCAGCGGGCGTCGAGCGAATACCCTTGGCCGTCCCTGCCGTGGCACTCCCCATCAGCGCGTCAGAAGTGCTGCGCACAAATGCTCACGTATGCTCGAACAGCTCTATGCCAGGCTCCTATGCAGCAGCGAGGTGCAGACACTTGCAGCAGAGCGCCTTGGTGCTGCCAGTGGCTCCTACAGGCAGTGCGCACCTGCAGTGTGAAGGTGAGGCGAGCAGCGGCAATACAACGCAGGTGGGTTGGCAGCGCCAAGCGAGCACAGCATCAGCGGTATCAGGTCATGCGAGTTGCTTTCGTACTGCTGCATGTGATGTGATGCATCGCTCCATCCGGAAATGTGAGCTTAATGCGGCTAGTTTGGAGAGGGGGGCGGGCGGGGCATTTTGGCAAGGAGCCTGCACCACCACGCAGTCGTCGCTTGGAGACGCCCGTTGCAGGTGCTTAAGCCGTCCAGCCATCACACAGGAACCGCCAGGCAGGGTCTGCAGCAGCACATGCCTCCAGGCATGCTAAGTACCTCATGAGCATGCACCGATCAGCATGCTCCGCCATCTGCATGATCAAGAGTGTATGCAGGCATATCAAGGTGGCAAGACAAGTGCAGCGTGTCAATATCGAAGAGTAGCTGTCTGTCCGTATTCATAGTATTGCATCAGAGCTGGGCATGGTCCGGGATTAATAGCTGCCATGGCCAAGCAATCCAACCCTACTCGCGCTGCAGCCAGTCGCCCAGAGTCCACCACTCAATCAGGGCCATGTACACGCACAGCAGCCATAGGCACGCATCATGGCCTATCAGCCACAGCGCGAGCGCGGCCCGGCCTGCCGCGGGCCGCCCCGCCGCCATAGTGTGGTACCATGCTCGCTGTTGCGCCTGCGCTCTCACATACACCTCAGTTTGCTGCCTCACGTCAGATGGAGCCAGCGTCACAACCCATGCAGCAGGTACACCAAGCACGGAGACATGGCCGAAACTGCATGCTCAGCGCGGGCCTGCTTTGGCCACGCAAGCATATGCCAGGACCTGTGCAGCCGCCAAGCAGCATGCCGGCCCAAGGCACTGACCCACCCAAGCACGCTGCCGGTCTTCACAGCATGTAACAGTGCGCACATGCACTGCAGGCAGCCGCACAAACGTACGGGACAGAAGACCAGAACATGCACAGCCTCAGCAGCAGGCAGGGCGCACCGCCAGGAGGGACGGCCTGGACGCGGCCAGGCTCTCGCCCACGCACGCTGTGAAGGGCGTCGGGGCCAGCGCGGCCTGCACCTCCTGCAGCGCCCCATGCAGCCACGCTCAATTAATGCGGTGCCCAAGCAGGGCTGTACCCCTTTGGTCGTTGCACGCTGTGATGTTGAAGGTACGCCCTCGCGCATGCTCCCGGCCCACCCCGGCCCAGAAAACGCCGGGGCGCCGGCCAAGGAGCACACTTTGTCTATGGTCAGCGCCGGCTGCGGCCCTGGTAGCCAAGCAAGCACGATGCGCCCCGTCCTCCTTTGTCACTCGTTCCGGCATGCGCGTGCCAGCAGGCGCTTGGGGGTTGCGGCGGGGCCGCGCCCGCTGCCTGCCGGCGCGCCGGGCCTGGAACGCATGTAGGAAGCAGGCAATCTGCTTCTGCGGGCCCTGCGGCACGCTGAACCAGACCCAGTCGCACGCCGCGCCGATGCGGCCGGAGCCGCCCAGGAAGGCAAAGTTGTGCAGGTCGCCAAAGCCTGCGATGGGTGAGACGCCTTCAGCACCCTTCAGCACACACACAGCTCAATGGAGCGTGTGGGCAGTTCATACAACCAGCATGGAGCCTCCACAGTATCTTCGTGTCAGGACGGGGCTGTAAGGGCGACATGCGACATGGAGACAAGGTCATGTCGGAGGTGAGTGCATGATCAGAAATGTGTTGATATACGCACCGAGGCCCAGGTCCCGCAGGAAGGGCGGCTGCTGCTGGACCTCGCACCCCACTGCCGGGCACACGCGCACCAGTCAGGCCCCCTACGTGTGGCAAAGGCAGGCAACCTACGCCAGCAAGTGTACATGTCCCCCGCATTATGCACCGGACTCACTCGGCAGCCATGCAGCGCGAGGTATAAGTGTACCCCCCGCGGCATTGCTTGAATGAGTGCATCAAGGTGAAGTGAAGCGAAGGCACAGCCCCTGATGCAGGACTCCCAGAAATGGGGCATGCATGCATGCACGCAGCAGTCTCATGCCAGTCACTCTGCAGCAATTAGCACGCGCACATGCAACCACCAGGATGTCCGCAATCAGCGTGCGGCCGCTGCGCAGGCGGATGCGGCGGCGCTCCATGCCCGCCACCTCGTCCACCACGTACTTCAGCTGGTTCTGCGGCGCCCGCGCGGCTGCATCAGCGCGGCCAGCATCCAGCCAGACCACAGCGGCAGCAGTTCTTCACGGCAGTGCACAAACGCTACACACTGTCTACACTACCGCTTCATGCTACGTGATGCCCCATCCCTTGGACCCGATGCGCGCCCCTTTGGCACGTGGTATGATACGAGCAGGGCCACTACGGACCTTCCTGGCATGGGCTCGCAGCATGACTCTGGGTATCAGAGTATGATAGGACAGCCGCACCCGGTGCGCCAGCCGGAAGAAGGCGTCGCTGCACTGGCCCGTGAAGGCGCAGGCGGAGCCGCGCGCGGGCGCCATATGCTCCAGCATGCAGAACCAGTACAGGTGGCGCAGCCAGGCGTCCAGCGCCCAGCAGCGCCACGCGCGCGGCAGCGGCGCGTGCGACAGCACCAGGAATGCAAACTGCTTCGAGATCGGCACAACCCACCTGCGGCGGGCGCCGCGCACTTCAACGCTGGGGTTGCTCACAATGTGCACAGGCCGAAGAGGTGACGTGCTGCTGTTTTGCAAGTAACAGCACATGGTCACAAGGAGGAGCAGCTGAGTCTGGCTGTCTGCACGCCCCCTGCTCTCATGGAAGGTTGTTACTGATAACGAGAACTCACGTCCCTCACCAAGCAGGGGGCTGTGCCTGTCGCGGGGCCTGCTGATGAGGGTGATGTTGCGCGCTTGCCCCCGGTGCGCCGCCTCCATGGCCTCGAGCGCAAACGCGCCTGTGCCCAGGATGACGACATCCTGCTGGCGCCCAGCCTAACATAACAGCTTGGCATGGCAGCACCTGTTATGCATGGCAGGGACGCATACGAGCAACGCCGGGCTCTACAGAAACAGCCGGTGGACGCATACGCATGCATGTGAGAGCTTGTACCACCGTGTCATATAATGCCCATTATACAATGGGCATTGTGTCCCCAGCTCTGTAATCAGGCCACTGCTCAGAATGGGATGCACGGATATATATTACATGCATCACGAGTCCTAGGTCCCAGCAGCAGCACCAGCAGCACCTTGTACTGCAGGCGGGCCGCGTCGCCGAGGATGCAGTCAGCGCCCTCGCGCTTGGCGGCAAACACCACCTCGCCCGTGAAGCGTGCAAGGCCCGGCACGCCGCGCACTTCCGCTGGCACCTGCTGAAGGTGACTTCACGCGCACGCTCACTGTTGAACCCCTGCTCTAGCAAAGCGTGCGCTAGAGCTTTAAGAAACTTAGCCAAGCACAGTGACGACCGCGACAAGCCTGGGCCTGGCCCGCTCGCGCCCGCAGGCTACTTGGTGCTTGATGGCTTCGCAAGCGCCGAGCAAGTTGCCGCGCTGCGGCAGCGCGCCGAGCAGCTGGTGGGCGCCTTTGACGCAGCCTCGGTCGCCTCCGTGTTCTCGACCAAGAACCAGGCACGCCTGCTTGTGCTGTCTCGCTCCTGGCTTGCGCAGCGCTGCATGGTGCTGGAAACGGCGGCCTTGCTTGCCCACAAGCCCACAGCGCATAATCGGGCAGTCATAGTGCACGACACCTCCTTTGAAGCGTGAACACGGGTCTGGTTGGAACGATAGTACATACCAGTTGGAGGTTCGCTCGCCTCAGTGCCCCAGTGCCGCCGCAGGCGAGCGTGAATATGAGTCTGGACGCAAAGGTAGTACATACCAGCTGATTCACGCTCACGTCAGTGCCCCAGTGCCGCCGCAGGCGAGCAAGACGGACCAGTACTTCCTGGACAGCGCGAGCAACGTGTCCTTCTTCTTCGAGGAGGAGGCGTTCGACGCGGGGGGCGGCCTGCGGCAGGCCAAGGCGCTGTCCATAAACAAGATCGGCCACGGTGGGCGCCCGGCGCTGCGTGCAGAGCCTGGTCGTGCTTGGTAAGCACCAGGCTGGCCTTCTATGTCGTCACATGCTAGGAGCAGGAGGCTGCACTCTGGACCACCAAGCTTGCCGTGTCCTGGCTTGCCTGTGTACACAGTATCCCACAGGTCTTCCCCTGAGGCCACAGCATTTCAGTGGAGCACTGGATGTGGTTGTGAGGTAAAGCGTGTGTGCGGGGCGCGACAGCCCTGCATGCCCTGGACCCGGTGTTCCGGGAGTTTTCTCGCTCGCCGCGCGTGGCGGCGCTGGTGCGGGAGCTGCTCGGCTACATGAGGCCGGTGCCCGTGCAGTCCATGTACATTTTCAAGGTGAGTGGGCAGTGCGCTGGAGCCATCGCCCTCGGCGCCTGTCCTTTTCGGCTCGCGTCTGAGATACCTGTGTGAGGCTGCACCATGTTGTCTGCCCTTCACTCTTGCTCTTGCCGCCTGCCAATGACCTGTCTAACCATGTGCACAAGCACATAGCGCATATGCGCACTGTGTGCAGCCTGGCGCACCCTGCAGACAAAGTCTGTGCGCTGGTGTGGCCCACAACGGCCATCCACAGCACACCTTGTGTAAGGGGCGCATGCGCGTGCGCGGCTGCAGCAGCCGAAGATCGGCGGCGAGGTCGTGCCCCACCAGGACAGCTCCTTCCTGGCGACAGAGCCGCCCACGGCGACCGGCCTGTGGCTCGCGCTGGAGCCCGCCACTGTCGACAATGGCTGCCTCTGGACGCTGCCCGCGCCGCCTGCAGACCGCGTGGCGCGGCGCTTCATGCGCAGGCGTGCCGGCAGCATGGCCCGGTTGACACAAAGTTATCTGAGTGCTGTGTATGGGTATGCAATAAGCGCAGGGCCCTGGGTTGCGTCCGGAGCAAGACAGCGCTCGCCGCGCCAGGCACGCATTTGACACATGACAGGGCTGCTCGGCCTGTCACAAGCTCATGCTGATTGGCGTGCCTCCAGCTCGTGGCTGCGGGCTGCACCCCTGCATGCCGTTCCGACACGCTTACCTGGCAGGGCAAGCTGGAAGGTTTTGCTGCTACAAGCCGTGTTTGCCCAGCATGGTGTGGCGCGCAGCGCGGAGGGCGGCGTGTCCTTTGACGCGCCGGCGCCCGCTTACGACCTGGACGCGTTCGTGCCGCTGGAGGTGCGGCCTGGTCCAGGTGCAGGGATGGGATGGCCAGGGTGTGCCTGCGAAAGGTGGTAAACACTGCAGTGATGTGCAGGCTTGCGCCTGGTTGCTTGCATTTGAGTACATGTCAACACCTTAAACAAGCACAGCTACGTGCCGCTGCTTGCATGCTGGCTTCTGTCTGTGTTGTCATCGCTGTGCCGGATGCACGAAATATCCGCACTCTCAGCCAGCGCACCATGCAGGTGCCGGCTGGCGCCCTGGTGGTGCTGCACGGCAGCAACGTGCACTTCTCTCGCCCGAACCGCTCGGCCTGCAGCCGCCACGCATACACCATGCATGTGGTGGACGGCGACGCTGCCTGGGCGCCGCACAACTGGTGTGCCCAGACGCGTCTGACCAGCGATACGTGCGATGTTGCGTGGGTGCCTGTGGAGGGCCATGTAGGGGTTAGTAAACCCTGCGTCCCTCCCGCAGCATTGACGCTGCTTGCAAAGAGGGATACCTGCAACCCATTGCCAGGCGTGGATCATATCTGATGGCTGGCTCGTGGCATGCAGGATGCAGAGGAGTTCAGAGATGCCCTGGGAGCCGCTGTATGATGACGGAGGCGTAGCTGCTTGACGTTCAGACGTTGCACATGCAGTCTTGCATCTGATGTAAATTCTTATTATTTTACGTGATTATTCTCCCGCCTAGCTTCCGGCTAGCCCTTTCACCCCACAGTGGGGGGCCCCACGATGCGCAAAACATACACACAGCCGCTGTACCCTTACAGCTATAGAGTTGCAGCGGCTGTTTCGTATCCTGAAAACTTATAAGCCTGCGGGTACCAGAGGGCTTATAGCGTGCTGACCTGCCAGGTGCGGCTTTCACCTACTCTATGCCAATCGTTGTTGGCGTGCCACAGCTCAACGCCCCACTCCTACGACCAAGGGAGTCTGCTTGGGAGGTGTTCAAGACAGTGGGATTTGAATATGTATATAGTAACATGGCGCGCTGCCAGGCGCTGCGGCTGGTCCGGTCGATATCTTGAGGGGCTGTATACACGTGCGTGCGAGCTGTGTTGCACACGCAGGCTCACTTGGACAGTCTTGGTAGGTTGCACGATCTGCGACCTGTTCCAGTGTGGCGCATGAAGCAGTGACGCACTTCTTGCAGCTTGCTGTGCGAAAGCCCGAGCGTGTCTCGCTGCACACCCTGACTGCGGCCTAGGCTGGCTGGCGCGTGAACACCCTGGGTGCATATCAAGACCTGACGCCACTACCCTTGCACCGCAGGCGCCGAGACAGCTGCTTCGGAGAGCGGAGCTGCCTGCGCGGTGCTGTTGGAACTGAGGCGCCCTCAATATGGTGGCTGTGTGGCATGCGCCAGCCCTGGCGCTGGTCGCGCTGCTCGGCGTGGGTGCAAATGCTGCCAACTCGCAGGCTCGCACCTCCTCTCATAGAACCACAGCGCTGAGGCTCTCCGACTGCTGCTGCTAGCTGTGTGCAGCGTCAGCAGCTAGGAGCCGGTCTGTCTGCCTGTGTGGCCGGCGTCGCGCCCCTCTTGTGGCAGACACTTGATCTTTCGCGCGAACCTCCTGTCCTGTCCTCACTTGGAGTGCGCAGGCACTCAGAAGCCTATACCTCGCCTGCAGCACGGGCAGCGTGCCATCTCTGCAGTGACCGCCTGACAGCCTCTCATCAGGCGGTCCTCTGCGCAGGCGATGGCCGCCACAGCGCCTGTGGCGAGTATGCCTGCCATGGCGCCCATGGCCGGCGGCAGCAACATGCAGGAGGTGCTGGTGAACTGCGTTATTAAGAACCTCTTGAGACGCCCATGCCTATGGACGGCTGGTGCGTTCCCCAGCGCTCGCAGCCACTCAGGCCTCCCTGCGGGCGGGTGGGAAGCTTGTACGGAGCATGTGCCTTGAATCATATGTCCAGCAAAAGCACTTACAGGAGCAGGGCGAGTTGTAGTTATGACAGCGCACGAACAGATTAACACGTGCATGCCTGCGCAAAATGACATGCAACTTGCCAAGTTGTGCACCCCATAAAATTTGCTGGAATGATGTGCACTCTTGTTTTTGTGTCCCTGACCTAAGAAGCAGCACAGCTGTCCAGGGCTGGCCGCAAATGCACCTGTGGACTGTCCCAGCTGTCTTCCATGGCAGTTCATTGCCTGGCTGTATGCTTGAGCCCCTCTCACGGTGAATACAAACCCTGGCCACCCCTAATGCGCTCAGACGTTGCACAGACGGCTGCTAGTCATGATGTGCAATATGGCTAGCCAAGCGGCTTTGCTGCAGACCCGCCTGACATGCGCTTTCCGCGCGGCAGCAACGATGCGCGGCAGGAGGCGCTGCAGAAGCACCTGTTCGGCGCAAATTTCACCAAGGTCGCGCCCTTCGCGGCGCCCGCGGCCGCGACGGTCGCCGCGGCGCTGACCGCCAAGAGCGCCAAGCAGCCCGCGCCGACCAGCGAGGAGAGCCGGCTGAAGGCGCGCACTCAGACCCCTTGCACGCCTTGCATGATTGCTCAAAGCTGTGCCGGCTGAGGTTCCCGCCAGATGCAAGCGCTGTGATGGAAGGCAGGTCACACGCTTGGTTGTGTGCCTGGGGATCACTGGGGAGCCTGGCGGGGCGCGGCTATGTCCAGGGTGCGTGTGTGGCCACTGCATATGGTATGGCTGAGCATGGTGCCACGCCTGGCGCTTTGTCACAATGAATGGCCCACCTCACGCTCCTCAGCACGCACTTCATGCAGCAGCGGTACCATGGGCAAGAGCTCAGCTGGTGTCGCCGCGCAGAGCTTGTACGGGAACGACTTCTCCGCCATCGTGACCAACGTGACAGGGCAGAGCCGTGACGGCTGGTCGCGCGAGTCTACGCACGCCAAGACGGTGCGTAACACTGACTACACAGCTGTGCCAAGATGCAGGCTCCTGGTCGCTCTGCCATTGTTTGGATGGTCAGCAAGCACATGCTCGAGCATGCACAGGAATGCATCTGGCAGTAATGCACCGGCATGCCAGCAACACAGCTTGCAGCGCTCACTGTGGGATCCCCTGTGCCGCAGAACCTCCAGGCGGAGGCCCGGAGTAACAAGAACCAGCAGTCCGTCCCCAACGGCCTGGTGCGGACGAGGGGCTGGCTTGCATGTCAGCGCACTCCCGCCCGTGTGGGTGTCTGCGGTCGCCGCTGTCGCAACTTGTCGGCCAATCTAGATACAGGCGTACACGGCAGCCGTATGCGTGATAAGCACCTTGTGCATCAACTTATGCATGCTCCCTGTAGAGCTTGTGCCTGCCCGCCCACCAGCTTTGCGGCTTTTGACACGCTGTTCACCTCCTGATTGCTGTAGCACATGCACGAGCATGAGCACGGGGCACAATGTCAGGAGCAGTGCTGTCCAACCCTAATTAGGGAACCTGCTGTGCTTCAGCAGTGGATCCGCGGTCAGTGCCTGGTCGCACGCGCTCGCCGTGCACTCTCAGCTGGTGCGCACCGAACAGCACCAGCACCGTAGCACTTTGTACCCGTGTGGCCTGGTCTTGATTACGCTCTGTGCCCTGCGGCGGCAGGGCACGCCCGGCTCACAGACCTCCGACCCCGGCGGCGCGACGGCCGGCTCCGCGGCGATGACCTGGTTCGGTGGTCCGACCATGGACAACGGCCCCCACATCGTGCGCCCGTCTCTCATCCTGGTGGTAGCCCAGGTTGAACTAGGCTGGTGCTGCCTATGTCAGCATGCCGTGATGAGTCGGCCACCTCAGAGCACAGCAGTCCTACATGGACAGGTTGCTGATGGGCGCGAGCAAAGAGCCAAACCGCATTGTGTATCTGCAGTCCCCTGATCCATGGGATGCGCTTACATCATTGTGTCTCCTGCCCGTAGATCTACTACATCTGGTACGGCGACAAGTGGGACACGACGTCCACAGACTACAATGCGACGCCCAAAATTCTGACGGGTGCGTCGCCTTGCTCAAGGCATAGCATGCTCGGATGCCAAGGAATGATAAACGCAATGAGCGTGCCGTCCACGCTGGATAAAATGCATAGCAATTATCATGGCATGCTGCATGCTGTGCAGACATCCTGCATCCAAAGCGCAGAAGTCTGTCTGTGTGCAGAGGAACGTGCCGGGGCCGCAAGGCTACCTTAATGCCAAAATGGTTGTCAGTACGTACCACTAGAATGTGCTGGCCTGCGGATGCAACGACGAACGCTGTGAGCGGATGCGGGGGCGCGCCGCGCAGACCTGGCGCAGAGCCTGGGCGGCTCGGACTGGATGAAGATCACGTCCACCTACTACAACCCCACCACCGGCGCCCAGATCCCGTCCGACGTCGCCTACGGCGGCAAGGCCGTGGTCAGCTCGAAGGAGGGCGCCTGCTGGCTGGTGCGCCCGGCGGCCCTCGCGCGCCTGTGCTCGCACATGCTCCTGCATGCGCAGGCGACCACTGCCCTCTCACCCAGGCGCCTGCTCTGTGCCTGTCGTCTGTTCCGCTAGCAGTGCTGCATGAGAGAAAAGGAAGCAGAACCCGACATGCCCTGCATGCGTGAGGCTCGCCAGGCCTCCTCGAGTCTGCCAGGCATGCGCATGCGGAGGCGCATGCTCACTGCTAGTGCAGGCGTAATCCGCCTCAATTGTAAGGACGGGCATGCGTCTACTTTGCATTGCGTTTGTCCGGCGCTCACGCGCCCTGCGCGGCAGGGCGCCGACGGGACGGCCGCGCAGTACGGCACGTCCGACAGCAGCACGTTCATCAACCAGATCGTGTCGTGCGTGCTGGACAAGCAGATGCTGCCGTACACCACGAACGCCGTCTACTTCGTGCTGACCAGCCCGGAGGTCAACATCAACGGTGCGCGGCCCCTCCCGCGTCCGCCCGGCTGGGGGCGCCTGTGCGGCCTCTGGCGCTGCCTGCGAGGGGCTTGGCCTGGGCATTTTGCAGCTGTGCAACACGGTAGGTTCACCCAGATACAAGTGCTGGATATGCTCGACCGCCTGGCCCAGTGCACCGCCCAGGGCTGCCTGCCGGATGTCTACACAGCAACTCAGGAGGACTGGCCGGGAGCCCTCTGACGTGGGGACGCACGCTGGGGGTGACTGGCAGCATGATGCGTTGTTCCCCTGAGCCTCTCCCCAGCTGTGAGTTGCTGCAGGTGCCATTACCCATCTGGGCTGCAGCCCGACAGCATGTGCTGCGGCAGGCTTCTGCACGGTCTTCTGCGGGTGGCACAACACCAACGCCAACACGAACGCGAATGAGTTTGCGACGCGGCCCATGAAGTGCGCACGCTCTGCTCAGCTTGGTTTCAACGCTCTGCCCATTGCATGCATCGGCTGTATCTGCATCTCCAGGGCCTCTTCTGCGCACAGGCCCCCCGCAGCGTGCGGGCGGACAACGCCTGCATGTGCCGCAAGCAGGCGCCGCACGACCCAGCGGCAGGACTGCCTGCTAGGCGAGCTTGGGTCTCAACACAACTGTCCCCTGTTTGAAACTGCGCGCACTGAGGCGCAGCTTCATGGGGAGCCCACTTCGCCAGCCGAGTGCCAGCCGAGTGCATGACCGGCGGAGTTGAAGGCGCGCGTGTGGCTGCGCGCAGGTACGCGTTCATCGGCTCGCCGGCGCGCTGCGAGCGCCACCAGGCGTGCGCGACCATGTCGCAGTGGGGCCCCACCGGCCAGTCCACGCCCAACTACAACGCGGAGGCGGACGGCATGGCGTCCATCATCTCGCACGAGCTGACCGAGGCCGTCACCGACCCCGAGCTCAACGCCTGGTGCGCGCGCTTGCGGCCCGCCTGCACGGTCACCTTGCGCTGGCCACAGCTCAAGGTCATGGAGTGCTGTTGATGTTGAATGGCAGAGCGCGACTTAAACAGCACCCGGACACAAACTTTTTTTGGTTACAAAAAAAGTACAGCTCGGACGGGCAGGAACGGCCTGTGCTACAACAGAATTGCAGTGCTATTTTTTTACATTACATTATGGCAGCAGAGGATGGGGCACCCACCACATGGCATACCCATGTGCAAGTTGCGACATGCATTGGTCCGCCTACAATGGCCAGTAAACCTCCTGCTTTGTCCTGCGATGATGGCTGAGCACATGTGTTGCAGTCCTTTGCTGAGCAGGCTAGCACTGACTAGCATATGCTTGTGTGCAGGGGCGACCTCGCAGGTAACGAGAACGCTGACAAGGTGCGGCACGCGGCCCAGCTTGGGTATGCTAAGCTCGCTACTCAAATCTTCAGCCAGCATGCTCAGCCGCAGCGAGGCCGTGGCCCCGCTGGACAGAGCAAGTGACGTGGCATGCAGTGCCCTCTGACGCCGCCAGCGCACTGCTCGTTCACCACCGCGTATATGATCTGCTGCGATGAGGCCTGCCGCTGAACGTCTCAGCTGTATGCACAAGGCCGCCAGACCTTGCTTTGTAGCAAGCCTACCCTAGGGCACATGCAGCACTTCTAATATCGCAAGCGCCGCGCGCGCAGTGCGCCAACACGTACGGCACGCAGCTGTTCGCGGCGGGCGGCGGCCTGGCCAACATGCACCTGACCTGCAACAACTACCCGGGCTGCAGCAGCCGCAACTACAACATCCAGGTGCCTCCCTGCGGCGGCTGTCTGCTGCCTCTATGGCGTTGCCTGAAAGTGAGCGCTGAGACCGCGCCGCACAGGCTTGCACCAGGGGGCACCTCTGCATGCTGATGCAGCCGATGGTCCAGTACATCCAATCTCTAAGGAATGCATAGGCCTGTTTGCGCTGGGGCCAGCACTCTGCGCTGGCGCCAGGCCCCAGAAAGACACGCAAGCCGTTTGCTGTCAGTGTAAGATTCCATGAGGCGCTGTCAGTGTAGGAGCCGTGAGGCTAGGGGACGCGGGCTTCCGCACGCATCATGAGCAGCCGCTTGCCGAGGAACTTGCGGTGCAGCCCATGAGTGGCACCTGTCCGCGCGGAGAGCCGCGCCGCTGTGCGGCGCGCAGCGCAACTGGGTCAACATCGCGCCGGGGTACTGCTCCGTGAACACGTCGGTGCCGCCGCCGAGCGACTTTGTCAACATCAAGTACCCGACCGATGGCGGCCAGGCGTCCGACACGCTGCAGATCATCTCCGCGGGCGGCACGCAGGCGGCGCGCGCCCGCCCTGCCATCAGATAAGCGTAGCTTTCAGTGCGGGCTACGCATGCTCGCACTCATGTTATTATGAGGGCCGCGCATGATGCACGGCCCGGGCGGTGAGCATGTTTCCAGCCTAAGTGTCCAAGCGAGGCCGCAGTCACATGCGCATTAACTGAAAGCGTGCGTGGGCAGGCATTCCATGCAGGAGAGAGCCGGCGCATGCCCTATGTCGCATACGCGAGACAGCAGGAGCAGTAGGCATGCTGACCGTATGGGGCAGGCTCACGCTTTTCAGGCCGTGCAGGGGCTGGTGCGAGCGCGTACCTTGTGGCGCCGGCGAGCATGGTAGCTCTGGCGCGAGCAAAACCCAAACGAGCACACCCACTGAGAGCTGTGTGGCGCGCGCAGGAGCCCTACGGCCCCAGCGAGCACGACCGCGAGCAGGCGTGGGAGAAGGCGCACGAGATGGCGCCGGCGCCGGGGCCCGCGTCCGCCGAGGCGGCCGCCGGCGCGCTCGGGCCCCTGCCGCTGGGCCGCCCGGGCGCCCGCCCGCTCGACGTGCTCGGCGAGGCATACGCCGCGCCTGCCGCGCGCCGCGGCACCATGGGCCGCAAGTGACAGGGTTCTTCCGGGTCAGCGCGCCGGCCCTGCCCTCCCCGCCGCTGCAGATGCAGCGCCGGCCCTGCTCGCGCACCAGGGCCGCATGCGGGAGGGCTTTGGGGTTTGCGGCGCCCCGCTCTTGTGTTAGCTACGCACTGCTTTGCACGGAGCCACATGCGGGGCACGGGACAGGGGCCCTGCTCTGCCTTGCTGCTGGCAAGCCCTTGACGCCCACTTACTGGGTATGCGCGGGAAGGGCGCGCCGCCTGGGCTCCAGTTGTGCCGCATCAACTGCGTGACAGCTGGAGGTGGCTGGAGGGTGGCTGCATGGGTCCAAACTGCTCTTCTTTGCCATGCGTCCCAAAATAAACGTGGTCATGAGCGGGGTGGTAGTGTGCCTGCGCGAAGCCCCTGGGGCTCAGGATCCCGACCGCCAATTCGCACTGCAAGTCTTTTTCATTGCCTGGTTTACAGCCCAGCCAGGCTCTGTAGTTGTGAAGCAGCCGCTGTTGGGACATGCATGCTGTGCATGGTGAAGCAGCCGCTGCGGGGTATGCATGCGATGCCTGGCTGGACATTGGTCCAGTGGCAGAGCATCAACACCAACAGCCATACCATATTAGGCAGACAGCGCTGTGCCAATGCCATACAGTATTCTGGTCGCGCGTAGCCTGCGGGGTTGCGGATGTTACAGCGCACCAGACTTTGGCCACTTGGGGGCTTTGGCGCATGCACACGCACTCCAGGTGCTGCTTTCTGGTGTTTTTCCTGCCTGCAAGCTAATTAGCAGCTCTAGGCCTCTAGGTCAGCCAACGTGCATGACGGCTCTGCTGGTGTTGCATCTGCGCGTGCCCTGATTGCCGCACGCGCTGTCCTTTGCCCAAATCGGACATGCTCTGTTCAACGGGGTCAGTCATGCTTGTAACTACATACCCTGTGTGCCTCGCAACGCTTGTCGCAGCATTGCTGCAAGGAAGGAGAGTGCACAATGCCCGCCGTCCTCACCCCAGGCACACGTGACACGCCTTGCTGCCCTTGTCGTTCACAAGCGCCTTGCACACGCAGCTCATGTATAAAAGGGAGCTGGTGGCCCTGCGTGCGCACTGGCCTGGACATAAAAAGCTGTCGCAGGTGAAGACCAGTGCCAGCAGGCTGGAGCTGCAAATGCCGCAGATTGACTCTATCGTGGGTGAAGCAGGCGCAACCACGCACACCCTGCGCCTGCCCCACAAATTGAAAAATAAAGATCATCAGGGCCGGGCGACGAGCTTGCAGAGGCAAAAGCAGCACAGAGGACAGTGCCTTATACCGCCCTAGCCAAAGCGGCTGCACAAGGCAAGCGCAAAGTATGGCCTGTCTCCTCGGGAGGCCATGGCCCGCTCCCTTCCCGCCTCTCCTACCCCAAGCGCAAGCTGCAACCCTAGTATCCATGTGAAGCAGAGAGTTGACCAGGAGGACCAGGGGAAGCGACGGGGATTCGACGGGGTAGGCCACAGCAACAGAAGCAAGCATGCACATCCCGCGCACGGCCGAGTCTGCCGCGCTGCAGCGCCGCGGCGCACGGCGACGCCGCACGCACGCGGCCCCACCGCTGCACCACGTCTTGCAGGCTGAGCGCGTCAGGGCACTTCATCTATGCGCGGCGCTTGGGGTGCGCAGCTCACACCGCCAGGGCATTGCGCTGCTCCTACCGAGGAGCGCAGCAAACACGACGAGCACGCTTGGCGCAGCCCAGTGCTGTTTCCCGCGCGCGCTCTAAGCGCGCTGGTCTAGCGCGTAGCTGCTCGAGCGCCTCCAAGTAACCCGGGACCTCCAGAAGCCGCCATGGACACGCCTGAAGCCCATGCGCGTTCGCTGCAGCCGCCGCCGCACGAGCTGCCAGGGCCGCGGGCGCGCGCACGCGGCGCGCGCGCTCAGTTCATGAGCACGCTCAGCGTCGCGCGCAGCTGCTCGCGCCGCGGCTCGGTGAGGTGCGGCAGCACCGCGCGGATCAGGTCGACCGGCACAATTGCGCGCGCGTACTCGGCCGCCTCAAGCGCGCCAGCGACCTGTGCGGCGCGGTACACCTGCGGCCGCGGGCGCCAGTGGTTGCCTGTGAGTCCCAAGGCGGGACATGCCGATGGCAACGGCCCGCATGGCTGCATGCTAATGTGTTGGGGAGTAAACAATTACGTATCCTCCTGTCCTGCATGCGCCTCAGCGTGCTCACCAACATGCTCATTCGCATACAGCTCACTCACATCCCCTCGCAGGTACCGGTGGAACCCATGCCGCCCCACAAGACAGCGCGCGCTAGCTGAGCACGGGGCCGGCTGCGCGCACGTCGAGCAGCGTGGCCATGTGGCGCTCAAGCAGCCCGAACAGCGCATTGAAGGCGGCGCGCCAGGCGCGGCCGTGCGCCGCGTGCGCGTCGTCGCCCTCCGCGGGCCGGCGCTCGGCCGCGTACTCCGCCAGGTCGGCGTCCTGGCCGGGCGCTGCCAGGGTTAGGGCTTGGGGAACAGTGCGCCTCCGCGAGCCCGCCTCTGGCAAGGCGGTGAGGCATGTGTGCGCCCTGGGACGATGCTGTGTAGCAGAGCGTCAGTCAGTGCAGCATCTCGTGACAGCTGAGCCGCACCTACCTGGCCGCCTCCCACACATGGCGCACGGAACCCTCCGCACGCCGCTGCTCGCAGTCTCAGAGGCTTAGCGCCGACAAGGCCGCTTGCGCTGAGCGGCAGCACAGCCATCGACGCGTGCCTGCCTGGCCTCTCACAGCACAGGAGCAGCTTGCGACACACCGGCACTAGGCAAGTTGTGAGGCGCCCGGCACCTTCACCGCATCCAGCAGGCAGACTGGGGTAGGGCAGCATAGAGTTTCGGACGGTCACAGCGCTGGAGCCTGTGCGGCGCGCCTGCGCGCTGAGCAGCAGCGCGGCGAGCACGTCGGCGAGCCAGGCGCGGTGGCTGCCGCTGCGATCGCCCGCGGAGAACATCGGCAGCAGCGCAGCCGCGGGCGAGGCCGCCGCGTCCGGCGGCGGCGCGCCCAGGTCGCCGGCCGCCAGCGCCGCGCCGCAGCCGCAGATGGCCGCCGGCGTCTCCAGCCGCCGCAGCACCTGCGGCGGCGCAGTGCCTGGTGAGCCGCGGTGTGCTTGCAGCGGTATGCTTGGTACGAGCGGTATACGCAACAGGTGCTGACTGTGCGGACAGGCGGGAAGCACACCCCTGCAGGGAGCAACGGCAGACGCGCAAGCAAACAGGCGCCTGGGCCGCCTGGTGCCTCCGCTGCGCGGCGCGCGCGGGACACCGCGGGCGCCTGTAGCTGCGGCAGCGCCCGGTCCACGTAGACGCAGAGGCCGCCCGGCAAAGCTAGACACGCAGGCGTGGCGGGCCTGGCCGGCGCAGCGGCAGCGTCCGGGTCGGGAGCTGAGCAGCCAGTGCGGGAGCACACGCGAGCGCGCGGGAGGCGGGCGTCGCGGCGCATCGCACCTTGGCAGCGGCCGCCGCCAGCTGCGCGGTGGCGCCCAGCTCTGTCGTCGCCGCGTCGGCCATCGCGTCCGGGCCGCCGACGGAGCCGCCGGGCCCCGCGCCCACGCGCGCGCCCGCCCGGACGCCCGCGCCGAACAGCGCGCGCGCGTTGCGCAGCACCGCCCACAGCGGGCGCAGCGGCGACGGGCGCGCCGCGCCGCGCTGCTCGTCCGCCGGCGCGGCGCTCGCGTCGCCGGGGTCAGCCTCGGGCCCTGGGCTGGGGTCCGGGCCCTCCAGCGCGCACAGCGGCGCGTCGAGCGCGTGCAGCGTGCGCGCCAGCAGCGCGCGGCCCTTGTGCAGCGCCATGAGGCGCGCAAACACGCCGTCCGCCGCCGACGCGTCGCCCGGCGCCGGCTCCGGCGCCAGCCGCAGGCTGGACGCCAGCGCCTGCGGCGAGCGCGCGCGTCAGCGCTTGGCCCGCGCGCATGCGCCTGGGCAGGGCGCCGCGCATGCGCAGGCGCTGCGGCACCGGATAGCGAGCCGTGCTGCGGCCAGCAGCGGCGCGCGCTTTCAGTGCTGCGTCATCAGGGTACAGACCCTGAAAAGACCCTGTGACAGGTTTTGATTCAGGTGGCGCCCCGCGCGCGCCTCCATGAGCAGGCCGCGGCGCGTGCGCAGCGCGGGCTCGTTGGCGCGGCCGGGCGCGAGGCGGTCGATGTCGTCCACGTCCAGCAGCAGGCACAGGCAGTCCTCCACCACAATGCGCGCGGCCAGCAGCGGCTCGTCCTCCAGCGCGCGCCGCGGCGCCGCCGCCGCCGGCGCCGGCGCCGCCGGCGCGGCCTCGCCGGCGTCCGCGCCCGGTGTGGCTGATGCCTGGGAACCGGCGTCGTCGGCAGCTTCGCCCGCCTGCGCGTGGCGCCGCGGCGCTCGTCGCACGAGCCGCATGCCCGCGAGGCTGGCCAGCCGCAGCTGACTGCGCTGCCTGCCCGGAACAGCTCTCGCGAGGCGGCCCTGGCCTCCGAGCGCGCCCAGGCGTCGCCCCTGCCCCGGCCCTCTCACGCCGGCACTCTTCGTCTGTCTTGAAAAAAGGCAGCGCCTGTTCTGGCCAAAAGCGAGGGCATGCTGACGCGGAGCGCACAAGGGGGCTGGGCCCGCTCGGAGGAGCGCGCGCCTCGCTCGCGGCGCCGGCGGCGGGCCGTGGCGCGTCGGCCACGTCCATGAGCGGCTTGGGGCGCCGGATGTTGGCGTGCGCGACCTTGCCCAGGCCCTCCAGCGCGACGTAGGTCGCCGGCGCGGCGCCGATGCGCTCCGCCGGCGCCAGCTCGCGCAGGCCGTCCGGCGTGAACCAGCGCGCGTTGCGGCCGCCGCGGTGCTTGAACACGTACGCCTGCGCGGCGCGGGGCCGGGCCGCGTCGCGCGCGCGCCCGCTGCGCAGTGCAGCCGGTGCAGGCTGCAGAGAGCCCACCAGGGTCAGCGATGCTTACGACCACCGCTGCACACATCAAACGCCTTTGTATGGCTCAGCTCAACCATGTGTTACACCCCACTGCGCGTCCCAGCACACCAGGCTGTGCCGCGCAGTCAGGCGACGACCCTGCAGCCATGGCTACTTCGACCACCCTGCCACCTCACGCCGCCGACCAGGCTCCTGCGCACCTGTTGCCCGTGCGCTCCGCGCACGCACACGCAGCCGCCAGGCCCCCCGGAGGCGCGGATGGGCCGGGCTGAGCCAGGCGCCGGTCGCGGCTGGTAGCAAAAGTCATTCTGGTAGGGTGGGGTGGGGCAGGGCAGGGTCAGGGTTGGGGCGGCCGGCGCGCCTGGTAGTAGAAGTCCTCCTGGTAGGGCGCGCCCGAGTGCAGCGACTTCCACTGGATGCGCAGGATGGCCTCGATCTCGTCCGCGCCCATGTGCCGGCTGCCGTGCAGGCGCCGCCGCGCGAGCAGCGCGCCGTCGCCGCCGCCGCCCGGCCGCGGCGCGTGCGGGTGCGGCGGGCGCGGCGCCTGCGCGGCGGCGGGGTCAGGGCCCGTGCACAGGCAGGACCGGCGGCGCGCTGGCTCAGGCTCGCGTCGCCTGAAGCGCGCACTGCAACACCAAAGTCTATCCCACCCTAGATGCAATCATCCGGTGCCCGGGTGGCTGTGCCTACCAGGGGGCACACTGGACAGGCGAGCACGTCCGCAGCGGTCCGCCGCCACAGCCGCCTCGCACGCCTCTGGGTCATGTGCAGGACAGGCGCGCCCTCGCATCGCGGAGCGGGCGCCAGCGCGGCACCTGGTGGGAGGGCGGCCGGGGCGGCGCGCCCATGGCGGCCGCGTCCGCGGGCGCGCCGCCGCCCGCGAAGCCCGGCCCGGCGCCCATCGCCGCGGCCTCCTGCTGCCGCCGCAGCGCGTGCGCGGCCGCCAGCTGCTGCCGCGCCCACTCGGCCGCCGGC
>JAABUV010003287.1_pt1 | contig 20734 bp, 37 predicted proteins | sample 5559971 | NCBI WGS metagenome assembly JAABUV01 (sample SAMN10711881, study PRJNA513362) | rock metagenome | isolation source: Antarctica rocks | place: Antarctica: Victoria Land, Knobhead nord | collected 2015-12-19
ACCGTGTCCACCGGCTCCGGCGACGTGAACGTGATGAAGCCGATGCCGCGGTGGCCCTGCTTCAGCGAGTCCTTGGGCATGTATGCGTCCTGCGCGGCCGCGCCGGCGCGGGCTCAGGCGAGCGGGCACGACCCAGTGCTCTGTCGTCCTCCAAACTGTCTGCGCGGTAGAGTTCGTGCAAGGCGGGTGCCAGCGGAAAGGCAAAGCCTGCAAGGAGACAAAGCAGACGGGGTGCCTCGCGCTCGTCTGTGGAGCGCTTTACACAGCACAGGAGCTGGGGCGGCGGCTGCCAGGGCGCGGTCAGCACGCGGGGCGGGATGGGCGCGCCTGCACGCTGCCGAAGCTCTCAAAGTATTGCCGAAAGTGCTCCTCAGTCACAGTGGGCGGGATGCGTGCAACGAAGATGCGCGACGAGCGCTGCGGCGGGCCGCCGCGCGGCAGGGCCAGCTTCGGCTGCGCAGCGCGTGCTGTGCCGTCAGGCCACTGGCCTGCCAGTGCACCTATGTTAGGGCAGCATAAGCTAGCCTGACATTAGCACGCCGCGTTGCAGCAGCGCTCGCTGCTGCAACAAGCACCAAACCGTGCGCGCCCTTGCGCAGGACACCAGGGACGGCTGCTCGTCACAAAGGCACGCGCGTTCGCTGCTGAGCAAGCGAGCCCGGCGCCGGGCGCGCGCCTCGCAGCGCCGCCCGTCGACGATGTGCGCGCACTCCAGCACGCGCTGCGCGTCCGCCGCGTTCCAGAACGTCACAAAGCCGAAGCCACGCGACTTGCCGCTCGCGCGGTCCTTCATCACCACGCACTCCTGCGCGCACGGCGCGGGCGCTCACTCCGGGCTTCCCGCCCCGGGCGTGCGGTGCATTGCCGGGGCGCAGGCGCGCTTAATGCACTGCTATGCACTGCCAAGCAGGACACCGAGCAGACTTGCGCGCCGGGAGGTAGCATCAGTGCAGCGCCGCGCACCTGCAGCGGCCCGAACTGCGCAAAATACTTGCGCAGAGAGGCCTCGTCAGTGACCCACGGCAGCCCGAGGACCACCAGCTTGCGGTCGTCGGCCATGCCGCCGGCCTCACCGCTGTCGTAGCTGTCGCTCGCGGCGGCCTCCTGCGCGCGCGCCCCGCCGCCGCTCGGCCCAGCGCGCTGGCACTCGCCCGGCGAGCGGCGCTGCTCCCAGCGAGCCGTGAGCTATGCGCAATAGCGCTGTACGTGCGGAGATGCTCCTCCTTGCACAGGAATTGCACGGCAAGCGGAGCGGCGGCCAGGTGGCTGTCAGGGCTGCGCAGAGGTGCGGCATGCGCGCGCGGCCCAGGGCTGCGCGCGCCTGCTGCGCCGCGCCGTGCGCGTCGCTGTGCGCCATGGCGCTCGGCCGCGCCGCCAGCGCGCTAGTGGGCGCCCTCCCGCCGCACGCGTCCGCCGCTATGGTGGCGGCCGCGGCAGGGCGGTGTGGCGGCTTGCGCGTCTGTTTGTCCTCGCCCTGCTCGCACAGCCGGCCGGCCCATGCATCTTCCGCGCAGCTCCCAGCTTGCTCCGACGCCAGGCGCGCTGTCGCAGCACTCACCTGCCGGCCGCGCGGTGAGCGCTTTCAGAGCGCCGTGGGCGCGCGGCGCGCCTGCCGCGGGCATGCCCAGCGCAATCACGGCCCAGCTCCTGAGAATATGCCACACGTGTATGCCGCCTTACGCGCCCGGGATGCGGCGCAGGCCGCCCGGGATGACGCCAGCGCACGCGACAGAGCCCCGAAAATGTGCCGCGCCACAGGCCCCAGGGTGCGCGCACAGCCAAAGCGCTGCGGCGCGCAGCACAACCCCCATGCCCTGCCGGCGCAGCTGCGCGCGGGCCAGGCAGGCGCAGCAGCGCGCGAATCAGACACGACCTGCGCTGCAGGCGGGCGCGCTGGGCGCGCGGCACCCTCCCAAGCTGGCGATGTTGGGAACAAGCGAAGTCAAACTACCTCGGCCCGACTCCCGGCTGGCCGCCGTCACCACCGACAGCGGGCTGCTTCTTGCTGCCCAAAGATCCTACGCCCGCCGTCCCAGCCTACGCCGGCCGCACGTACGCCGAACGAGGCCGCACTCCAAGACCACTCGGGGCCGGCGAGGGCCCCCGTGCTCGGTCAGGCTGCTCACAAAGCCCACGCCCAGCTGTGACAGCCCGCTCTCTGCCCCAGGGTGTGGCGATTGCCTGCACGGGCGCGAAGCACAGGGACTTGCTCCACGCGGCCTCCTCGTCCGGCAGAGGCTCAGCAGCACGGTCGCCTGGCGAGCAGCTTGGACTGGGCCGTGCTTTCGTAGAAAGCAAAATGGGCGCGATGCGGGCCCTGCCAACCTAGACAGGTTTGGGAGCCTCGCTGGGACTCCTGGTCCCGGTGCACTCTGGGAGTAGCTTAGGCAAACCAGCACAACCTGCTCCGGGAGAAGAAGGGAAGAATAGGGCATGAGTCTCAGGTGCTTGGGCGCCCTGGCGCAGCGCGCGGGTGTGCGTGCACGGTTCCACAACAGCACCGCCTGCCGAGCGATGTCCAGCTATCAGCTGCTGTCATATGAGTACGTTCACGACATCCTTGAGAAGCGCGGCCCGCACCGCGATGCGCACCTCACGGCTGCGAAGGAGAAGGCGCGCGCAAAAGCCTCGCTGCGCCGTGCCACCCACGCATGCTTGCATTGCCCGAACGGCGCGTGCGTGGCAACCCAGTCTGGTCTCCGCAATCTAGGCCGCTCAAATCCGTCCACTTCACTGCCACGCATGCATGCATTGCCATCGTGTCACGTGCCAGGGGTGCGCTGCAGGCCCAGGAAGGCAAGCTGGTGCTGGCAGGCGCCACGGGCGACCCCACCAGCGGAGCGGTGTTTATCTGGAAGGACACCACTGCTGAGGCGCGCATGTGCAGGCCTGTGGCGCTTCTGAATTGCTGCATGTTGGTTGGCGAAGCTGACAAGCTGCGGCTGCGAGCCTGCTCGCAGGCGGTCAAGGCCTTTGTGCACGCCGACCCATACACCAAGGCGGGGCTGATTGACAAGTGGTGCGAGGCCTTGCCGCCCTCTGGTCGCTGGTTGCCTTCTGAGGCTGTTGTGTGCCTGACAGGGCCGGGCGCGCGCAGGTCTGTGACGCCGTACAACGTGGTTGTCAACGCACTGGAGGGTGAGAGCGTTGGTGATATTGGTGGTGGCGCTGGTGCCGATGGGGAGAAGGCCACCTCGCCAGATAGCCTCAATGAGAGCATGAAGGCAGAGATCGCGTCGTGATTCACAACCGGAGTGCCCTCGCCCCACATAGGTGACCTGTCGCGCCGCTTGGGTGGGGTGGTGCTACTTGCTGATGAGGAGGGATTGCAGGGGGACAGGCAAACGGGTGTGTTAGCGTGTTCACCTGTTCGTACAAAGCTGCAGGCCTGCCAGCGCTGTGATCAAGCTGCCTTGTAAGATGGCATGCTGCGGGTGAAGGGACATCCAAGCAATGGCGTTGCAAGTTGAGCCACGTACATGTTGTTTGCGAAAGGATTGCCAAAAAGTTCATCTTCTTATTTTCTACCTTGGCGCCTTCCAAAGGAGAGGTACCTCAGCGCGAGCTTCGCGCTAAAGCTTACCTCCAACATCTGCCCTCTGCAAGGCGGCGCTTTCCCTCCTTGCGGCGTTGAATCTGGTGGAAGCCTGGGGGTCCAACAGCCACACTTTGCAGCTGCACCGGAGACGGCTGGGCGCACGCGCACACAGCAAGCATGGCGGCCACAAAGATCCGCTGGGGGGACACGCTGGACGAGGACGACAGCCTGCCGGCGAACAGCATCTCGGGGCCGGACGGCCGCGGCGTGAAGACCATCGTCGAGTACAAGCGCAACGACAAGGGCGAGGCCATCAAGGTCACGACCAAGACGCGCGTGTCCAAGGTGGAGAAGAAGGTGTACAAGGCGCGCGCCGCTCAACCCGCGAGCCAGACCTGCAGCGCGGCGACCACCTCCCAGCGCCCGCACCGAGGCGGCCGAGCCGCTCTGGGAGCCTGCCCGTGCTGCGCGCGCTCGTGCTACACCCGCAAGCCAGACTTGCAGCGCGGCGGCCACCTCCCAGCGCCCGGACCGAGTCCGCCGAGCCACTCTGGGAGCCGGCGTGTGCTGCCCATGCTCGTGTCAGGTGCTCAGGCAGGAACTGCAGTGGCCCCGAAGCCGTGCAGGCGCTTGGCCTGGCTTGCTGGGCGTGGGCGCCGCCCACAGGATGTGTCGCCTGACCGTGCTGTGGGCACCGCAAGCGCGCGGCGCCGTGACGCCGTCTTGCGCGGCGGGCGCGCCCAGGTCACAGCGGAGCGGAGGAAGTGGAAGCGGTTTGGCGAGGCGGCGAAGGAGCAGGTGCGCGCGCCTCCGCTGCGTCCCGCCTCCGCCGGGCAGCCCGCCCGCCTGCAGCGCGCGCCGCGGCCCGCGCCCCCAAGCCTGCCGTCACAGGCGCACGCAGAGCCGAGCTGGCCGGAGCTGCTCCAGAGGAAGTTGTTTAGCGTCCACAGCAGCAGCACGGGCTGCTTGGCACCAGCCCGCCCCCAGGACCACCTGCAGCCTTCTGGCGCGACGCCGGCGCCCCGCGCCCAGCGCACTCCGCCGGCCCACCCGCAGCCCCGGGCGCGTCCTGGCGCGGCGCGCGGGCGAGCGCGCAGCGGCGCGGCGTGCAGGTCGGCGACAGCGTGACGGTGCAGGCGACGGAGGAGATCCCGTTCGAGCGCACGCGCCAGACCAAGCAGACGCAGGACGAGAAGCGGCAGGAGAAGGACCTGAAGACGGCGATGCAGGGCTCCAACAAATCCGAGATCGTCGGCAGGCGCGCGCGGGCGGCTCGCTCGGGACCCTCCTGCTGCGCTGCGCGCCAGAGTCTGGCTCTGAACAGCGACGGGCGCTGGCCCGCAACGCGCTGTGCTGCGGGATGTGGGCGCGGGGGTGCCTACCATGACTACTAACGCGCGCGGCCTGGGGTGGTCCTGTCCCGCAAGCGCATGCGAGCTTGCCACGAGCGCCAGCAGGCAGGGCCGGGCGCGGCTGGGCGGGCCTGAGCGCGGCTGAGCGCGCTGCGCGCGCGCGCAGCCTGAAGGACATCCTGTACCGCAAGCGCATGGAGCGGCAGCTGCTGCAAGCGCGCGGGCTCGCGGCCGGCCCTGAGCGGCCGCCCGACGAGGACGACGTGCGCGGCCCCGGCCACGTGCCCCATTGGACAGTCCACGGCTTGTGGCATTGCTGGCTGTGTTGCTGGCTGTGTAACACCCTGGGGCTCTGAGTATTAGCATATGTGATGGAGGCTTGTGAGGCCTGCGCCCTGACCCGGCTAGGCTGCCGGCCGCACCCGGGGGGGCCGGGCCGTTGTCGGCGAACATGACCAGTAGGCATACATAAAGCTCCAAATCCCTGCAATGACCCGGCAGCGCAGCGCTGTTCGTGTACATGTTACTCACGATCGGACACGATGCAAAAGTGCCATTGGACTGATCGCCTGCCGATCAGACCGGGCAGCTGCTGCAAGGACCGCGCGGCGCCGCGCAGGACATGCCGGGCGGGCTGCCGGTGGCGGGCAGCAAGCCGGGCGGCTACGTGCCGCCGAGCCGGCGCGCGGGCGCGGGCGAGGGCGACAGCATGCGCCGGCGCGAGGAGAACAGCGTGCGCGTGACCAACCTCAGCGAGGATACGCGCGAGGACGACTTGCGGGCGCGGCCCCGCCCCCGCGCGCGCGCCGCAGAGCAGGGCGCCCTTGCCAAACCCCGCCAGCGGGGACCTGCGTGTGCGAGGACGGCCTGCGGACGCGCCTCGGCCCCGGCCTGGGCGCCCCAGGTCTTCGCTGACCTGGTCTTCATCTTCTGTGCCAGCTCAATGGCGAGCGCTCGTACCTGCTTGGCTGTCGTGTGTGTGGGACAGCCTGTTGACACAGGTCTGCGTATATATTGCTACCTGCGTCCTGCTGCGCGTGGTGGCCAGGGTGCTGGGCTGACGCGCGCGTGCGCGCCCGGCGCAGGACCTGTTCAGTCCGTTTGGGCCAATCTCGCGGATCTACATCGCGTACGACCGCGACACGGGCGAGGCGCGCGGCTTCGCATTTGTCAACTTCGTGTACAGCCAGGACGCGCAGCGCGCCATCGAGAAGCTCGACGGGCATGCCCACCCATCCCGTGACATCAACTTATTGCTGATATGTTGTTTTGGTAGTATGCGGCCTGTGTGGTGAATGTGCAAGGCCCTGTCAAGGGCCGCAGACGGGGCGCTGTGCCGCGCACGAGCCGGGAGGCTGCTTTGTGGTCCTGCCCTCGCCTGCGGTCGTGTCACGGCAGGAGCGCATGCATGCAAAGACCACATCCTCGGCCAAATGCAGTGCACATGCAGTGTGAGGCGGTGTGCGCGGCAAGTCAAGAGCGGCTCATGCGCTCGCCATTCGGCTATGTGAAGCCCGCTTGAGCGCCTGAGCGCTTGCTCAGCTTTCTGAGTGTGCAGGCACCGGCGCACTTTCCTGCTGGTGCGCTGCGGATCTGCAGTGGTGTTGGGGACAGCTGCTCAGGTTCAATTTTGGTGCGCGCAGGTATGGGTACGACAACCTCATCCTGCGTGTGGAGCTGGCGCAGCCGCGCGCTGAGCGCCCTTGAGGGCAGCATCGAATTGCGTACATGTGTGACGGAGAAGTATGCCTCGGCATGGGGCGCCCCGGTGTACTCGACTACATGCGTTGCCGTGCAGCCATGCGTTTGTTGACCACGCCCAGCTGGCGACACTGTAACACCTTGCCGCATCCATACTAGCACCCCTGATAATATACTACACAACACTGCACCTCTTTGTGTTGAAGCGGTCGGAAAAGCGTGCTTCACAGTGGTCCTATGGCTGAAGAGGACGTCAACTAAACAGCGCAGGACAGCCACGAGCGCAGCCATGCACTATGCCGTCCTAGATAGCAGCGGACACAAGCTGTGCAACACTAGCACAGGTGTCTGACACATTGCGCGCCACTTCGATTGCACGAGTGTCACAAGCACAGCCCAAACAGCACATCCATTCTTTACCAATACATGCCAAAGCCCAGCTGCTTGGGCGGGCTGTCCAGCGCCCAGGGCGGCCGGTTCAGCTCCATGCGCAGCGCGCCCTCAGAAGCCATCTGCGCGTGTCCGTGCATGCTTGGTCCCCATATCCTGTGCATGCACCTCTTGCATGACGAACAGGCTGTGGCGGTGCACATCGTCCGCATCACATGCCCACATGCGATGATGCAGGCCGTCGAGCAAGACGCAGTCACGGTGCCGGCCGACCATCTGCCTCTGGCACTTTGTCTACGCACATAGCTCTCACGCACCCCCAGGCCGCTGTCGCCGTCACGGTGCCTGCCAATACCACCAGTGCCCGCAGGCTCTTGCTCACAGACGAGGAGGACGCACCCAATATGCATCAATATGCCTGCATATTGCCTGCATCCCCGAACCAGGCAGGACAATCCAAGCGCGGGCTGCTGCAACGCCGCTGCCTCGCCGCCGCGCCCCTACCCTGCAAGGGGGAAGTATAGCCAGGGCAGGGCGCGCGCCTGCAGCAGCGCGCGCCGGTCGGGCACCGCCTCGCGCTGCTCGGGGAACCAGACGCCCGGCTGCGTGCCGCCCGCCAGCATGGCCCGCACGAACGCCGCCGTGCAGATCCTGCACGGACGGAGCCCCAGGAGATTGCGCACTGCTAGCGCACATGAATGAACCTGGCCCCAGACGACTGACCCTGTTGCGCGGGCAGTGGTCGCACAGTGCGCCGCCCCAAGCCCCGCGCCTCCTCGCTCGCGGCTGACGTGCCCACGACGCCGCCCACGTGGACATGGGTGGCGCTCCGCAGTGTGAGGGCGCGCTCATTGCCTCGTCTTCCCAGGCTGGCTCCAGACCGCTCACCCGGCGCGACCGCCGCACAGCGCGGCCTCTCCAGGCTGCAGCCTGGCCCCAGCTTTGCGCGGGCGCCGGCCGCGGACCACGCTCTGCCACAGCAGCCTGTGCAAGTAGACGCCGGCGGCGGCGGTGCCGTCAGCAGGGCAACGCGCGGGGGGCGGCCGCGCACCCCACGCTCTGCGACAGCAGCTTGTGCACGTAGACGCCGGCGGCGGACGTGCCGTCGGCGAGCTCCACGTCCACGCGCATCGCCACGGCCTCGCCCACAAGCGGGTCCACCGCGCGCACCCAGATGCTCGCCAGGCCCGCCAGCCACTTGGACCTGCGCGGCAGGCGCGCCGGCCGTTGTAATACATAATAAGCTCCGAGATGCACCCGGACACTCTGCCGTACGCAGCGTGCACGCCCGCAGCTCGCCGGGCTGGCCGGCCTTCTGCATGACATTCGGACGGCTCGGGTGGGCGGACCTGCGCCGGCACAAGGAAAAGACCCTGTTTTCGTGTAAGCGTGGTGGGCGCCGCACTAAGGTGCAGCGCAGGCCTTCGCCTCGGCCGCTGCACCACAAGCGAGGCGACAAGACCGCACCATGGTCGACATGGCTCATGTCAGGATAAGTCTGGGTAAAATAGCACAGGCGCGCCAGCAACCATTGTGCGCGCTGCGGGGCGGGGCGCACTTGGCGCGGTCCTCCAGGAAGCCCTTGGGCGCCAGCCGCGCGACCGCCACCATCGCCCTGCGCCCCAGAAACCCTTGGGCTCCCACCCCGCCGGCCGCACGCGCAGCGTAAGCGATGCGCCGCGGGCATGCCATGGAGAGGTCGCTGCCATTATTAAAAGGAACAAGGTATTGGTAGCATTGAGGAAGCGGGAGGCAATACCTCTGGCGCTCTGATACAAAAGCAAGCACTGTACCACGTCAGGAGACACTAGCGGTGTCGCCGAGGGGGATATCAGTGTCCGGGCGCGCGCCAGTTCCAGAAGACGGGCGCGGTGGCGAAGCGCGCGCTGACGCTGGGCACGCGCAGGTTGACGTGCGTGGACTCCACCTCCGGCAGGTTGTACAGCCAGGCCGTCACGCGCCCGATCGGCCGCCCAAAGTCGATCAGCCGCGGGCCGCTGACGGGCGGCGCCAGCACCTGCCGCCCGTCAGATATGGAGGCAAATTCGGCACAAGGGTTGTACTTGCCTGCATGCACATTATTTGACCTTGGCATTAAAAAACAAGCACTGCATGAATGTGCCGCCTACCATAACGCAAGGGCACAGTCCTGCACGGAAGGGCAATAAAAATTCGTGCGAAAGTGTCGGCAACCACCATGGCCATTGTTATGGGCCTTGTCGAGCTTGCAAGGTTGCGCGCTCGCGCGCTCGTGCGCAGAGGCAGCGACCCCCAACATGTGCCACGTGAGGCCGCGAGCGGCGCGCGCCTTCTTGTTGTTGACGTACGCGGTGGCCTCCTCGCCCGCCAGCAGCAGGCTGGTCTCCATGATGGTGGGCCCCACGCCGCCCGAGCCCGCCTGCGGGCAGCAGGCGCACAGCACGTGGGTGGTGCAACGCGTCGTGGCCATCACAGGGCAGTCCCCAACACAACCGCGTGCTACGTCTAGCGACCTTACCAGGCTTGCCAGCATGGCGACGCCGCTGGGGCGCCACGGCGCCAGCCGAGACAGCAGCGGCCCAGCCGCCACTAACAGATGTGTGCCTACCGTGCATAGCGGCTCAGGCTTGGAACTGCCACCAGGACTGCCAGGGAGTGCGACGCACACTGCCAGCCCATTTCCTCAGTTGTACAAGCCCATATGAACAGATGGGTAGGCGGGCCTGCACCGTGTAATAGGAGTACAGGACGCGCTTGGGCTCGACAGGGTCCCCCGAGAGCGCGGCCTGCGCGTCGGCGCCGGGGGTGCCGCCCGAGGTCGCCGGGGCGGGCGGCGGCTCCAGCACGGCCGTCGCCGCGCGCTCGCCGCCGCGGAGCGCCGCCTCCGACGCGGGCCCCGGCTGGCCCTCGGACGCTTCTCGGCCCTCGCCGCCCGCCCGCGGCGCCCTCGCGCGCGCCGCGGCCTGCGAGCCATTGGCTGACGCGGTCTGCGAGCCATCCGCCGCAGCGCCGGCGGCCGCGCCGGAGCCCTTCCGCCAGCTCCAGTCATTGGCGTACTCGCGCCGCGCAATGGACACCATATGCGCCGCCATGACCTGCGCGCCGGCCAGCCCGCCCTCCAGCATCACAGCAACCACGCCATGCGCCATTGCACAGCAGCAGCAACATCCCGGGTCTCGAGCAGCAAACGCACGAGTAACGTGCGCTGCCTGCAGCACTGCCGCAAGAGCATCAGCATGACCGCTCCCGGTCAGCCGAGGACTGCCAGCGGCAAGCCACGACACCCATGTGAAAAGCCACAACTAGTTTTGCTTGCATGGCGCGGTCGAGCTACAAGGCGCACGTTGGAGATGCCCGGGTAGATGCCGGCGGTGGTGATGGCAGGCACGCCGGCATCGACCGCCTGCTGGTGGTAACCGCGCGCGCGCTGCGAGTAGTCCGCGTCGTCGCACACGTCCATGTACGCCACGCGCGCCGCCAGCGCAGCCTCCAGCACCGCGCAGCGCTCCTTGCGCTGGAAGGGCCTGCGCGCGCGCGAGAGGCTTGGCACGCTGGTGGGGCACACACGCGCAGCACCGCGCAGCGCTCCATGCGCTGGAAGGGCCTGCGCAAGTGGTGACTGCGCAAGGCTTGGCACGCTCATGGGGCACACGCGCAGCCACACCCTGCCGGCGCCCCTCCGCCGCCGCGCGCTCCTCGCAGAGAGGAACCCCCTGTACGTAGGCTACTTTATATAACACTCCGTGCGCCATGCAGCGTCGCAAGCACAGATGCCCTTGCTATTATACAGTTGCAGCTAACCTGCTACAGACGTGCCGCCCTGCGCACAAGCAGGAGCTGGGTGCCGACGTGCACAGAGCACTCCCGAGCCCGCTCCTAGCCTCGCTAGCTTGCCGCAAAGCATTTGTTGTAGCCGTTGTCCGGAGCTGTGGAGTTCACAAGCAGTGCCGTGCAGTGTTGGCTGATCCCACAGCAAGCGACAGCAGCGCCAGGTCACACACCCGGCCGTGTGCACAACCAGGTCGACGCCCTGCAGCGCGGCCGACAGGTCGGCGTCATCGTCGATGTCGCAGCGCACAAAGCGCGCCGCCGCCAGCTCCGGCCGCTTCGCCACCAGGCTGCGGAAGCTGGCTTCGCTGCGGCTGGCCAGGGCCACGTCCAGGCCCGGCTCGCTGCGCAGCAGCACCGCCGCCGTGGAGCTCCCCACGCGGCCCGTGCCGCCGAGGCTGCAGCAAGAAACAGACGCTCAGTCAGCCTGTTACTGCCACGCATATCGTGCTTGGCTCGCATTCACTCCGCCGAGCCACAGCCGCAAAGCCACAGACTCGCTGGGTGCAGGCAGCACTGCCCATACACAGCAAGGAGCAAGGCACACGTTTGAACGCATGCCCGAACAGCAGAACACAAGGTTGCATAAGAGCCTCGGGCTTACATTAATACGCGCTTGCCGGCCGCGGCGCTTCCGTTGCTGGCCGCAGCGGCCACCACACACACGCGTGCTCTCTGGCCACGTCGGCGCGCTGAGCAGCGCCACAGCTCGCTGACCGTATGTTTCTGAGAGGTCCTCCGCAACGTGCTGCGGCAGTGCCGCGGCGCATTACTAGGCAGGGAGAGTATGCACGCAGTGCTATGCCGGCCAGACACTGAGGGCTGGCCGCACGCAGCACGCACCACAGGTGCGGCTGCCATGTTATTGAGCCTTGAGTAGACAGCGCAAGGCGCGGCGAAAGCTAGAGGCAGAGCCAGCAAAGCGAGGCTTCGAAGGCACATAGGGTTGAAGAGGTTACACCATTGAGTGCAACAGAAGCCGCGCAGACAGAAAGGCTCTGCGGCGCAGTACTGTGTAATGATGTAAAGGGATTGCTACAATGCAAACGGGCCGCATCCTCTCTGCGCTGCACAGCGACATCCAGGATGAGGACTATGCAAATCAGAGCCTGGCAGCATGCCTGCCCGATAGCGTGTGGGAGCAGGTCCTTGCTGCTCTGGTGCTGCACGCCGCCCCGCGCGGCAACCCGGGGGACGTTTTCAGGCTTTCTCTGGTGAGTGCTCTGAGGCTTGCCTGCGCGCATCGCTGCGACCAGGCCACACGTCAACAGGTTCGGCAAGCCTTTCGCAAGCATGCAGGCAAGCCGCGCGCTTCGGAGGACTGTGAGCAGCCTGCGCTTCTGGGAGTGGGCCTGCGCACAGCAAGGCTGGCCCCTGCCGCGGCACAGCGCTGGAGGCTTGCAGCCGGGCAGGGAGCTTGGTGAGGCGTACGTGTACTACATGCAGCGGATGCAGGCACGCTGGCTGATAAGGTTTGTCCTGGCGCGCTGCTGGGAAGGCTTGGCTGGCTCGCGACTCTGTCGTGACGCCCAGGGCCTGGGTGCGCAGGCGCAGCGTGCTTAGGCTGAGCGCCTTCATGCAGCCGCACGACTGCTTTGCGCGGGGCGCCACCGCGAAGCAGCTGGCCACTGCTGAGCGCCGCTTGGGCGGCCCGCTGCCCTGGCAGGCGCGGCCCCTCAGCCTAAGCCCCCCCTCCCTTACGTGGTGCTCACCGAGTCTGGACCTTGTTGAAGCCGCCTGTTCATGCAGGCGCAAACCTGGTATAAGCATGCCTGAGCAGGCCTGGTTACAGACATGAGGCTGTTTCCAGGCCACTATCTCGAGGTTGGTCACCTGTCGTACCCAGTGTGCGTGTCACGGTCAGGCCAGCCTCACGGAGCTCTGTCTGCAGGCATGGGAGCTGTTCCGGTTCCGCAACGGGCAGCTGCGCGAGGACATGCTGGCCACGCGGGGCACCCCATTTGCATTTCATGGCCGCCTGCTGTGTGCGTGCCCCTGACGCAAGCACAGACTGTGCCCGCATGCGCTGCTTAGACGCTGATTAGAGCTGAAGGGAGGTGCTGCTGTGGGGTGCAGCGGGTGGCTGACAAGTATGTTGCAGCCCGAGTATCCAGGCGCCTGACTCCCTAAGGGCACTGAAGCTTGACCTGTCTGTGAGGTCCACGTGTGTGTGCGCGTTGACGAGTTAATAAACGGGCGTGGCTGTAGAAACACACGTGAAAGGGGTCCACATCCAGCGCATGCCTCCTCCCGTTATGCACAGCTGCATGGCAGCCTGCGGTCGTGAGCACTGCGGCTGCGCGCGCGCGCGCAGGCATAGGCGAGGCCTGCGAGGAGGAGGCGAGGCTTGAGCGCCTCCCGGCTCCGCCAGCCCAGCCCTGGCAGGACGCCTGCGCGGGCGGGGGCGGGGCAGGCCTCGCGGCGGCGGCAGGCCAAACGCGCGCGGCGGCAGGCGCCGGCGTGTGCGCGGGGGCTGCAGCAAGCAGCGCTGCAGAGGCGCGCGCTGCGCAGGGCGGGCTGTGCACCGCCGAGAGCGCCAGCGCCGGGGGAGATTGGGGAGCGGAGGACAGCGCTGCTAGTGCCGCACGGGCGGACGGCGCCGGCGGCGCCGCGCAGGCTCCCGCTTGCAGGGAGCCCTGGCAGTATCTGCCAATCACAGACGAGGGCAGCAAGCGGCGGCAGTACCTGCTGGACCCCGGGGGTCGCGTCTGGTTGCGCGTCGGTGCGGCAGCCTCCCTTGCTGCTGCGCCAAACTGGCCCAGGCATTGCAGGTTGCGCCGCAAGTGGAAACAGTAAGATACCCTTCACAGCCGCATGCTGTAGCAATGTCGTGCGCATATATTTTGTGCTGCACGCTGCATGGTTCATGTCAAATAACCATATCGGTGCACAGAGGTGTGGTGCCGTGGCACTCGAGGGAGAGCGTAACAACATGAATTGTGCGGCAGGCTTCCAGCTCATGCCGGCTGCGGACAGTCTTGCAGACTTCATGCAGTCGCTGCTGCGCTGAGCACCAGCACTACTGTTATGCATGTGCTGCCTAATACCATCCCCCTGCTGTCAGCAATTGCATTGCTCTATGCGCATCTGCCATGTGTAAAACCATTTGTGCGACTGATAAGATGCAGCACTTATCAAGTCAGGCTCGGACACCAACTCGTGTCCAAGGCAAAGGTAGCATTAGGCTTGGGGTCTCCACTGTTGTACAAATGACTCACATGCATCACTTACATGACAGTGCTCAAAGTGACGAGGTGCGGTCCTGTAAATACTCACCTGCACACTTCCTTACCCTGCCCAACGCGGACTTTGACTGTAGTGGGAGTGAGCGTAACAGAGCGGCCGCTGGTGCCCTGCCTGCGATATTACTGACCTTGCTTGTGGCTCACCAACAGACACACGCCCTGGACAGCAAAGCATGGCGCATGATATAGGAAGTGCCACTGCGGCATGCAGGCGTGCACATTGAACACTCTCTGCCCTGCGCACGTCTCTGCACACCGAATCCCAGGCTGCTAAGCCAATCCACAATGCCTGCGCTGCGGTTCACATTGCACGCACCGGCATGCTGCCGAGCAGTCTTGTGCACACAATCTACATCACTCGGGACTGTAACCCAAGCCTAAACCCTCCCAAACAAACGGCCCACAGAAAGGCGCGCAGCGCCACACTTGCCCATGTGAGCGTCATGAACACGCTCAAGCGCAGCCCAGCACCTCACAGATGTTGCCTGCCTCTCTGATAAATAATGATCTGTACCAGCCAGCCTGCTTGCACAAGCCTGCTTGCACAGCTGGCTCATGCTAGGCTCCGGTACTGCCCTACTACCCGCGCTCGAGTGATTCGGCAGTCGAATGCATTCAAGCTCCGCCACTGGTGCTCTTGCTGCGGCGACCGCAGTGATACCAGGAAGGCCAACCGGCGCGCTCCCAGTCGGCTGCAGCGCCCCAGCTCACGCCGCTCACGCAGTGTCCAGGGCGCCGCCGCCGCTGCGCGCCGCCTTGATGACCTCGTAGGCGGCCAGCACGATCGCGCAGGCGGGCGCGGCGCGCACTGCGCGCGGGCCGACGCCCACGAACAGCGCGCGCACGCCACCCTCGGCCGCGACCTCGCGCAGCGTCCCCAGCACGGGCTGCGCGCGCGCACGCGGTTCTGTGACGTCAGGGTGTATGCAAGCAGGGCCAGCTGGTCTCCTGCACACATGATGGTGCTGTCATTTGATAGAAAGAGACACATCCGGCAGCATGTCGCCAGGCGGGACCGCGCCCCCAAAACGCACCACACGCCGCCCACAAAATGCGTGACATGCCACGATCAAGAGTGTTGATATGAGATCACGGCGCACCATGTGCCGCGCGCCGTCGCCGAGCTGCGTGCGCGTCTTGACGACGTCCAGCGGCGTGGTCACCGCGGCCGCGAGCGCGCCGCCCAGGCTGCCCGCCGCAAAGTTGGCGCCCAGCACCTGCGCGGCGCCGGCGCGCCTCAGACAGCGCTGGCCGCCACGGCTCAGCTGGCATACCATGTCTGCCACAGACCAGCACTGCTGAAGTCCTGCCAACACCGGCAATTGTTTACCAGTGTGTGCATACCGTGACCCTGGCCCGTGCTTGAGCTGCGATCGGCAAGCAAGCACACCCTCGAGGGACGCATACCGCTCCAGCGGAGCTTACCACACACGCACATGGTGTCAGCCACCATATCTGTACGTCAAGTGCAACAGCAACAGCTCGCCTGCCTCGCCCACTTACACAGCAGGCCTGGTCGGCGGCGGCCGCAGCAGCGCACGCACCTGCAGGGACGACGCGGGTGTGTCCCGGGGCAGGAGCGCGCGGCGGATGGGCTCCAGGCTGCCCCAGTAGATGGCGGAGAACGGCACGTCGCGCGCCATGGTCGCGCCTGCCGCCCAGCCAAGCGGTTATGCTCATGCCATGGGTCAGTACGTGCGCTGCATAGCTGGACTCGGGGCTTGCGCCGGCGTGTTACGGCACGTCAGCTGGTGCAGCCCGTCAAGCAGAAGCCCTGCAGCTGCACAGCATGTCTGTCGTGAGATTCACTGTCTGCTGCGTGCCATGCACATCATCGGTAATCGCGCTTGCACGTATTGCAGCAAGGTACGTGCAGCCTTCCACTTGCAAAATTTGGTAGTTTATCGCACAGCTACAGCCGTTACACTGTTGTCAATCTATTCCACTGTGTAGTACTTAGATGCCACCACCACGTAGCTGAAGGGCGCCGCACCAACACCCGTCCACAGCGAGCGCACGCGGCCAACCACACCGCGGGTTGCCGCGGCGGGCAGATGCGCCCAGAGGCCGACGGGCGCGCTGCTGCCCCGCCCGCCCCGCGCCGACCCGACTTCGCCATGATGCAAAATCGCCTGCATGTCGCCCACAGTATTACTACTGCTGCACTACGAAAACATAGTCCAGTGTGCACGTCGCGCACTTCTGCAGAAGATTCTTTCAACTGCCATACCTAGTGTGGCAGGCTTGATAACACAGGAACATTATCCACACAAACTCCACATCATGAGCAGCAGGCTGGGCATGCGAGCACGCCTGCATGCGCGTCCGCACAAGCTCCAACGGCGACGTGGAGAGCACGGCCACCGTGCGCGCGGCGGAGCCGGCCGCCAGCGGCGCCCACCACGCGGGCGCCCAGCGCTCCGCCATGAGGTCGTACAGCGGCAGATACACGCCCACCTGCGCGGCGCGCGCGGCACTCTGCTTGCGGGCAGGTGCCTCTGCCGCAGTACATTGCGAATATGCACGTTTTGCAAGCACGAGCCTTGTGCAAAGGAGCTGGGCACATATTCAACAGCCCAGCTCTGAACACAGAGGTTGCGTCAGCCGATGCAGGTGTCAGCCAAACTCCGGTGTCAGCCAAATTCTGTACGCAATGTGCGGAAACCGCTCCTTTGCGCCACATGCGAAGGGCCGCTTCCAGCAAGCTTGAGAGACAGAGAGGTCACCCTGGTGCTAAGGGCAGGGCACCCGGCAACACATCGCTCTGCAATTGCTCAGACATGCAGAGCACAGCATGCTGCCCTGCTTCGCTTCAGCCTGAGACGCTGCAGCAGCGACGGCCAGGCCTGACAAAAAGAGACCCTGGCCGTGACTTGACCAACAGCAAATGCGCTAAGCCATCGAAGCAAGCGGGCAACGCACCATGGGCACGGCCATTAGCAGGGCCACGTCCGTGCCACGCCACAGCGCCCAGGCGCCCTCCCGGCGCACGATTTTCCGAAACGCGTCGACGGTGGACTCATAGATGGAGCAGTGCGGGCCCGCCACGCACAGCGGCGGAACACCGCCGGCGTTGCGGCACGCCGGCGCGCACCCCGCAATCGCAAACTTCCTGGCGGCCCCAGGAAAGCCATTGCGTCAGGCTGCCTTGTGTCAGGCTCCCTTGCGGGTATGTTGCCGCAGCGAGGGCAGCCTGCGCAGCGTCTTGCATATGCTTGAATGCTGTCAAGCTGAACCCACAAGCGCGTGTGCTAAAAAAGTGGCCGAACCAAGGCGCCAAGCACCGACAAAGGAAAGGCTAAACACAAAAGGGTGTTTGAAGGCGGGGGCGCACTCCAGCAGCACATTGCTTGTCACTGGCCGATAGCTCACTGCTGCAGACTGCGCTTGCATGCGCGTCTGCGAGCACAGCAACCTCCTCAGTTCCCAGCAAAATACCACGTAAGCTATGCGCATCCGCAAACGCGCGGCTTCTTGTAGAGCAGTCCCAAACATGCCAGGACCAGCTGAACGGTGACGTGCTGGGCAGCAACAGTGTCCAGCATGCCAGCATCAACAAGTGACACCGCAAGCGACTGCAAAGTGCGCCACGCGTGTGCCGCTCACCTTCACCACGTCCAGCGGATTGACGACCAGGGCTGAGACCACCGACGCTCCGCTGGCAGCTAATACGCGGTCCCACAGGCTCAGCTGGCCGCTCTGCCGGCGGTGTGCCATCCTATGTGCGCACGCACGCACGGCCCGCCGCGGCGCGGGCACCGCGCGGCGGCTCTCTGCTATGGAGCGCTTGTAGTGCTACTCTCAGCTTAAGCTCGCGTTTGTGGCGACTACGCGCCCGCGCACTGCAGCTGCGCTCGCGCTTCCTGCTCGTCTTTAACGTCCAATTACGCACAAGTAACTCTTGAGTAGGTCCTGATCATAAGGCTCCACACAATTGGTTTAGTGGCCTTAATACACAATGTGGTGAGCCCCGCAGAGCTTCGCCTGCTGAAGCCCTCCAAGCACCCTATGCTCTCTTATTTCATGTCCGGCTGCGTTACTCTCCGGCGTTCTGGACGTCCTGATCCCAGCCTTCCTCGGAGCGCTCTCCAGGCCTACCCAGGATGCCATTTGATCTGATTGTGCGCTCACTCAGGCTTGGTACGGGCGCAATTCAGGGGGAGGGGCGCAAGCTAACGTGGGCGCGTGCGTGTGCAGAACGGCAACTTCATACCCGAGAAGTCCAACATCTGGCGGGACTGCGTGGACGGGTGCCTGGACTGGGTGAAGGAGCACATTGAAGAGGTGCGGTGAAGCAGTGCAGCGCCAGGGCTCGAGAGCCATACTCGTAGTGTCAGCGTGTATTGAGAAGATGAGCTGTGTGGCTCAACCTGCAGGGCGCGCCGCTGAACGAGTCCGACCACTGCGGGGACCCCCCGCTGCTGTTGGCAGCCGGCAACGGTGCGCCCATGCCTGCCTAGCCCAGGCACTGGTGCACTGCGGGGCTGCGCAGTGTCGCGCCTACACACTCTTTGCAGAGCGCCGATCAGGACCTGCTGCGTCTCAATCTACCTGTGGCTGTGCTGGTGCAGGCAATAAGCACCTTGCTGAGTGAGCACACACGCACCACACCAATAGGAGCAGAGGGTGAGGTCGTTCGTGTTGTTTACACACAGCTAAAGCCAGAATGGACAATGCGGCCGCCCAGGTCATCTGAACTGCATGGAGTTTCTGATGGAGGAGGGCGCCGACATCGAGCAGCGCAACGTGGTGCGGCGGGCTGCCAGCAACCTTCCAGCATGTTTGTCTGGGGAGTCCTGCAATCGGCACGGTTTGTGCACCTGCCTGATGAAGAATGGTGATGGCCCTTTGCCGCACTGGTGCATGCCTCTTTGCATGGGAGACTGCCTCTCAGGGCAGGCATGCATGACTTGAAGGCGAGTGACATGGTGCCAAGTTGGGACTGGCTGCGAAGGCTGCGCTGGTGCGCGCGCCAGATGAAGGAGACGCCGCTCATCCGCTGCGCGCACAACGGCCACCTGCAGGCCGTCAAGCTGCTCATGGCGCGTGGCGCAGACGTCAACTCGCTCGACCTGGTGCGCCCTCCCGCCCGCCCGCCAATGCGCTCATGCGACCCGGCGCAGTGAATAGGCGCTTGCACGCATGCAGCGCATGCGCTCTCAATAGTGGCACTGAATTGTTATTGTTATATATCGGTGGTTCTCTGGTGTGTCCTCCATGCGCGTGTATGCAAAGCTCATGTGCTCAGCAGACACATGCTCAATGTAAATCTTGATAGAGTGCATAGGGCTGCCATGTGCGTGTGCGTGTGCGCAGAGCAGAGCAGCACCGCTGGGCATGCTCAGGGGGCGGCGGGCGGCAGGGCGACAATACGGCGCTGCACTGGGCGGCCATGCGCGGGCACGTGGAGATCGTGGCCGCGCTGCTGGCGGCCGGCGCGGACCGCACGCTGCGCAACCGCCAGGACAAGCTCCCAATTGACCTGTGCCAGCCCTCGTGGAGCCCCGCATATCGCTACACGCGCGAGGTCCTGGCGTAGCCCCTTGGTGGCTGGCCTCGGGTGCGGCGGGCTGGTTTGCACAGGTTTTGAGTAGCATACATAGCGCAGCGTGTGTCCGGCGTGCGGCGCGCCCGCTGCGCAGGCGCGGCTGCTTGTCTCGCAGGCGTGTCTGGAGTGGCGGTGTGGCGACGGCGAGCTGAGGATGCACCAAAGAGGGCAGGCTGTTGCAGGGCTGGTACGTTTGTGAGATAGGTAGGAGGCTGCTTGCCTGACGGCGGAAGGCCGTCAGTTCAGGCTTTCCAGGAGAGCAGTTCAACGGCGCTGGTGTTGCCATTGAGAGAGCGTGGGGAGACAGGAGGCTTGGCTTGGACAGGTCTTGGTTACAAACCGACCTGCCTGCGAATTGCAGTGCAGCACCACGGAATGGAGGCGCCCTGAAGTTCCTTGTGTTCATTCGTGGCCACGCAGGCCGGTTCCGCTCAGAGACTCACTTGTTCCTAGGTAACGAGCGGCGTTCATGGTGCAGCACCAGGCACAAAACTCAGCACCCTTGAAAATACCTGCGGTACCAGCAAAAACTTGCTTTCAGCGGGGCGCCCATTGATCAGGCTTCCCCGCCAGCTCTGTGCGCAGCGGAGCGCACCACGCCCGCTCAAGGGGCAAAACCTGACCTCCAAACTCATACATGCAGACAACTCATACATGCGCGGCCATTGGGGCTGTTAACACGCTGCAGTGAGCGCTGCTGATAGCAAAATGACATCAGGTGCCAATGTTGCCTCCCTGCTGCTGGCCCCGTCCCCAGGCGCAGATACGGCTGTTTCACACGGCACGCCATCTCTTCAGTCTGGCGCATCTCGTACACCATTCCGACGGCCGCTTCCTGAGGACTCTCCGAGTCTGTCGCGCAACGCGCCGTCACAGCGCACCGCGCAGCCCACCATGAAACCCGGCTGCGCCCCGGCCGCGCCTGCGCCCCCCTGCGCAGGCGGAATGCGCGCGCGCGCGCGCACACCGATGAGAACTGCGCGCCGCTCCGGCAGCAGCGCCGCGCGCGACGGTCAGCCCGACGCGGAGCGCCGCGCTTCGTTCTCGCGCGCGGCTCGCTCGGTGTAGTCGGCAACCTCCTCCCGGCTCAGGCTCTTCCACACCTTGCTCACCTGCGGACGGGGTTCACATTAGCCCTATCCCTACCCTACCC
>JAABUV010003291.1_pt1 | contig 20728 bp, 18 predicted proteins | sample 5559971 | NCBI WGS metagenome assembly JAABUV01 (sample SAMN10711881, study PRJNA513362) | rock metagenome | isolation source: Antarctica rocks | place: Antarctica: Victoria Land, Knobhead nord | collected 2015-12-19
CGGACACCGCGAAGACGGTGGGGCTGGTGGGCGGTATCGCCTTGCTCGTGGTGTTGTTGGTGTCGTACTTCTGTGGGGGGTATGTGGCGGGGCGGATGGCCCGGTTCAACGGGTTGCGTCAGGGTCTCGCCGTGTGGCTGTGGGCGGTGCTGATCGCCGTACTGGTTGCGGTCGCGGCGACCGTCGCGGGCAGCAAGTACGACGTGCTTGGCAGGCTGAACAGCTTCCCGCGGTTGCCGATCGGAGGCAATGTGACCACTGGGGGGATCATCGCGCTGGCTGCGGTGGCGGTGGCCAGCTTGGTGGGTGCCCTGCTCGGTGGGGTGGCCGGTATGCGGTTTCACCGCAAGGTCGACCAGGCCGCCTTCGAACCCGTCCGCGACTGACGTCGCCTGACTCGCCTGCGACGCCGCTCCATCCGGCTTCGCAGGGTCAGGCACGGGCGGTGCACATCGCTATGTTTCCCAGCTCGCGGTGGGGCCGATCGCCTCATCTCCCCGACCCCTGGAGCTGATCGTGATCGATCCAGCAGACCGCCCCGCTCTCCCGGGTACCGCGGTGTACGCCCATGACGGCGTGCACCGGGGCACCGCCGCCGGGGTCAGCCCCGATCCAGGCGGCGGGTGGTTTGACGACCCGACCCCCAACCCCCCGCTCACCACCCCCAGCATCACCCCGGATGCGCAGGTCACCGACGCAGCCAGCGGCACGGTCGAGGTGACCCGCTCCGAGGAGCAGCTGCGGTTGACCACACAGTCTGTGCCCGTGGGCCGGATGCGGGTCCGCAAGCGCATCGTCACCGAGGAGCAGACGGTCACCGTGCAGGTGCGTCGCGAAGAGTTCGTCCTTGAGTCGGTCGCTGTCTCCCCGGCCAACCCCGATGACGAGCCCCATGACTACGCACTCGGCACCCAGCAGGGCCTGGTCATGGTGCTGCACGCCGAGCGGCCGGTGGTGAGCGTCGAGGTTGTCCCGGTGGAGCGGGTCACCGTGCACATCGACGTGGCGACAGCCGATCAGGTCTTGGTAGGTGCGGTGCGTCGCGAGGAGATAGTGGTCAACCACCACAGGTAGGCGCCACACAACGTTGACCCCCGCGGGTGGGCGCGCTTCGGACAGCGCCCTGCTGAGCCCCTAAGCTGGCAGGCGTGTTAGGCAACCTCAGCATGGCGCATCTGCTCGTCCTGCTCGTCGCCGCCCTGTTCATCATCGGGCCGGAGCGGCTGCCTGCGGCGGCGGCGACGCTGGGCAAGGCGATCCGGCAGGTGCGGGAGTACGCCACCGGCGCCCGGCTGCAGCTCAAGGGCGAGTTCGGAACCGACTTCGACGAGCTCCGCAAGCCGCTCGCCGACCTGGCGCAGCTCCGCGGGCTCACCCCGAAGAGCATCATCACCAAGCACCTTCTCGACGGCGACCCGAGCCCGCTGCTTCCCGAGGCGGCCGCCAACAATGTGGCTGCCGCGAACTCGCCGGTGGCGCTGACCAAGCCGAAGACGGTGGATCCGCTGACCGTCGCGGCCCCGCTGGCCAGTGGGGAGCGTCCACCCTTCGATTCCGATGCCACCTGAGCGTCGTTCGTGTAGCCTTGTCGAATGGGAGGACTGAGTCCAACGCACTGGATAGTCGTCGCCTTGGTCTTCATCGTGTTGTTCGGGGCCAAACGGCTACCGGATGCAGCTCGGGGTCTGGGCCGCTCCCTGCGGATCCTCAAGGCCGAGTTGGGCGCAGACGACTCCGCGCCCGCCACGCCGACGAGCCCCGCGCCCGCTGTCTTGACCAGCCCGGCGGCCGCACAGCCCACTTACACCGCCCCAGCCGTCGCCGTGACGTCTGGGGGCCCGGCACCCGCCGTGGCGCCGAGCGCCGAGGAACACCCCGTCACCCGCGCCTGAGGTGCCACCGCCCTGGGAGGGCGGCGGGTGCTGCGCGACGCCGAGGACCGGCGGTGCTACTACCCCGCGCCCGCAGTGCCCGCGCCGGGCTTGGTGAGCTGGAGCGTCATGTTGGCGTAGCGGTTGTGGAATCGGTCGGTGTGCAGGGCAACAGGCTTTTCGGTCTCCAGGTATATCGCGTGAATGCGGTCGAGGAGTGCAGGCCGGATAGCGGCGACGGTCAGCACCTCCAGGCCCTCGGTGTCGACCTTGAGGACGTCGATACGTGACTCCCGCTCGAGCACTCCCGCCAGGACCTCGTTCACGTCCAGGCACCGAACGGTGATGTTCTCCGCCAGCTCCAGTCCGATCCCGCCGTAGCGCCCTGAGGGTTCCACCCCGAAGCTGACGCTGCCGGCGCGGTCGGCGACAGCGGCCTCGTCGAGTTGGTAACGATCTTCCAGGCCACGCAGGTTAGCGCGCAGCCGTGCGACGTTGCGGGGCACCGGTTCGTAGAGGTAGCAGCGCACGCCTGGGTCCCGGGTCATGAACCACAACGCGCTCAATCCGATGTTGCTGCCCAGGTCCACCACCACCCGGGTCTCAGGACCGGCCGGGTAGTCGCGTCGGCAGAAGATCTCGTTCACCGTGAGCATGTCGTGCAGGCTGTACAAGGTGGGGCTCACGACGCCGGCCGGGGTGCGAATCGGCCACACGCACGGGTAACTGCCCCGCTGCAGGAAGTAACGGCGAGCGCCCTCGACCGGCCGCGGATACACCGTCACGGTCCGGGCCAGGGCCTGGTAGTTGCGAACTTCTCGGATCTCGCGAAGCAGCACCCGCCATGTCCGGCCTATGGGCACGAGCAGCCCTTCTTCTCCAGTCCTGCCCCGCGCCCCGCTGCCGCGTCCGCCTCGGGTGCTTCGTTCGCGTCCCGCATGCGGGACGCAGAAATCTTGTTCACGAGCAATGAGTCTGCCCCACCACGGGAGTCCAAGTCTGCGACTCATCACATCACCGCCCCGGGTGGCGGTCGAGGAGCTCGACGTCGCCACCGTTCCCGGCCGGGAGTCCAGTCAGTGGCCGGTGAGGAGTTCGACGACGGGTGCGAGCTGCTCGGAGAACGCGGCGTTGACGCAGACGTAGGAGACGCCGAGGTCCGCGCGGCGACGTTGCAGCTCGTCGGCCATTTCCTGGGTGTCCCCGCGCAACAGGGTCAGCGAGTCGTGCGCGATCAGGGTGGCGGCGTCGGCGCCGATGAACTGCTCGTCCATGCCGGTACCTCGTCGCCGATCACGAACAGGTTCATGGCGAACTCGATGTCGTCGGCGCGGTCCCCGGCGTGCGCGCGGATGCCGGTGACCAGCTGGGCGAGCTCGGTGCGTGAAGTCAGTGGCCCGGCGGCGAGCGTGACGATGTCGGCCTTCTCGGCTGCGAGCGCACGTGCCCGCGGCCCACCGGCAGCGACGAGCACGGGTGTGTGGGTGTCGCCGTCGAGTTCGCGGAGGTGGTCGATGGCCTCGCTGACCGCGGCGAGGCGCTCAGCCGGGGACCGCAGGGGCAGGCCGAGTTCCTGGACCGCCGCGATGGCGGCGTGCGGCAGCCCGGTGCCGATGCCGAACTCGAAGCGGCCTCCGGTGAGCACGGTCAGGCTGTGCGCCTCCCATGCCGCCGAATGTGGTGGGCGCAGCGGGGCGGCGAGGACGAACGTCCCGACCCGCACGTCGGCTGTCGCGGCGGCGGTGGCCAACGCGGGGAACGGGGAGAGCAGCTGCAGGCCGTCGGGCATGAGCAGGGTGGAGTAGCCCAGCCCGGCCACCCGCTGCGCGGTGGCTCGCCACTGGTCACCGTCCCGGGGGGTGGCGACGACTCCGAAGCGGAACCGGTGATCCGACATAGTGGGGGTCCTGTCCGATCGGCGAATGGGGGTGGGCGGCGTGATCGGTTGCGGTTAGGGCTGGCGCTGCGCGGAGCGCGGGAGCAGGGCTGCCGCGGCGATGAGCACCAGCACCCCGCCGAAGCGACCGACCGGCAGCAGCGGGTAGAGCACGTCGCTGATCAGGGCGAACGTGGTGAGCATGGCGAGGACGGTGACGACGAGTGCGGCCCAGGCCAGGGCCCTGGGCAGCAGCCGCAGGATCAGTGCCGGCACGGCGATCCCGGCGATCAACAGGCCGAACGGGGCGACGAAGCCCACGCCACCAGCCGCGAACGACAGCGTGGTCAGCACTCTGGCGAGTGCGGGGTCACCGAGCCCGGCGGTCTCGGCGGCGGTCCAGGCGAACAGGGTGCTGGCGACCAACGAGGCGGCGGCCAGGACGCCGCCCGCGACGCCCATCAGCGGTCCGGGAGCGAGCACCCCGAGCCGGCGCAGTCGGCGGTACAGCGTGACCGCGCAGATGACGAGCGGGATCGCCGAGCCCAACAGCAACGCGGCGGCCACCCGCATGATGCCGCCGTGGTTGGCGTCGTAGGCGAGGACCTCGGCCGCGGTCGCGGCGGGTCGCGGTCCACCGGAACCGAGGACGGCGCCGGCCACGGTGAGCACCCCGAACGCCAGCGCGGGCACCAGCAGCGGCGGGCCGCCCTCACGGCTGCGGCGGGCCGCGGTGTCGGCGGCGGGTGGCACGGGTGGGGTCGGTGGGGTGGGTCGGGTGGGCACAAGAGCCTCCATTCGGTATCGTTACATTGCATAATCGTTTACTATCGTACAACATCTGTCAAGGGATATTGTTTTGACATGGAAGCCACCGACCGGTGCGGTCCGTCCGCGAAGCCGTCCAGCGCAGCAGGGTCGCCTCACGGGCCGGGTGCTGCGTTCCTGCTTGCGCAGCTGGGGGCGCACGCCGCGGCCCGTTTCGCCGAGCGAATCGCGGAGCTGGATCTCGTGCCGGCCCAGGCCGGGTTGCTCCGCGCCGTCGCGGCGAGCCCCGGCCAGTCCCAGCAGGCCCTGGCCCGACTGCTGGGCACGCCACCGAGCCGGCTCGTCGCGCTCGTCGACACCCTCGAAGAGCGCGGAATCCTCCAACGGCGGCGCAACCCTGACGACCGGCGCCTGCACGCGCTGCACCTCACCGATGCCGGACACCTGCTGCTGCGCGGAATCGGGCAGGCCGCGCGCGCTCACGACGACGCGATGTGCGCCACCCTCGACCCCGCCGAGCGGGCCCAGCTGCGCGCCCTGCTCACCCGGATCGCCGACGACCACGGCCTCACCCCCGGTGTGCACCCGGGCTACCGCCACAGCTGACCATCACCAGCGGGCCGCCGAGGCCCAGACGGACACGCAGCGCTCGGCCGCTCAGCCAGCCGGACCAGGCCGCCCTACGCTGCCCGAACTTCGCTGTCACAGCGGGGTCCGATACTGAGACTTGCTACTTATGCCTCCCGCGGTTGATACTACTTGTGTGAGTAGTGAGCCTGACGCGAAGGACGTGGCCGCGCTGGTACGTCTCCTGCGCCGCCGTGGCACTGACCTGCCGTTGGTGGAGGCGAAGGCAGCGGTCGGGGCGCTGCCCAGGAGCGTGCGGGAGACCCTCTCGGCGTTCAGCAATGACCGTGGGGGTGTCCTGCTGCTCGGGCTCGCCGAGAACCAGGGGTTCGGTCCCGCTGCGGGCTTCGACGCGGCCAAGGCCCGGGACGACCTGGCGTCGCTGTGCAGCGACGTGATGGAGCCGCCAGTCCGGGCGGAGGTGGAGATCGCAGATGTCGACGACGCGCAGATCGTCGTCGCGACGGTTCCCGAGATGGACCCGGGGGTCAAGCCGTGTTACGTCAAGGCCAAGGGCATGGCGGGTGGTTCCTACACCCGTGGCGGAGACGGCGACCGCCTGCTCACCGCGTACGAGATCTTCATGCTCCATGCGAACCGCGGCCAGCCTCAAGATGACCACGAGGTCGTGGATGAGGCGACCGTGTCGGATCTCGACCAGGACGCGGTGGGGCGCCTGCTTCGGCGGGTCCGACAGCGCGAGCCGCAGGCCTTCGGGGCCGTGGACGACCAGACCGCGCTCCTTCGGCTGGGCGTGCTGCGCCGTACGGACGTTGGTGTGGGGGTGACACTGGCTGGGCTGTTGACGCTCGGCGAATGGCCGCAGCAGTACCTGCCACAACTGTGCGTGACGTTCGTGGCCGTTCCCGGCACGCACAAGGACGCGGTGCCGGAGGGCGCGCCCCGCTTCACCGACAACGCGACCATCCGGGGGCCGCTGCCGAAGATGATCGAAGAGACGGTGCGGGTGATCCTGCGGAACACCCGCACGGCCGGTTATGTACGCGGCCTGGGTCGGGACGACGTCGGGGACTACCCGGTCGAGGCGCTGCGGGAGGCGGTCACGAACGCTCTCGCCCACCGCGACTACAGCCGGCTGGCCCGAGGAACACAGGTCCAGGTCGAGCTCTACGTGGACCGGCTCATCGTCCGGAACCCAGGTGGTCTGTTCGGCACCGTGACGCCGGACGACCTTGGGCAGGAGGGCGTCTCCTCCTCCCGCAACGGGTACCTCATCCCGCTGCTCGCCGACGTGTACCTGCCAGGGACCGACCAGGTCGTGGCGGACAACCGGGGCAGTGGCATCCCCGACATGTTGGCTCGGCTTCGCCGGGCCAATCTCACCCTGCCAAGCTTCGACAGCCGGTTGAGCCGGTTCACCGTCACCTTTCCAAAGCACACCCTGCTGACGACCGACACGCTGCGTTGGGTGGAGAGCCTGCACGAGCCCGGCCTGACCCACGCCCAGGTCAGCGTGCTGGCGCTGATGCGCGAGGGGCGCCAGGTGTCCAACGGCACGCTCCGACAGCTCGGACTCGACAGTCGCGACGCCACTCACGCCTTGGCCGATCTGGTCAGCCGCGGACTGGCGTACAAAGCAGGCGGCCGTCGGTATGCCGAGTACCTGCTCGTTGAGGACCGTCTGCCCGACGTACCCGGCCTGTTCGACGAGGACCTCGAGGGACGAGAAGCGCCCCAGCGAGAGGCCAACCGGCAGCGGTACGACCGGACCGAACAGGTCAGAGAGCTGTTCGCCGACGGGCGGACGATGACGTCAGCCGAGGTTGCGCAGACGACCGGACTGGGGCTGGCGATGACCAACCGCTACCTGGCGCGGCTGCTGACGGCAGGCCAGCTCGTCGCGACCGCACCTCCCCGCAGCCCGAAGCGGGCCTACCGCAGCACATGACCCGAGGTTGGCGAAAGTGGCGTCCTGCTGGACGAGCTCGCCGGACCTCACAGGTTCTCAGCATCCGCGACTGACGCCTGATCGTCCAGAGAGGCTGAAACGCCGTCCGTAAATACTCGAACCGGTACGAAGTGCACCTTGGAGCGGCCTCCCAGTGAGACCAGCGGTGCCCTGTGCTAGCAGCTAGCCGACGGCCAGCCGTGCGTGCCCACCGTACGGGCACGCAGCGGGCACGTGACCGCGCGTGCCTCGCGCTGGTACTGCTTGTCGGTGAGCAAGTGCGCGCCGTGAGAGCGTCGAGCGTGGCTCGGCCGCCCGGGTGGTGTCCTGGCGCCACACGTGAGCGCACCCAGCGCAGCGATAGCGGCGGACCGTGACCAGCAGCGTCGTCGGGCGCCAGCCCAGCGGCTCGTGCGCCAACCGCCGGATCACCGTGTCACGAGGCACGCCCTCGCACCCGCAGCGACGACACCACTGATCCGGCTCGACGACACGCCAAGACCGCGCGATCCGGCTCAAGCCGCTACCCGACGACGGCGAGGCCCAGCTCGCCCACGCGGGCGAACGAGGTCAGGTCAGGCGCAGCGAAGGTAGCGTCAGGCACGTCGAGGTCTTCCCGGTGGGCAGCGTGAGAACTCCCATCATCGGTAAACCTCGACCCCAACGCCGCCACCGACGCGCGCTACACCCTCAATTGCGAAGAGCCAGCTTTCTGGACGTCGGCGCCCGTGCTCGCTGATCGGTTTCAGGGTCCCCTTGACACCGCCAAGTGTAGAAAGTAGAAACCGAGGCGTGACAGCGGACACATCTGCCCTGGCCCGCGAGTTCTTCGGCGACGTCGCCCTGGCGCACCACACGATCCACGCGAACGGCATACGCCACCACCTGGTGACCGCTGGCTCCGGCCCGCCGGTGTACCTGCTGCACGGCTTCCCGGAGACGTGGTTCGGGTGGCGCAAGCAGATCGCGGTGCTCGCGGAGAAGTACACGGTGGTGGCCCCGGACCTGCGCGGTTACGGGGAGACGGACAAGCCCGCCAGCGGCTACGACAAGCGGACGATGGCGGCCGACGTCGTCGGGATCATGGAGGCCCTCGGCCACGAGAAGATCGCCCTGGTCACCCACGACCGCGGCTCACGGGTGGGCACCCGGTTCGCGAAGGACCACCCCGAGAAGCTTGACCGCCTGGTGGTGATGGACAACATCCCCACCCGCATCGTCGCGCAGACCTACGACGTGGCGAAGGCGCGCGCCGGCTACTGGTTCTTTACCTTCCTCGCCGTCCCGGACCTGCCCGAGGCGCTCATCGCCGGCAAGGAGCGGGAGTTCCTGACGCACTTCTACAGGTCCTGGTCCTACAACCCGGAGATGCTCACCGCCGCCGAGGTCGACGTCTACGTGCGCGCGTACAGCCAGCCGGGAACTGTGCGCGGTTCGTGCGCGGACTACCGGGCCGCTGCGCAGGACGTCGCCCAGGACGAGGAGGACGTGGACACCCTCATCGCCTGCTCGGTGCTGAGCATGTGGGGCGAGGACTTCGACGCCGTGGGCCGCGCCTACGACGTCGCCGCGATCTGGCGGGGGATGGGCACCGACGTGCGCACGGTACCCATCCCGCAGTGCGGGCACCTCTGCCAAGAAGAACGTCCTGACGTCGTCAACCGTGAGCTGCTGGCCTTCCTGGCCGACTGGAGAGGATGAGAGATGACAACGAAGTCGAAGGTCTCCCTGCTGGACCTGGGTCGGCTCGACACCGACGACGGGTTCTTCATCCGTGGGTGCAACGCCGCGGTGCAGTCCGACCCCACCCCGTCCTACGAGCGCCGCCGGGTTGCGGTCGTGGCGACGGTGATCGAGCACCCCACCGCGGGGCCGATCCTGTTCGACACCGGCTGCGCCCAGAACGCCAAGGAGCAGTGGCCGGCACCGGCGTGGGAGGCGTTCCCGGTGAACGTCTACGAGGAGGAGCACCACCTCGACAACGCCCTCGCCGCCGCCGGGTACGGCATCGAGGACATCAACGCCGTCGTCATCGGGCACCTGCACCTCGACCACGCCGGTGGCCTCGAAAAGTTCGCGGGCAGCAATGTCCCGATCTACGCCCACGAGCTGGAGATCAAGGAGCACTACTACGCCGTGGCCACCAAGGAGGACATCGGCGCGTACCTGCCCAACGACCTCAACTGGCAGCTGAACTGGCAGCCGATCCACCGCGACGAGACCGAGCTGTTCGAGGGGATCACGCTGCGGCACATGCCCGGCCACACCCCGGGGCTGCTCACCATGCAGGTGGAGACCCAGAACTCCGGGCACTTCATGCTGACCAGCGACATGTACCACGTGGCCGACGTCTTCGAGCAGGACGGCCTGACCCAGGGCTGGCTCGGCCGGGACTCCCACGACTGGCACCGCAGCCACCGTTGGATGAAGCAGCTCCAGCACCGTTACGACGCCACCATGGTCTACGGCCACGACGCCCCCACGCTGGAGCGCCTCAGGGCCGAGAGCCGGACCTTCGACTGATGCGGTTCGTCAGGTTCGGCGCCGCCGGACAGGAGCGGCCCGGGCTGCTCCTGACCGACGGCACCGCTGCGGACCTCTCGGCGCTGGTGGTCGACATCACCGGCGACTTCCTCGCCGACCTCCCGGTGGCCGAGCTCGAGGCAGCCGCCTCGGGCTCGGCCCCGGCGGTCGACCTGGCCGGGGTGCGGCTCGGACCCCCCATCGCCCGGCCCTCGGCGATCTACGCCATCGGCCTGAACTACCGCGACCACGCCGCGGAGACCGGCATGGTGGCGCCGACCCAGCCCATCGTGTTCTCCAAGGCCACGAACGGCCTGTGCGGACCCACCGACGACGTCACGCTGCCCCGGGGGGCGCAGCGCGGTGACTGGGAAGCCGAGCTCGGGGTCGTCATCGGACGGACGGCGTTCGAGCTGACCTCCGTCGAGGAGGCCGCCGGGGTGGTCGGTGGGTACGTCGCCGCCAACGACGTCTCCGAGCGGGCGCTGCAGCTCGAGGGCGGTGGGCAGTGGCTGCCGGGCAAGTCCTTCCCGACCTCGTGCCCGCTCGGGCCGTGGCTGGCCACCCCCGACGAGATCGGTGACGTCTCCGCGCTGCAACTAAGACTGTCGGTCAACGGGGAGCCCAAGCAGGACGGGACCACCGCCGACATGATCTTCACGATCCCGGAGATCGTGCACCGCCTCAGCCAGTACCTGCGCCTGGAGGCCGGTGACCTCATCGTCACCGGCACCCCGGCCGGGGTCGGGCTCGGGGCCACCCCGCCGGTGTACCTGGCCGACGGCGACGTGATGGACATGTCCATCACCGGTCTCGGTGCGCTGCGCAACACCGTCCACGTCCCGGCCCCGCACCCCGCTCCCGGAGGCCCGTGATGACTACGCTGTCACCGAAGGTCCTGCACACCATCAGGACCCGCGCCGGCCTGCCGCCGACCCCGGACGCCGAGACGGCCCGACGGGCGTTCCCCGACCGGGTGCAAGGCCCGGCGTCGCCGGCGCTGGTCGCCGAGCTGGTCGACGTGCTCGGCGAGCAGGTCCTGGGCGACGTCCTCGACCTGGCCCGCTACGCCAGCGACGCGAGCCCGTACCGGATGATCCCCAGCGCGGTCGTCGTCGCCGAGGGCCTGGACACCGTGGTCAAGGTCCTGGAGTTCGCCCACGCCCACCGCCGGTCGGTGGTGTTCCGGGCCGCCGGCACCAGCCTGTCCGGGCAGGCGCAGACCGACGACCTGCTCGTCGACGTCCGCAAGCACTGGGGCGGGTTCGAGATCCTCGAGGACGGTGCCGCGGTCCGGGCCCGGCCCGGCGCGATCATCGGCCACGTCAACGCCGCCCTCAAGCGCCACCAGCGGGTCCTCGGGCCGGACCCGGCCAGCAGCAACGTCGCCTGCGTCGGCGGGGTCGTGTCCAACAACGCCAGCGGCATGGCCGCCGGCACCGCGCACAGCTCCTACAAGACCGTCCGGTCCCTCACGTTCGTGCTGCCCAACGGCTCGGTGATCGACACCGCCGCGCCAGACGCCGAGCAGCGGTTCGCCCACGCAGCCCCTGAGCTCGCCGAGGGGCTACTGCGGATCCGAGACCAGGTCCGGGGCAACCCCGAGCTCGCCGAGCGGGTCCGGCACAAGTACGAGATCAAGAACACCAACGGCTACCGCCTCGTCGCGTTCCTCGACGGCGACACCCCGCTGGAGATCTTCCGTCGCCTCGTCGTCGGCTCCGAGGGGACGCTGGCGTTCATCGCCGAGGTCGTGTTCGACACCGTGCCGCTGGGCGCCCTGCACACCACCGCCCTGCTGCTGTTCCCCGACCTGCAGGGCGCCGCCGACGCCGTCGCCCCCTTCGTCGCCGCCGGGGCGCGGGCCGTGGAGATGATGGACGCCCCCACCCTCCGGCTGTCCGCGGGCAAGCCTCAGGCCCCGGCCTCGTGGGCGTCGCTGGGCGACGAGACCGCGTCGCTACTGGTCGAGTTCCGCGCCACCGACGTCGCCGCCCTCGCCGACGCCCGGGCGCGCGCCCAGCACATCGTCGACGGGCTCACCCTCACCGAACCCGCCGAGTTCACCTCCGACGACGCCCTGGCCGGCTTCTACTGGTGGGTGCGCGGCAGCCTCATGGCCGGCCTCGGCGCCAGCCGCCCCCCGGGCACAACCCTCATCGTCGAGGACGTGTGCGTGCGCCCCGAGCACATGGCGCCCGCCTGCCGGGAGGTCGCCGCCCTGCAGGTCCGCTACGGCTACCCCGCCGGGGTGGCCGGACACGCCTCCGCGGGCAACCTGCACTTCATCCTCGCGCTGGACGCGAGCTCGGCGGCTGACCGCACCCGCTACCAGGGCTTCATGGACGACCTCGCCGAGCTGGTCGTCACCCGGTTCGACGGCTCGCTCAAGGCGGAGCACGGCACCGGCCGCAACATGTCGCCCTACCTGGAGCTGGAGTGGGGCAGCGAGGCCGTCGAGCTCATGTGGCGGGTCAAGCGCCTCACCGACCCGCACACGGTGCTGGCCCCCGGGGTGATGCTCAACCGGGACGCCACCGCGAACATGGAGAATCTCAAGACGATGCCGACCATCGAGGCGGTGGCCGACGCGTGCTTCGAGTGCGGCTTCTGCGAGCAGGCCTGCCCCAGCCGCAACCTCACCACCACCCCGCGCCAGCGGATCTCCCTGCGCCGGGAGATGGAGCGCCACCCCGACGGGTCGGCCACGCTGGACACCCTGCTGGGCCAGTACGAGCACGACGCCGTCCAGACCTGCGCCGGGGACAGCACCTGCGCCGCGGCATGCCCCGTCGGCATCGACACCGGCGCCCTCATGAAGGACTTCCGGCAGGCGGCGACCACCCCCCGCGCCTCCCGGGTCGCGCTGCTGCTGGCGCGGCGCTGGGCGCTGGTCGAGCGGGCGGCCCGGCTGTCCCTGCGCATCGGCGGCCTGCTGGGGGACCGGCGCACCCGCGCCCTCACCTCCCTGGCCCGACGGTCCGCCAGCACCGATCTCGTCCCGTCCTGGATCGACGCCATGCCCGCCGTCGCCCCGGCCCTGCCCGCGACCACCCGCGCCGGGGCGAGCGCGGTGTACCTGCCCGCATGCATCAACCGGATCTTCGGGCCCTCCCGCAGCGGGGACGGGCAGCACGTCGTCGCGGCGCTCACCGAGGTCTCGGCCCGCGCGGGCAAGCCCGTGTGGATCCCCGAGGACGTCGCTGGGACGTGCTGCGCCACCGTGTGGCACTCCAAGGGCTACACCGAGGCCAACATCCACACCGCCCGCCGGCTCGTCGACGACCTCTGGCGCTGGACCGAGCGCGGCGCCCTCCCCGTCGTCATCGACGCCACCTCGTGCACGCTCGGCGTGAGCAGGGAGATCCTCCCGTACCTCGACGAGCAACGCCGGCAGCGGCACGAGCAGCTGACGATCGTTGACTCGGTGACCTGGGCCGCCCGGCACCTGCTGCCGGGACTGGAGGTGACCACGCCGGTCCCCTCGATCACCGTCCACCCCACCTGCTCGGTGAAGAACCTCGGGCTCGGCGCGGACCTCACCGCGACCACCGCCGCGATCACCGACACCGTGCACGTCCCCGCCTCCACCACCTGCTGCGGGTTCGCCGGCGACCGGGGGTTCCTGCACCCCGAGCTCACGGCGTCGGCCACCCGCGCCGAAGCCGCCGAGGTCGCCACCGTCGGCAGCAGCGTGGTGGTGTCGTCCAACCGGACGTGCGAGGTGGGCCTCGAGCAGGCAACGGGGCGGGCCTACGAGTCGGTCGTCGTCGCGCTGGCCCGCGCCACCCGACCGCTGAGCGCGACCCCCGGAGCCGTGCGCACCCCCGACTAAGATCACCCGACGAGCACGCACCGCCGCCACCCACGGGAGGAGATCACCGCGTGGCCCACCCCAGCACCACCGGACTCTCCCGTGGGCTCGGGCGCGACATCACCGACGCCGTCCGCGACATGATCCTCGACGGGACGCTGCACCCGGGGGAGACCCTGCTGCCGCGCCACCTCCAGGCGCAGTTCGGGGTCTCCACCATCCCGGTCCGCGAAGCGCTGCGCACCCTGGAGTCCGAGGGCTTCGTCGTCACCGCACCCCGCCGCCGCACCCACGTCGCCGGCATCTCCATGGCCGAGCTGCGGGAGGTGTACACGCTGCGCCGCGCCATCGAGCCACCCCTGATGCAGTTCAGCGCCACCCAGCGCACCGACGAGCACGTCCGGCTGGCCACGGCCGCGTTCAACGAGATGGGACGCCACGTCGGCTCCGACGTCAGCGGGTTCCTCACCGCGCACCGGACGTTCCACCGTGCCCTGCTCGAGCCCGTCCTCGGCCCGCTCACCGAACGGGTGCTGCAGCAGCTGTGGCTTATCGCCGACCGCTACGTCCGTTTGGGCGTGACCAGCTCCCACGTCGACGAGCTAGCGCAGGACGACCACGCCACCCTGCTCTCCGCGTACGCCGACGGCGACGCCGCGCTCGCCGGGAGCACGGCGTGCTCGCACCTGCACCTCGTCGAGCGCTCCGTCTCCACCGCCCTGGAGGGCCTGCTCGGCTGAACACGCCCTCGAGGCCGTTCACGCAGCAGACCACAGCACCCCCTACCGCAAGTGGTCGAAACCCGACGGGTCGAAATCGTTGGTATTTGGAACAGGGTCACGGCGCCCCACTGGCTGCACCGGCCTTGGCCGTCGCTGCGTTGCCGGCCGGTGGTCGTGTGGTGCGGTCGTTCGGCGTGGGTCGTGCCTCGACGGGAACAGTCTGGAGTCGTCGGCGACACCCGGTCGTCCGAGCAGAGGGGACCCGGTGGTCCACGTCCAGCGCACGTTCAGCGTCACCCCCGACCCGGCGACGGTCGTCGACTACCTGGCCGACTTCTCCCGCGCCGAGCAGTGGGACCCCGGCACCAAGACCTGCACGACCACCAGCACCGGACCGGTCGGGGTCGGCTCCACCTGGCACAACCACGGCCTCGCGAAGCTCGCGGACCCGTTCATGCACAACGAGTTCGAGAAGCTCGGCGACGAGACCGTCGAGTCCATGACCACCACCCTCAACGCCCTCTGAACCAACGCCCTCGACGGGGCGAGGTCAGCAGCTGTCGACCGTGTGCCAGCTGATGGCGTGTTCTGCCGCAGCCCCTTGTGTCCCGCCACTCGGACCTTTGGTGGCCACATCAGGACGAGCTCGCTGAACAGGCGTTCAACGACGAACTGTAGAACTCGCACTGCGCCGCGCACGTCCCGGTGTTACTCCCTGCGGGTGAGGTCGAGCTCAGCCCCCGTGCCACGGCGGACCCCTGACCCCTTGGTGGAGTTGGAGGCGACGCCGCCAGCGTCTCGGACGGGGCTAGCGTTGGCCGGTGCGTATGACGCGGCAACGACGAAACCGTGCGAACGCCACGGGTCCCATACACGCGGCTCGCGAGGCCAGGACCAACTCGCTTTTGGTCGGCGGGTTAGCATCGTGTACGCGTATGGTGCGGAGGAGCAACGAATGAGGCGTTTTAGAGCGGTAAGCGTGGTGGTCACGGCCTTGGCAGGTGTCCTGGTCGCGAGTGTGGTCAGCGCAGTTTCGGCGTCCGCGCTCGCGAACGGGACGGCGGCCACACCGGGCCAGTACGCCTTCGCGGCGAAGCTAGTAATGACCAACATCCCTACCAGTACCGGAGGTTCCTACAACAGCGGCTGCTCTGGCGCGCTCATCTCTCCGACCTGGGTGATCACCGCGGGGCACTGCTTCCACGACGTGAACCGCAACCCGGTCAGCGGTCCGGTGCCCTATCCGACAACCGCAACGTTCAATACCGTCACCACCAACCCGACACCCGCAACCGCCGTCACATTCAGCATCGACACGGTGCAGCAGTCGCCCACTGCCGACATCGCACTCGCGCATCTCAGCGGCGCGAGCGCCGCCAACGACACAGTGGCACCGCTGCACCTAGCCTCAGCCCGGCCAAGCAAGGGCGCGATCCTCACGATGGCCGGGTGGGGTGCGACCCAGGATGTGAACCCCACACCATCGAACCAGCTGTACTGGGGCCGGATGAAGATCACCGGTTACTCCTCGACGACGGTGAACGTCGTCGGATACGCCCCGTCCACGAACACTAGCGCCTGCCAGTACGACTCCGGCGCGCCGTACTTCACCACCGGAACCACCCCGCTGCTGGTCTCGACGGAGTCAAACGGCCCTAACTGCCCGCACACCTCGGCAGAGTCGACCGCGCGAGTCGACAACCAGCTGGCCTGGATCCGCAGCTGGGTCCGCGACCTGCCATAGCCCGATCACACCCGCTCCTCCGGCGCACGCGCGTGTTTGGTCGAGCCCCTGACTCATCGAAACACCGCTTGCCGGCACCACGCGATGATCAGTCTGCACTCTGGTTAGCGCACCTATCTGGAGGTTGTCTCAAGAGGGGCTGGTTCTGCGGCACCAGCGCCCAGTGGAAGGTGCCGGCCAGCTGGTCGCGGACAGTGTGGTCTGCCCGCACGCGGTGCTCCTCGGCCTGGGAGCGTTGGGCGGCGGTGAGGCCGAGCGCGCCGTCGGCGTTCGCTCGCACGTAGCTCCAGGCGAGGTAGTCGCGGACGGAGCGGTCGAGCTCGGTCCACCGGGCGGCGTCGGCGGCGAGGAATCTGGCGGAGACCGTGAGACGACCGTGGATGTGGCCGGAGGTACCACCGGGCTACTGGGTCGTCACGCACGAGCCGTGAAAACCGGTACGACCCTGTGACCAGGCGTTTCGTGGAGCGGATGACGGGAATCGAACCCGCGTGTTCAGCTTGGGAAGCTGATGTTCTGCCATTGAACTACATCCGCGTGCCCGCCGAGGGCGACCTCAGAGTAGCCGATCCCGGTGTGCTCCCGGTGCGGCGATACCCTCACCGCCGTTGCCGCTGGACGAGGTTGAGGTGGGTCCCCAAACCACACCCGCAGTGAGCGGAGTGGACGAACGTGGGTCGGCCCTCCGGTGCGTACGTCCCGGGCCATGACGGTCCGCATCGCGGCGGGTAGGCCTCGACGAGCCCAGCTGGGCGCGCCCCTTCCCACGACACCACTCAGTGGTCCGCGAATTCGCCGGGCCGGGCCGGGAGGCAAAGGGCAAGTCGTGGTCCTCGACGTGCTTGCTCGTGAAGCCCAGGGCTCGGGCGAACAACGCCCCGGCCAAGGATCGGCGGTGTCCACCGGGATGGCCACCTCGCACTGCTCCGGGGTGCGCACGCCAGGACCGCGCGGCCGCCGCGAATGACTCGCTCACCGGAGCCGAGTTTCCCGCGGAGGCAGATGGTGATGTGCACGGGCCTTTGCGATCGGGGAGCGAAACGCATGAGTTGCGTGCACATTGTGCCCCGATCTGGGTGTTGGCAGCCATGTTGGATCGGCTGGAACCGGTCAAGGCTGATCGGGGAGCGAAACGCGTGTCCGCAGGCTGTCAAAAATCACTACCGCCGAGGTTTTCCGATCTCACCGAAGCGGTGGCGGTGAGGATCCCATGCCGGGTCATCGGCCACGATGGTGAGCGCGGTCAAGTACCGGGAGATGGCGAGGTCGCTCCGGGCGGCAGGGTGCACAGCTAAGCCGGGCAAGGGCGACCATGAGGAGTGGTACTGCCCGTGCGGTGAGCACCTGACCGTGATCACCAGGACGGGTGTGGTCTCGCCCGGCCTGGTCAGACAGGCCATCAGGCGCCTGTCGTGCCTACCGGAGGGATGGTTGTAGTGAATGAATACAACGTGCGGGCGGTGAAATGGGAGCATGGCTGGGAGCTTCACGTCGAGGGCCTGGGGGTGTCGCAATGCCGCACCTTGGCGACCGCGGCACAGCAGGTCCGAGACTTCGTCGCGACGATCACCGACACCGACACCGACACCGACACCGACGACGCCGAAATCGTCGTCTCGGTGACGGTGGGCGGGATCGAGAAGGACGTGGAGCGCGCACGGAAGATGACCGCCGATGCCATCACCAAGCAGCAGCTCGCCGCAGCTGAGTCACGTCGCGTGGCCAGGGAACTCCGGGGCGCTGGTCTCTCGGTGGCCGACACCGCGAGGGTCATGGACATCAGCAAGGGTCGCGCAGCCCAGCTCACCAGTTAGCTACCGATGCAGGTTTCCCGGGGGCCGTCCCAGAGAAGCGCCACCGTCTCACCCCGGGCAAGTCGGCGCAGTCGGCCAGCGTGACGTCCCGCGGGTCGTCGTCGATGCCCCGCCCGCGACTGGTCGGAGTAGCCGATCCCGGTGCGCTCCAGGTGCGGCGATACCCTCGCCGCCATGCTGCTCTCCGACCGCGACATCAGGGCCGAGCTCGACAGCGGACGGCTGGGGCTCGAGCCGTACGACCCGGCCATGGTGCAGCCCTCCAGCGTCGACGTGCGTCTGGACCGCTACTTCCGGGTGTTCAACAACACCCGCTACACCCACATCGACCCTGCGTTGCAGCAGGACGAGTTGACCAGCCTGGTCGAGGCCGACGGTGACGAGCCGTTCGTGCTGCACCCCGGAGAGTTCGTGCTGGGCTCCACCCTCGAGGTGTGTTCGCTGCCTGATGACCTGGCCGGGCGGCTGGAGGGCAAGAGCTCGCTGGGGCGCCTCGGCCTGTTGACGCACTCGACTGCGGGGTTCATCGACCCCGGGTTCACCGGGCACATCACCCTGGAACTGTCCAATGTGGCCAACTTGCCGATCACGTTGTGGCCGGGCATGAAGATCGGTCAGCTGTGCCTGATCCGGCTGTCCAGCGCCGCCGAGCATCCCTACGGTTCGGCCGCCGCAGGGTCGCACTACCAGGGCCAGCGCGGTCCCACCCCGTCCAAGGCGTACCTGAACTTCCACCGGGCCCCCACCCAGCACTGATACCCAGCGGTGGGCAACCGGCTGTCGGTTCTTCTGGTCTCAGCCGTGATCAACCCTCAAGGCACCCCCGCGCGCGTGGTCGAGGCGGTCATGTCCGGCCGGGTGGTTGCCGTAGTGACCGAGGGCCTGCTCGACGAGCTCGCCGCGGTGCTCATTCGCCCGAATTTTCGCCGCTGGATTACCGTCGCGCTCGGCGATGCGGCCGGGACCGCCATCGTCACCGGCGACGCCGACCTGCTCGACGCCGGGATCGACCCGCCGGCAATCACGCCACGCAACCTGATCGACGCGCTCACTCGATAGGACGTTCGTGCGAGCTTGGTGGGCCTGTCGCGCAGGCGCCCAGCCGGGGACTGTTCACCGCGTGGGCTGCCGCCCTCAACGACGGTCGGCGTCCGAGTCGGGGGTCTCCTCCTCGCGGACCGGACCCGCCGACGCTTCGTGATCGAGGCCGAGGCGCATGCCCGTAGAGGCAGCTGTGCCGTGCACGGGGCTTTGCGATCGGGGAGCGGGGTACACGTCCAGCGTGCAGATCACGCCCCGATCAGGGTGTTGGCGTCCGGTCGGATCGGCGACACCGAACGGTCAAATGGGGTATCGGGGAGCGGATTACATGTGCTTGGTGCAGATCACTCCCCGATCCCGGAGCGTCCGTCACACCACTTGCCCCCTCCGCCAGCCGCGGGTCGCGCGCATGTTGCTGCCACCCCCGCTACATCCCCGTCTCCGCCGTCATCCGGCAACTCAACGCCCAACGGCACCGACGGCACGCCAACTGATCATGGAGCACGGCCTAAATGGTGACGATTCAGCGCCATTGTGTCGCCGATCGCCGTCCCGCCCCGTACATTCGTGGTCACACCGAAGGAGTCGCCAGGGCAGCGAACGTTCGGCTCGAGATCCGGGTCAGTCCGAAAGCAATCCCAAGATCACCTTTGCCGCGGACCTGCTCAGCCTGTCAGGGAGCAGCGAAACGCAGGCCCGCGGCGCCTCCTTCGCTCGGTTCGCCACACACCACCACCATAGGGAGATCCCATGCGCTCGTCTTTGCGCAGTCGTCCGCGGCTGAGTCGGCACTCCATGCGTACCGCCGCCGCGGGGGTGATCATCGCCCTGATCGCTGGCGGCTGCGCCCTCGGTGACAACAACACCACGACGTCGACCTCGGCCGGCAGCCTTGCCCAAGGCGCCTCCCTCAAAGGGGCCACCATTTCGGTCGGCGGCAAGGAATTCACCGAGCAATTGGTGCTCTGTCAGATGACTATCCAAGCGCTGCGCTCAGCGGGTGCCACCGTCAACGAGAAGTGCGGGCTCACGGGCAGCACGATCGTTCGCACCGCACTGACCTCCGGCGAGATCGACCTGTACTGGGAGTACACCGGCACCGCCTGGATCGGCTATCTCCAGCACGCCACACCGATCACCGACCCCGCCATGCAGTATGACGCTGTGGCCCGAGAAGACCTTGCCAAGAACCAGATAGTGTGGCTCACGGCTGCACCGTTCAACAACACCTACGCCTTGGCGGCAAAGGACAGTGTTGCCCAGCAGCTCGGCATCAAGTCGCTTTCGGACTACGCCAAGCTGGCTCAGTCCGACCCCGCCAAGGCCTCGTTGTGCGTGGCCAGCGAATTCGTCGGCCGAAACGACGGCTTGCCCGGACTGGAGAAGGCGTACGGCTTTACTTCACCGCCCGGCAATACCGCCACCCTCGCCGAAGGCGCCATTTTCAACAGCATCGCCAAGTCCAACCCATGCAACTTTGGGGAAGTCACTACCACCGACGGGCGCATCAAGGGACTTGGGCTGGTGGCGCTTACTGACGACAAGAACTTCTTCCCCGTCTACAACCCGGCGGTGACCGCCCGCAAGTCGGTCACCGACGCCAACCCGAACCTGGCCAAGGTCCTGGACCCGATCTCCCAAGCCCTGGACACTGCCACCATGCAGGACCTCAACTCCCAGGTCGACATCCAAGGCCTGCAACCGGCTGACGTCGCGAAGAACTGGCTACAGAGCAGGGGATTCATCGGCAAGTGAGGGCCCGACCGGCCGGGGCCGCCAACGGCGACCCCGGCACAGGGGCGTACGGTCACCGCTCCCGGGAGGCGGCGCGGCGCGGCCCGGCCAACGCGGGGATGGGCGTCGACCGGGCGACGTAGCCAGTGGGGAGCGCGCCACCACCAGGAACACCAGGTTGCTGAGTGCTTCCATGTCCCCCTCGCTGGCCGCGGGGTTGGTGGGGTTGGGCCGGCTCTGGCCGCGGACCTCGGCCCGGACGTAGCCGCCGCCCACCGGCATGGG
>JAABUV010003293.1_pt1 | contig 20701 bp, 22 predicted proteins | sample 5559971 | NCBI WGS metagenome assembly JAABUV01 (sample SAMN10711881, study PRJNA513362) | rock metagenome | isolation source: Antarctica rocks | place: Antarctica: Victoria Land, Knobhead nord | collected 2015-12-19
GGTCCCGCATGGCCCCGCTCTTGGCCGCCGAAAGGCAATCCGGGGCGGGGGCGAACGTAGGGTTTCGCGGGAGGCCCCCCAGGGCCGACCGATAAAACCCGTAGTGAGTACAGGTTCGCTACGCGCACCCCCACCGTCAGCCTACACGGTCGCCGGCAGCGGTCGCAAGCGGCGGGGTCAGGCCTACTTGGAAAAGAAAGGGACGGGCCAGCCGCATCGCGCCCAAGACAGGCAGACACGTTAGAGGAACGGGGATCAGACCGGTCGCCCTAGGAAAGCGGCCAGGTGGTCGATCGCGGGCGCGTGGGCCGCCACTGGCTGCGCGGGGGCGAATGGCAGGCCGGCGGGCAGGCCGTCGGTGAACTGGGCGCGCCACACCGTCAACTCCCCCTCAGCCACGTCCGCGGGGAGGTCGGCTGGCTGGCCGGTCGCGTGGGCTAAGTCCCAGCCGTGGACCAGCAGCTCGGTGATCCGCAGATGCACGAGCACGGAGCCCGGCGCCGGTCCGATGGGGGACGAGTAGATCCGATCGAGCGCACCAGGCGCGCCGAACGCCGCGCGCAGCGCCGCCGCTGCGGAGCGATAGCCGGCGACGGGGTCGTCGGCCTGGTGGTCGGCGCCGTGGTCCGGTTGCGGTTCGTCACGGACGAGCGCGGCAAAGGTGAACATGCTGGAGGTGACGTGGGTGACGAGCGTGCGGACATCCCACTCCGTGCACGGGGTAGGAGCGGACCACTGGTCGACTTTGATCCCAGCGATGAGTCGGTCTGTCCCCGCAATCGCGCGGTCCAGTGCAGCCAACAGGTCTGTGTGCGGTGCGTCGTGCGTTGTCATACGCGGATCTCCTTCTATCTCTTGTCCTGCCCGACGCGCCTGTGCGCGTCTACGAACAGTGTAGGACAGCCGTGTGACAGCTGTATGTCAGGAGCAAGGGGAGCATGAAGATGCTAGTGCGCATGCGCGTGGGCTGCACTACACTCAGATTGCGCGACAGGAGTCGGCGTGGTTAGGAGAAGCGCGTCATGAGGGACAGAAGGCCCACCGTGATAGGGACGGGGCTCGGACAGGGAGTGGTGACGGTGTGAAAAGAACTTACATTCCCAAGTTCCTGGGATTAGTCCAGGATTTGGCTATGTACCTGACGCTCCACCGCCAGCATATGGTTGACGCGGCGAGCCTGACAGAGGAGCAGCAGCATGCTCTCCGGGACTTGGTGGTGGCGCTGGGGCGCGTGCAACTGCTGCTGGGACCGCTGTTCCCACGACCTGAACCGCGCGCGCGTCCCAAGAGGGATCTGTGGGGCATCGACATCCGCGGCATGCACGAGCGGCAACAGGGCCGTTGCTACTATTGCGACGCAAAGCTGTTCCCGGTTGGTATATGGCCGAAATCCACGAAGTTCGAGGGGGCGCGGCGGTATCAAGTTGAGCACGCCCAGCCCGTGAGCCGAGGCGGGACAGACGCGCCTGACAACCTCCGTCTAGCGTGTGAGGAGTGCAACCGCCACAAGGGCATGCTGACCGAAGCCGAGTTTTTGGCTGTCTTAGCGACCAGGCGCTAGACAATGGACGTATGGCCCAATCCTCCCTTGTCGCGGTCCCGCCGACGACTAGCCCATCCTTCCTTGACACGCCGATCCGCACGATGCTATAAAACTAGGTAGTTTCATCCCCCGTGTCATGGAGGAGGGTGTTAAGTGCATCAATATCCTGCACCGATGGTGCAGGATTATATCGCGCTCACGTCGGGTAGGGCAGGGTAGGGCAGCAGTGGCGACCATGTTGCTGGCAAGCGCTATCGGCTTGCTCGAAGAGATGAGCCCATATCTATCGCCGTCCTCCTTTGCTCAGCGGCACTGCTCGTCTGGATGTAGTTTTCAGTCGACACACATGTAAAATGGAACGGATATCCCTATGATTCGTATTATGGCAACGTAGGTGGAAAGGACAGTTTGAGTATCTATCTCCAAACCTTTGAGATGCGGTCCTCCCGCTTCACCCCAGGACACGCCTAGATGCTTACCATACCTTGGCTGAGACCGCTGTCGCCTATGAACAACCGGATATACCCATGCAACGCGACGCCACAACGACCGCACGGCTTTGTCTTTGCCCATCGTTGGCTCCTGGTGCTCGTTACGCTGTTTGTCTTAAGCGTCAACGAGTTGCATGTTCTGGCCGTGAGCCCGCGTCTGTTAGGCGCATGGTCCCCCGCCACCAGCATGAGGACAGCGCGTGTCTATCACACCGCTATCCTGCTACCCACCGGCCGCGTGCTCGTCATGGGCGGGGTGGCTGCCTCGGGCGCGATTCTCTCCGGCGTGGAGGTATACGACCCGCGTACTGGCCGCTGGGCGACAGGCGCGCCTATGCGTAGCGCTCGTGCTGGTGTAACGGCCGTGCTGTTGCCCACCGGACGCGTGCTGGTCGCGGGCGGCGCCAGTGGCACGGCTGGGCCTGGTCCTGTGTTGCGTAGCGCCGAGCTCTACGACCTGCGCACGGGCCGCTGGACCGCAACCGGCGCCATGACTACGGCACGCTACAACTATACGGCGACGGTATTAGCCGGCGGTCGCGTCCTGATTGTCGGTGGGGTCAACGCAGCCGGGACAACCCTTGCCACGGCAGAGGTGTACGATCCAACGATCGGCCGGTGGAGGACGACCGGCCGCATGGTCATGCCCCGGGCGTCTCAGACGGCGACGCTGCTGTCCTCCGGCCAGGTCCTCGTGGCGGGCGGCGCCAGTGGCCCGTTCGGGTCGGGTCCCGTACTGAGCAGCGCTGAACTGTACAACCCGCGTACGGGCCGCTGGGCCCCGACGGGGCACATGCGCAACGCGCGCGCCAACCACACGGCGACGCCGCTCGCGAACGGGCACGTCCTGGTGGCGGGCGGTGAAAGTGGGCAGTCGGATGGTAATAGTGTCCTGGCTAGCGCTGAACTGTATGACCCCCGCACGGGTCACTGGGCTGCCACCAGCCCCATGACCCAATCGCGGTACAACCACTCGGCCACGCGCTTACCTGACGGGACGATCCTGATCGCGGGTGGCCAGGGAGAGTCGGTCGCAGGCCACGCGCTGAGCAATACTGAGCGCTACGAGCCAAAGACAGGGACGTGGACCGCGACGGCCGGCATGACGGCGGCCCGCACTGGGCACACGGCGACGCTGCTTCCGAACGGCCTGGTGCTCGTCACGGGCGGCAACGCGCTAACGACCGCCGGCCCTACTGAGGTGAGCACCGAGATCTTTGACCCGCATGCCCGTCACAGCGGCTTGATCGACACGAGCAAGGCTCGCGCACAGTTCACGGCGACGCTGCTTCCGAACGGTATGGTGCTCGTCGCGGGTGGCATCTACGCGCCGCCCTCTCTCCTCAGCCGCTCGAGCGCCGAGTTGTACAACCCGCGCCGTGGCACATGGGCGGTGACCGGCAGCATGAGCGAGGCGCGCGCCAGCCAGACGGCGACACTGCTGCCTAACGGACGCGTTCTGGTGGTGGGCGGCTTCAACACCACGGGCATTCTCGCCAGTGCGGAGGTGTACAATCCACAAACGGGCGCGTGGACAGCGACAGGGCACCTGCATACCGCGCGGGCGTACCAGACGGCGACGCTCTTGCCGGACGGATCTGTGCTCGTCGCGGGCGGTCTGAGCACGACAGGTGCGACGCTGTCCAGCGCGGAGGTGTACACTCCGCGCACAGGCGCCTGGCGCGTCACCCCCCCGATGAGGACGGCCCGTGCCAGTCACACGGCGACGCTGCTGCCCACCGGGCGTGTCCTCGTCGCGGGTGGCGTGAGTGGGAAAGCAGACCGGGTGCTGGCGAGCGCTGAGGTGTACGACCCCCAGTCAGGCCGCTGGGCGAGAACTGGTTTGATGAGAACAACGCGTGCGGGCCACACGGCGACGCTGTTGCCCACCGGTCAGGTGCTGATCGCGGGCGGCAAACAGGATGTTGCGCCGGGCGTTGTTCTAGCCAGCGCCGAGCTGTACACTCCGCGCACGGGCGCCTGGACGGCGGCTGGTTCGATGAGGCGGGAGCGGGTCTTACACACGGCGACGCTGTTGCCTACTGGCCGCGTGCTCGTCACTGGTGGCGAGGATACACAGGGCGCCAACTTCAACAGCACCGAGCTGTATACCCCCCATACGAACGGCTGGACGATCGCACGAGGCTCGGGCGCTGCGCATGCCTACCATGTGGCGACGTTGTTGCCTGATGGCGCCGTCCTCATCGCGGGTGGCGTCGTGGCGGGCGCCAACGTCCTGAGCTTCGCCGAGGTATATGACCCGCGAACCGGCCGGTGGAGGACGACAGATAGCATGTGATGCGGCTGGCCCGGCGCTGGCACAGGCAGGCGTGTGACGTGCCGACGCAGAACGATGCGGTACTGGCGCGCCGGCGTCGCTATAGGGCGACGTGCGCCGGGCGCTGGTACGGCCAGCATGATCCGGCGATGGACACAAGGCTGGCCCACCCCATCATCACAACTCTCCCCTCTCTCCATCGGCTATCAGGATCAGGACTCGGCGACAGCAGAGAGATGTCCGGACGCCGCGCTATGCACGGCACGCGCGACCTGTGCGGCGCGTGGGAGTGCGACGGCGCTACCGGCGAAGATGAGCGCCGTGACGATGAAGAGCGGATTGTAGCCGGCGCGATCAACGAGGATGCCGAACAACCCTGCCAGCGCGGCGGCTCCCCCAGTCGCGAGGGCAAGCAGGCCGAAGAAACGGCCCCCGGCGCCGCGGGGCGTCAGATCGGCCGCGAGGGCCCAGTTCGCACTGGCGAAGAGGCCCGATCCCATGCTCATGATACTGCCGCCAATGAGGATTGTCGTGACCGTGCTCGCCGGAACCAGCAGGAACGCGCCCAGTGCGGAGAGGAGGGCGCCCGCCCACAGAACGGGCAACCGCCCAATGCGGTCGCTGAGCACCCCCGCGCCGATAGCGACGAGGGCGGTCTCCGCGGTAAAGGCCGTGAAGAGGACGCTTGTCGTGCCGGCCGCGTTGGCGAGATGCAGGCGATCACGGATGTAATAGAGCAGGAAGTGTCCGATCCCATAGACGCCAAGCAAGAACAGGAAGCGCGCGACCAGCACGCGCGTGAAAACGCCGTGCACGCTGGGGTTGCCCGCTAGGTCAGGCACAGGGAGTGTCTCGCGGGCGGCCTGGCGAGCCAAGGTGGTCACGGGGCCGACAAGGCGTACACCATCCGCGGCATCCCGCAGCGCCGCCTGGCCGCGGAGCCGTGTACCCTCGCGCACCAGTGCGAGGCTCAGGAGCGTGCCGATCACCAACACGAGCCCAATCGCCAGAAGCACACCGGACGGATGTCCCTTCTTGATCAGGATCCCCGCGACGCTGAAGCCAAGCACGGAGCCCAGCAACTCCAGAAAACCTTTCAGTCCCGCCGCGCGGCCACGCAGGTTCGCCGGGACAAAGTCCGGCAGGAGTCCCTGGAACCCGGCTTGGGCAATACCCGCCGTCACGGTGATGCCGACGTAGGCGATCGCGAGCAACGCCAGGTTGGAGGCGAGCGCGAAACCGGCCAGAAAGGCCGAGACTCCGTAATTGACGTTTGTAGAACCCATTAGGCCTTCAAATGGGACGTGCCAATAGACTCTATGTAGGTACTAGAAGGCTTGGCGGCCGCTACAAACCGTGCTTGATTGGCTGGTGGCACAGGATGCTCGTGGGTCAATATGCAGCCACAAACGTCAATTACGGAGTCTCGAAAGGCCAGGGTCAGAACTACGCCGCCCACGATCAGAGGCTGCCGCCGCCCCCACCAGACGGAGGAGGCGTTGCGCGCATCCAGATGCTTATCCGAATAGATGCCGGCGAGCGGTTGGACTAGCGCCCCAGCCGCCAACCCAACGAAGAGGATCACACCGAGGACTGTGCCTTTGTGGGCCGGCGCGACGTAACGTAGGACGAACACCGGGAGGACCAGGGATTGCAGACTATTGAACAGCATGCTGAGCGGCAGCCAAAGTGCGGTTACCCCGACGATGAGCCCAAAGTGGCGCCGAAACGTGGGCGTGCGATTGCTAGACACCAAACATTATCTCCTTGATGGCACGTACAGATGCGATACGCATCTAGTGGCTTGCGCGTAGGGTGCTCCAAAAATCAACGTTCGTCGCCGAGTCACGGGCACAACGACCCATACCGTCTAGCGGATGAGCAGGGCAGTGCCACCCTCCTGCCCCTGATGTGCCGGCTCTTGTCGTGCTCGTTCGCGTCGGTTTCTCCCACGTCGTTAGGAGAGCTGCCGATGCACGTCTGCCGCGTCGTAGTGGAGCGATTCTTTGGTAATCTTGCCCTGCTCGCGCGTGACGACCGTGACGCCGCGGACCTCTATCTGTCGCCCTGTCCCTGGATAGCCCAGGAAGAGGCCGGCGTGTGTGCCGCGCATGACCCACTCGGCCACGACTTGGTTGTGGTAGGCGAAACGGTGGGTCACCTCGATCGTCGCGTCGCGTATGCTTGCCATCTCCGCGAGCTTGCGCTGCGCGATCGCCTCTTTGCCTACGATGGGCTCGGCGAAGAACGGGTCCTCGACCATGGCATGATCGGCATAGTCGTTCATAATCACCTGCAGCTTGTGCACATGGCTCCCGTTCAGTGTCCCGGCATCCGTTCCCACCGGAGCGGTCACCCCCGCCACCGGCGCACCGCCCGACGAGCCGATACGACCTGGCTGTTGCGTCGCGTGCGCCTGCCGCTGCACATGTGCCGCATGGAGGTGCTTATTCTGGCTTTGCACCGCTTGATACGTATGGATGCGGCGGGGCGGTAACGTCGCCGCGCGCGCTTCCTCCGGGGAGGCGAGCAGGGTGGCGATGCCTGCGGTCGAGGCGCCTAAACCCGTCAGCAGCGCGATGAAGCGGCCGCGGGACAGGTCGTTCTGATGCACACGGCGCACCAGTTGTTCGATCGGTTGGTTTGTGGTCTCGGTCTCGTCCATGGTCTATCAGCTCTCCCCTTGTCCTCCGCCATCACTCGGCGTGCCGTACATCCTTGATGGAACGGTCACGGCGCACGCCAGTCCTAATCATCCAAAATAATGCCCAATATCTTCAACAGCAAGGGCATGAAGGTCAGGGCAATCGCACCCTATTCTTTCGGCCCTCGGCGCTGCAAAAAAGCGATTTGCTTGCCCAATTAGCACGCCTATTACGATCAAAGCGGCCCTGCGCATGACGGACAGCAAGGGGACCAATACGTCGCCGCGACGGTCATAGTGATCCTGTCGCGAAGGCAGTAGCCGTCTTGCGCGAGGGGTGCAGGCGGCAGTGGGACGCCGACGTCGTCAATGCCTGCTGCCCCGCGCCGCGCGGCCATGTTGGACACTGCGGCGTAGGGAGACGCTCCCCGCTGTCCACACCGCCCCGATGCGACCACATGGGTGCCCAATACGCATGTGGGAATGGCTGTTCCTGGCAGCCGCACCAGCGATCGTCGCACCAGATTGTCCGCCTGGCGCTCGCGCGCCCGCGGCCGGCGATCCTGCTCGCACATGGACCTGACGTCGTGACGCGGCAGGTTCCGCAGGCGAAGACAAAGGACGGGGCCACCGGGCATCGACTGCGTCTTGCCCTGATTCTTGATCACCCCCCATCACTGCTGGACGAAATCAGCTCTTTTGTCCAACATGGGACCCGCAGCACAGGGCTGCAGCCACATTGTACCCCTTGATGACGGCCCTGGCGGGGTGCTATGCTGGACAATAGTTTCATCAGTCCATTTTTTAGCGGTGGATGTCCGCGCCTATGTCACGTACGCACGTCCTGATCCCGCGGCACACGGCGCTCAGCCGGGCGCAGACGATCGTCTCCTACCTCACGCCCGAGGAGGTGCGCGCGCTTGTCGCCGCGGCCGCCCCCGCGCGGAAGGGTGAGCGCGACGGGTTGCTCATTCGCCTCCTCTTCGAGACGGGCCTGCGCATCTCCGAGGCGCTCGCCCTCACGCTGCAGCATCTCGACCAGTTCGAGGGGCGACCGGTGCTCCGGATCCTGGGGAAGGGTCAGAAGCCGCGGCAGGTCGCCTGCCCCCAGCCGCTGGCCGATGGCCTCCAGGCCTATGCGTATCGCCAGCACCTCCCGCCGACCGCCCTCGTCTTCCCCATCAACCGCAAACGCGCCCATCAGATCATCCAGGCGGCCGGGCAACGGGCCGGCCTCCACAAAGAGGTCTATCCCCACCTCCTCCGCCATTCAGACGCCATCGAACGGTTGCGGCAAACCGGCAACCCCAAGGCGCTTCAGATCCATCTTGGCCACGCCTCGCCCCTCATGACGCTGCGGTACCTGAGCACCTTAACCGCCGAGGACGCCATCCGTATCCAGCAGCAGGTCGACTTCTCGCGTTAAGACAGGCGTTCTACCCCTGCATGGAGGCGCCATGGACACCATCCCCGCGACATCCCGCAGGCCCGACCTCGCCGCGTTGCCCGAGGCCACCCGGCAGGGCGCGCTGGAACGTTTTCGCCTCCTGCGGCCTTTTCTGGAGGACGGTGTACCACTCCCGGCGCTGGCTCGGGAGCATCACCGCTCGCTGCGGACCCTGCGCGCGTGGGTCGCCCGCTATCGGGCGCAGGGACTGGCCGGCCTCGCTCGCCACCCCCGTGCCGACCGGGGCATCGGCCGCCGCCTGACCCCCGAGGTGGAGCAGTTCATCACAGGCTTGGCTTTGCAGCGTCCCCCCGCGACGGCGGCGCATATCTACCGGCAGGTCAGGCCCGTGGCCCAGGCGCGGGGATGGCCGACGCCGAGCTATCGGACCGTCGCCGCCGTGATCCAGCGCCTCGACCCGGCGCTGGTGACGCTGGCCCACGGGGGAACCAAAACCTACAAGGAAGCGTTCGATCTGCTCTACCGCCATGAGGCCAGCGCGCCGAACGAGGTCTGGCAAGCCGACCACACCCCCCTGGACCTATGGGTGCTCGACGAGCGGGGCCAACCGGCGCGGCCCTGGCTGACCGTGGTGCTCGATGACTACAGCCGGGCGGTGGCTGGGTACAGCCTCAGCCTGCACCCGCCCGCAGCGTTGCAGACCGCCCTCGCCCTGCGCCAGGCCATCTGGCACAAGGGGGAGGCGCGCTGGCATGTCTGCGGCATCCCCGCCGTCTTCTACACCGACCACGGTCCTGACTTCACCTCGCGCCACCTGGAGCAGGTCGCCGCCGACCTGAAGATGCGTCTGGTATTCTCGCAGAAGGGGGAGCCACGCGGGCGCGGCAAGATCGAACGCTTCTTCGAGACCGTCAATCAGCTCTTCCTCTGTACCTTGCCAGGGTACACACCGCCGGGCACCCCGCGGGGCACGCCGACGTTGACCATGCCGGAACTCGATACCCGCCTGCGTGCATTCTTTGTAGAGGATTACCTCCGGCGCACCCATAGCGAAACGCGGATGGCGCCACAGGAGCGCTGGGAAGCCGGCGGCTTTCTGCCCCGTCTGCCGGAGTCGGTCGAGCAGTTAGACCTCCTCCTGCTCACCGTGGCCAAGACGCGGCGGGTGCAGCAGGATGGGATTCGCTTCCAGGGATTCCGCTATATCGACCTGACCCTAGCCGCCTATGTGGGGGAAGACGTGACCATCCGCTATGACCCGCGCGACATGGCCGAGATACGCATCTTTCACCACGACGCCTTCATCTGTCGCGCCATCTGTCAGGAGCTGGCGGGCCAGACCATTAGCCTCGCGGACGTCATCCGCGCCCGCCGCCGGCGACGACGCGCGCTGCGCGGAGAGTTGCGCGCCCACGCCAGCGTCGTGGACACCTACCTGGCCGTCCGCGAGCCAGAGCCGCCGCCTGCGCCGCCCCAGTCAGAATCGGAACGGGAACAGGCCGTGCACACATCACGGCTGAAACGTTACTACAATGAGTGACCACACAGCGGCAGCGACGCCACGGTTCCTCATCACGAAGGAATACCGGCGGTTTGCCGAGTTCTGCGATGCCTGTCGGCGCTACCGCTATATCGGCGTATGCTACGGCGCTCCCGGCGTAGGCAAGACGCTGTCGGCACGCCACTACGCGCGCTGGGACGTGCGCGAACCGTCTATCACGTCCCCGGTGTCCCCTCCGTGGCCGCCGGCGGAGATGGGCGCGTCACCCACGCTGCTCTACACACCGCCCGTGGCCAACTCACCAAGCCAGATTTATCGGGAGGTTGCGCACCTCCAGTGCGCGTTAGGATGGGGCGGGGAGGATGCAGGTCCAGCCCCGGACGCAGGCGCCGCCACGTGTCCCACCGATGATGACACGGAACTGATCGTGGTGGATGAAGCTGACCGGCTCAACATGCTCGGTCTGGAACAGCTGCGTGATATCTATGACCGCAGACAGATGGGCCTGGTGTTTATTGGGATGCCCGGATTAGACAAGCGCTTGGCGCGCTACCCGCAACTGTATTCCCGCGTCGGCTTTGTCCATCACTTCCGCACCCTGGGCGCGGACGAGATGCGGTTTATCTTGCGGCACAAGTGGAAACAACTCGAGCTCACCCTGCTGGCCGATGACCTCACGGATGCCGAGGCGATCGCGGCCGTGACCCGCATCACGGGCGGCAACTTCCGCCTGCTGCAGCGGCTGTTCACCCAAATCGAGCGTATCTTGCAGATCAATCACCTGCGTACCGTGACGAAGGACGTGGTCGACGCAGCGCGGGAAGGATTAGTGATCGGGCCGTGACGAGCGCGACCATCTATCGCGTGGTGCGACCAGTATGCCGACCGAATGGAGATGTCCATGCGATCCCTGTCCGCCAACGAGGAAGCGGCCTTACGCTGCATCGCCGAACGCCACGGCTACTTGGCGGCCCGCGGCCCGCACGCGCGCAAAGGCAGTGCCAGCCGACTGATGGATGCCTTGCTGGCAGGCGACGTGGTGACCCTCGCCCTCACACCCGCCGATCGGGAGCGCCTGGTGCGCTGGCTCACCGCCGCGCCGGTCGAGGGACGGCTGGCGACCATCCTACGCACCATGACGGCACAACTCCAGTCTGCCACACCACCCGTACCTGCGGCCAGGTCGATTGCACCGCGCCTCGTCGCTCCTCCGGCTGTCGCGCCAATCCCTCGACCCGCCCGCGTACACCCCCTGGAAGAGCCTACGACGACGCTCCAGGTAGAGCTCTGGTTGCGCGTCGAGAACACCAACACGTTCGTCCGCGGCAAGACCAAGGCGCGTGCGGCGATAGAAGATGGTGTGCTACGACCCTACAGCATGCAGAAGCCGCACGACAGCGGCTACGACTACGTCCTGACCATCCCCTACCGCACCGCCGAGGACCTTGACGGCACAATCTACGAGATCCTCGACCAAGCAGCGCGTGAAGCGGACTTCCATCACTGCTTCATCGAAAGCGATGTCCGCGCCCTGGATGGCTCAGATCGGCAATGGCAACCGGCCTATGGCAGTGCCACTTAATTCTGCAGAAATGGTGCGGCTTACCTTCGCCACTAACACGCTCTCGCCATCGCCGCACCCATCGCCTTCTTTTCTAAGTAGTTTCTCATGTCTCGTGCCGAGACACCACCGCCTATGAAAAGCGGGGCGTGCGCGCTACACTGAGGGTAACGGTCGGAGCGCGTCAGGTCGAGCCTTGCTGGCGCCGCGAGCCCGTCAAGTAGTTTGACCTGAGTGCCTGCGGGCGCCAGGCCTTGGGCTATGACGTGTCCTTGCAGCCGACCGCGCCGGCGGCTTGACCGTGAGGAGGTTTAGATGACGAAGGTACACCTGGACACCGATCTGGGCGGTGACATCGACGATCTATGCGCCCTGGCCCTCCTGCTGAGGTGGCCGGACGTGGAGATCACGGGCATCACGACCGTGATCGACGACGGGGGGCAGCGCGCGGGCTACACGCGCTATGCCCTGGCGGCGGCGGGGCGATCGGACATCCCGGTCGCCGCCGGGGCGGATCGGTCATGCGGACGCTTTCGGCATGCGGCTGGCGTCCCCCAGGAGGAGGCGTACTGGCCCGAGCCGGTCCCCCCAACTCCTGGGCCACTAAGTGATGCCTTGGCGCTGCTGCGGCGCAGTATCGAGGTCGGGGCGCGTATCGTGGCTATTGGCCCCTACACGAACCTGGCCTTGCTCGACGAGGCGCACCCAGGGCTGCTGGGCCAGGCTGACCTCTACCTGATGGGCGGCCATGTGCATCCTATCCCCACGGGATTCCCCCAGTGGGACAACACCATGGATTTCAACGTCCAATTCGACGTCACCTCGGCGCGCCACCTCTTGGAGCGGTATAGCCCCACGCTTATCCCCATTGAGGTGACGGCCCAAACGGCCCTGCGCCGGTCCCATCTCCCTGCCCTCCGCGCATCCGGCCCGCTCGGCGAGCTGTTGGCACGTCAAGCCGAGGCTATGGCGCGGGACTGGAAGAACGAAGAGACGTACGGGCGGACCTGTCAGGGGCTCCCGGACGACATCATCAATTTCCAGCATGACCCGCTGACCTGCGCGGTTGCCTTGGGGTGGGATGGGGTCACCATCGAGCACATGCGCGTCAGCGTGGGGATGCGTGAGGGCTGGCTGTATGAACGAGTCGATGAAGCAGGTCAAGCCATGCAAGTCGTCACTGCTGTCGACAGCGCACGCTTCAACGAGTTGTGGGTCCGGTTGGTGACGGCGTAACCAGCACCTCGCCCCAACGTGGCCTGCCGCCCGTCCCAGGGCTATTTTCACCCCAGGGTCAGGCCCCGCGCCCATGCCCCACGATCACGTCCCCCACGTCGCCGGCGGCATCGTCGCCTTGCCTATGCGCCTCGTCCACGCCTGTCCCCCGCGCGGGCCATCAGGCCCACCGGGGGCGAACGGACGGAACTTTTGGCCCCCGCGCGGCCCCGGAAGGGGGCACGGCTCGGCGGGGGGCCAAAAGTTCCGGTAGTGAGCTACAGGATCGCTGCACGACCCCCTACCGTCAGCCTACACGGTCGCGTCGGGCGCGCGCAAGCGGGCGGCTCGGGGCTACTTGGAAAAGAAGGGGACTCATGCCTCGTCGTCCTCGGACTCGGCGGCGAGGTTACACGCGGCGCAGACCCAGGGAGCCGGGTCGCCGGCGCGCGCGGGCTGCCATTCGACCGTCGCCGGCCGGCCGCAGCCCTGGCTACAGGGCCGGCGCGTCGTGCCGCCCAGCAGCTCCGCGCCGGCGGTGCGGCTCATCTTCAGTCACTTCAGCCCTACACTTGCATGCCTGTTAGAAGATCTATGGCAGGTGCAAGTACCTTTCGACCTCGGTCGCCACCTCATCCGGTGGTGTGGCGCCATCAATCTCGATCACCCTCAATCCACGCTCGCCCGCTTGCCGGCAGACGTGTACTGCCAAGCACACATCACGCTCCGTGAACTGCTCGTACGCCCGCTCAGGGTCACTTGACCAAGCCGTTGGTCCAAGGCCATAGACCCGCCGTCGCTCACGGCGGACTGCTCGACAAAAGGAGGGGCTGGGAACGCACCATATAGCTTGGTTTGCTTGGCTCATCAACGGAAAAACGTCACGCGGATACAGCCCCGGCCCTTCTACCAACAGGGGAGTGTCGTTGGCGAGTGCTAAGAGATCATCAAGCACCAAGCGGAAACGCTCGCTGATTGCATCCACCATGGTTTGAGCTATGGCATCGGGGGATTGCTCCAACCAATACTGGTCGGCAGAGAGTGCATGCAGGTGGGCGAAGACGGGATAAACAGATGGATTGGCCCGCCGACGGGCGATGTGATCCGCCTCGTGGTCATCGTAGTGATACACCGCTATCCGGTGCTTCTCGTGCAGCAGACGCGCGATGGTCGTCTTCCCAGCCCCCGGCGATCCACCGATCCAGCGTACGTGGCCAAGCCTATCCTTCACTGTCTGCATCGTCACGTTCACCTCTTTGCACGTTGTGCTCTTCCCCAGTTCTGTATGCTATTTTTAAGGACAAGGTAGCATAGTGATATTAATATTTGTTATATTTGTAAAGGTGTTAACCTTAATTAATTGATTTTATATAATACTCTTTGACAAAGGTAGGCTAGATGTTGACGTGGGGCCGACGTGTTGCGGTGCCTCATCACTAAGCGCCGCCCTTTTCTGTTTCTTGGCAACGACATCCGCGCGACAGTAAAACTAGGTAGTTTCAGCGTACATGTACATGGCGAGGAAGAAGGCCTGTCGCTACGTTTCTGACGAAAACCTACAACGTCCCAGATAACTAGCATTCGTCACGAGATGAGTCACCCCATGCCAACATGGGGTCAGTTAGGCGATGACTCCTTCTCGACCTGCTTTACCGACTTACCTATGGGGATTACTACGCTGGGGGCGATAGGGTATCTCTTAGCCACAGTAGTGGCGGAGGAACGCGTCGGGGTCGCCGGCGACGAGCAAAGCCTCCGCGAGAGGCTGTAGGTTGGCGGCGAACACGGGGCGTTCCTCGATCAGGTTCTTTTGCAAGAAGAAGAGGATCATCCACGCGAACGCCTCTGCCATCGATGGCGGCGTGCTGCCGTAGCCCGCGAGTAGGTCGGGGAGCATGCGACAGCCGCCGCGCCCCTCGGCGGCGACCGCCAGCTGCGCCAGGTCCCATGCCGGGAAGCCTCGATAGCCGATGGGGTCGATGACCTTCGGCCCATCAGGGGTGAGCAGGACGTTGAGGGGTACCAAGTCGCCATGGAGAAGGATCGCATGCGGCGCCTTATAGCGTGTCAGATGGGCCGTGATGGGCACGCCGAGAGCGCGGAGCGCCGGCGGCAGGGCTGGCCAGCCCTCGCGCGCGGCGACGGCGAAGCGGTCGCGCACAGGTCGGAGGCCAGATGGTGGGGGGACCGCATGCAAGCCATGCAGCATGCGGCCGATGGCTCGTGCGTCGATAGGCCCGGCGGTTATCACCTCCGCGAGCGATGGGCCGCGCAGCCACTCCGCGAGGTAGAGGTTCGGTTCAAGCACCGCGACCAGGCGCGACGCCAAGCCCGTTCCGCTCCACGCGCGCAGGGTGGCAAGCTCCCCCCCTCCACGCTCGGGCGATGTCCGCTTCAAGACGAGATCGTGGCCCGTTCCGTCGCGCACATGGGCGACAAGGGCGGAACGGTCCGTGCCCTCATGCGCCGCGATGAGGTCGAGCCCATAGCGGCGGCAGAGCGCGCCCATCGCGTCCCCCGTGGATTCCGCAGCTCTGGTCGGTTGCACCATGCCCTCCTCTCCGTCGCTCTAGGCGATAGATGACACATCGTCGCACACCCCGTATGGCAGGTGCATCCGCCTCTCGAGGGCGGTGGCCACACCTGGTTGGATACGCCCTTCCATAGCGCAATCCGCTCGCACAACGTTGGCTCATGGAACTCCCTCCTTTAGCGGAGGAATGCTATCCCGCGTAGCCATGCCCCTGAGTTCGAAAGGTTTACCAGAAACACGTCAGTGCGTGTAGTGCCTCAAACATATGCAGCGTCTCGACCGACTCGTCGTAGCCGTAGGCGTGCAGGAAGGTCGTGAGGTACGCGGTGTCCCCCAGGTTATACCGCAGATTGAACAGCCCCGTGGCCAGATCGAAGCGCCGATCGGCATAGCCGCCGCGCGACCAATCGATGACCCCGACGACCACACCCCCGCGCACTAAGACGTTGGGCAGGCAATAGTCGCCATGACCGAAGGCCAGGTCCGTGGTGACGTGGCCGCCCCACACCCCAAGGTCGTGCGCGATACGCTGCACATCACATCCGTCGAAGCGCGTATGGGTGCCGCCGATGACGGCGCCGGCAGGCCGGACAGCCATCCGGGCCTGTTCCCGCGCGATGATCGTGCGCAGCCAGTCGTCCGGACGCCGCAGGGATGGCGTCCATCCATGGACGCGGCGCAGGGCGGCCCCGAAGCGTCCGACGAGGGCGTGTTTCTCGGGCGCATTCGCCTGTTGAAGGGCCGCGAGTATCGTCTCGCCCTCGATATAGGTGAAGGCAAACGTGTCCGTATCCGCCCCTGGAACGAAGCCCACCGGCGCAGCCACGAACGGCCGTTCCCGCCGTAGCGCGTGGAGCACACGCGACTCCTCGGCCAACTCCGCCCGCGTCGCCGGCGTCGTCCCCCGCTTGATGACGAAGCGCCCGCGGTGTGTCGTCACGATCACGACCTCGAAGGCACTCCCTTGCACCGGTGTGTCCACGGCCAGGATCGACCCAAGAGTCGCGGCTAGCTCCGTGGGCAGTTGAACGTCCATCTGCTCCCCCCCATCTCATTGTGACAGGCGGCGGCGCGGAACGTACACCCGGTGATATTATGTTCTGTGGCCCAAGAAATCCCGAATCTGTATTGGGCAAAGACATGTTGCACACGAGCTAGAGCGCGTGGGCCTCACGTCTATCCGCAAGGCACACACACGCCGCGTTCAGCAGTCCCTGCGGCTGGCATGTAGACGGGCGGGTAGCTGTGCAACATGTCTTTGCCCAATACAAAGAAATCCCGAATCGTTGCCATATACCGGCACGTCCGCGCTCACCGGCGTCGTCAGGGCGATGTCGTCGCCCCCGTCCGGCCCGGCCGGTGTCTCCCACATGGACATGCTGTGCTCCTCATAAACTAGGTAGTTTCAGGAGAGATCAAAGTAGACCGTCACGGATCACCCCTCTCCTGGGGACCACGTTGCCGCACCGCGATGACGACCGTTGTCTCGCGCTCTAACACGCCTGCTACCCCATCCTCGTTGTTCGAGAGCGTCACCTCATCGACGGCGGCCAGGACCGCGGGGTGCGCGTTCGCGACGGCCACGCTATGCCCCGCCCATTCCAGCATGGGCAGGTCGTTCGGCATGTCGCCGCAGGCGACGACCTGCGGCGCGTCGATGCCTATCTGGGCACACAGCCCCTGGAGCGCGGCGGCTTTCGTCACGCCGGCGGCGGAGACCTCGACGAACACGGCGCTCGAATGCGTCACGATGGCCTCGTCGCCTGCGGCCTTGCGCGCGGCGTGCAAGAGATCCTGCAACGGTACGTCCGGGTGTAGGACGATGAGCTTGGTGACATCCTCCGCGCACAGGGCCACTGCGTCGTCGATAAGCGGGGTGCGGTCGCCGGCGATGGGGGCGAGGGCAGCGTAGCGCGGCTCCTGCCCGAACCGCAGCCCCCGCTCGACCGCGAAGCAGACGCCGGGAGCCGCCGCGCGCAGGGCGACCACGAGCCGCTGGGCCGCGGCGGCTGCGAGCGGCGTGTGCCCGACGATCTCATCGGTGGCCACGTCGTAGACGAGGGCGCCGTTGCAACAGATGGCGAGGCCTGTCGCGCCGACCTGCCACGCCAACGGGCGGAGGGTGCGCGGCGGCCGCGCGGTCACGAGCACGACGGCGATGCCCGCCTCTTGCGCGCGGGCGATGGACCGGCGGGTGCGGTCCGACACGGACCCGTCGTCCCGCAAGAGCGTGCCGTCGAGGTCGGTGGCAACGAGGCGGATCGGTGCGCTCACGCTAGCCCCTGCGGCTGGTCGGGGACGAAGACAGAGCCGAGGACGGGGCTGGTAAACTCCGCAGCGATACACTCCATGTAAACATGATCCCACATCTTGCCGCCCATGAACCGGCACTGGCGACGGCGCCCGAACTCGCGGAAGCCAGCTTTCTCATAGGCGCGCAGGCCGGCCCGATTGTAGGCGTTCACGATCAGCATGACGTTGAGCAGGCCACGGGCCGTGAAGGCGTAGTCGAGCATGAGGCGCGCGGCCTCCGTGCCATAGCCCTTGTCCCGGCTGTCCGGCTCGCCGATCACGATCCCGAACTCGGCGCGGCGGTTCTCTATGTCGATGTCCGTGAGCTGGGTGGTCCCGATAGGGTGCCAGGTGATGCGCTCGTAGATCGCGAAATGCGCCTCGCGGTCGTTCATCGCGTGGCGCTCGTACCAGGCCTCGGCCTCCTCCACCGTCATCGGCCGCGATTTGCCGGTGGTACGCGTCGTCGAAAAATCGCTGTACCACCGTTGGTACGGGAGATCGCGGCGCAACGGCCCCAGCGCGACCAACTCCCCGATGATGTTGACGAAGGGCGCTCCCTCCTCCGGCTGCTGTCGATCCATGTGCTGTTCTCCTGGCTGTCTACGTGTTCGCCTCCCCAAAAGGAGTATTATCCCAAAGGGGGTAGTATGCGGGGGGTCTCGACGACAGACGTACGTCACCCGCTCGACGCGCGATGCATGGGGCGTCACCCGAGCAGAAAGGAGCGATAGACGCATGCAGATGCGCGACGAGCTGACGACGGCCACCTACGCGGCGCGCGCCGCCGGCGCGATCATCCGCAGCCTCTTCGGGCAGGACCTCGCCGCGCGCGAGAAGCGCGGCGCCGACCTCGTGACCGAGGCGGACGAGGCCGCCGAGGCGACCATCCTCGCCGTCCTGCGGGCGGCGCACCCGGAGTTCGGGATCATCTCCGAGGAGTGCGGGGCGCTCCCGGGCACGGCGGGCTACACCTGGGTCGTGGACCCCCTCGACGGCACCAACAACTTCGTCGCGGGCATCCCCCAGGTCGGCGTCTCCATCGCCCTCATGCGCGGCGAGGAGGCGGTGCTCGGCGTGGTGTACCAGCCGATGGCCGACGTGCTCTGGCAGGCGCGGCGCGGTGAGGGCGCCCAGCGCAACGGGCAACCCATCACCGTCGCGACGCGGCAGGACGACCTGGGCCGCGCGACGGTGGCCTACGTGCAAGGATATCTCGCCGGCGACGCGCTCGCGCTGGCGATCCAGCGCGCCCTGTACGGGCGGGTCAAGCGGGTGCTGACCAACTGGGCGGCCGCGCTCGACTGGTGCTTGCTGGCCGAGGGCCGGATCGCCGCCGTGGTGAGCCTGGAGTCCGAGCGGGAGGACCAGATCGCCGGCACGCTGATCGCGCAGGAGGCGGGGGCGCGCGTGACCGACGTGGCTGGCCGGCCCTACACCCCCGGCATGACGCGCCTGCTCGCCTGCGGCAACGATCGTATCCACGCGGCCCTGTCCCTCCTCCTGCGCGATGTCGCGCCCTGACATAGTCTCACGCAGCCACCGCGACGACATACTCCACCCGCTCGACGCGCCCGGCGCCGAGGGTGCCACCGTCGATCTTATGCAACGCAGCCATGACCTTGCCGGCCAGCTTCTGCTCTAGCCATGCCTTGTTGAAGGCGGCAGGCACGCCCACGCGCAGCAGTTCGCCATCCTGATCTAAGGCGCGCGTTGAGGCCAGCCAGGCGTTGAAGTTCTCGGCGGTCATGACCTGGGCCAGCTCGTCGAGGACCGCGCGCCACACCGGATGCTCCTCGACGATGGGCAGGGGCGGGGGGCTGTCGGACCACGCGGTGTAGGAGTTGATGGGCTCGCTGTGGCTATCATCGCGCCGGCGTTGGCGACGACTTGGCGGGCCGGATCGCCGGCGATCCGCGGCTGGGCCGACGTCGGCGTGCCGGGGTGGCGCGGGGTGCAGCAGGTCGGTCAGGACGGCGAACAGGTAGGGCATGCCATTGACAGCGCGGACGTCGGCGCGCTGGCGCTTGACGATGCTAGCCTGGCGGCCGCGCGTCCGGGCCGCCGCCTCGTCGAGCAAGCGCAGGAAGTGGGCGGGCGACACGCCGGCGTCGCGGCACAGGTTACGGGCGCGGCCGAGACTAGAACGTGGCGCATCATCCCCCAACGCGGCGCTTAGGGCGGCGATCTCGGCCGCGAGCGCCTGGTCGTCCGGGTCCGCGCTAGCCGGTGGCCTGGCCTGGCCGCTCGTCGTCGTCTGTGTTGCATGAGTGGTATCGTTGGGGCCTGCTGATATAAGCTATTCTATGGGCTGGAGAGGGTTCATAGAGGAGGGGAGCATGCGATGCCAGCGGTGTACGGGGGAGCAGTTCGTCAAGGCCGGATTCGATCGCGCCAAGCGCCAGATACACTGTTGTACGACCTGCCAGCACCGCCAAACGGTGCGCTCGACCTCCGCCTTCTGCGGGTATCGCTTCCCTGACGACATCATCGCGCTGGCCGTGCGCTGGTATTTACGCTTTCGTTTGCCGTATGCCGACGTCACCGAACTCTTAGCCGAACGTGGTCTACAGGTCGACCCGTCAACCGTGTTCGACTGGGTGCAGCAGTTTACCCCCCTTTATAAGGACGCGGCGCGCCCAAAGCGCCGTCGTGTGGGGCGGCGGTGGAGCATCGATGAGACCTACATTCGCATCGCCGGCCGCTGGTGCTACGCGTTTCGGGCGATCGATGAAGAAGGCCAAGTTATCGATGTCTACGTCAGCCCTACCCGCGACACGGCAGCGGCGACGGCGTTCTTGACGCGTGCGGTCGAGAGCAGTGAGGTTATGCCTTACCGAGCAACCACCGACAAAGCGCCGATCTACCCACCCGCGTTCGCGGCGGTGTTGCCGGAGGTCGAACACGTCACTGGTAAGATGGAGCAACAGCGTATCGAGCGCGACCACCAACATCTCAAAGGCCGCACGCGCAGCATGCGTGGCTTTCAGACGCTCCCCTGCGCGCAAATCGTGTGTGACGGGCACGGGTTTATGCGCAATTTGCGCGACGGATTCTACGACATCGCCGTTCCCCTTGGTGACCCACGCATCCCGCAGGCCCCGCGTCTCGTCCGCGCCTGGGACGAACTGACCCTCGTGCTAGCTGCAGCATAGCTGTCCCTGCAAGGTTGTACACAAGCACGTCCCCGGACTGGTACCATCTTCCTCACCTCAGCACACCCCAACGACACCGC
>JAABUV010003294.1_pt1 | contig 20697 bp, 21 predicted proteins | sample 5559971 | NCBI WGS metagenome assembly JAABUV01 (sample SAMN10711881, study PRJNA513362) | rock metagenome | isolation source: Antarctica rocks | place: Antarctica: Victoria Land, Knobhead nord | collected 2015-12-19
GGGTAGCCGCCCGGGCGCCAGCCCGCGCGCAGGCGGTTGTAGCACAGGCGGATCAGGATGAAGCACAGCACCTCGTCAACCTCGTACCCGCGCTGCTTCATCACCCTGCGCGCACGCGTCCCACCCACTCATTTGCCGTCGCTCACTGCAGGCTCGGACGTTGCAGCTGCGCGCGCGGCGGACGGTAGCCCAGGACGCTGGGCATTGTTTCTGTTAGGCGCTCGCATGTGTACATGCGTGAGAGCACACTTTGCCTGTTGCCTGTCGTAGGGAAACGCTTTCGCTCCACCACCCTTGACAAAGCCGGTCCGCCCACACCCATGGCCAGAGAAACTCCTGCACAGGGACGCCTAGCATGTGCATGCTTAGCATGACAGCAGAAGCAGCGACTGAGGGCCGCGCGAGGGAGGTGGGGGACGGGCAGGAGGGCAGGGCCCGCGCACGTGAGGACCTCGAACGCGAGCTCGGCCTCGTTGGCGCGCTGGCAGGCGTTGATGAGCGCGGTGAAGGTGAAGAGGTCCGGCGCGTGGCCGGCCGCCGTCATGTCGCCCAACGCCGCCACCTGGCCGTCCGCAGCGCACGCGCATGTGAGTCAAGGGCTTGTGCGACTGCCTGTGCAGCTGCCTGCCACCCCACGTTGAGCTGAGCCTGAGCCTCCCTTTCTCGTCGCAGTGCGCGACGCGTCACAAAGGGTCCCAGGCACGATAGGCAGTCCCCATCGCCGCCAGGCTGGTGCTGCTCGGCGGTCGCTCGGCCGGCGCCGCCCACCGCAGGCTCGCAGCCGCAGAGAGCGCGCGGGCGCAGCCCAGCAGGCATTGCGCGCGCCTAGTCAGGCGCCCGCGGCCCGCCCGCCTCGCGTGCGCGCCAACGCGCGTCCCTGCAGGGCGCCCGGGCGCGAAGGCAGGCGCCCTGTCCGTGGACGGACGCTGCGGGCCGGGCGCGGCAGCGGCGGGCGCACCGCGTCGCCCAGGCGCGTGGCGCGCCCCAGCGCGTTGATGAGCGCGTTGTGCGCGCGGCGCTGCAGCGGCTGCCCGGCGGCGCGCGCGTCCGCGTGCACGCGCCGCGCGGCGGCCAGGTCGCCTGCGTCGATGCAGGCGAGCGCCAGCGCTGTGCCCGCCTCCTGCCCGCAGTTCCGAAAGTGAGAGTCAATTCAAACTTGTCTGGCACGGGCGCACTGTGGCCAGCACGCACAGCGACGCGTCAAGTTGATCTCCTGGTGCTCTGAGATAGAGAGTTATCTTAGAAAACCCTCAAGTGCGTGCGAGCGCAGCATCACGCGGCCCCCGCAGGCGAGGATGGCTGGCGCCCAGCGGTCGCAGGGCGCTCAGCACCCCGCAAACCGCGCCGCGCAGCGCCGCGGCTGGGGCATGCGCCGGGGCGCGCCTTGCCCGGCATGATGCCGTCCTCGCGCATCTCCTCACGCAGCTCGAACGCAAGCGCCAGGCGCCCCGCCGCGCCCGCCGCCGCGATGAGCGTCGCGTACAGCCGCTCGTCGGCCGCCACGCCGTTCCTGCGCCCGCCGCGCTGACGCTGTGCGGCTGCGGGGCAGCAACAGCCTCGCTTCGACACAGACGGCCTGCCGAGCTGGCACTTTCGCGCACCGCGAGCAGCCGGGCTGCCGCAAAACCCTGTGAGGGACCCTGGTCACCCTCACCTGCGCGCATGTGAGCGGGACGGGCGGGGAGGGGGGATGGAGCGCACCGCTGCATGTCCGCATAGATGTCCATTGCGACCGTCAGGTCGCCGCGGCAGGCGGCGATGGCGGCGCTGTACACCTCCAGCGAGCCGGTGCAGCGCTCGCGCAGCGCGCGGTGGTACACGCGCACGGCCAGGTCGGCGCGCCCCGCGCGCGCGCACGCCGAGATCAGGCTCGTGAAAGTGCGCTCGTCCGCGCGCGCGCCGGCCGCCTGCGCGGCGCCGCGCCGCGGCCGTCAGGCCCGCCGCGCGCGCGGCCGGGGCCGCGACAGCCACCCTGCCTTGCAGCCTGCGCCATCGGCAGCCACGACCGGGCGCCTGCTCTTAGCTCAGCTGAGTCAGCTGTGCACCCCTACCCAACCTTCCTGTATCCCACACGATCCTCCAAGCGCCACTGACAGTGCAGCGCCCTGACCGCCAGGCCTCCACACCCTCTGCTCTCAGCGCGTGCCGAGCCACAACACGCAGCTCCTCAAGCACGCGCCAGCAGTGCCCGCGGCGCTCGGCCTCGGCGCGGCGCCGCGGGGGGGGCGCGCGCGCGGGCGCGCGCCTGCATCTCCTCCAGCGCCTGGAACGCGCGCTGCAGCTGCCCGGCGCGGCCCGCGGCGGTGATGAACGCGTTCCAGACGGCGCGGTCGGGCCGCACGCGCGCGGCGCGCATGTCGCCCAGCACGCCCGCCGCGCGCTCCAGCAGCACCAGCGACTGCCGCCGGCCGTGGCCGCCGCCGGCCGCCAGCGCCTCCTGGTTGCACGCGCTGATCAGCGCCGCGTAGACCTTGGCCTCGGTCGGCACGCCGCCGGCGCGCAGCTCCGCGTACAGCCGGAACGCCGCGTCGGCGTCGCCCGCCGCGGCGCAGGCTGCGCGCGCGCGCGGCGCCGTCAAGCGCGCGCCCTGGGACTCAGCCGCCCTGCCGTGCGGCATGGCCGGCGCCGCCGCGCTGCGCGCCGCTGCTTGAGCCCGCGGTGTGGCTGCGCGATGGACGCTGCGCGTGTAGACGCGCAATCGTGCAACCCCGCCTGCAGCGGCTCACCCTTGGCATATTGCAATGAGCGAAGGCCGGGCACATATGCAGGCGCTGGGTCGCCCCCGAGCCCCTGGCACGAGCGCCAGCAGCCGACCGCCGGGCCGCGCGCGCGCACCGGTGATGAGGTTGGTGTACATGATGGTGTCCGGGTGCGCGCCCGTCGACTTCAGCATGTCCAGCACGTGCAGCGCCTGCAGACAAACTTTTGCTCTGTTATCAAAACATAGCCTTGTTATATTGTAAGTCAGGTACACTCTACAATTTACCACCAATCATCCGACGCAGCACTTTGAGCGCCCCAGCGTCCCCCACGCGCACATGCGCGGGACAGACTGGTCGCAACGCGCCGCAAGCGACCGCGGCGCGCCGACGCAGGCGCCGCCGTCTGCACAGCGCCACGCGGGCGCGCGGCAGGGGCCCGCGCCTGGGGCAGGTCCGCAGCGCGCACGCACACAGTCACGACCATGTTGTATGTGCGCGCGTCCGCGCAGCGCCGCGGCAGCACCTGCGACGCCGCGCCGCAGAGTCACCGAGCGCGCGCGTGCTCGTTGCGCTTCCGACGCGCGGGCCGGGCACGGCATGCTCGCCAGCAGACGTGCACAGCGCGCAGGTCCTGGGACGCCGGCGACGAGATGACAGAGTGCCAAGATTGAGTCTGACGATGCTGTACACTGCGTGTGGGTACCGCGCTGCCAGAGCTCTGACCCCGTGCTGGATATACCAGCGCCTGCTGCCCCGCCGCGCTTGCGTGCTGCGCCGCGCTGGGTAGGCGCGAGCGCAGCGCTGCAAGCTGCGGGCGCGCGCCGCGGCAGGCGACGAGCGAGGGCCGGCGCGCCTGCAGGAAGCGCATGGCCAGGCGCACGGCGCGCCGCGCCTGCACCGCGCTGGCCGCCAGCTCCGCCGCGGGCTTCAGGAAGTGCTTCTGCAGCAGCCTGCGAGAGGTCGCGCGGTGCGGGCGCGTGTCAGGCGCGGCGTGCGCATGGGGAAGGGCCCCACACCCTGCTCCCTGCGGCGTGCTCGCCGATCGCGGCAGCCTGCCTGGCCACGGCATGCGCCCGCAGCACGCCTGCAAGTGCATGCTCGCAGGCGCGCGCCGGCGTCCGCCCACGCGCACACCTCACACCCCAACCCTACCCCTTCAGGGCAGGAGGCGCGCCGGCCAAGCACATCCGTCCGGCCAGCTGCGACGGCAGCCTCCACGAGCGCCAGGGCCTCCTCCAGGTGCCCCGCGGTCGCCAGGTCGCTATACGCGGCGGTCACCGCCTCGGCCGCCGCGCCGGCCACCGCCGCTGCGGCGAGCCCATGCCCCGCGCCGCGCGCCGCTCGGCCGCTGGCGCTCGCGCCGGCGTCGTTCACGGGCGCGGCATCGCGGCTCAGCTGCACCTGGCGGCGCAGATGCGCGAGCGCCGCGGCCTCTGCCGCGGTCGCGCCCTGGCCGTTCAGCCGCACACCGGCGCTGTGCAGCACCGGCGCCGGCGCGGCCTGGCCATTGAGGGCCTCCGCGTGGCCGATCAAGGCAAAGTGCTTGCCGTTCGGCGCCCTGGGCTGGTCATCCACGCCGTCACGCGCCGGCAGCAACGGCACCCGCGGCAGCGCCTTGTGGCTATTGTCGCTGCTATGGCCGTTGGCGGAGGTGCGCATCCCGTTCGACCCCCCAGCCTCCGGAGTCCCAGCCGACGCGGCCACAGCGTGGCCCGCTCCATTCTGTGCAGGCGCCGCCGGACCATGCGGCTCGTGGCCGCTGGCGGAGGCGTGCGCCCCGTTCAGGCCCCCGCGCTCCATTGTGGCTGTGCGCCCGGCGTCGCTCTGCGCGGGCGCCACGTGCGCCGCGTGCGCGCCTTCGCCGCCGCTGCGCTGCGGCCCCGAGCCCAGCCCGCCGTGCTGTGCCTCAGCGTGGTCGTTGATTACAATAGAGTGTACGTCGGCCCGGTCGCGCAAGTCCACCTGCTCCCAGCCCGCGCCGGAGTCGACAGCCAGCGGCTGGGGCGCGCTGTCCTCTGGATGCTGCGGCGCGCTGTCCTCCGGGAGGAAGCTGAAGGTCAGGGTGTCGTCCCTGCCGCGCGTTATCCGCACGCCGCTGATGACCGCCGCATGGGCGTGCTGCCGCGTGCACCGCCTGCGCGCTCGCCGCAGGGTGAGCCAGGTGTAAGGAGTCCTGCAGACCAGCGGGGAGCCCGGGCGCCTGAGGCAACAAGGCTGAAGCGGCTCCGGCATTGCGCGGTTTGCGTGGGCCACAAAGCTGCGATGTGCGCTCGCCAGGCGGCGCACCACCCAATCTCGGCTCACAAGGGGCCACAATCCGCGCAGGCACACCACCGCTGAAGCCGCGGCGCAGAGGGAGGAGCGCACCCGCACACGGGCCGTACATGTCTCGTTTGCCGGCGGGCAATGTGGGTCCAGGGGAGCCCCTGACACTTTGACAAGGGGAAGCGCCGCGCAGCAGGCGCGAGGCTGCCGGCCGGCTGCGCTCCCTCGCAGGCAACCATGCCCTCCCTGCCAGAATTTACCGAGGTCCACAGCAAGGGCAGCTCTGAGCAGTAACAGCCGTCTGTCACAGGGACGCGCTGTGCTTTTTGTCTTGTTGCACGCTGAGGCAGCAACTTTCCTTGGCGCAGAAAGGCAGAAAGTGCAGGGGACGGGATAAATTTATTAGTTTGAGCCCCTGGTCTCCTAGCACGGGCGCCACACACTGCAAGCGTGTTAAAGCGCGTGACAGTTGCTGCATGCGCGCATGCTATGGTTTCCGTTTAGCATGTTGGGCATGCAATGCATCCAGCGCTGACGAGCGCTGCTGGCAACGGTAGCCCTAGCAACCCCGGACCAACGCTGGCCCGCCGAACAGCCCTAGGCGCAGGCGCGTCAACTTGGCGCATATGCACAGCCGGGCACGTGTCGGCCAGCGGCTGCGCGCTGCCGCTGCCCAGCTCTTGTGGTCAGCACGCAGCGCCTGGTGCGATGCCCTAGGGAGGCCAGAGGGCCACCAAGCTGCGCACGCGCTGCCGGCTGACGGAGCAGGACGTCGAGGAAGGGCCGCTGAACCAGCGCGGCAGCACACGCAAGCTCCGCGTCGCCTCATTCTTCGGCCAGCGGCCGCACCCCGCCGCCGCCGGCCAGCTGCTTGCCGAACCGCGCGGCGACCGGCGCGGCGGTCGTGACGTCCCACACGGCCACCGTGCCGCGCGCGCCGCCCGCCGCTAGCAGCGCGGGCGCGTCCGCGCAGAACGCCGCCGCAAACACGGCGCCCACGTGCAGGTCCTGCGCCGCCAGCAGCGCCGGCGCGCCCGCGCCGACGTCCCACAGCTTGACCTGCGCGCGCGGCGCGCCCGCTCGAGCGCAAGACCCTCATGCTCCCCTGAACGGCGAGAAGCCTTAGAAACCCTAGCCTGACATGCGCAAGCACCAGAACAAGCGCGCCCTGCTCCCCAGCCCAGCGCATGGCGCGGCCGCGGACACCGCGCCCATGGGGCAGGTCCCGCCCCACCAGCAGCACAGGCGCGCCCGCGTCGACATCCCCCAGCCGTCAGCCTGAAGCGTTAGACAGGGAAGAGCAAGTTCGCCACACCCTGCCGCGATCCATGCAGCGCCGGGATCAGAGTCCGAAGGGACCTGGCCTCCCAGCTAGTGTCTGTGGGGGGGTGCCCCCGGGGGTCCCCCCCCTCCCGCGCGGCCCCAGCGCAGGGCCAGGGGCACGCGGCGCGCCTTCTTGTCAGTCGACGCAGTGGCCAGCAGGCCGGGCGCGGCGGCGCAGAACGCCAGCGCGCAGGCCGGCTTGTCGTGCGCGGCCAGGCGGAACAGCGGCGGCGCGCCGGCGCCCGCGCGTGCGTCGTAGCCCGCGACCAGGCCATCCTCGGACGCGACCAGGAACTGCGCGGGCGCGTGCGGCGCCCAGGCGAGCGCCTCGCAGTCCGCGCTCAACGGCCAGGCCGGCGCGTCGCCGTCGGGCGCGCGCAGGTCCGCCTGCGCGGGCGCGTGCCCCGCATGACTTGCTGACCGAGGTGGCTTGATATGTAGGATATATCAATGAGCCAAACCCGCTTCGGAGTGTCAGCATTTGCAGCTCATCTGCAGCTCAAGCGCAGTGGTGCAAGGTGGTGCGCTTGACCGCTGGGAGCGGGCATGCGCACAGAGCAGCGACGCACGCTTCACACGACCATGCCATGCTCAGCTCCAATACCAAACACAGGCTACGGGCGGGCCGCCCTAGCCCGCTTTGTTCCGGCAGATTAAGGTAGGGTAGGGTCCGGCGCGCCAGGCAGGCGCGCTTGTCGAAGCCGCCGCTGAGCAGCGCGGACGCCTCTGCGGGGTTCCACGCTACCGCCTGCACCTTGCCGCTGTGGTGGCTGAGCGTCCGCTCGCAGCGCTGCGTGGCCAGGTCCCACACCTGCGCCGCGGCAGAGTGCGCCAGGCTGTTTCTAGTCCGCCTTTGCCCGATGCCAGCGCAGCTGCTGACCGTGTTCTAGCATGCCCGCCTCCGCTGCGCGGGCCGGGGGCACGCCCTGCCATCACGCGCCGCGCATGCCCACACAGGGGCGCGCGTGCGCTGCGCGGCGGTGATGTGGCGGCGTCCTGCCAGCAGCAGCGACCCGCCGCCGCTCAGGTGCGCGCCCCACCAACGCGCGCGGCGGCGGGCCGAGGGTCGGCATGGGCGCGGCGCTGCGTGGCGCGGCGGGCGCGGCGACAAGGCCCTGTGCAGGGTAGGGTAGGGGAGAGTGTGCGCGCGGGCGGGCATGCGCTCAGGCGCGCCTTGACGGTGCGGTCCGCGCTCGCGCTCGCCAGCGCGTTGCGGAACTCGCGGTTCCACGCCAGGCCCAGCACCGCCTCACCGTGGCTGCCCTCCCGCAGCGCCCCGGCCGCGGCGCGCCGCTTCTGCGCGCCGCACGCAAAGCTCTGGCTGACGCTCTGGCGGCCAGCACCGGATGCGTACATGCGCGCACTCGGCGGGCACGCTGTTCCTGGGTGTCCCGAGCGCGCCCTGCAACACAGATGCTTGCCCAGTGCAGGCTACTTTGTGCACGCCGAAGCGGTGTGCATCGGTCAGCAAGCTAGCACATCCGGAAGCTCCCTTGCACGTTTATTTTTAACAATAACAGACACCATGGGTCCGTGGGCGTCACGACCCACACCGCTCGGTGCCAGTAGCACCTTTATTCGGCTGCTGAGTGCCCCGCTGCGCTGGTCAGTGATGACAAGCAGCGCCACATGCAGGCACTAGTGCAATCTGCGACGTTGACTTAAGATTATCCGCCCGGGCCCCTGCATGCCGCAGTCCCCGCCATGCCACTGAGCACACGCAGGGAATCACGCAAGAGCGCCCTACCCTAAACGCACGAGGCGCCCTCTGCCCGCCCGCGCACCTTCTTGGCCTTCGCCTTGCTGCGCGGGCCGTCCGCCGCGTCGGGCGCCGGGTCCGCCTGGCGCGCGCCCGCCGGCGCCGCCTCGCCGCCCAGCACCGCCACAGGCTCCACTGCGTCCAGCACGTCCAGGTCCCAGATCTCGATGCCGGGGCTCATGCTGCCCACCTGCCGCCCGCCCACAGGCCTGCCTCAGGCCTCGCGACACCAGACCTCGAAGCCGGGGCTTGTGCAGCCCTCCTGCACCCGCCGCAGACCTGCCTCAGCCCTGTAGGGCCGCGTAGGTGGGGAGCACGCAACGCCCAGCATGCGCTCAGCGCCTGTCTCTAATGTTGTGTCCGTTCTAAACGCTGTGGAGCAACGCAGTCGCACACATGCGGCTGCCAAACGCTTTCTCGTGGGTCAAGCACACCAAGCCGAGGTACGCGGCAAGCTCGGCAGCACCCTGGTGAGCGCCCTGTCGAGCACCGGTGCTCGCTGCGTCCGTTCCGCGCGTGCCTGGCTGCGCAGCCTCACAGGGGAGCCGTCAACTCTTGCGGGCCGCACCGCGGCCAGGTTGCCGGCCTCCCCGGCGCGGCCGGGGTGGCAGTCCAGCCACGCCAGCGCGAGCGGGAAGGCCGGCAGCATGATGTCGTGGTGCACGTACAAGTTGGACGCGCTCGCCTCGTCCGCCTCCTCATACACCCACACCTGCGGCCCCGCCGGCGGCCTGGCCCTGACTCCCACGCGCTGCAGGCGTGAGCGCCTCCGCAAGCGCGCCCTGAGGTCGAGGGCGCGGGCTTGCCTGGCGGCGAGTGCGGCAGGGTCCTCGTGCCAGGGTGGACAAGCGGGGCAGCCGCACAGGCGCTGGCTAACCTGCTGCGCCCGGCGCGCAGAAGCTGCCGCCACAGCGGACGCTGTGCCGCAGCTGGCGCGCGCCTGGCGGCTACCAGGCGCGCTGCGGGGGGAGGGGGGCGCGCCTCCAGGTGGCTGACGTCGTCCTCGTTGCGCGCGGCCAGGATGAGCAGGTCGCTGGGGCGCAGGTGCAGCTCGTCGCGCTCGCTGTCGTCGGCGTCCGAGTCCGCGTCGGCGGCCGCGCCCGCGCCGCCCTTCAGGTAGGGGTCCTCGCGCGCGCCCTTGTAGAACGCCTTGCCGCTGCCGAACAGGTTCACGCGCGGCCCGGCCGCACCGGCCTCGTCGCTGTCGTAGTGCTCGAGGTCCAGCTCGGCCATGGCGGCGTCCAGGTCGCCGGCGCCGGCGCCGGCGCCGCTCGTCGACGCGCCGGCGCCGCCTGGCGCGGGCGCCAGCACGCTCGCGAGTGCACACCGGCGCGCTCGGTGGAAGCAGAGAATGTGTGCACACACATGTGTGGAGGAGGCAGGTGACTGCCGGCGCACCGCTGGCGAGCGCCTGCGCCACAGCTCGCGCCTTGGCGACGGCTTGCGCCTCATCCTCTTCGTCCAGGTCGCTGTCCAAGCTGTCCTCCTCCTCGTCCTCAATGCCTTCACCTGGCACAGGCACCGCTGAGTTGGATCCTGCGCCTACTAACTTGGCAGGTTGCCGGGGGGCGGCAGCACGGCACCGTCTGCCTCGCCGGCGGCCTCCCGCAGCGCAAGCAGGTCCTCCTCCGTCAGCTCGGTTGTCTGCGGTACCTCGTTCGCGGCGCCCCGCGGCAGCCAGCACAGCGCAGAAATCATCCCGAGCCCGCGGCTGATGGCCGGGCACAGGCGCGCTGGAAGTGTGGCAGTGGTGTACGAAGATTAAGAGCAGGGCCATACGCAGCTCGATCAGGAACTCTCACACAGAGATACAACTTGCTGCCGAGAAAAACTGCAGACCCTCTCTTGGCTTTTTGCAGGCCAGGCTGTTGTCAGGCGCTTGGGAGTCCCCACTTGGGACGCTTATCACACCCCCTCTGTGCTTTCTTGTTGTGCTCTTGGGAGCCGGGGCAAGTGCCGACACTCAGGTCAGCGCTTGGGACCTGAGAGCACAAGGGGCCAGTCCTGGAGGGACGAGAGGCAGTAGAGATGGCGGACAGGTCGCAGGATGCTGCAGACGGCAGGCCTTCAGGCAGCGAGGCCCCTGCGGAAGCGATTGTGCCGGTGACCGATGCGCACCAGGCTGTAGAGACGATTGACGGCGACGAGCTCCCCCTGGCAGAGGCGCGACGCGTCTGCCAAAGAAATACGCCCCGCGCACCGCCCGTGCCAAGCCTGTGTCGCACTGTTGGGACTCTGTCGACCCCAGGAGCTGACTCCTCCTGTGCACCGCGCAGCACTGTTCTACTCCGGCTTTGCGCTGCTGCCATGGATGTGGTTCATGAATGTCTGGCTGTTCTGGCCAGACTTTCGGCATGGGGACGACGTAGTGGTTGCCAGATGTGCGGGCCCAGCCTAGCACGGTCAGCCTGCACGCCTGTGGCACCAACCCCTCAAGCGTCCTGACACGTACGCGTCGCGCAGTCACGCGGCGCTCAGCGGCCTGCTTTGCAGCGGTGTCTGCAGTCTTCATGACCTGGCTGCTGACCTTTTCAATCGGTGCGCCTGCCCACAGCGCCTGCCGCCGGGCGGCTGCACAGCACGGCAATCCCCGAGTTTCGGAGGTGACTGGATCTGGTATGCAGGCGGGCCCAGCGTTGTGGGGCAGGACGTTTACGCAAAGCTGAATATAGCAGGCTGGGACCTGCAGAGCCTCGGGCTTGTGTTGTAAGGTGTTCTTACAACGCTCGCGCGCGCGCGCTCTCAAGACTCTGCTCTGCTGCAACAAACGGAGCTCGCTGTTCCCACCGTGCAGGCAGGCAGAGCTCTCACATGCTCCAAGTAGAGGCGGGTGCCACAGGCAGACCTGTGTCCTTCGCACCCGCTAGGCCCTGGTTAGAGCGCAGGCAACACCGCTATGCACCTGGACAGCGCCTCCACATACGCTAATTCAATGGGTGAGCATGCGCCCAGCACATGCGCCTCACATGTCGGCGGACACCCCGGCCGACTTAAACAGCGGCTTCAGCTCGCCCGACTGGTACATGCCGATTGTATCTGGCGCGGCGGGCACCCGCTTGCAGTCAGGCGCCACGCTGTCTGTAAGCGTGCGCGCTGCTGCACACTTGTGTTTTGAGTCCTAGACAGAACCTGTTCATGTAAGGCTCTCAGGGGCGCGCGCACCGTCAGCGCCGCCAATGAAGTTGCCGTCCACGAAGACCTGCGGCACGGTGCGCCGGCTGGTGACGTCAAACAGGGCCATCTGCACGTCGGCGCCGTCCGCTGCGAGCGCATCGCACTGGCACAGTCAGTCGCCTGAAGCCATGATGTTAGCAAGAGCTCTGCGACCAGAGCACGGACGCCCGGCCACAGGGCCAGTGAGCGGGCAAGAGCGCTTCCGCGGCCGCGGGTACTGAGCCTGGGTTACGCACCAATTTGGTCCAGCTCGAAGAGCTTGTAGTCGACATTCAGCTTGTTGAAGAGGCCCTTCACCTGCGTGCGCCTCACACTGTCACCAGGGAGGGCCTAGGAAAGGAGAAAGGAAACTGTAGGCCGAGGTGCACGGCATGATCAGCCATGCAAGTGCATACTCGTCAGGGTCACCTGGGCGCAGTAGGGACAGTAGCTCTTGGAGTAGACTACTACTTTGTGCTTGGCGTTCTGGCCGCGCACTGTGTCGGCGAGGCTGCTGGCCTGCGTCGTGCACGTCTTGGCCGAGCCTGGCGCACGTGCACACCCCCGTTCAGCAGGCGCGCCGTGCGGCCCCAGGGCTGCCAAAGCACTGCTGCAGGCCGGCAGTGGGGCGCTACTCGGGTCTGCAGCCTCAGCGAACGTGGCGGGATCGCCCGCTGCCAGCAGCGGCAGCGCAAGCAGCGCCAGCACTGCCGCTGGGCCCGCCCGCCCCCCGAGTGGTTAGCCCCGGGGCTGCAGAGGGGCGTGTGCCTGCATGCAGGCTGGGCGGCGGGTGGAACACCGAGGCGTGAGCAGGCACACGCGGGGAGCGGCGCACGACCACTGACGCCCGCAGAGCACAGCTACACATAGCGCTTCCCCTAACACATCTGATGCCAAGCAACATCATAGCACGCGCTTGGAGCTCGGCGCGCACCAATGCATGGCGCGGCCGGCGTGAAGAAGCGCGGCCCGGTCCCGCGATACGCCTGCCGCGCCGCAATGCGGGCGTGCGGCCGCGCCGCGCCACGCACTGACGTGGCTGTCGGCGAGCACAGGGCGGCGAGCGTGATGCGCAGGGCAAGCTGCGGGGCGGTCATCAGGAGAACAAGTGCACCCTCTGCTGTTGTGCTTGTCAGCTATACGTACAGGCCAAGGTCGTACACACTCTCGTGCTCAGGGGTGAAGTGAGGACCGGCCAGCAGCCCAGGGCCCTCGGGTAAAGCCCCAAATTGGGGCAATCTAGCAAGGGGAGAGCCCCAGCTGCGGAGTGAGCACTGATACAACTGTCGAGCTCAGAGACTGCAGTCAGGACGTCCCGCGCTATTGGTTCCATTGTACCTGTGCGGTAGGACTGTGCATCCTCCCTACCTTTCTTCCCCAAAAAAACCAAATAAGAGCACCCGCATCTCTGTGTTGAGTCGAGCACTGGCGGTCAAGTAACCTTTGCAAGCAGTGTTAGGTGCAGGCACAAGTCACCACAGGAGGCAGGGGGTCTGGACTGCGCAGCTTGGCACATCCTGCTGCGCCAGCGGCGGCCGTGACGGCTCAATGCGGCCGCTGACAGAGGAGGCACGCACTTGCGCTATGAGTGTCCCCTGCACCTCCTGAGGCACCCACGCTGACAGTGCTTGCTGCGGGGTGCGCAAGGAGACAAAGGCCGTGTTCGAGAAGCTGCACAAGTTCCTGGGCAAGAGCATCAGGCACCTGGTGGAGCGCAGCGACGAGGACTATGTGCTGCGGTTGAACCGCAACCGCGTATACTATGTACGGGAGAGCCTCATGCGTCGCGCCACAAACGTGCGGCCCATTTCCTGGGCCGCTGGGGCTCAGGCATACCGGTTGCAGCCCGCGGCGTTCCCAGGCTGAGCTAGTCGGTGGTATCTGCAAGCCACGCTGGCGATAAGAGCAGGCAAGGTCTGGACCCTGCCAAACTGGCCGACAGGCTGAGGGTGGGCAGGAAACGGGCTTGCCAGAGCGCAGCTGTCCGTGCACGACGAGGGCCTTGCAGGCGCCCTCACGGCTGCGCTGCCTGCCGCAGGTAGCCCGGGACAAGCTGGTGCACCTGGGAGCGTGCATAGGCAAGCTCACGCACAGCGGCAAGTTCCGGCTGACGGTGGGCGCGCTGGACATCCTGGCGCAGCACGCGCGCTACAAGGTGGGGCTCCGCGCGCGGCAAAGGGCGCAGCAGGGAGTGAGAGGACAGGGGAGTTGCACACCTGGTGCATGGACTGTTACCGTGCATGGACAGTCACCGTGAGAACATCCAAGGCGCACCACTACGTCCCAGGCTGCAAGGCTGGAAGTGCGCCAGTAGCAACCCGGCCCACAGCTCGCCAGGCGAGCCCGCCCCGTGATGACCTCAAAACTCAGTCTTCAATCTCGAGCGTATGCGTGCTGACAACCCTTTTCTCCAGCTGAGGGCGGCCGGCCGGCCCCACCAGATCGCCTGGACGCGCGGCGCCGCCCTGGAGCATACCGTGCCTCCCAGCCGCGCGCGAACGCGCCACGCGCGCGCGCGCACGCGCGCAGGTGTGGGTGAAGCCGACGGCGGAGATGCAGTACCTGTACGGCAACCACGTGCTGAAGAGCGGCCTGGGGCGCATCACGGAGGCCACGCCCGCATACACCGGCGTCGTCGTCTACTCCATGACCGATGTGCCGCTTGGTGCGGCCCTGCGGCCGCGCGCTCGCCGGCCTGCCGCTCCTGACGCGCGTGGCGTTGCCTGGGCATGTGCATGGGCCTGTGCAAATCTGGGCATGGCCTGTGCAAGGCGGTGGCGGTGTTCCTATAGAACTTGTACCTGCAACACAAGAGCTCCCGCATGCACGTGCAAGCGTGTCAGTGCGCTGGCCGGCCGCCGGCAGGCTTTGGCGTGACCGCAAAGTCCACCAGCGAGTGCCGCAAGATGGACCCCAGCGGCGTGGTCGTGTTCCACCAGAGCGACGTCGGCGAGTACCTGCGCTCCGAGGACGACCTGTGATGCACTGTGACGCGCTGCCTGCGCATTGGCGGCGGGTGGCGAGAGCTCGTGTGCAATACATGTAGAATAAGAGTTGGCAGGAGGGGCAGGTGGGAGAATCGGTGCTGGGCCGTGCTGTTCAGGCTGCTGTGGTGCCGGCCAGTGTTTGCTGGTCATGTTTTAGTTGCTCAGGTTGTGGGACTGCTGTAAGCGCAGTTTTCTTTTCAGTGCAGTCCGCATTGCGTCATGAATTTGGCAACAGGCAGCGTGCACAACCTCGGTGCTGAGAGCAGCGCCAGCTTTATGCCTAGCCGCTTCAGCGAGCCCACGCCCGCCGTCCAGGTGATGTGCCAGGCCTACACTACATGCATGCACCACCGCGCGCAGCAGACTCCGTCCCATGCTTTGCTCATGCTTCCAATTTACGCTGCTCCTCCTGCCCGCCGTGTGGGTATACGTTAGACAGGGTCGCTGCCATGTCAAGTGGCATGCAAGTTCTTACCTGTCCATACAGGTTATGCAGCACAGGATGCAGGTAAGCGGTCGCTTACCCACTGCAGAGCGCTCAATCAGGACTGTGTGATGGCAGGCGCAAAGGTGCGTGCTCAAGCTGGGGTTTGGGCGCGCCTGCATGGCTCGCAAGCGCAGCAGGATGGCGGCGAAAGGCGGCCGCGCGCGTGCGTCACGCTGCCAGCACTCGCAGATCAGCGCGCGCAGCGGCCCCGCGCATCCGGCAGGAATGCGCGGCCGGCGGCCCAGCACGCCCACCACGTAGATGACCTGCGCGCGCGCGCCGGCGGCCGGCGCATGGGCCAGCACAAGCGCGGGCAGCATGAACAGGCCTGCTTTGGTGATCTTGCTGGCATCGCTCTCAGGCCGGCAGGCGCTGCGACCGGGCCGGCCTTGCATGCAGCGCTCCTGCCTCAGGGGCGGGACCGCAGACCCTGACGCCGCATGCAGGCCGGCAGCAGGCCTCCGGGCGGCGCGCCTGCATGGGCGTGGTCAGCTCGGCCCACGGCAGGTCGCCCGTCAGGCACTCCTGCCGGCCCCAGCGTACTCGCACCGGCTCTGCCATGGCCAGCCCACCAGGGCTCACACGAAGCAGCAGGGCGCTCTCAGTCCAGACAGACAGGCGGCGGCTGCGTGTGGGAAGGCGCGGGCGCGCGGGCCGCTTGGGCGCACCCACAGCAGCATCCCGAACGCGTACCTGCGCAGCCCACGCGCCCGGCGTCAGGCAGGCGCGCGCGGGTCGCCTGAGCCTGGGCGGGCCGCGGGCAGACGCCCAGTGCGGTCAACGGGTGCGACACATGGGGCGCACATGTCCACCTTCTCTATTACCGGGTATAGAGAACCCCATTGCACCCTACCCTAACCCCACACTATAATGCAGGGCGCACATGTCCACCTTCTCGGTGACCTGCTGGCCCTCGAAGGCCTCCGGCGCCTGCGCGCCCGCCGCGCTCGCCGCCTGCACGGCGCTGCAGCACAGGGGCACAGACACAGAGGCATGCGCGGAAGTGCAGGCAAACAGACTGTCAGGCAGCCGCATGGTGGCAAGCATGCTGCATGCCATTTGTATGCGAAGCGGGGCCCAGCGGCGCACCATATAGGCCGGCGTACCCGCCGCGCTGTTCATCACCGTGGACAGGAACGTCCGGTCCTTCATCTTGGAGATGCCAAAGTCTGCGCGCGCGCCGGGCGGTGCACTGTAGGCTGCAGGGCGGCGCACTGGGCACGGCGGGCGCTCCCATGCATTGCAGCGAGCGGCGGCGGCGCCGAGACGCGCGGCACGGCGCCGTATCGCGCCGGCTGCCCTTCGCGCGCCGCGCGCGGCCCGGTCCTGGCAGAGCCGCGGCCGGGCGGCGGCGGGCGCGCACCGCAGACGACCGCGCGGCCGGCGGCATCCAGCAGCACGTTGCTGGACTTGAGGTCGCGGTGCACGATGGCTGGCTGGTGCTGGTGCAGGAAGGCCATGGCCTCGGCCACGTCCGCGGCCACCTCCAGCAGCTGGCCCCGCGCGCGCGCCCAGGTCGCGCGTCGGATCTATGCAGTCCGCCACGTTTGCGATGCACTGCATTGCACTGGTAGACCGGATCTCTGCATCCGACGCGGCAAGGACTTGGGAGGGCATGCGCGCATAGCTGCCACCGCCTGCCTGGGTGCCGCATGGCCGCAACCGTGCTGCTGACGCGAAAGAGCCCCTTGGTTGCATATACCAAGCTGAGATACCTTGCCGGCGCAGCTGGCTCGACAGGCGCAGCAACACTGCTTTTTCCGGTGCGTTAAGGCCCGAGCAGCGCAGGCGATGCGGCTCAGCGAGCTCTGCGCCCTGGGCGCGGGCCCGCGCACGCGGGGGTAGGCCAGGGGGCTGGCGCCGTGGCGGCGGCCGCTCCGGCGGTGCAGCGCGTCGAACAGCGACCCGCCGCCGATCAGCTCCTCCACCAGGCAGATGTGCGGCGGCACCATGCATGCGCCTGCTCCGGCAGCGCCCGCTCGGCCCCCGCTCGCAGAGCATGAGCCCGGCCCAGAGGCTCAGACGGCTGCGGCTTGACAGCGCATGCCCCCACCTTCGTGCTGACATTCCAAGTTCAAGCTACCTTGGGTTGTGAGACAGCAAGCTGGCTCAAGCTGCCAGCCTGGCCACACTGCAACACGCCGAGTAAAGCCGGCACTGCTGCTGCATGACACCAGCAGCGCTGAGGCCGCCGGCGCTGCGCAGGCACCCGTTCATGCAGCCGGGACATGTCAGAGGGCAGGGCTTTGGCGCAGGGTGAGGGCAGGCGGCCGCACCCAGCAGGCTGACGATGCGCGCGTGCTGCAGGCGGCTCAGCACGCGCACCTCGCGCCGGAAGCTGGCCAGCTCGGCGGCCGCGTCGCCCGGGAACGCCGGCCGCAGCACCTTGATCGCCACCAGCCGGCCGCGCCAGCGCCCTGCGGCCGCGCGCCTTCAGGCGTGGCTACAACATCTGCTCATGGGACAGCTGTGTATCCCGCACGCTTGGCCTTGCAGCAAGGGTGGCCGAGCAAAGTACGCGCCAGGTATACATACGTCTGTCTGCCTCATTACATTGAGGTACACATCGAGCTACTCACAGGGTGATAGGAAGGCATAAGCCGCATGCGAGGTGATGGGCGGTAGCCAGCGTGCCTCATTGAGCGCATGCAAGGGGCTCGCTGCACAGGGCATATCTCCTGTTGTCGTCACGCTGCTCAGGGCCGCACCGCGGAACACGGAGCCGAAGGCGCCGCTGCCGATCTTCTCCTCCAAGCGGACCTCGCTCTGAAAGTCGATGTCCGCGACCGCCTGCCGCCGCCCCGGCGCTCACACCTGCGTGAAGAGCTGTTCCTTTGCGTCTGCGCATGTTTCTGCTCTCAAATTCGATGTCGGCGGCGGCCTGCCGCCGCCCCGGCAAACACACTCTTGTGCACATCTGTTCCTTTGCGTCTGCGCATGGTTCTGCTCTCTAAATCGATGTCAGCGGCGGCCTGCCGCGGCCCCGGCGTGAACACTCCTGTGTACAGCTGATCCTGTGCAAAGCTGTTCAGTCGCGGCTGTTCATTGAGGTCGGCGACGGCCTGGCGCCGCCCTGCGCGCAGTCGCATGCACCCCGTGAAGCTTCACGGTTGCTGCTGCTCACAATCCTGTACTCAAAGTCAGTGTTAGCGGCAGCCTGCCACATCCCTGCATGCAGTGGCACGCATCCTCTGCAGCTTTCAAGCTGCGGCTGCTCATATACTTTTCTTGCACGAGGAGGTCCATCAGGGCGGCACCGAGCTGCCCCTCGCCAGCCCTGGCACGTCCGCAGCGCCACCGGTGCCTGCATCAGCCGCTTGGCCCGCTGCGCGCCGGCCGTGTCCTGCCTCGGTCACAAAAGCCGCGCCCGCGCTGGCCTCCGACACAGCGGCTGCCAGCGCCGCCAGGGGACCCTCCACGCCATTGTGGCCCCCGTCGCCGGGCGGGGCCGTCGCGATCAGCCCCTCGGCACGCCGCCAGCTCGGCGCACCCAGCGCCACGCCCCACCCGCGCACCGCGCCGCGGCCCGGCCCAGGCGCGGACGCTGGGCGCCAGGGGCTGCCCGGCGAGCGGGGCAGCGCGGCGGCGAGCGCGGCCGCCGGCCACGTTCCGCGGCGCGCCAGGGGCCCGCCCGTGACAATGCTCGGCAGCCGCGCGCCGGCCGAGTGCGCTGGGCCGGCCTGCGCGGGCCGCAGCTGTGGCGGCAGCGCCGCGCCGGGCGCAGGCATGCTCGGCAGCCATCCAGCACGAACGGCGATGGGATAACCGGGCGGCGGCGGCGGCGGCGGCGGCGGCGGCGGCGGCGGCGGCGGCGGCGGCGGCGGCGCTGGAGGCGGCGGCGGCGGCCGCCGCGGCTTGGGCAGCTGCACGGCGGCCGCGCCTGCGCCGGGCGCGCGCCGCTGCGCTGGGGCCGCTCCGCCGCTATGGCCAGGGTCCCGCGCGAGAGCAGCGGGGCTGGGCGCCGACAGCGTGGGCCACGGCAGCAGCCGCCCAGCCGGGCTCCCACCGCGCGCGCCGCGCCGCGCGCCGCGCGTGACACCCCAGGCGCAGAGCGCCAGGCATGCCGCCCCGGCTGCTGCCAGCCCTGCTGCTAGCCCAGCCGTGGCCGCCGGCAGGGTTGCCGGCCGGGGCGCTGCCGTTGTTGTTGCGCTTGCAGAGGAGGGAGGCAGGGCGGGCGCAGCCGCGGAACTTGACACGCCTGGTGCCGCAGACAAGGCCCAAGCGTCCAGCCCAGCAGGGCCGGACCCCAGCACGGCTGCGGGCCCCAGGAGCCCCGGCGCTGCCGCAGGCAGCGCCCCGGCGGCGCCGCTGAGCAGGCCGCTCGGCGCCAGCGCGGGCACTGGCGGGCAGCAGAAGCTGAGCGCGCATGGCGGCTGCGCGCCGGGCAAGGCTGCCGCAGGGCTCCAGGCGGCATCCGGGGCGCCAGCGGGAGCGCTCGCCCCGCAGGCGGGCGGGGGCGCGGGCGCCGCCGCAGCGCCCTGACCACCCGCCGCGGCCGGGGAGGACGGGGCCTGGGCAGGGCATGCCAGCCCCTGCATGCTCACCGCGTCGATCAGCGGCGCCTGGCCGACGCCCCCGTCAGCGGCGCGGACGCTGAGCCGCGCGCGCGCGCCGGCGCCCGGCGCCAGCGGCGCCGCGCCCGGCAGGCTGGCGAGCGCAAACTGCTGCGGCGCGGCCGGCGTGGACAGGTTGAGGAGCGCGCCGCCCTGCAGCGCCGCGACATGCGCGACCGCCGCGGTCGCGAACGACCAGGCCAGCAGCCATGCCGGCACGGGCGCCTGCGCGCAGCGCAGGCTTCTGCCAGAGGACGTCTCGGAGTGAGCGCACTGCGCTGGAAGCAGGGCAGGGGCAGGCCAGGTAAAGGGCGGCGCTGTGTGATGAGCAGGCAACCGCGCAGGGGGGGGCACCTGCTGCGTGCTGGTCAGTAGCAGCTCCGCGCTGAAGCTGCCTGGCGCCAAGGTCTGCACAACGTACTGCACGTGCACGCCGCACTTGTCTGCGCCCTCTTGCAGGAGGCGCCCTGCGCCACACAGAGCGTCCAGGTTGCAAGCAGGGTTACGTACGTAAGTGAGCAGCGTGCGCGGAGTCTGCACGCTCACGGGGCGAGCATGGGCATACCTCTTGGGACGGTTTGTACGTCTGAGGCATGCCCGCCCTCTCTCGTCTCAGCTAGCGCTAGGTGCAACGGCGTGGACAGGTACAACAGGGCTGCTACCAAGAGCCGGAGCAGGGAGGGTAGCATGCCGATGTGGTGATCATCTCTTGGCTCACGGAAGAGCGCGGGCGACCTGTCGAAGCAGACAACACCACGTTTCGCAACAGTATGCAGACGCAGCCAAGGCAGGCCTTTCCTGTGGAGCCCGGCCCACATTCAGGAACAGTTCCCGCTCAAAGTTCAAAAAATTTTAAACCTAGACCTGCAGAACCTCGCCATCTTGAGTTCTTTGCTCCGGCAAGTGGGGCTGCAGGCTGCACTGGGGGGCCAGCCGCGATTGCCCCCACTACCTGATTACCTGCCGAGACAGCGCCGGCCACTGCCGCAGGCGCCCCAGCGCCTGCACGTGCGCCGGGCATGCCCAGCAACAAGGGCGCGAAGAGGAAGGCGGGCGGCCTGGCCGCGCACACGCGGGAGCCCAGCACGGACGCCGGCGACAATGCCCCCGATATGGAGGCCGGCGCGCGGGTCGCGCTGGAGTGCAACCTGGCCATCAAGGAGTTTGCCAAGGGCGCGCGGTGCGGCGCGGCGGCGCGCAGGCGGCCCGCAGTAGGGTTGCCTGTGGCCGGATTGCATCAGCCCGGCCCCAGGCTGAGGCCTGGGCACCGATCTGGGGCGCAGGCCCAAGGCCAAGAAGGCTCTGCAGCGGCTGGCCAAGGAGTTCCCGCACTCGGCCCTCCCGCACCGCTTCCTGGCGCGGCTGCTGTATCACGAGGCCTCGACGCTGGAGCCGGCCGAGATGACCCCGGCCAGCCGACGCCGGCTGGAGCTGCTGCAGGAGGCCCTGGCCAGCGCGGCCGCGGCCA
>JAABUV010003295.1_pt1 | contig 20692 bp, 20 predicted proteins | sample 5559971 | NCBI WGS metagenome assembly JAABUV01 (sample SAMN10711881, study PRJNA513362) | rock metagenome | isolation source: Antarctica rocks | place: Antarctica: Victoria Land, Knobhead nord | collected 2015-12-19
GCATTCTGCAGCGCTCTGGCCCCACAGCATGAGGTGGAGGCCAGGCCGCATCTCATTCCTCAGCCAGGCCCGCAGCGGCGGTCTGCAGCGCAGCGCAGAGGCAGGCCCTGCTGAGCGGCACGCCGTGCGGTGCCGGGTGCAGCTCTGGGCCTGAACCCAGCCTGAAGGCAAGCTCCTCCGGGCCAGGCTGGCCTGGGAGTTGTGCAGGGGAGACTCACGCAGCTGTGCTAGGCCATCAGATGCAGGCGCTGAAACGCAGGCGCTGCTTGCGCAGGGATCGGCAGCAAGCGCGGCGGGTGGAGATGGCGAAGCAGCGCTTCATCGAGGAGGAGATGAACGGCACGTCGCACTGGCGGCCTGAGGCGCGGAAGCGCATGTTGACAAAGACGCCGTTCGATGTGGACCTGCCCCGCCGCGCGCGGCAAGCGGTGTGAGGGCGAGCACGTGGCCACCACCTTGAGAGGCGTCACAAGCATGACCGTGAACCGTGAACCGTTTGATTTAAATTTTTTTGGCAATGACATGGCATGCAAAGACCTGAGCATTAGTAACGGGGTTTGCCCCGTGCCGGACGGTTGGTGAACGGATGCGGGGAAGTAATAACTTTGCGGTGGAGATAACAGAGTGTGCGTGTCCTTTGTACGTGTGTACGTTTGTGACGCCAGGCGGCTTCTGGTGTGTACCGTGGATGCCTCATGTACAGTGCCAGTTCAGCGTTCACTGCGCGTCTAGCACCAACCTAAGCCAGCCACAGAAGAATCGTACTGTAAGGCATGGCTATCACTGAGGAGCCAGTCTGCAGCAACAGCAATGCGCCCAAGCGCCTGGAGTCATATGCGCTGCCAGAGTTGCAAAGCGGGCAGCCCTGCGAGGGCAGGGAAGAGGCCAGGGCAGACAGCTCTGCAGCGTCTCAGAACGGCAATAGCGCACATGACCACAGCCGGGGCGAAGCCAATGGGGATGCTGGCGACGCTGTGGCAGTGCTGACCGCAAAGGTGGGCTCCTGAGTACCACCATAGCGCTGTAGGTTTGCACCTGCTGATCCGTGCATTGCCGCATTCCCGGTCCAAGTCTTCGGAGCGCGGTCTGCTGACCAGCAGACCGCTCAAGCACACTGATGAACGCACAGGTTGCCGAGCTGGAGAGGCAGGTCGCGCAGCTGCTGCAGGCCCGGGCAGAGTTCGCGCGCGCCCCCTCCGTACCCGAGCTGCAGCTGCCGAGCACCATCTTCGACCTGCAGCGCTGCCTCGGCGCCCAGAGTGGCTCGCAGGCGTGCTCAGTTTTGAGTGGCGTGCCTGGTTGTCCTGATGTCCTAGTATTTGTAGAAACGGACGCGTGCTGTGGACCTCGCGCCCCCAATGCCGTGCTGCATGTCTCGCGCCCCCAATGCTGTGCTGCGGACCTCGCGCCCCCAATGCTGTGCTGCGGACCTCGCGCCCCAATGCCGTGCTGTGCTGCGGACCTCGTGCCCCCAATGCTGCGGTGACGCAGCATTTACGGAGCTCATGGGCCCTGCAGGTGGAGCTGGCTAGCCTGGTGGCGACGGACCTGCAGGCGCCGGCCCCGCCGCCCGCGCAGGCGCCCGTTGCCATGGCCGCGACGCGCGTCGTGATGCACCAGCTGGTCATGCCGGCTGAGGTGGACACGCTCGGCATCTGCTTCGGAGGGCAGGTGCCAAGCACCATCTGATACCAATGTATTTGTGCTTTTTCATGCCAGATGCCGGACTCACTGGTTGCAGCCAGTTGAAATCCATGCGCACTCGCAGTGCATATTTTGCCTACCATATTAGAACAAGGGATGCCGCTCAAGCAGAGAGCGCTGGCGCTCACTGGTACACTGGCACCTTGTGTGACAGCATGCTCCTGCTCACCAGGGGAGTAGGCATCCGTGGGCTCCCTTGCCAGTGCAAGCTTGCCTCCAGTGGCTCACCCCCAGTGGCTGAGCGACATCAGCGCGGGGCTCCACACCATGTAGCAGTCGCTCGCGCCCTGGGCCCGCAGGTGCAGAGCTGACTAACATCTGCGCCGGCCTGGCCGCCCAGGCGGCCGTGCGCAGCGCCGCGCAGCAGCAGCTGACGCCCCGGGGGCCCCGCAGGTGTTGAGCTGGATCGACATCTGCGCCGGCCTGGCCGCCAAGACGGTCGCGCGCAGCACTGTGCAGCAACTTATCTGGATCAAATGCACACACGCCCGGGGCTGCGCAGGTGCTGAGCTGGATCGACATCTGCGCGGGCCTGGCTGCCAAGACCGTCGCGCGCGGCCCCGTCGTGACCGCCAGCGTGGACACGGTGCACTTCCTGCGGCCCTGCCGCCTGGGCAGCGTCGCGATCGTGGCGGCCATGGTCAACCGCACGTTCCAGTCGTCCATGGAGGCGCGGCCGCGCCCCAGCAGGCGCCGTCGGCAGCTGCGCTGTGGAAGTTTCAATTCCGGGTTTTCCCCCTCCGAAAATATGGTGGGCCAGTGGCCCGTGATGTATGAGAGAGGGCTACGTCCTGTTGCATCCCTGGGGTGTCAGCAACGGCGGCGCAAAGCCCTCTTCAAACATGGAAAACCAGCCTTGGTTGCCATCCAGCCGTGCAAGTCACACACGAAGCCGAAGCCACGGCCCTCGCAAGGTTCTCGAGCAGCGTCGGGCCATGCAGGGGCTTATCTTATCACCAGCGGGACACGAGCGGGCAGGCGGCAGCGACCCTGCTGACCCTAGCGCAGCGGCCGCGCAGGTGGGCGTGCGCGTGGAGGAGGAGGACATGTGCATTGGCGTGCGGTACCACTGCAGCAAACCTGCTGACCCTAGCGCCGTGGCCGCGCAGGTGGGCGTGCGCGTGGAGGAGGAGGACATGGGCACTGGCGTGCGGCACCACTGCAGCAACCCTGCTGACCCTAGCGCCGTGGCCGCGCAGGTGGGCGTGCGCGTGGAGGAGGAGGACATGTGCACGGGCGTGCGGCACCACTGCTGCAGCGCATACCTGACGTTTGTGTCGGTGCTCGCGCGCGGCGGCGCGGGCCGGCCGCCGCGCGCGCTGCCGCGCCTGGCGCCGACCAACCGCCTGCACTCCGCCATCTATGAGGCGGCCGAGCAGTGCGGGCCCCCGCGGCCAAGTGAACACAGCAAGGCTGCGCACCATTCTCCTGCCGCACGCGGGTTCTCCGTGCTCGCCCTCATGCTGTGCTCGCTCAGCCAGCATCGCCAAGTAACATCAAGCCCTTTTTTATGCTTGCACGTTTGTGTCTGCACCGGCACTGCGCTCAAAGAGCCTGGGAAAGTAGGGTTGCATTAAACCACTTACAGGGTCTGAACTTGGGGCGCAGGCGGCGGCAGGAGCGGCTCGCGCGGCGCGCGCGGCTCAAGGGCGAGCCGGGCGCCGTCGTGCCGCGGCTGCAGCCCATCACGCACCGCGAGGGCTCGCCCACGCTGGCGCCGGCCGTGCAGGCCGCGCCGCGGCCGGGTGCGGGCGTCGGCCGCGGCGCCGCTGGCGCCGCCGCCAAGAAGCGCGTGTCGCCGGCCGCGACGCTGTCGCACATGACGCAGCTCATCATGCCGCAGTACGCCAACTCGCTCGGCATCACGTTCGGCGGCCAGGCGCGCGCCGCCTGCGCGCCTTTGGAGCGTGCGGCAGGCTTCCTGTGTTCCTGTCACGACGTCTCTGGCACAGGCTCGGACTACAGGGCCCAGAGGAGGCTCGTTGATGACTGAACATGACTGCCTGCTCATCATGCGACCTGCCGTCCTGTCGCACCTTGTTGGCAACTGTTGAAAAGCGCCAGTGCATCATTCGGGCCGGCACGCCGTGCGGGCTTCCCTGCACCCTCTGGGGCCCTGCGTCCTGGGCAGCACCGCGCTGCGCGGCGCGGCTTGCAGCGCGAGCCGCCGCTTAGCCGGGCGCCGGCAACGCGCTGCGCGGCTGTGCTTGTCACGCAAAGTGCCCAGCTGAGGAGTCGCGCGGCGCGCAGGTGATGCGCTGGATGGAGCAGTGCTCGTACATCGCGGCCAGCCGCGTGGGCCGCAGCGGCCACCTGCTGACCGGGTCCATGGACAGCCTGGCGTTCGCGCAGCCCACGCGCGTCGGCGACACCCTCTACATCACCGCCCAGGCGCGCGGCCGTCCCTGACGCCCTGCGCCGCCCCACCCTGACCCCCTCGGCGCCCCGGCATCTGCTCGCGCCCGCGCGCGCCCGCGACACCCCTAACATCCGCCGCCAGGCAGCGGCAGGCCTGGCCCGAGCAGGGTCAGGGAAGGGCCTACCCTGACCCTGCGGCGCGCAGTGACCGGCACCTTCGGCAGCTCCATGGAGGTCATGGTCAGCATGGATAGGGTTGACCCTACCCTGACCTTACGGCGCGCAGGTGACCGGCATCTTCGGCAGCTCCATGGAGGTCATGGTCAGCGTGTGCGGCGAGACGCCCGCCGAGGGCAGCGCCGTGTTCCACTGCGGCGACGCGTACGCGACCGTGGTCGCGGTCGACCCCGAGGGCCAGCCGGCCGAGGTGCCCTTCGAGCTGGTGCCCGCCACGCCCGACGACGCGCGCCGCTGCGCGGGCGTCGCCGCCCGGCGCGCGCCGCCACTCCCCCCGCTGCGCCCGCTGCATCAACCCTGACATGGAACCAAGGGCCTCGGAGGCCGCGCGACCGCAGCCTCATGCGGGGCGCGGCCGGCCAGGTAAGGGCAACACGTGTCTTTCTGCAGTCACGCTCACACAGGCTCTGGCGTCCGACCGTGAGCGGCCTCCTTCATCCGATGTGGCAGCGTGTGCCTGCATGTTGCCCCGCCCGGGGCTGTGCACATGTGCCGAGCTGTTCCTTTCGCCCACCCGGCCCACAGTCCGAATCTGTTACCCTGCGTGCGCAGGCGAGACGAGCGGCTGCGCATGCGCGGCGAGCTGCTCGCGCAGCAGGCGCGGCGGCCCTCGCTGGACGGCAGCCTTGTGCAGAACGGCCGCGTGCGGAGCGGACGCGTGGCTGTGCCCGGGCTCGCAGACATCGGGCATCCCTAGTGCATGCATCAGCGCAGTGGGGCATGGGCGTGCAAGATCGGTGTTGAGGCTGAGTGTGGGTGGGCTGTGAAGCCCCTGTGTCAGAGGCGGCACTGTTTTGCTGCAGTGCGGTCCGCGCACAGGTGCCTCCCAGGTCTGCGTGCTTGGCAGGCCAGCGTGCGTGAGTGCTGGTGACACTGAGCGATTCTGGAGCAGAGTGGCCTTTGTGCAGCTGAGCCTCGATAGTTGGGAATTAGCGACACGGTGTTTTCAATCACATTCAGTCGCAAAGGCTTTGCGAAATGCTCGAAGCTGCAAGCCAGCCCATGTTAGAGCTATGCCTGTGTCTCCTGCCAATGCAGAGCCTTCCGCATGCAGTCACCACATGCATCGATTGACGTGGTAGCCTGCATTGCCTTTTTCGGGGCACCATGTTCGCGCATCACCTGGCGGCCTGCCATTGCATTGGCAGGAGCTGCAGACTGGCCCGGTTGTGTGTGCACAAGCGTATACACCATCAGGCCAGGGTTATCGTGTTAGGTAGACGGTGTCCGGGTGTAGGTGTGTAGCTTAGGTGCTGTTGGATGATCCCACGCGCCCCGCACTGTAACAGTGGTAACAGTGGTGCTGCATGGCGCGGACGCACAGGCAAACTCAGACCGAAGGCCACACAATGCCTGAGCGAGCCCAGTCGCGCGGCGCCAGCCGTCACGACACGGGGCAGCACGCCGCGCGGCCGGCCGCGCTGCGCCCCGTCGCGCGCACGCCCCCCGGGCCCGCCCGCCCACCGGCGTCCAGGGCGGGCTCGGCCGCGGCGGCACGCACGTCGTACAGGTCCAGCTGCGCGTCGCCGCGCAGCAGCAGCTCCCGGAACTGCGCGAGGCTCAGGGCGCCATCTGCGCCGCCGGCACCCTCCTCCAGCGCCTGGCTCGCCGCCGCATCCACCTGCCCGGCAGGCCCATGCAGGGTTCAGCTGGCGCTGCAGGGAGCCTGCCAGTCATTACGGCACAATTGCCCAGCACTGCTGCGCAGGCCTGGCGTCCTGCCGCCAGTGCCTGAGGTCGCCCCAGCCCTCCGGCAGAGCTCACCCCAACCCCTCCAGCGGAGATGAGCATGGAGCGTACGACGAGCAGGCTGCACATGCCCGGCCCGCCGCTCTCCCAGGCACAGCGTGCAGCACAGACTTTCCGCGAGCTCTACCTTTCCTGGCCGCAGCTAACCCTAACCCCAACCATGCGCCTCTGCGGGCGGAGCGGGGTGCGCCAAAGGTCCTCACCATCCAGGCGGGCTGCCACCCAGGCGGGCCACCCTCGCTGCGGCAAGCGGGCGCCGGCACCCCTCCCTCCTACCGAAACGGCCAGCAGGGCCCACCTCGTAGGGCGACAGGTGGTCGGCCGCCAGAAAGGCCGCCAGGTCGATCGGCCCCAGGCGGCCGTCGGCGTCACGGTCGGCCGTCGCGAACACGCGCGCGGTTGCCTCGGCCCACAGCGCCGGGTACTTTTCCTGGGGCGGCGGCGCGCGCGGTCGCCGGCTTGGGTTGAATGCCAACCCCTCTGCAGCGGTCTCAGGGGACACATCAAGCCTTCAACTCCCTTGCAGACATGATGGCAAGTTGATCAAGTTGATGGCTGGACATGTACCGTAAGGCTGCTGACATGCGAGTTACTCCTGATGAGCTTCGCGCAGGCACTGCCAGCAGGCCGCCGCAGCCCTTACTGCCGCTGACGTGCCCCCCGCCTGCTGCCAGATGCTGGCACCCGCACATGTTCCCCTGCCAGGCCAGATACTTCCATTTGCAGCGCAACTCCCATCCACGTTTGCGCCGCGCGGCCACGCTGGGCACTTTGGGCAAGTGTTGGTGTGCCACACACTATGTGTGTGCCTCAGCACACACATACCTCAGCGGCCCCGCTCACCAGAGCGAGCACACATATGTTTGAGTGCGCTACTACTTTAAACACCAGCACTTGCTCTTTTCACCTGCAGGGCGGGCCAGTTGCTGCCTGTATCACTAGAGTAGGCTACCACTCCTGACACCAGCACTTGCGGAAAATTACCTGCAGGGCGGGCCAGTCCAGCAGGCCGGCGGCGAGCTCGGGCGCGCCCAGCGCGCGCCCGCCGCCGAGCGCGCGCACCAGCTGCCCCAGCTCGGCCGGCTGCAGCGCGTGCCCCAGCGCGGCCAGGCCGCGGCGCAGAGCATCGCCGTCCACATCCGGCGCGCCCTGCACTCCCGCCCAGGGTCAGCCGGTGCTTGCTGCGCAGGGTCTGGTGCGCTGTCAGCGCCGGGCCGCTGCCGCACCGCCCGGACTCTGCCCGTGGCCAGGCACGGCTGCTGGCACAGGGCCAACAGGCGTAGGTGGGTGGCATGACGGATGGCTGATGCATGATGACTTGGGCAGGGTAATATAAGGGTAGGGTTTGCCAGCCCAAGACTTTATCGCTGGGTCTCGCGCACGCATGCATGCACAGCACAGCAGGAGCTCACGTGTCCCCCCAAGGCAGCAGGCCGTGGGCGGCTGGGACGCCGGGGCCGGACCGGCGCGGCCGACACGCGTTTGATCAGCGCCTGCAGGCGGTGCGAAAACGGCGTCACCACGGGCAGCTCAACGCAGCCGTCCCCCGCGGCCGCGCCGGCGCCATTGCGCGGCTCTGCCCAGCCCTGGTCGGCGTCCGCAGCGGCACCGGCGGCGGGCCCCGGCGCGTCTGCCTCCGCCGCAGCGGGCGGCGCGTCTGCGGCGCCAGCCCCCGCACCGGCGCGGCGGGCGCCGCCGGCGCGACATGCCGCGCCGACCGCGTCGGGGCCGCCCGCGCCGCCGCGCCCGGCCGACGCGTTGGGCGTGGCCGGCTGGATCTCTGGGAACGCGTCAGCGGCGGCCGGAGCCCGCAAAGAGCCCGCGTGGGCCCCGCCAGCGTCGCCGCAGCCGGCCTGAAACGCCGCAGCATCGCCGCTGGCCGCAGCCGGTGCGGCAGGGGGCGCGGCAGGTGGCGCAGCAGCTGGCGTCGCGGCCTCCTCTAGTGACCCACGCACGGCGCGCACGCTGCCAGCAGCGCTGTCCCCGGCCGCGGCCGCGGCAGGCGCAGCCCCCGGGCGCTCCGCGCTCGCCGTGCCGCCGCCCAGCGCGATGAGCCGGGCGGCGCGCTCGGAGGGCGGCGCGCCCCCCGCGCCTCCGCTGGCCTCCCGCGGCGCCCCGCCCGCGGCGCCATCAGCGGGGACGGGGCCGTCCGCGGCAAAGGCGTCGCCGCCGCGCACGGTCGGGCCCTCGTCTGCCAGGCGGAAGAATGTGGCGGCGCCGCCGCGCGCGCCAGCGCCGCCAGGCGCGCCGGCCGGGCCGGCCGCGGCGGGCGCCATGGCCAGCATGTCGCCGGCGACCGCCTCCAGCGCGCGGCAGCGGAACAGGCCGCCCTGCGAAAAGCGCTGCAGACGCTGCACCACGGAGGCGTCCAGCCGCCGGCCGCGTGCGCGGTCCTCCTTGCCGCCGCCCAGCCAGCGATGCTGTAGCGCCTGCCCTGCCCGCCCCGCGCACGCGCTGCCCGTTGCTGCCCGCCCAGCGCGGAGATAAGGTTAGAGAGAGCCGCTCCAAGCGCGACTGCTGCCAACAACGCCGCCCAGCGCCGTTGCAGCGCCTTGCCCCTGCTCCACGCAGAGCCCGCTTCCCAGCAAAGCTCTTTCATGCAGGCACACACGCCGCCAGCGGGTGGCAGGGCGCAGTGCTGCGCCCGGCGGTCGGGCCGGGCGGCTCAGCATCCCCCGTTGCCTGGTGTTGAACCCACCACACCCCCATCCCCCTCCCACCCTTGGACACGTACCAGAGACCCGGCAGGCCCGGCCCTGCCCACCCTCGCCAAATCATGTGCGGGTGTGAGCGCCCACCTGCTTGGCGGTCGGCCGCGCGGCCGCGTCCTTGGCAAGCAGCAGGCTGACAAAGTGCTTGGCGTCGCCTGAGATGCCGCGCCAGTGCCGGTGCGCAAAGTCAACCGGGTCCCGCGAGATCGCCCTGCCGCCCGCGGCCCCTATCTGTTCAGTGTCCATGCAAGTGAGGCATTTCATGACAACGTTTTGTCGACACTGCTGCTTGCCACACCGCCGCCGTCCCATGCCACTCACCTTGAGATTTATCCGTCTAGCACTGCGAGTCTAGTCAAACTGATGCTGTTCTGATCCAGGTCTGGGGCAGGCTGCAAGAGCGCGGCGCGCTCGCGCTTGGCCTCGCGCTGCAGCAGAGAGGCAGACAGCAGCGCACAAGTCGCTGTTGCAGGGCCGCACGCGATGCCGGGCCATAACCCCCTGCAGCACGGCCCCTCGCGCGCTGCGCCAGCGCCCTGGGGCTGGGCAGCAAGCGCGGGGGAAAGAGGGGGCCGCGCCGCAGCACGCGCGCGACGTCGGGGCGGTTGGGCGAGATGCGGTCGATGAATGGGAAGTCCCCAGTGAGCAGCTGATGCGCCATGACGCCCGCACACACTTGGCTCCCCGATGCCATGGAAGGGCCGACTCCAGTGTCGGCAGCCCACACGTCCGTCGCCGGCAGCAGCCCGCGCCCGCAGGCCGCCTCGGGCGCCAGGTACCTGGCGGGCGCCCGCGGCGGCCAACCGCAGTTGGGCTGGGCGTGACGTTGAGCACAGAACATTTTGGCTAGCCTTGCTAATGACCATGAAACGACTTGAAAACTCCTACTCCCTATCTTTTCGAGGCCCACCTGGCAGGCATAGCACATATAAGGTAAATACACAGATTTCCGTGCACTGCCGTAGCTGCGGCGTGACGCCATGCCTGCGGACCTAGCAAGCCACACCTGCGCGACACGTTTGGAGACAGAGTGTATCAGTCTGTGGAGCGCATGCGGGGGCCAGCCAAAACACCCACCAGGCCCAGCAGGGGGCATGAGTGCGCACCATGGTGTGCCCTCCAGCTTCAGGCCCTTCACTGGCAGCTCCGCCGGGTCAAAAGGGTATGCGAGGCCGAAGTCTGCGCGGGGCGGCGCTCGCTCGTGTTCAGCCCCCGCTGACCGCCCAGGCGGCCCCGCCAGAGACCCAGCGCCACCATGACGCGCCAGATCGCACCATATGCCGAGGACATGCAGCTTTTTGATACAGACTGTGTTAACGCGCAGCGAGACCGTGGGAGGGCGTGAGAGCCCGCACTACGGACGTGCTGCATGGAGCCTGGTTTGCATGCGCAGCTAGGAAGCGTGGCTGGAATCTGCCATATGAAGGTCAGCCTAGTCAGTGCTGGGCTAATACAACTGGAGAGTGCCTGCGCATATCAAGAGCGTGTTTCCCAAGCGTGTTTCCCAAAAAGCATGTAACATGCACAGTGCATGCACGGATGTGCACCCATGAGCCTCGAGAGGCACCGATGGCCTTGACGGTCGAACTGTCGGCCTCGTCCAGCAGCAGGAAGTTCTCTGCGCGGCCACGAGCCGCCGCGTCAGCCTCCCGCCGGCATCCCGCCCCAAAGGCTAGGGTAGGGTAGGGAAGGGTTGAGTGCGGTACCCTATTCTACCAGCAGACAACCGAGCGCTCGCGATGCGGCAACAGGGAGCCGCACCCGGCTTGACGTCGCGGTGGAGGATGCGATGAGCATGGCACTGCGCGAGCGTGCGCAGCACCGCGCGCATGTAGCTGGCCACCTGCGCGGCGCGGGCACGGCCCCGGGTCGGTGTCGCCGCGGCGCCCGGGCGCGCCTCGGACCGCTCCTAATCGATACGGGCTGGCGGGCAGGCGCGCCCTCCTCCGCTGATGGAACAGTACTAAGACAGTCGTAAGCACGGCTGCATGGTTGCGCGGCATTCGCTGGCACGGTGTGGCATGCGTGAGTCTCATACGCCAAGCCCTCCGGCACACCCCGCGCCGGAGGCGCTGTTGGGCGGCCAGCGTGCGGCACCTACAGAGACATGACTTCAGACAGTAGACCAAGGGTCATCAGGTCATGCAGCAGGCGTCCGGGACCGGCACCGTGCGCTCGCTGTAGTGCGCGCTGCGCGCGCGCGCCAGCAGCTCGCCGCCGCGGCAAAGCTCCATGACCAGGTGCACGGCCGCCGCATCCTCGTACACCGCCTCGAGCACCGCCACGTTCAGCGCGCCGTGCAGCCGCAGCAGCACCGCCACCTGGCCCGCCGGAGCGTCACCACGGTGGGCGCTCGAGCCGCAGCTGTGATTACGAAAACAAGGGCTACAGCCAGCTTTTGCCACTCCTGGTTCAGGGAGTCGTGGCGTGAGCGCCTTTGTTGGGCTGGCAAAGCAGCTGGCTGCTCCCACAGTGTAGTTGTGCTAGTGTGGCCGTGCCAGCCTTGGTACACACCATGCTTGCTGCCAGCGCAGTCAAGTACGTGGTGTGTAAGGCACATACACATGCAGCGTGTGTGCTCCTCATTACTTGACAGCAGGACCTTCTGAGCATCACAGCACTTACCTCTTGAACCACCCCTCAGCCAGACATGTAGTCTAAGCCGCACCTCGCGCCGCACAAGTTCCCTGTTGTGCTCGCGCAGGTCCTTGCGTATGGTCTTGCACGCATACTCCTCGCCGCTCGCGCGCTCGCGCACGACGCGGACGAGGCCGCTGCCGCCGCGGCCCAGCGTGCGGCCGAGCGCAAAGCGCGCGTCCAGGTCCTTCAGGTAGCCCCAGTCGGCGGTGTCAGGCGCCGGGGCGTCTGCACCCATACCGCTGCCTGCCCTACGGCACCAAGTCAAGAAGGCCGCAGAAGCTGGCCAAACGTGCTAGTTAATTGGAAGCCTCGCTGCCTGCTACTGCTTCTGCGTATGTTCACATGCTCCTGCCCTGGCCGAGAGAAATAGTTGCCGCTGAAGACCTTTACACTCACTTGGTGACCTGGTGTGCAAATTTGCGCAAAGTACAGAGGTACCAGTAAAAGTAAATGGCGGTCGTGGGGGTCAGTTGCCTGCTGCCAGAAAAACGAGCTCCTGATTGACTGCGCCTTCTGTCCCACTCAATGCGCAGCAAGCAGCACTGACGCAATCAGACCCGATCGCCATCCAAGAAAGGCTGCTGCTTGGTATTTTTTAAATAGTTAGGGTTTTCCCATTGCCGCTCCTTGCTGGTGCCAGCACCAAGCTCGGAGAGGCTCTCTCCGGATTTGTGCGCGCCTTGTAAACGCTCAGAAAGGCCAGGCCGGGTAGCACGCTGATGGGAAAGACGCCGAGCAGAATTGTTGAAGTGATCTTTGCCAGCACAAGCGCCCATGCTGATTACTTAAATTCAAGCCTGATGTGCGACCAGGAGGCGGCCGTATTACCACACGCAACAGGTACGCCCTTCTCAGTCGTTTATCTGTGCGTGTGTGTGGCGCAAGTGCGCTCTTCAGCACCGTGCCAGCTCACAGACACTTTTTGCAAGCTCTTGCGGTTGCTTGCAAGTGCCTTGGCGCAAGACCTGGCGCAAGAGGCTTCAGACACATACACTGCCAGGGCAAGTTGCAGGAAAGTTTATATTTAGCAAGATGCTCAGGCTCTTGCCTCAGCGTGATACAGTGCACGCGCGCTCAGAGTGAGGGCGGATGCCTGGCGTGCTGCGCCACCACTTCAACAGCGCACGGCGTGGCCGTCTCGGACAACCAGCTCATATCACATGGTACGCTGCCAGCCGCCCGGCCCTCACCGCGCCTCAGGCCGGCACGGGCAGCTGACCGCGGCGCCGCGCAGGGCCGGCGCGTGCCTGCTCATGCTGCTGGCGTGCGCGCACAGCCGGGCCGCGGACGCCACGGCTGTGCGCCCCCGCCGGGCGGCCGGCCACACCCTGCGGCTGGCGCAGGGCAGCGAGGATGGCCGCAGCCGCGGCCGCGGGGGTGCCGCTGCGGCCGGCGCGCACGGCGCCGACGGGCGCGCCGGCGGCCGGCCGGCCGGCCGCGCGCGGCGCCGGCGCCCGCGCCCGGTCGGCGCGGCGCGGCGCGGCGCGGCGCAGGTGCGGCAGCAGCCGCCGGCCGCCACGCACCACATCTACCGCCCCGGCCTGACGGCCGACAGCTGCAGCGCGAGCACATTCCCGGCTGGCGCCGGGTACTGGACGGACGCCGGCGCGCGCGCGCCCGGCACGGCGCTGTTCGGCACGGGCTACGCGCAGGCGGCGATCTGGGCGCACCAACACCCGGCCGACTGCGCGGCCGCGCGCTTCCTGCTGTTCACGCCACAGATGGGCGGCCTGGGCTCCATGGTGCACAACCACGGCGCGGTGCTCGGCCTGGCGCTGGCCACCGGCCGCGTGCTGGTCTACGAGTTTGACCCGGCGCACGCGTGGCACGACGCGCGCTGGTGCGCCGGCCGGCTGCCCTTCGACGCGTGCTACTTCCAGCCGGTCAGCAACTGCACGCCCGCGCACGCGGCCGCCGGCGCGCCGGGCGGCAGCCTGGCCGGCGCGCCGCTGTTCGACTGGCGCGCGCCGGGCCAGGACGCCGCGCGCGCGCTGCGCTTCTACCGCAACGAGAGCTACCACGGCGTGGACACCTACGCGGTGCTGCCGCAGTTCCGACAGCTCATCGCCGCGTCGCCGGTTGACCCGGCCAAGTACCACTACTGGTGGCGCGCCCAGGCGGCCGCGTACCTGCTGCGCCCCAACGCGCGCACGCTGGCGGCGATTGCGCGGCGGCGCGCGGCCGCGTTCGCGGGCCGCGCGATCGCGCCGGGCACCGTGTCGGTGCACGTGCGCAAGGGCGACAAGTGGATAGAGGCGCCCGAGGCGCCGCTGGGCGACTACGTAGCGGCCGCCGAGCGGCTGGTGGCCGGCGCGGGCGGGCTCCTGGGCCGCCGCATCTTCCTGAGCACCGAGGACCCGGGCGCGACGGCCTATTTTGGCGCGCTCGCGCCGGCCTGGGCGGCCGCCTGGACCGACGGCCCGCGCAAGCCCGACCGCACCAAGTCCACGCTCACGTACGTGGCCGAGGTGCGCGCGCGCGCAACCCTAGGGCCGGCGCCCGTGGCTGATGTGACGCGGGCGCAGCGCTGGGCCCCTTGCAAGCGCGTCCTGGTCGCCCAAAAGCTGTGCCTGCAGGGGTTCCCACTTGTTGGGGAAGCTGGGCAGGCGCGAGCCGGGTGCGCTCAGGCGGCCGTGCATCGAGCTAGTGGGCATCCATTGCATGCTAGGATAGGGTTGGGTTTAGGGTCTCTAGACTCTGCGCCGGCGGCCGCAGGTGGCCCCCGCCAACGAGATGGTGGACTCGCTGCTCAACCTGGACCTGGCGCTGCGCTGCGATGCCTGGGTCGGCACGCTGACCTCGAACTGGGTTCAGGGTTAGGGTCCCTTACATCGCGCCGGCGGCTGCAGGTGGGCCCCGCCAACGAGATGGTGGACTCGCTGCTCAACCTGGACCTGGCGCTGCGCTGCGACGCCTGGGTCGGCACGCTGACCTCCAACTGGTGCCGCCTGGTCGACGAGCTGCGCTCCACGCTGCGCTGCAAGGCGCACGGCCGGTACCTGGACGCGCAGCAGGGTGACCCGCCCGAGGACCTCGGCTGGTGACGGCGCCGCGTGCCGGCGCGCCGGGGCGCACCTGCGAGCCCGGCGGAGCGCCAAGCCGGCGGGCGCACGCCGGTGGGAGGCCCGCTGGCGTCCCACCGTTGTCGAGCGCTGCCTGCTGAGCGCGCCGCAGCTCTGCGGCCGCGCGGCAGGGTGGCCTGCTGAGCAGCGCGCGCCGCTGGAGCGCAGCTCTGGGGCTGGGCAGCCGCGCCGCAGCCGCAGGGCTGCCGCCTGGAACCGGCGTCCAGACCTCTGGGCGTGCACGGGGTTGTGGCGCTGCGCTGCCCGAAGGCCGGTGTGCGCTAGCCGTCCCATAGCTAAGCCGTCCCATAGCTCTGTAATCCGCCGCCATTTTGAGCAGTTACAGGCAGGCAGGCTGGTGCATCGGTGCCTCGGTGTCAGGAATGGTGCCCCGGTCCAAGCAAGCTCCCTGCCGCGCTCAAGCCGTTGCCCAAGTGGCGGCAGGAACAGGCACGCCTCCAGTGCACGCACACGCGGGCAACCCACACACAGAAACCCAAAGCTGCGTTACTTCTACAGAATAACACATACACCAGGCCTGAGCACTGAGTGCAGCACTGACCAGTTCACAGTGAAGATTTACCAGGACAGACACTTGTTCTCTCTTGACTTAACAAGGGAAGAGCGCGCATAGTAGACCACTTGCGCGTCGCTTCCACCAGCCAGAGCTGGCCTCTATGCGCCTCGCTCCGCCGCTGCTAGATGCCGCTGTGGCAGCACAGGCACGCCGCCCGGCTTGGCAGTGCAGAGCATCCGCCGGTAGCTCCGCTTGCACGTATAGCACCTGCGAGAGAGGCAGAGCGTGTGGGCAAGGCAAGCTCTACAAGGGTTGGCTCATTTCTTGAGACTGCGCAGGTTGCGTGGTCATGGCACAGCTCCTCTGCTGCGTCACACAAGGCAGGGCACTCGCAGGTGCGCTGCACGCAGAACAGGTCGCCGCGCGGGGGCCAACCCACTTTGTGTCTGCGGGCACCGCCGCCATGCTTTCGAGGTCGTGCTTCTGCGCCGCCGCGCTCGCCGCCACGGACTGCTTCGTCTGCATGGCGCGCGGGTATGTGCCTCGGCCCTCGCCCGCGTAGGCTTTCTGGATGGCTGCGGATAGGGCGTCGGTCTGCGCTCGCGCTGGTAGCGCCATGCACACGAGTGCGACAGCCAGGACACACACCCTAGCGCATGCCATTGAATAGCACTCAATGCCAGCGCCAGGGCCTATGCTGCGGGAGCCTGGACAGTGTGAAAGTATCAGTTTGTCCGATCTGGACCTCTGGTTGGCCGCAATGACTCAGCGCGAACTCGACTTCTTAAATTCAAAGCTTGTCTAGGTCTTGAGGCCCTATGTGCGCAGCTCGAGCACACCGTTGCGCCAAAAGCTCGTGGGCGCTCACGCCACCGCGCTGTGACCGCTCATACACTTGGTCGTGGCTTTGCCCTAGTTGATCAGCAGATGCGGAGGTTCCTGGCGCGGAGGCTGCTGCAGTCTGTGCCGCACTGCCTGCCAAGCTGTGCCGCAGAGGTGCCGCACCTGTACGCTTGGTCATGTGCAGCTGCTACAGCAACATGTCTGCATTAAGTGTTGACACGTCTCAGCTGCCGGGAGTGAGTCACAGTGAGCGCGCACCAACGACCTGCTGCAGCCCATACACCGAGACCACGCTGTGCGCTTGGGGCAGGGCCTTGCACTGGGGCGCGCCTGCGGTGGCGGCCTGCTCCTTGCGTGGCCGGATGCCGCAGCGCGCCACGTGCGCACGGCCGTGCGCGTGTTTGCCACCGCCGGCCTGCAGAACAGCCAGCAGCCTGGCGTGCCGCAGGAGGACGCCAGGGGCACGGGCGCGCGAGAGGCGCGCCTGTTACACACACCGTGGTTCTCTCGTGCAGCTGAGAGCCACGTGCAAGCGAGTTGAGGGGTCAAAAGTGTGGCACGCCAGGCGCAACCCGTCAGGACAAGGGCCTTGAAGCAGCGGGCGCTCTTGCCCTGGCTCAGCTCGGCGCAGCTGTTGGGCACCCCGGTGTCCGCTACTACAACTCCTCGCGCTTGCTCCTGCTCCGAGGACGCGCCGCAGCCCAGTGCCTGCAGCGCCGCCGGGGGCTGAGCGCCGGCGTGCGGGGCGCCAGGCGCCCGCTGTCGCCGGGCGCCGGCAAGCGCGCGCCGCGGAGTGGGGAGCGCGGTCGCGCGCCAACGGCGCCCAGCGGCCGCGCGCGGACACGCGCCGGCCGGGCCGGGCCGCGCCGCCGAACTGGTGGGCGGGGCGCGCGGGCGGCGCCGGGCGGCCGCGCGCGGATGCGCGCCGGGCGGGCGCCGGCGGCGGCCGGGGCCGGCAGGCTGCCGGGGCTGCCCCCGCTGAGCGCGTGAGCGAGGAGGACTGGGCCCGTGCGGTGCGCCGCGCGGCCTCCCGGGGCGCGGCCTGGCAGTCCGGGGGCCCCCGCCTGCTCGGGCGCGGCGCCGCTGCGCCACCCCGGGCAGCGGCTACATGCAGACCCCACAGCGCAGCTGCATGCCCCAGCAGCGCTGTGGGGTCCTGAGCCCCGGGCCTGGCCACCGGGCGCGCGCAGACCGCACGGGAAGGTAACCCGGGGCCCGCGGCCGCAGGGGGCACGCGCGCCGCCGCCGCCGCCGCGGCCGCGCGAGCGGCCCGCCGCGAGGCCCGGGCAGGACGACCTGACGCGGAAGGCGACCGACGAGCTGCTGGCGGAGCTGCGCGGGGCTGCGGGCGCGCGTATACCCTTCCAGCGTGAGGGGCCAGGGTCTCGGCCGCGCGCGCGGCTTGTGCTCAACGAGCTCGCGCGGCGGCACCGCTTGGGCCCGCACCCGCTGCCCGTGCGGGTGCGCCCAGCCGCCGGTGCCCGTGTCGCGGCGGCGTGGGGACGCCCCCGGGGACCAGGCCATCTGCTGAGCCTGCGCGCCGCCCCAGCGTGCCCACTCAGGGTGTCCGCCCAGGGCGCGCTTCGGCCTTCCCTTTGTCTCAGGGTGCCCTGGACGTGCGCCGCGGCCCGTGGCGCCAGGGCCCGCGGGAGGTCAGTTCAGTCAGGCCTGGTCTGCTTCAAGACCAGGCCTGGTCTGACTGAGGCTGCCCCGAGGGTGCCCAGAAGACGCCGCGCGGCCCGGGCGCCAGGACCTGCCGGCGGTCAGTTCAGTCCAGTCCAGCCTGCATATACTAGGGTAGGTAGCCCTAACCCCAACCCTACCTTGGCCTGGTCCGAGCGCGCCCCGAGGGTGCCCTGACAATGCCGTGCGGTCCGCGGCGCCAGGACCTGCTGGAGCTGCACCACAACGCCGCGGTGCGGCTGCGCACGCCGCTGCCGGACACGCTCGCCGCCGCGGCGCGGCTCGGCGCGGCGGCCGCGCTGGCCGACCTGGAGCCGACGCACCTCGTGCGCGCGGCCGTATTGCTGCTGTGGCCGGCGCGCGGCCAGGCGCGCGGCCCGCGCCGCCGTGCCCAACCGACCCCGGCGCCGTCGCGCGCGCGCGCGGGCTGCAGCCGGGCGGGCGGGCGGGGTGGGCGGGCCTGGCGCCGCGGCCGGGCGAGCGCGCCCGGGGCGCGCTGCGCAGCCGGCGCCGGCGCTGCCGCGCCGCGCCCGCCGCCGGGTCTGTGCGGCTGCCGCTGCCGAGCGGGCCGGCCAGCCAGGGCGGGGCCCGCCATGGGGTCAGGCCGCGCCCCGAGGGCGACCTCCGCTGTAGGCCCCTTGCTGTGAGAGCCAGGCCCCCGCCGTGATCCGGCGCGCCCGCCGCCGGCGCGCGCCCGCCGCCGGCGCACGCCCGCCGCGCGCAGGGGCCCCTCCACCGGCCCGGCGACGCTGAGGGAATGCTTGGCGGCAATGCTGCGGCAGACCCTGCGCCGAGGCACGCGCGATGTGCGCGCGCAGGCGCGGTCGAGCGCGGCTGCGGAGGGCGCGGCGGACGCGCGCGTCAGCGCAGTACTGGAGCAGGTTTCGCAGCGCCTGGAGCACCTCGCCTTCCAGGCGCGCAGGGTTTGCGTCTAGGGTTGCGCCCAGGGTTGGGCCCCTGGGCGCGTGCCGCAGGCTGCTGCCGTGCCGGGAGGCCCTGCGTGTGCGTCTCGGGGGAGCCGCGCAGGCTCCGCCGCGCACGCTGGAGCGCCTGCATGGAAGAGGCCGGCGAGGACGAGGACGACACCCCCTGCGCCGTGTGCGGGCAGGCCGACGAGGGCGACACGCTCCTGCTGTGCGACGGCTGCGACGCGGGCTGCCACCTGGCCTGCGCGGCGCCGCCGCTGGCTGCCGTGCCCGCCGGCGACTGGTTCTGCGCGCGCTGCGCGCCGCCCGCCGACCCCGAGCCCGACGCACAGTCCGCGCTCGCCGACGCGGCGCCGCGCGCGCGCGGCGGGCGGCGCAGCGCGGCCAAGCCCGCGTCGCCGGCCGCCAGGCGCGGCCCAGCAGCGCTGGCGGCGCGCCGCGCAGGCACGCGCACCTCGCTCGCGCCGGTGGCGACGGCGCCGCCGCCGACGGCGCAGCAGCCAGCGCCGCCGCCGCCTGTCCCGGCCAAGGCTGCTCCGCCTGCCCGGGCCGCCGGGCGGCGGCGTACGCTCGCGGCGGGCCCGGCGTCCGGCGCCGTCAGTGAGGAGGAGGCCGCCCCCGCTGCTGGCGCGCCTCCAGCAGCCAAGCGCACGCGGCGAGCTGCCGCCGCGCCTGAGGCGGGCCCTACCGCCGGGGCCGCGGCGGCCGGTGAGCCACCGCTGGCTGCCGCAGCCGCGCCTGCAGGGCGCCGCGGTCGCCGCACGTCGCTGGCCTCGGGCCCCGCACCTCCGGCGCGGGCAGACGCGGGCGGGCCTGCTCACGAGGCGCGACGGGCGTCGGCGCGCCGCACGTCGCTGAGCGGCGGCTCAGCGGCGCCGGCGGCGCCGGCGCGCGCTGGCGGGCGCCTGTCGGCAATCGTCGAGGGCGACGAGGAGGAGCGCGGCAGCCCTGACCCTGCTGGCAGCCCTGACCCTGCTGGCAGGCAGGCGCGCGGCACAAGGTGCGGCAGCCCCTGAAAGTCAGCGCATTCTCCCTTCTAGGGGGGCGTAGAGTTGCGAGCTTACAGTTCGGGCGGTTCATGGTGTGAACATGCTGCCCAGCAGTGTCGTGTTGTGAAAGGCGGGCGGTGGTTGAGCTGTGAACCACATCTGCATATCTGAGCACTTTAGCAGGTGACATGTGCACAGGCAGAGACAGGATGCCTGTGTGTGCAAGGAACGGAGGGGTGCTGCCTGTGCTGCCGAGGCATGCTGACCCCCGCCGCTGCTGCAGGGTGGGCAGGGCGGCCGCAAAGCGCGCGGCGCCCGCGCCGGCGCCGCCGGCCGCGCCGCGCCGCGCGACACGCGCCCGGCGCTAGCTCAGAGCCCTCGCACGGCGCTGCACGCCTAGCGCGTGCGCGCGGAGCGCGGCCTGTGCGCGCATGCCCGTGTCGGGCAGGCGGCCCCTGTGAACCCCCTAGCCCTACCTTGGGACTGTCGATAATCGCCATGCCACACATGTGTGCATGTGATGCGGGGCGCTGCGCAGCCGGCAGTCCTCAAGAAACCAGGCTATCACGCTGGCACCGCTGATAGTACAACAAAGTCACGCGAGGCGCGCCTGTCTGCAAGCAGCGCAGTTGTCCATGTGGGCAGGGTCTGTGTAACAGCTGGCAACAAGCTGGGAGCCGTGCGGCAACGCAGCGTGGTGGAGTGCAGAGCATCATCGGCCTGCCAGCCTTCAGGGGACGGGGACAACTCGGTTGCGCGCTGTCTCCACATTTACGCGGGCGAGCTGTGGGTCCTGTCCAGCTTGCTTGCAGGATGCTGGTCGAAGGACGTCTTTGCAAGCGCTTCATTTCACGTAAAGCACCTTCCGCAGCACATGCCTCTCCCCATTGCAAGGGCCATCGCATGTCAGGTGTCCACCGCAACGGACATGACCCCCGCTTTTGCTCGCGAAGCAGCTGGAGCGAGCAAGCTCTGGTGCTGCTTGCAGACAGCCGCACGTGGTGACCTCTTATCACAGCACGGCCCCGCCCTGCCCTCACCCGTGGCTCAGGCACACACAGGGCTGCTCCCCCTGCGTCCGGTAGCGGCACCGCCTCGCCTCCCTGCTCACGCACCTCCCTGCCCCCGCCTGCGCCCAGGCAGCGACCCAGTCGAGAGTCCGTGCTGCCCGCCCGCACCATGCCACCACTGCGGGCTGCGCCGCTCCTCCGTGGGCCGCGCGCGTGCCGCCGGCCCCGGCCCCACATGCGCCGGGGCGCCTGCCCCAGGCCCC
>JAABUV010003299.1_pt1 | contig 20685 bp, 26 predicted proteins | sample 5559971 | NCBI WGS metagenome assembly JAABUV01 (sample SAMN10711881, study PRJNA513362) | rock metagenome | isolation source: Antarctica rocks | place: Antarctica: Victoria Land, Knobhead nord | collected 2015-12-19
AGGCCACCAGCCCTGCCCCCGCGCACGGGATGGACACCGGCGGCGACAGCGCGCTCAGCGAGGGCGCCGCGTCGCCGTCGGGCCAGGACGGCTTTGCGGGCTTCAGCACGCCCCGCCTGCGCACGCGGAGGCGCAGCGCGACGCTGGCAGGCGTGCCCAGCTTCGTGCTGTAGGCCTGGTACCCAGCGCAGGGCAGGGTCTGCGCAGCAGCGGCTTGCTCGGTTACCCGCTTGGCAAGGGGGCCATGCGCGCGACGCCGCTGTGGTCTGCGTCGGGGCGTGTCGAGGCATGGCTGACGCCTCGCCGGCGTGCTTTGAGCAAGCAACCTCAGACCATACGCCCGATGCTGGTCCTTGTGGGGCCGTACAGGCGCGGCGGGGCACTGCTCGCCCGGGCCCGGGGCAAGCGACCGGGAGATGACGTCGCCGGGCGGCAGTGGCGATGTGCACAGCGCATGCCCGCCAGCGTGCACCACGCCGACGCACGAGCCGCGCTTCGGGCAGGCGGGCCTGGGCCTGCGCTCCGCGCTGGACCTGGGCGACAAGCTGCCGCCGTCGCCCAGCGACCCGCAGCTCAACCTGGACCTGCGCAAGACCGCGCTGCTGCGCTCGCTGCTGCTGCGGACCGAGGCGCGCGACTGGCGCTCCCAGCTCGGCGGCTGTGTTACTCGCCTGCCTGCCGCACCTTGCCGGCATGACGCAGCTTGCATGCGCTTCCACAACTGGTCGGGTGTGCTGTCAGAGCTGCAGCGCCAGCCAGCTCGAGCCTGCCAAGCGTTCACTGGGCGGCTCCGAGCGCGCAGGAGAAGGCTGCCCCAACGCCCGGGGGCGCCATGCGGCGGCGCAGCCGCATGTCGATGCTGGAGGCCCCCGAAGCTCTCCGTTCGGCCCCGCCGCAACCAAGCGGCGAGCCGGAGCGCGCGCGCCGCGCGCCGCGGCAGGCCGTCAAGCGGCGCCCCGACTCGCCGGACGGCCTGGCGGCCATGGAGTCGTTCGACGCGGCGGCTGCCACGAGCGACAGCAGCACCGATGACGAGGTGCTTACAGCCGCCCTCGCGGCTCCTTGGGGGCGTGCAAACGCATGCAGAGGCAGTCACGTGCATGGCGCCCGTGGGAGCCACGAGGCCGTGTCGCGGAACCGCCGTCTTGCAGGCTTGCGCGCCTGCCGCAGGCCGCGGCCTGATAGTTGGCTGGGGCTTCTTCTCAGCTGGCCTGACGGCGGTGCAGGAGTGTGAGCGCATGGCCTGCCCGGCGTCCTGCTCGCCGCCGGCGCCGCGCGGGGCAGCGGCGGCGCCGCTGCCGCGGGACCGCACCGCGGTCTGCCCCGCGCGGCGCGGCGCGCAGCCCTGCCGCTGGCGGCACGAGGCGGCGGGCGTGGAGCCGGTGGTGCCGCCCGCGCGCGCGACGCAGCTGCGCCTGAAGGCGCTGGTGCGCACGGCCGGCGGCGGCGCGGAGCTCAACGCGCTGGAGCCGAGCAGGCGGGCGGCCGAGCCGCCGCCGCGCGGGCTGCCGCCTCTCAGCTGACGCCCTGTGCTGCTTGCCGCCATACGTTGTGCAGGTTATGGCAGGATCCATCAGGTTTGCAACGTGACAGTGCACAAGCAGCCTATCGGCTGGTCAGGGCTCCTCGTGCGAGTCTGCGAGGCCGCCAGGGCAGGGTAGCTCGTGCTGCGCCATTGCCAATCAGGCAGGCAGCTAGCAGTGGATCCACTGCTGCAGTGCCGCAGAGACTTGCGCCATGCGCTAGTCTTTTGGATGTAGGCACCTAACGCCTCAAGTAGCCGTTGTCCTCGCATGACTAAAAGGGAGTAAACAAGGGATCGTCAAGCAGACGTATTCAAAGTGCGCTTTGTGCTGGTACCAAGACGTCAACCGTAAGTGCACCACTGCGCGCTGCCGCCTGCAGCAGCCGCACCTGAGCGCAGGCAGGCGGCAATGTACGGCACTAGAAACATCGACTGGAAGGAGGCTTTCTCTGTTAGCCTGCTGCGCAGCGACGGCACGCCATTTCTGGTTATCGAGGACGATGATGGTGTGCAGCACGTTGCGGCACCCCCCGGCGCGGTGCGCACTGGCGCTCCAACGAAGCGCAAACGCTGTCCAGAACAGCTGTGCTTCACGTGAAGGGTCGGTTGCCGCCCAGCGCGTGGTGCTGGAAGCGACATTCCCTGGATGCCAGAACTTTGCTGCCTGGCTGCAAGACATCCGTTGTCCTGGCTTTGTTCCTTGCAAAATGTGGCGCAACCCTGACGTGCACTCTTAAGCTGCGGGTGTCCCCGCAGACCTTTAAAATCTGCGTCGAGAGGCGAGCTGACTTTGCTCACGCACGCCTCCCGCACGATGCTGTCGCAACCGTGAAGCTGGACGGCCGGTCCCCCGGGTCTGCCAGGCCGCGCGCTTGCTGTGACTGCGGTGCAGTGTGTGCCAGGTCTTGCTGCTGAAGACAGTCATTCATGTGCTGCGTGGCAAGCACACCACTTGTGCGAGTAAACCTGGCTGTCGACCAAGCGTGACACACTCCTACACCGACCAGTGTTATGAACCGCGACGGTGCTTATCTAAGGCGTTGCGCAGGTATGGTGTAAACTTGACCAAGAGCTGTCCAAGGTTCGTGCTGGAGGGCTGGTTGGTGAAAGACGCGAAGCTGGGGTCGCGCCTCGCCGCCTTCAAGTTTGCACGACCTCAGGCGCGCGGCAGCAGCAAGCGCTGGCTCTCCGGCACCCATGCCCGCGCTCGTGAGCGGCCTCACAGTGTGCTGGCGTGAGCGCAGAGCGGAGGTGAGGCTGGCCCCGGCCGGCCCGCTGCGAGCCCGGCCGGAAGTGTCAGCGCGACGGTAAGCTTTGTGACACTGGGCGGCGAGAGCACATCCACTGTCAGCGAGTATGCGCCCGCACCAACGGTGGCCACGCCTGCTGAGGGGTGCGAACGGCGCATGGTCAGCACGTTCACGTGCACCTGTGCCATGCATGCCGTAGCACGCCTCAGCATGCCGCAGCACGCCTCTGGCAGCCTGACGCCCTGCTGATACCTGCAGGAAGAAGTTTTTCAATGCGGCGAGCCTGGTCGCAGAGAAGGGCGACCATGTGCAGCTGGAGAACGATTGGTGAGTTTTGTGCCGCCCTGACCCTTCCCCTCATGGCCTGTTGGTGTTGCCTTGCTCACAGCCGGGTGTGCGGCAGGACCCGCAAGCCTCTCCACACCTACACAGTCCTGGCGCACGCGGCAGACCTGTCTCTGCGCTACGAGCTGCCAAGTGCGCCCTGCCACGCGGCCCTCCCGATCGCGCTGCGCGCACAGACAGCTGTGGAGTGTGGCCCATTTGTCATCCCCTGTTCCTGTTGAAGCGCATACGCGGCAGGCACACTGCTTGCGCGCGGCCTGCTCGACCTGAGCATCCCGGCGCACAAGGCGGCGATGGACGCCGAGGTGCCGCCCGCGCCAGAGGCGCGTGTGAAGCGCGAGCGCGAGCGCGGCGGCAGCGGCGGCGGCGTCGGCGGCGGCGGCGGCCGCAGCGGCGGCGGCGGCGACGCAGCGGCACGCATAAAACGCGAGCGTGCTGCCGCCAGGGACGTGATTGACCTGACGGGGGAGCCCCGGAGACCGCCGCCGGACCCTCTTCTGGAGGCGCGCCCCGCTCAGAAGACAGCCTTGCATGCATGTGCGCCCTTTGGAGGCCTCTCGGGCAGCAGGCGGAGGCACGCGCATGGCAGGGGCCACTCTGCACTGCGCTCGTGCTTGCTAAACAGCTGCTTGCAGTGCAGTTGTGGTGTATATGTGCATGCCTGGTGGCTATCTGGGGCATGGGCCGCACTGGGAGTGAACGGCCGCGCGAGTATGATCTCTGGGACTAGTGGGGGAGGCAGGTCAGAATGCTCTTGAAGCTGGGCAGGATGCCGGAGGACTGTATGACACTGAGCGGAAGTGGCGCGGGGTCCTGTGCGTGCAATGAAAAGACGAGCGAGCTATGCAGCAGCGCCGGCAGGTGGCCTGCGACCTGACTGCAGAGGCGGAGCAGCCGGCGTGGACTGTGCGCAAGCGGCGGCCAGAGGACGTTGGTTGACTGGCTGGCAGGCGCCGGAGCTTGCCATGGGTGTGCTATGCCATTCAAGTATCCTGCTCTCTGGGTCCAAGGCCCTAGGTGGTCACTCCTGGATGAACCAGACCGCTGCTTTGATGTGCTGCCTGTATGCGTGCACCTTGACCTAGCTATTGCAGTGCTCCCTGTCATCTGCAGTGCTGACCCTGCCTTGCAGCAAGCATGGACCTACGACCTGCACCAGAGTCTGTGCTGTCTTGCCAAAGTCTGCTTGTAATGTGTATGCTTGTAATGTCTGCTTGTAATGTCTGTGCAAACTCTGAGATTTTTAAAAATGATCGACTTGCCAGCTAGCTGCATTCAAAATATGTGCAGGCGCTTCTTTTATGCCCAGCGTGAGTTCCTCTCTGTAAACACAGCCAGGCAGCTGTTTCTGAAGCTCGTCTTGGCTGCGTGCTGCGGACCGCAGCAGTCATTCCTGTGCAGGGCTTGAGCGCTGATGCGTCTGGGTGCTCACTCCACCACACGTGTGGTGGACTGGGAAGAGCAGTTCTCGGTATGCCTGCTGCGTAATGACGGCAGGCCATACTTCAGCGTGCCCGACGATGATGGCGTGCAAACTGTTGCGGCAACCCCCGGCGCGGTGCGAGCTGCCGCGTGCGCAAGCGCTGGCATATGTGCTTCCGTCCTGCATTGAACCCAGCGTTCGTTACGACTTGCCCCGCAAGCGACAACTTTGCAGCGTGGCGTGCAAGGCGGGCGTGCTGCTGGCGCTGTCCCTGCAAGCAGCTCCAGCGCAGCCAACGCGCGGATGACAGCGGCGTGCACGTGCGCAGACCTTCACGATTTGCGTTGAGCGGCTGGGCACCGTGCCGCTGCCGCACGATGTCGCCGCGCACATCAACCTGGACGGCCGGCGCACCGGGTCTGCTGCCCGCGCACTTTCCAGCTCGTATGTTGCACGCCAAGCTTTGCTTGTGTCGACGCTCTGCAAGCACAGCACGTCAGGCACGCTGGTTGCGCGGCTGTGCTTGACTGCTAGCGCTTCCCAGTCAGCGCCGCACTGGCCCGTGCGCACACCCTCCCGCCTGTCACGCGCGAGCGCGGCGCAGGCACTGGGGCCACCTGTCCAACACGCGTTCACAGACGGTGTTGAGGGGCTGGGCGGAGGCGGGCGCTGGAGTTGACCACATCCTGGCCTTCACGTTTGCACGGCCTGAGGCGCGCGGCAGCAGCAGCACCAGGCTTCAGTCATGACCGAGGCGCAGGGTGACAACAATCCAAGTGCGTCTGTGCTTGCGCAGTACGTGGAGCACGCTGGGCCCGGCCTGCCCGCCGCACGGAGCCTGGCGGGGAGTGTCGCCGTGACGCTGGACTTTGTCGAAACGTACCGGAGAATGCGCACCGACACCCGCGCGCGCGAGCGCGCGCCAAAGGTGCCCAAGCCTGTGGAGGGGTGCGCGCGCCTGCAGCTCGCCCCAGGCGCGCGCGCGCGCGGCGCTGGCCGCGCCTGCCGCGCGCCGCGCGCCGCCACATAGACACAATATAGGTTTTTGTCAACCGACGGCAGCCTAACGCCCGGACGGCGCCCGCAGGAAGAAGTTCTTTGAGGTGGCCAGCCTGGTCGCTGGGAAGGGCGCGCCTGTGGCCAGGTGTGCGCGTGCTGTGCGCCCCACGCCCCGCGCCTTTCCCAGGCATCCCGGACGCGCGGGGTGCCGAGAGGGGTGCGCCAGCCCTGCCTGACCCTGTGCGAAAGCGCGCGGCAGTTTCAAGCGCAAGAAGACGACGTATTGCAAGAGGCTGGCGCATGCGGCAGACCTCTCTCTGCGCTACGAGCTGCCGAGTGCGCGCCCCCGCGCGACCCGTTCGGCTGCCCCCGTCGCGCCGCGCGCTTAAGCGCTTCTGGAGCGTGCCTCACTTGTCAGCCCCTGTTTTGTGCATATCGCGGCAGGCACGCTGCTGGCCCGCGGCCTGCTCGACCTGAGCATCCCGGCGCACAAGGCGGCGCTGGATGAAGAGCTGCCGCCCATGCTGTACCCGGGCATGAGGCGCGAGCGCGCGGCCGGCGGCGGCGGCGGCGGCGGCGGGGCGGCGGCGCGCGTCAAGCGCGAGCGCGGGGCCGCCGGGGGCGTGATCGACCTGACGGGGGCGCCGCGCGGGCCGCCGCCGGACCCTTTGCTCGAGGCGCGCCCTGCTCAGAGCACGGCTTTGCACGCGCGTGCGCTCTCTGCATGCGGGTGGCAGGCGAAGGCATGCGCACGGCGGGCCCCACTCTGCGCCACGCCGGTGCTTCCAGTGCGGCTGGTTGGGTTGCAGTGGCGGGGCATGCACATGGGGTTAGGGTAGGATTAGGGTTGGTGAGTATGGGCGCTTTGTAAACTCAATAGCTTCCTGTGCTAAGCCCGGGAGGGAGGGACACCCTGGTGGAGCAGCAAAGGACGCCAGAGGCCTGTGCCGCAGTGTGGCCTGTGGCGTGGGGGTTCTGCGCCTGCAAAGCAGCAGGCAGGCGAGCGTGTGCAGCGGCGCTGGCAGGTGTGCTGCGACCTCACGGCAGAGGCGGAGCAGCCGGCGTGGACCGTACGCAAGAAGCGGCCAGAGGTTATCAGCGAATTCACTGTGGGCGCGCAGTGAGCCTGCCATGGGGTGCATCGTGGGGGGGATTAAGTGCCTTGATTGCTCAAGGCCCTGCGCCTGCGAGCGATGCTGGGCGCGGCCTGGCAGCGGACGTGAAGGCACCTGCCTGGTCTGCGTGCAGCGAAGCCGTCAATGGGGGGGGGGGGGTTCGCTGCGCACTGTCTGCAGGCCAGTATTTTGGATGGTGTCAGACCGGCTGGAGACACTCGGGGCGGGGGAGGGGCTGCCGCCGGGCTTGCAGCGCGGCAGGCATGCCAGGGTTTCAGGCAGGTGCAACCCTCTGGGACAGCTGCGTCTCACGCCTGTGTACTTTTACAGTGAGCAGCATGCGTGACATGCAGGCACAGACAGTGCGTGGCTCTCGTGCCTGACACATCCGGTGCCTGAGACAGTTGGCACCGTTATCAGGACCCGGGAGTTGTCAATTGTTATTCATCTGCGACGGCAGTACACAAGCTTTGCTGCTGTTATCAACCAGCCAGATCCAGACACCTGTCGTGTGGTGTCTGTCAAACCTCTCGGATTTGGTGAAGCCCTGCCTGCAGTGGATGCACCCGTCACTAAGGAGAGCGGCCATGTGAGCACAGCCTGACACAAGCCATGTTCAGCTGTTGGACAGGACGGCCACGGCCTCCCGCTCACTCCAGCGCAACCTTGATGCCAGACAGCAAGTAGCCGCCGGTCGCTGACATGCTCATGGCCGGGTGCGTGCGCGCCGGCAGCACCTGCCACTCGCGCCAGAAGCTCTCCTGCAGCGCCAGCGCGACCGCCTGGCGCCGGGTCTGCACGCGCGCGCGCGCCCTCTGCGCTGCAGGCCCGCCCGTGCCAGAACATGCCCCAGCGCTGCAGGCCCGCACTCGTCAGGACGCGCCGCACACCCGGCCTCGGCCTGGCACACCATGTCTTCAAACACACCACACCACGGCAGCGAGGACCTCACCGCATTACATTCTCAGGAGCAAAGTTCACCGTATCTCCCGACACAGCCAGTCAGATTGCTACATTGGCATGCCTGGCAGGAGGTCCGGCATGCAAGCTTACTCAGCCGAGCACTGGCGGCACGACATGTATGTTTCTCGAGCCGCTGCATGCGCCCATGCATGCTGGAGCACTGCTGCGCGCCCTCCACGCAGCAGTGCGGGAGCACGCCACAGGTGTCATTGTAGCCAGCCCGCCGGCCCAGCATGGTTCACCGCCAGCCCATCATGCCAGCACAGTGGGGCGCGGGCCAGGGCGCGTCCCCCAGGCGGCACACTGCAGCGGGCAGCGCGCGGGCGGGCGCGCCTGCAGCTCCTGCATCGCGTCAGCGAGCGGCTGCAGGAAGGGGCACCAGACCGCGAGGGCTGCCGAGGGCGCCAGCAGCGGTAGCACGCGCTGCAGCAACGCCGCCGGGTGCACGCCTGCGCGCCGCCATTGGCGCGTCTCAGCCGGCAACGCCCTTGGCAGCATACTAGCGGACAACTGTTCCCGGCGCGCCACTGTGACCACAGAACATGCACCGCGTAGGGCCGGCGGCCGAACCACTCGCGCAGCATGCAGTGTGGGAGGCGGACGATGCCGCAGCATGCGCCCCGAGCGGGCCGGCACGCGCGACGGCCGCGCGCAGGCCGATGGGCGCGCACCGGGCGCTGCCAGCACGCAGCTGTCAAACCCGTGGCGCACGGCGAGCCGCACGTCCGCCGGCAGCTCCCTTCCCTGGCCCTTGGCGCCCCGGCCGCCGCCCGCGCCCTGAGCGCGGCCGCCGCGGCCCCGGCCTCGCCCGCCGCGGCCGCCGCCCGGCGCAGCAGCCTCGTGCGCGGCCTCGCCGGCGGCACCCTGCCCTGCAGCGACCAGCCCCGCGCCGGGGTGTAGCGGCGGGTCGGCGGCGGCGCCGGTGGCAGCCGGGGTGTCAGGCGCCGCGGCCTGAGCGGCTGCGCCTGCAGCCTCGGCCGCCTGGACGGGCGCGCCAGCGGGCGCGGCGCCGGCGCCTGCGCTGCCAGGTGAGCCGGTCAGCCTCCCAGCCAGGCGTCCCTGTTGCCCAACCTGGTTAGGCCCACATGGGACATGCCCGCGTCACCACGAACACACCGGCCGACAACGTGTCTGCCGAGTCTGGAACTGTGTTGACAGCACCTGAGGCGCGCATGCGCACCTAGAGCTGCGCTGAGCGACGGGGCGCCGGCGCCGGCCTCTCCGGGCGCCGCCTGCGGCTCGGCCGCTCCTGCGAGCGTTGCCGCGGCTGTGTCGCGCGCTGCTGCGCCACCCGCATCCGTTTCCTGCATCCAGCGCGGCACGCTCGCAGCTAGCACTGGCGTCTCATGTATCAAAGCGCAAGTGCGGCGCTGGCCTGCACACTCGCAGCATCTCCCCACGACAGCCACATGCAGGGCCCCGCCGCGGAGCAGCGCGGCACCTCCGCGTCGGCGCGCGCGCGCTTCGCGGACGGCGGCGCGAGCACGCACGCGCCGGCCGCGGCCGCCAGCGCGGTCTGCGGCGCGGCGCGCCCGCCCGCCGGCTCGGGCTGCGCGGGCACCTCCCTCTCCGCCGCCGCCGCGCCGGCCCGCGGCTCCGCCAGGACGCTGGCGCCCGCCGCCGCCGCCAGCGCGGTCTGCGCGCCGGGCGGCTCCGGCGCCGCCGGGGCGCCCTGCTCGCCCGCCGCCGCCGCGCCCGCCGCAGGAGGCGGCGCCGCCTGAGTTTCCGTGCCAGATGGCCCCGGCGGCGCTGGCGCCCCCTGCTCTGCTGCCGCCGTGCGCGCACGCTTGGCCGGCGGCCCGGCGGGCAGCGCATCCGCCGCCGCCGCGGCCGGAGGCTGCGACACCGGGGCCGGGCTCGAGCCAGCCACAGCACTGCCGCCGGTGTGCGCTCCGGCGGCTGCTCCGTTCGCCGGTCCGCTGATGATGGGATCAGGCGCGGCGGCCGCACCGCTGGCCTCGCCCACTTCAGCAATGGCCAGCGGAGGCGCGGGCGCGCCATGCGCCGGAGCCAAGCCGGGCGCCCACAGCGCAGCGCCGGCAGCGGGCGCCGGTGCAGGCATGGCCAGCACGCCAAGCGGCAGGGCCACGAGCGGCGCTGCCGACAGCTGCATGGGCAGGCTGGCAATGACGGGGGTCAGCATCAGCGGCGCGGCGCCCGCCGCCGCAGGCGGCAGCTGCACCGCGGCCGCGACCGTGTCGACGGCGGCGGCCGTCCGCGCCACAGACGTCACGATCGCCGCCGCCGTGGCGGCCGCGGCGTTTGCGGCCCGCGCGTCGGCGGAGGCTGTCGCGGCCTCAGCCTCGGCGATTGCCGAGGACGCCTGTCGAAGCGGCAATATCTCAATCACTCAGTTCCAGGGAGCGTGTCGCTCTGGGCACCAGGCCAGCGGGGACTGTTAGAGGCAGAGCATCTCACAGCAAGCAGCCACAAGCTTACAAAGGATGAGTGCTGGAGGCAGTCGCAGGATAGGTTCCGGTAAAATAACCCTTATGGCGCGCCTGCTTGGCCGCCAGCGCGGCGTCGGCCGCGGCGGCCTCCAGCAGCGTCATCGGCGCGACAGTGACGGCCTCCGCGGCCGCGCCGCGCAGGTTGAACTGCGCCAGCACGTCCAGCGGCGGCGGCTTGACGCCCGCGTGCAGGCACACGGCCACGCCGTGCCCGCCGAGCCGCTCTGCGACCGCGCCTGGGCACGGAACCGCGCTGCCTCAGTCTGAGCTGTGCACGGGAAATGCTTTCGTTCTCGATATCCTTATGGCTGCATGCCTGCTGTGCTGCTCCCGACGCCCGCCTGAGCACGCGCGTGTCAGCAGCGCCCAACCCCTTGTGGTAGTATAGAGACACGCAAGTGCTGAGGCGCGCACCGGCGAGCAGGCCGCCGCAGCCGTCGGCGAGCAGCACGCGGCCGCCAGCGGCCACGTTGCCGAGCGCGAGCAGCAGCGCGAGCGCGTCCGCGCGCAGGCCGCCCGTGCGCCCGGGCGCGCCGCGGCGGTCAAAGTGCGTCTCCGCCAGCGCGCGCGCGCTCGGCCGCACGGCCGTCACGCGCGCTATGTACTTCTTCGCTTTCTTGCGCTTATACTTGTCCTGCGCGCGTGCAGCGAGGCGGTTAGGGTAAGGGCTGACCCTCGGCCGCACGGCCATCGCGCGCGCCATGTACTTCTTCGCCTTCTTGCGCTTGTACTTATCCTTCGAGCGTGCGGTTGCGCTAAGGGTTAGGGCTGACCCTGGTGCAGGGCGACGCGCGGGGGGAGGTGGCGCGCCCGTTGCGCGGGCCAGGCGCCTGCTTGCTTCTCAAGAGGTGTCTGCGACGCACGCAGGGGCGGTGCGGCGCTCAATGGCGCGCTCGCAACCACACCTACCAGCTGCCGGTGTCCGCATGCGCAGATCCCTCCACCTGCGCCACATTGCATGCATCAAAGCGGCGCTGCATGCGTGCACAGTACTTACCATGCTGTCAGCCCTCTGCAGCGCATGCGAGCGCTTGCCACCCAACTTTCTTCACCCTCTACTCCAGCTGCACGGATCGGCGCTCACCCACTTGCGCACCCCTCAGCATGTGGGGACAAGCATCAGGCTACATCAGGCTACCACTGAGCAAGGGCCGGGGCAGGGCAGCCGCAAGCCGTTAACGTCCCGCGCCTGCGAGAACTGCGTCTTGTCGGCAAAGGTAGCGCTGTTGGCGACCATGGCGTCGATGATATCCGCGCCGGCCGCGCCCGCGGCACGCATGGCGTCCACGTCAGCCTTTGTCAGGCGCTGATTGGCGCTGTTGTTGTCCAGCAGCGCGCTGTTGTCGCGCCGGTCCGCGACGCCGGCGCCCGCCCAGTCCGCCGCGGTCTCGCACTCCCTGGCACGCGCGTCGGCCCGTTCCACGGGCCAGCGGGCACAGCAGCGATCTCTTGCCATAACACCCAATTGCACGCTGTCGTGTTTTGCGCGCCGTACGATGCCTTCACGCTCCACACCTACAGCTGTTGGGAAGAGTTTTGCAAGTGCGTGGGCCCGCCGCAGCAGCTAGCTATATGTTGTGCTGACCCGCCGCGGCCCGCTGCCGCCCAAACAGACGCACACTCGGGTGCTGCAGCGGCTCAGCGAGAGCTCCTGCGAAGCGTCACGCGGGCTGCGGCTGTAGCAGCTTGCTGTACATGTGTTAGGACCCACTCACTGTGGCACAGACTGGGCAGGCATGCGCGCTGCCATTACAGGTATGTGCCGACGAGCTCGTGGAGGCGCGCGCCTCTGGCATGTGACCAGCACGCCACTCGCGTCCACCTCAAACTGGCTGCCCCATGGGGCACCAATGATGGGGTCGACCGCGCAGACTGCGCTGCCCACCTTTATCGTCCTGCACCGTGGCACCTGACAGTGGTCTGCAACATCTATAGCACACACTGCGAGACACGCCTCTTCCGTGAACACATGCAACAGCTACCTTTGTGCCCAATTGCGCTTGGTCGTATCAAACATCCGCTTCCAGAGCACAAGCATTTCACAGAGCCTGCAGGCTGCGCCGCAGTGCAGACTGCAGCGACGCTCAGGACTGCCTGCGCACGACACGGCCAGGAAGCAGTGCAACGCACCCGCCACGCTTCAGCTTGAAGCAGAACACCTTTTCGCTGTTGATGTCAAAGATGACATGGTCGCCATGGCGAATCAAGTCCTGGTGCTTTCCGGCCTCCGTGCTTGCTGCCTGGGGCTGCTGAGCACCTGACATGTTTCTTACGGCTGGGCTGCTCACTTTGCCGCTTGTGCAGCTGAGGGCTTTGCAGTACTGGACATTGAAAGGTCTCCCTGTTGGTGCACCTCTGGACTCAGACTCAGTGACTGCTCTTATGGAAGTTAGGTTATCACACAAGCCTGATGGGGCTTACACCGCACATGCCAGGACAGAGTTGTGTTGGCACTGACACATCAGACGCATCTTGCACTCCTAGCACCGCTCACGCCCTAAACACTGCCGGGAAGGCCCCACCTCACAGACGTCCGCGCACTCCTGCTCATGCCCCGCACTACCCCCTGCCGCGGCCGCCCCTGCCGCGCCCGCGCGACCCTCCGCTGTGGCCGCGCCCGCGGGACCCCCCGCCGCGGCCGCGCCCGCCGCCGCCGCCCTGCCGCCCGCCGCTCTGCCGCCCGCCGCCGCGGCCGCCGCGGCCGCCGCCGCCGCGCGCCGCGCCCCGGCGCCCCGCCCACGCGCTGCGGTGCAGGTCGGCTGTGCCGAGCGCCTCCCAGGCGCCGCGGCCGGCCGCGCCGCGCGCGCGCACCTTCTTCACGCGACCGCGGTCGTACTCCGCGTCCCACTCGTCGCGGGGCTGTGCGGCCGGCGCCTCCGCGCTGGCCGGCGCGCGCGGAGCGTGTCAGCGCGTGCAGCCGACACGCAGTTGCGAGGGGTGGGGAGCAGTGTGCGCCGCTCTGGGCAGCGCGCTCTGCCAGAACCAAGGCAAGCAGCCAGGTATGTGCAACGCATGCACGCATCAGCTCTGAATGTTCTTAATGCAAGCCCCGGGCAGCACAACCGGAAGCTACCCATACCTAAGATTAGGTAATTCTAGCATCTTTCGCGTATGCCAGGGCGCGAGCTTGATGGCGCTCAACCATATGGGACACCCGCATGTCCGCCTGACGCAAACCCTCTGCAGGGTCCCATGCAGTGCCGCAGGAACGGCACCTGAGCAGCTGGTCGGCGGTGCGGACGGCGTCCGCGTCGGCGGTCTCCCAGCGCGCCACGCCGGCCGCGCCCGCACCGGCGCCGCCAACATCCTGCGGGCCGATTACGCACATGGGGCTTGCATTGCATGCAATGTCGCGTGATGTCAGGGGCTTCAGCGGCGTGGTGAGGAGTGTGGCGACGACGGCATTGTCGTAGATATGCAAGGCCGAAAAAAGTCGAGCTGGCACAGCAGCAGCGAGGGATGGTGCACCTTCAGGTATGCGCGCACTGCCTTGGGATCGCTCATGCGTGCGCCGCCGTTGCTCACGCCGGTGCTGTCAACCCCGCCGCCGCCTTTGCCGCCGCCGCTGCCAGCCCCGCCTAGCGCGCCTGCGATGCCAGCTTGCGCCGCCACGGGCGAGTGCGCCGCCGGGGCAGCGGGGCCGCTGACAGCAGCCGCATGCCCATTTGCGCGCGCCGCGCGCGACGGCTCCCGCAGGACTCCGCGCTGCGGGTGCGACGACGGCGACGCCGCCGCCGCGCCTGCCCCGTCAGCGTCGCCCGGCGCGCCGCCCGGCGGCCGCGGCGGCCAGTCCGGCGCCGAGACGACCGGGCTGCTGTCGGCGGACCCGCCGCCGGCCCCGCCGCCGCCGACCCCGTCGCCGCCGTCGTCGCTATCGCTCGCCGCCGCCACAATGTGCGCGCCGAGCGGGGAGTCCACGGCGCAGGAGCGCAGCCGGCGCTGCGCATGCAGGCTGCGGATCGTCTGCCAGCGGCCCCAGCTGCCGCCGAGCGCCGCGGCGGCCTTGGGCGACAGCGGCGCGGCCGCGGGCGCGGCCGCCGCCGCTGCCGTGAGCAGCATGACCGCCGCCGCATGGCGCTGCCTGCACGACAGGACGACAATGCTGACGCGCTGCACACACTGTTCAGCTGACTGGCGAGACACCTGTGAAGACATCATGCACACCCAGAGGGGCAGCGGGCGCTTCTCAAAAGGTTCAGCTTGCTTTTCCAAGGCAGGACCTTTGCTGGTAGAAACGTATTGCAAGGGGTCGGATAGCGGGTTTTCTAGGCCCTGTGCATATCGTCACAGCTCGCTCGGTGCCCAGTGCGTTTCGTCACGCCCCTTGTCACGGTCAGCCACGCACCCATGGTGCCAGACACAGGCAGGCCAGCTGCAAAACAAGGAGCGCGCACCGCAGCCTTCGCGCGCCGACATCGCCGTGGCTCCCATTCGCGCAGCCGTTGCCGTTGGCCGCAGGAAGCGCAGCACGCGCGGCAGGGCTTGCATCCGGCGGGCGGGCCGCCGCTGTGCATGGCCTGGTGTCCGCTGCCTCGCCAGCATGCGCAGGCTCCTGGCGCACCCATGCATATGCTCTCCTTGAATGTGACAGAGGCCTCCGAGCACAGGCGCAGCACCTCTGTGCCGGCGAACCACCAGGCAAGCATCACGAGTTTGCTGCAAAGCACGGCCGCACCTGGCTGCCCCGCGCCCCCAGTGAGTGCCGACAGCCAGCGCACCACCTCACGTACGCTTGATGCACCGTGCGGGGCCGGTGGCGCGCGGTCACCTGGGCGGCGGCCCCGGCGTCGCGCGTCGGCGTCGCCTGCATGCCGGCCAGCACGCGCCGGCGCTTCCTCGGCTGCGCGGCGCCCGGCGCGTCCGCGGCCGCGCCCGCCGCCCGCTTCGCCGCCGCGCCCGCGCCCGCCGCCGCAGCCGCCTCCACCGCGAGCGGCTCTGCGGCCGCGCCCGCTCCGCCAGACGGCGCGCGGCCGCCCGGCGCGGCGCCGCCCGGCGCGGCCGCCGCCGCTGGCGCGGGCCCCGCGCCGCTGCGCGGCGAGCCCGCGACGAGCGGCGCCGGCGCGTCCAGCGGCCGCGCGCCCGGCCTCGCTGCGCTGCCGGCGGCTGCGTCCCGGGCGCGGGCCGGGGATGGTGCGGGCGCAGGGGCGCTGCTGGGCATGCGGCGCGCCGCTGCGTCGGCGCTGCCCGGGGCGGGCGCGGCGCGCGGCGGCGCGCCGGGGCGCGTCTGCAACGGCGGCAACGCGCCGCCCGGCCGCGGCGCGGCGCGCATGTAGAACAGGATGTACGCCTTCTGCGCCAGCACGATGCGCTCGCTCACCTGCGCCGCCAGCAGCGCGCCGCAGCTCGAGCTCGGCGCGGCGCTTTTGTCCAACCTTGCGCGTTTGCCCAATCTAGCACCGGCCATTGCGCCCGGCTCGCCAGCGGCACGTCTGCACAATGTCAGCACGCCTCGTGCCGCAGCGCGCGCCCGCAGCAGAGGGCCGACAATGGGCAGCATGGCGCCGCAAGCCTCGCAGCGGGGCGCGCGGCGGCCGGGCGCCCGCGCGCCTGTTTGACCTGGTGGTCATCGCACTGGTGCCACAGGCCGTTGGCCGCGCGCACGAAGCAGTAGTAGTGCCCGCTGTGCACGGTGTGGCCAGCGTGCACGAGCACGCCGAAGAGCTCGTACGGTTGCGCGTCGCCGCGCCGGTCGCTCATGTACGGCGCCAGGTCCAGGCGCGTGCCAAAGTCCACCTGCCACGGGTAGGGTTAGGCTTCACCAGCACGCGCGGACGCAGCGCTGCATGCCACGGTCGCGCAGCAGCGCCGCTGCTGCACACTTTACAACAGCTCCGCCAGAGCAAGTGGGCGTGTGATAAGATGGGCGCGGGCGGGGCACTGCACACCAGGCCCAGAGCGGGATACACCAGCAAGCGCGCTGCACAGTGCTCTGCAATCCAAGGCGTTCTGGCCCTGCACAAGCAACGCTAGCGCTCACAGCGCATATAACATGCTGTGGCACGCAGCGCGTCTCCTGGCCAAGCGCGGCCGCTCCGAAAAGAGCCGCACCTTGCGGCTGATCTTGTGGCCGTAGAGGCTGTACTCAAAGCGCTTCAGGTGGACGACCAGCACGTTGGGCGCCGCGTGCACCATGATCTGCTTCGTCGCGCGCACCTTGCAGCCCTGCAAGCGCGCGCCGCGCTCGGCGCCCTGCCCGAGCCTCGACACGCTGCTCCAGAGAGGCGCAAGTGCTGGGTACGCGTGCGGCGTGCGAGCAGGCGTCCATGCCCACACAGGTCAGGAGCGGCCAGGCCCAGTCCCGCCAGGAAGTTGAGCCGGCCTCCCTGGCGAGCGCGTGTTGTGACACCTTTAACCTATACTCTCAACCCTACCCTACGCGGGCCCCCGCGCGCGGCGCCGCACCTGGCGCGGGCAGCGGTACTTGTTCTCAAAGTCCAGCGTCTCGCACGAGGTGAAGCGCTGCAGCGCGCGCTCCACGCTCGCCGCGCGTGTGACCTCCAGGCTCAGGAACAGAAAGGTCTCCATCGTGTTGCTCTCGTAGCCGCACTCGCAGCACTTCACCTGCGCGCGCGGCGCGCCCCGGCCCGGCTCAAGCTGAAGCTCTGCGCGCTCGAGGCTGTGCATGCCTAGACAGTGTGCGAGCCCCTCCTTGCGTCAGACCTGCTGCGCCGCTTCGGGCTAGGTGAGGCACAATGGGTGCATGCCCTTCCCACGCACGCTGCCTACTAATTGGGCTGCGCATCTGCTCTTGGGCGCAGCATAAACACTTGAAGGCAGTGGCAGGCAGGCGCAGTAGCAGCATGCGGGCCCCATATGCCCCGCCGCTGGCGTGGCGCGGCGCGGCCGGCGCGCCTGGCTGCGCAGGCGGCCGCCGAAGATGCGGTAGATGAAGGACGTCTCGGCGGTCTCGCGCGGCGGCCGCGGGTGCAGGCCGGCCAGCGCGCCCTCATGCATCGCGTCCAGCAGGCCGACCAGGTACTCGTGCGCGTCCTCCTGGCGCCCGCTCCGGAAGCTGCGCGCGTGCGCGCGCAGGCAGTCGGCCGCCTCCTTCTTCTCGCAGGCGGGCAGCGGCGCGGGGTGCGGCTGGGGGACGTGTTCAGCGCGTCAGTGTAACTATGACAATATGCGGGTCATGCGCCGAGGAGCGCAGGGACTGCGTTCGCTGTCGGCTCCGGCAATTACACATCATCATACGCGCTGACGGGTGGACGTTGCCGACGGGAGTAGAATGCTTGCAACCTTCTGACAATGCTGTCCAGGTGGCCGCTCAACCTTGTAATGCTCCCTCAACGGCACGAGACTCGGGGCGCGCTTCCCCGCCCTGAAGAAGCACCCACGGCAGAAAAAGCCGCAGCGCAGGGCGCGGCCCGCCCCGCGCAGGACGCGCGGCGCGCCTGCTGCAGATCTGGCGCAGGCCGCGCGCGTGCTGCACGGGCGGGATGACGTGCACGCGGTGCTGCAGCGAGCGCGTGACCAGCTCGCGCGTGGCCGCCAGCGCGCGCAGGCCGGCCTGCCCGGCGGCGCCGGCGGCGCCGCGCGCCTGCCCGCTCGCCAGCGGCAGCTCGCTGAGCAGGACCTCGGCCAGCGGCGGCGTGTGCGTCAGGCACTGCAGCACGCTGTTCATGAAGCAGGTGTTGCCGAGGTTGCGCAGGCCGGCGCCCTGCGCGCGGCGGCGCGGCGCGGCTCAGCCCGGCGTCCCCTGCCGTGGCGCGCGGGCCCGGCAGGGCCGTGGCGCAAGGCAGCGGGTACGCAGAGCCAGGCTGCGGTGGCAGGCGCGCACCGTCTTGCGCACGGTGGCCCACCCCAGCCGCACGTCCTCCTCCTTGAAGAGCTCGGTGAAGCCGTTGCGCGAGGGGGCCCGGTCCGCCGCCTGCGCCAGCGCCGGCATTTCCTCTGCCTGCAGCGAGCACACACGCGTCGCACGGGCGCCGGGCACGTCGCTCGCTGTTGTTCGCGGCTCGCGGCGCCGCGAGCGCGACCATGCACAGCGTGCCACCACTGTCAGCGGCGCCCCGCACGCAGGCACGCAGCCACGCTGCACGGCCAAGGTCTGCAGGAGCGACATGCGGCCGCCCCGCCGCCCCACAAGGCAGGCGTCGCTGCGCGCCTTCGGCTCGTTGAGCCTAATGAGGTCGATGTCGTCTGGAACCTGCACCACGTCCGGGTGCTCCTGCGGCACGAACACCACTCGCCGCAGGGGCACCAGGCCCTGCCGATACAGTCCGAGCAAGCCGGCGCCCTGGCCCGGCTCCCGATTCATGTACCGGCGAGCGCGGGGCGCTTGGCTGACATAGGAGCTGTCAGCTCGCCTGCCTCTCCTCCCTCCCTGCCTCCCTTGCTCGCCTGCGCTTGGCGCAGCGGCCCAGACCCTCTGCCCAGCCCTCCTCGATGCACCTGTACTTGGCTAGCGAGTGGGGGCCAGCCTGTGCGGAGGAATTTTCAGTTGATCGGCCCCCCCACACCGTTGATGCGTTTGTCTACGCGCTACACTTCTACCCGTGATCACATCAACCAGGCCATGATCACATCCAGCAAAGTCGTCAGTGCTTCGAGTTCTGGAGTTGGAGGCTAGGCAGCCGAGCGGCGCAGCTAGCCCTGTGGGGCAGTCGCTTGCCAGGCGCATGGCGTCCTTTTCGTTTGGCACGCCGGCTGCGTCGGCATGCCCTCCGGCTTGGCTTGCAATCATCATCAATCTAAGCACGCCTGCTGCCGACCATCTCAGTAGTGCTGGCGGTGCGTCAGGGCGCGTTCGGCGCGCCGGCGAGCTCAGCGGCACCGGCTTTTGGCTCCACGACGCCGAGTGCGCACAGCCATCCTAGTACTCCAGTTGAAGACAGCGGTAGTGAGACGCGAAGCTGACATTGGTTGGCGCAGGCATCTTTGGCGGCGCAACGACCGGCGCGTTCAGCTCTGGCGCTGCGCAGCAGCCGGCGTCGGCGCCCTCGCTCTTTGGCGCACAGCCAGCATTCGCGCCGTCCCTGTTCGGCGCGCAGCCGGCCGCGTCAGCGCTGTCCCTCTTTGGCGCGCAGCCTGCGTCCGCGCCATCCCTGTTCGGAGCGCAGCCTGCGCCGACTGCGCCGCTGTTCGGCGCGGCGCCGGCGGCCTCGTCGGCGCCGCTGTTCGGAGCGGCCAGCGCGCCAGCGTTCGGCGCGCCCGGCGGCTTCGGCGGGTTTGGCTTCGGCGCGAGCGCGCCCGCGGCTGCCGCGCCGCAGCCCGGCCTTTTCGGCGGCCAGCAGCCCGGCGGGTTCGGCGCGCAGGCGCAGCTGCAGACGCAGATGGCGCCCGCCACATTTGCGTCAGGCGAGCCCTTCACCCCCTGAGCTGCCTCTCGGGCGACTGGCACCGCAGCGGCAGTGTGCCAGCCGCATCCTGCGTGACCTTGCTGTGTGTTGGCCTGCCTGTGTGTCAGCCTGTCACTACTCGTGAGTGCACATCGTGCTGTCCGCAGTGCCCCCGGCCGCACAGTGCCGGCGCCCCCGCGGCACCCCCGGCAGCTCGGGCGCCCCTGCGGCAGGCCTGCCGGCGCAGCCGGACCTGGGCGCCGCGCGCGACCTGGAGGCGCTGCGCGAGGCGTTCACGCCGGGCGCGCCGCACTTCCGCTTCCAGCACCTGCTGCTCAACGTGGTGCCCGCGCCCGGCGCGCGCGCCAAGCCGCCCGGCGTGGACGAGCTGCGCTGGCGCGAGGCGCTGCAGGTGCCGGCCAGGAAAGTTGAGCGAAACCCTAACCCTGAAAGGTATGTTGGTTTTCAAGAGCAAGAGGCGCAGCGCCCGGCGGCCGCGCCGCTCGCGGTGGGGCAGGCGGCCGCGCTTGCTCGATGGGAGGACCTTGGCCGCCCGGTGGCCACCGCGCCGCTGCGAGCCGCAGGCCAGGAGCTCGGCGCCAGCGCACGCCGTACAAGAACAGGCGCTTATTAGGATGCTTTGGGTCAAGCATGCTTGCCGCGCGTGGTGCATCTCTCCGTGCATGGCAGCGGCGCTGCATCGGACACAATATGACGGGGCTGACAAAGTATGCTATGAGCGCGTGTGCGCGCACGCGCAGCGCGCGGGCGGCCCGGACAACGCGCAGCACCTGTGGCCGGTGCCCGCGGCGGGCTTTGGCGACCTGCTGGCGCGGCGCAGGGCTCAGGCGCGCCCGGTATCATGGGGCTGGGCGTGCCGGAGTCCCACCGCCACACCCTGCAGTGCCGTGTGCATTGGTGATTTGCACAGGTGCATGCCTCGTCCCGGCATGCCTTGCAACGTGAGGAGGCTGCTGTTTGCTTTGAGCGGGAAGGGCTGCACATGTGAGAGGTGCACGCAGGGCGACTCTCGCGCTGCGAACCGAGCTGCTACACGCGTGTCAAGGCCTGCTGCACGCGCGCTCGTCCCTATGACTGGCGCGTGGCCATTGATCGGGCGCCGGGCGCGGCCGCTGGCGCGCAGGACGAGGCCGTGCGCGAGCACACGCAGCGGTTGGAGGTGGCGGCCGCGGCCGCGCGCCAGCTGGCGCGGCGGCAGGAGATCAGCGTGCGCGAGCGCATGGAGTCGGTGCGCCTGCGGCGCCCCTGCAGCGAGCTCGTGCCTGCACTTTGCACAACCACACATGGATCAATGCACGCTAAAGGAGCAATCC
>JAABUV010003300.1_pt1 | contig 20679 bp, 11 predicted proteins | sample 5559971 | NCBI WGS metagenome assembly JAABUV01 (sample SAMN10711881, study PRJNA513362) | rock metagenome | isolation source: Antarctica rocks | place: Antarctica: Victoria Land, Knobhead nord | collected 2015-12-19
CACCACGCTGCTGGCCCACGACCAGGTCACCGCACCGGCCGCCCCATCAGGCGACACACAGGTCGCCTGATGGGGCGGCTTTTCATGACATCTCTACTGTTCAAAGTTCGCTTGACAGACTACTAGTGATGGATAGCATGTTCTTGGCAGCCCCTCTGGGGCATTGTATCGAGCGAACGTAGGGAGGATAGTAAGAACGCGTCGTCGCCAGATGACGGCGCCTATCGAGCGATAAAGGCAAACCCACCGCGAGGCGGGGACGCAAAGCTAGGGGACTCCAATGGAGCAGGGCTCCGTCGAGTCAGCCCGGTCGCCGAACCGAGGATCTCCGCGCGTCGGTCGCGGATTCCCGGTGTCATCGCCGTGAATCTAGTGGCTTATGCCCGCGTCGACGTTGTCGCGCAACGCCGGCGTTGGGACCGGAAGGAGATCCATCGGTTATGCGCTACTCCATGCAACACACGCCCCGCGCGTCCGTTCGCGCCTTACAGCCTATCCGGAAAGTGCCTGAATACGCTCTCAGAGGCTGCATAAGCCTCCCTGACGATTTTCCGGATAGGCTGTTAGTCCGTCGTCCCCGCCGCTCGGTTCCGGCGATAGTGGCGCTCGCGTTGCTCACCACGACGGTCCCGTTTGCTACATCCCACGTAGACGTAGGCATAGGCGTAGGCGCTGGTTCGAGCGTGGCGCGGGCGCACGGGTTAGGACTCGCGTGGCAGGGTGGATTCGCTCATCGGCGCGTGGCGCCACGGCCGGCTTTATGGCAAGCCGGCATCGCGAGACTGGGCCGCGTCGCGTCGACGCGCGTAGTGTCTTCCGCCTCTAAGGTGCCGTCTGGAACGCATGCGCTCACGGGCGCCACGGGGTTGCCGTTGAGCGCCGATATCTCGCGCTACAACCCGCCGGTCGCGGACCAGGGCGACGTCAACGACTGCGTGGCCTGGGTCACGACGTACTACATGCGTGGATGGTACGCCCGGCGGGACGGCTACTATCCGGCAGGCGGCCTGGATGGCGCGGGCAGCTTCGCGCCGATGTATCTATACAGCCAGTTGGCCAAGGGCCAGAATATCCCGACCTCGTTCAACGCTACGCTTGACCTGCAAGTGGCGCAGGGCGTGGACACGCGGGCCGACTATGCGCAGGGCGACGACGACTATACGCATGGGCCGACAGCGGCCGAGCAGGCTAATGCGGCCTCCTATCGGATCGGCGGCTACAACGTCCTGTTTCAGGGCGCCGGTCAGGGTGACGCGGCGCGTCTGGCGATCGAGACGGCGATCGCGGGCGGCGACCCCGTGGGGTTGGGTATTCCGGTATACGACAACTTCTGGAACGCGGACGCCGCTCACGCGTACATCGACGGTACACCCGGCACGAATTACGGGAGCCACGCCGTCTTCGCTACGCGCTACGATGCCAATGGCGTGTGGGTCGAGAACCAATGGGGCGCGGGGTGGGGACAACAAGGCTGGGTCGAGTTGAGTTGGTCTTTCGTGGACCAATACGCCTGGCAGGCGGTGACAATACGCCCGCTGGCCGGACCGGCGCCGGCCCCTTCGAGCGCGACCGCGACAGCCGCGGCCCCCAGCGCCACGGTCACATCACCCGCTAGCGCGTCCCCTAGCGTGGCTGCTACAGTCACGACGCCTACCGCGACGGGCGCGCGGGGCGGCGCTGCCGTAGCCACCGCGACCCCCGTTTCTGTTGGAGGCTCCGTAGCGGTGACGACGACGTCGACGACCACGACGACCGCGCCGTCATCCACCGGGCATGGAACGTCCGCGCCGGTCTTGCGCGGTACCCCGACGCCACGGACGTACAGCCATGGGTTAGCGCCGCGCGTGGCTGTCACAAAAGGGTCGCGGGCGCCACGACCACACACGGCTACGCGGCACGGGAGCCATCGAGTGGTTGGGAAAGTCAGGGACCGCGATGGGCGGGCGCGGCCTGACCTTAAAGGGCCATGGCCGCGGACGGACCTTGAAAGGTTGTTCTGGGCGCAACAGGCCCTTCGCCTGGCGCGGTGCGCACGGCCGGTGATGATGTGACCTTACCAGGTCTGCCCCCTGCGACTGCGGTCGCATGGCAGACGTCGCCGACTGCGGTCGGGCACAGTCCGGGGCGACATCCCGCCCGCCTCGCCCTGACACCGCAGTGTCCGTGGTCTGCCATGCGACCGCAGTCGCAGGTTTCGATCATTCACGCGCAGCGAAATACTTGACAAGGCTGACCGAAGTTCCTATAATGGGTGTAGGTGGTTCTCCTCACGCCGTAGCGCGTCGCGCATATATATCGCGCCACTGGCTACTAACCATCCAAACTCTTATATCTTCGCCGGTTGGGGGCTGTCTCCGCGATTCTCCCACGCGCCATCCCCTACCCGTGTATGCACGTTCCCCGTTTAGTGCGGTGTTTCGGAGTCGGGCCTGTGCCTCCCGCTCGTAGCGCTGTGCAACTGCGGGCCGTTTTCGCGTTCCCCCGCGCTTGTGGATACATAAAGGCTGAAGCCCCGACAAGCACATACCTCGCGCAGCACGCGCCGCCGAACTATTTATATGTGGCGCCGCGACCCGTTGTGGCAGGAAGGATACCCGTGTAGATGACCGAGCACCTGGACCGCAACCTTGGCCTGGAATTGGTGCGTGTGACCGAGGCGGCCGCCCTGGCCGCCGGGCGATGGATGGGTAAAGGAGACAAAGAGGCGGCCGACCAGGCTGCCGTCGACGCGATGCGCTTTGCGCTCGACAGTGTCGATATGGACGGCATCGTGGTCATCGGCGAAGGGGAGAAGGACGAAGCGCCGATGCTCTACATCGGTGAGTCCATTGGCAACGGCCAACCGCCACGCACGGATGTGGCGGTCGATCCGATCGACGGCACGACGGTGCTGGCGAAGGGGCTGCCAAACGCTCTCACCGTCGTCGCGCTGGCCGAGCGCGGCTCGATGTACTATCCGCCGCACATCATGTATATGGAGAAGGTCGCCGTCGGCGCGGTCGGCCGCGGGCGTATCTCTATCGAGGCCCCACCTGAGGAGAATTTGCGCGCTCTGGCCTCGGCGAAAGACTGCGACGTGTCCGACCTTACCGTGATCATCCTGGATCGGCCCCGCCACACGGACCTGATCCGCCGCATCCGTGAGGCTGGCGCGCGCTTGAAGTTGATCTCTGATGGGGATGTCGCGGGCGCGTTGATGGCGGCGATGGAAGAGCACACCGGCGTCGATATGCTGATGGGCATCGGCGGCGCGCCCGAGGCCGTCCTCGCGGCCTGCGCCCTGAAGTGCTGCGACGGCGACATGCAGTGTCGACTGTGGCCGCGCAATGAGGCGGAGAAACAGAAGGCAATCGCCAGCGGCTTGGACCCGGCGGAGTTCGGACGTGTGCTGACGATCGACGACCTGTGCCGGAGCGACAACGTTTTCTTCGCCGCCACGGGCGTCACCAATGGCGAGTTGTTGCGCGGCGTCCAGTATTTCGGACGCGGCGCGCGCACCCACTCCCTCATGATGCGGTCCCGCTCGGGCACCGCCCGCTGGATCGAGGCGCAGCACCGCTGGGAGCGCCTGATGGCGTACGCCGGTACGCCCTACGACCAACAGGTGTGGCGCGATCGCACCCGCGCGACACCACGTTCACCCAAATAACAATAGGTAAAAAGAGTTAGATTGATGCCACGTACCCGACGACCCCGTACCCCCCGTATGCCCCTCACTGACGAGGGAAACTCCTCCTCACAGGCCACCGCCGTTATCGAGCCCGACGAGCTAATCGTCGCTCATGAGCCTCACGGCAATGGTCATGACAATGGCAATGGCCGCGCCGCCATCGATGACTATGTGTCCGACGGCCAGACGACGGCTACGTCCCCCCTCACCGCGCCAGCCGCTGCCACGAACGGCGTCGCCAACGGCTCCCATAGTTCCAACGGCGCGGCGCCAAATCCTGCCATGAACGGCGGCAACAGCGGCGGCGATCGCGATCGCGGCGCGCGCCGGCCCTTTTTCGACCGGCGTGAACGCGAGCGTGAGCGCGAGGCCAGCCGTGGTCCGGCGCTCTCTGAACTAGAGAGCAAGACGCTGACCGAGCTGCGCGACATCGCCAAGGCGCTCGAGTTGACGGGGCTTACCGGCCTCAAGAAATCCGAGATAATCTTCCGCGTGATGCAGGCGCAAGCCGAGCAGCAGGGCAATATCTTCCGCGTTGGCGTGCTCGATATCGTCGATGAGGGCTTTGGCTTCCTGCGCCGCGCGCGCTTCCTGCCCGGCCCCGACGACGTGTATGTCTCGCTCTCGCAGATCCGTCGTTTCGGGTTGCGCACGGGTGATATGGTGTCGGGGCAGGTGCGCACGCCCAAGGATACCGAGAAGTACCACGGCTTGCTGCGCGTCGAGGCCGTCAACGGGCTTGATCCCGAGGTGGCGAAGCGTCGCCCCAACTTCGACAAACTCGTGCCGATTTATCCCAACCAGCAGTTGGCCCTCGAAACCAAGAAAGAGATCCTACCTACGCGCCTGGTCGACCTCGTCGCGCCGATTGGCAAGGGCCAGCGCGGCTTGATCGTGGCCCCGCCCAAGGCCGGTAAGACGATGATGCTCAAGCACATCGCCACCGGCATCCAGCAGAACCACCCCGATGCGCACCTGATGCTGGTGCTGATCGGCGAGCGTCCCGAAGAGGTGACCGACCTGGAGCGCTCGGTCAAGGGCGCCGAGGTAGTGAGCGCCACCTTCGACGAGCCGGTGGAGAACCATGTGCGTGTGGCCGAAATGGCCCTGGAGCGCGCCAAGCGCCTCGTCGAGGGCGGCAAAGACGTGGTGATTCTGCTCGACTCAATTACGCGCCTGACGCGCGCCTACAATCTGGCCGTCCCGTCGTCGGGCCGCACGCTCTCGGGCGGCGTCGATCCGGCGGCGTTGTACCCCCCCAAGCGTTTTATCGGCGCGGCGCGCAATATCGAGTTCGGCGGTTCACTCACCATCCTGGCGACGTGTCTCATCGACACCGGCAGCCGCATGGACGAACTGATCTACGAGGAGTTCAAGGGCACCGGCAACATGGAGTTGCACCTGGAGCGCGCCCTGGCCGAGAAGCGTATCTTCCCCGCCATCAACATCCCGCGATCGGGTACCCGCCACGAGGAACTTTTGATGGATGACGCGATGATCAACCGCGTCTACCTGATGCGGCGTATGCTGGGCGCGCTGGACAACCCGAACCAGGGTACGGAAATCCTGCTTACGCGTATGTCCAAGACCAACAGCAACCGCGAGTTCCTGGCAACGCTGACGAAGGAAATTGCGTAACGCTCACTCCTGCTCAGCGACGGCTTCGCCGACGCGCTCCCCGACGCGACTGATGGTGGCGGGTGAGGGGACGGCGAAGCCGCTTGGGATAGTGGCGCTGAGCGTCAGCGCGTGCGCCGCCGTCGTCTTTCTCGCGGTCGTGGCCCCGAGAGCCTGGGCTCGCCATCTTGACCGCGCCACAGCGGGCAGCGCACGCGCGGAGGACGAACCGCTGCGGCTCGCGTAGCCCGGAGGCCTGAGCGCGGAGGACGACAGGCGGACAGGAGGTCAGACAATGCAGAGGCGCACACTTGGACAGAGCAACCTGGACGTGTCGGCCCTCGGGCTCGGCTGCATGGGTATGAGCTATTCCTACGGCCCGGCTCCGGACAAGCAGGAGATGATCTCCCTGCTGCGGGCAGCCGTCGAACGCGGCGTCACCTTCTTCGATACCGCTGAAGTCTACGGCCCGTTCGCCAATGAAGAACTCGTGGGCGACGCTCTCGCCCCCTTCCGCGGGCAGGTGGTGATCGCGACCAAGTTCGGACACAAACCTGCTTTCAACGGCGAAGCGAGGTGGAGTGCGTTGGATAGCCGACCAGAACACATCAAACACGTTGCTGACGCCTCACTCAAGCGCCTCAAGGTCGAGGCCATCGATCTGTTTTATCAACACCGTGTGGACCCGGACGTGCCGATCGAAGACGTGGCCGGAGCCGTGAAGGACCTGATTCGGGACGGGAAGGTCAAGCACTTCGGCCTGTCTGAAGCAGGCGCGCACACGATCCGCCGCGCCCACGCCGTCCAGCCGGTCACGGCCGTCCAAAGCGAATACTCGCTGTGGTGGAGAGACCCTGAAGCGGACGTGTTACCGACGCTCGAGGAACTCGGCATCGGCTTCGTGCCCTTTAGCCCTCTGGGGAAGGGCTTCCTCACGGGCAAGATCGACGAAAACACGACGTTCGACCGGTCCGACTTCCGCAACACCATCCCGCGCTTTATACCGGAGGCACGGAAAGCGAATCAGGCCCTGGTCGATCTACTGGGCGTGATCGCCGCACGGAAGAAGGCCACACCTGCTCAAATCGCGCTCGCGTGGCTGCTGGCTCAGAAGCCGTGGATCGTGCCAATCCCAGGCACGCGCAAGCTGGAGCGCCTGGAGGAGAACATCGGTGCGGCTGCCGTCGCACTGACGGTCGACGATCTCCGTGAGATCGAGAGCGCCGCTTCACAGATCACGGTGCAGGGGGCACGGTACCCCGAAATCATGGAGCGACTGACGGATCGCTGAGCGGCGGAAAGGGAGGGTGTTCGGCGTATGCGTCACGACAACGCTATGGCAGGGGTGTATTCATGAGGAACTGTAAGCCCCCCCTGGCTGAGGACGGGTCTAGGGGCGGCTGATCTGGCACAATAAACCAAGGAGAAAGACAAAGGAGAAAGACCATGGAGATCACGCGCAGTGGTTCGCAGCCCTCCGGTAAGGGACCCGCCGAGTACTTCACCGGCACTGTCCGGATTGACCCCCTGTTCGAGGCGACCGATCCGGCACGCGCCGTCGGCGCCAGCGTCACGTTCGAGCCCGGCGCCCGCACGGCATGGCACACGCACCCGCTCGGTCAGACCCTGATCGTGACGGCTGGCGGCGGTTTCACACAGCGCTGGGGCGGCCCGGTCGAGGAGATTCGGCCGGGGGACGTGATCTGGTTCCCGCCAGGGGAAAAGCATTGGCACGGCGCCACGGCCACCACCGCCATGACGCACATCGCCATCCAGGAGCGGCTCGACGGCAAGACCGTCGACTGGATGGAAAAGGTCAGCGATGAACAGTACCAGGCGACGTCAAGTGCGCCCTGAGAGTATGAGAGCGCCCATGTCCGATACCGCGTCCTGGCCATGTGTCTGTCCGTGATTGTCCGTCTGTCTGTCCGTGATTGTCCGTCTGTGCCATCGTCGTGTCCTCCGTCGATTGGTAAAGGGCGAAGGGATGCCGCGCGCAAGGGGCAATGCTTATCCGCCGGGCGGTGGGTTGGTGGTGTTGTCCCAGCCATGGTGATGTCCGTGCGGACCTCCCGCTGGCCCTGGCCCGGCAACATTCCCACCCAACTGATCGCCCCCCGCAGGAGGTCCGCCTCCTGCGGGGCCGCCTATATCGGCGGTCGCCGCAGGGGCGGGAGCCGTCCCCGGTAGCGCCGCGTTAGGGTCGGTCGTGGTCAGGGTTGGAGACTGCGTGGGGATCGGGCTGGGACTGGGGACGCTGGTGGCGGTGAGCGCGGGCGCCGGGCTCGCGGACGCCGCGCGCATCGGCGTCGCGCGGGCGACGGCGGATAGGGCGTCCCGTGTCGGCGTGGCTGTATGTAGGAGGGCGACCGTGGTCCGTCCGTATCCGACCGGCGTCCGACGGCCGACATCTAGTCCGTTCGCGCCCCCGCGCAGCATCCGCCACATCTGGGCCAGCGAGCCGTGTGGCGGGAGCGCCGCCCCGGCCAGACGCGCGGCCCGCGCGGGCGCTCCAGTCATAGTGAGCCCCACGCTGAGGACCGTGGCGGCGACGGACGCGCCCACGACCGGGCGCGTCCGTCGCCGTTTCGCGCGTATGATGGGCATAGCCTGCGTGTGGGCGAGGGAGATCGTCGGCAACGCCTGGGTGTGCTCAACCGTGCGTGTGCGGGATAACACCGCAGAGATCGCCAGGGCCATCTCCGCGCCATTGTCATAACGGTTGTCCGGCGCGGGCGCCATACTCCTCGTTAGTACGTCGCGCACGCCCACGGGTGTCCCGGCCCACTCTATCACGCCGGGCGCGTTGGACGTACGGGGCGCTCCGCCAAGGAGCTGGCTCAGGAGATACCCAAGCGCGAAGACATCGCTGTGCCGCGTCGGCGGCGCGCCGGCCCGTACCTCGGGTGCGGCGGCTTCGAGCGCGTGGGTGGCGGCTCCTCTAGGCCAGGCCAGGTCATGAATGTAGGCGTCATCGCCCCAGCCCAGGACGACGCTGTCCACGCTGAACGCGCCGTGGCACAACCCCTGTATATGCGCCTCCCCCAGCGCGGCGGATAGGCGCTCGACGAGACGGAGCGCGCGCGCCGCCGTCCAGGGCGCGCCGGCGCCGATGACGTGCGCCAGCGCTCGTCCCTCGATATGCTGCCCGACCAGGACGGGATAGTCGTCGTGTGTCGCAACGTCATAGACCAGGGGCAACGCGGGATGGCGAGCGCCGGCGACGGCATGCGCGCGTCGCGCGAAGTGGCCGCCGACCGGCGTCTCCAGCGGGGCCGGCGCGGTGACCAGATCGACGTAGCGGCCCAGCAGACAATCGGTCGCGAGCAGGACGTCGCCCCACGCGCACGGTGACGTGGGCGGCGCGACCACGCGATAGCGGTCCAGCACAAGAACATCGGGCGCCAATCGTACCATAAGAAAACCTCCAGAGGATCGTTGATCTATTTTTGCCGTTATTGCCGTTGCGTCGCGTCCGGCGCGAAGGGCGCTGGCAGGGCGTCTCTATGCCCCTTATGTCTATGTGGCCGAGAGTCCCCGCCGGGTCCGGGCGGGTTCGGTGGAGGCAGGCCGACGCCGCCATCCGGTCCAGCCGGCGGCGCGGCGCCTGGCAAGGCGGCGCCGGCGGCGAACGACGACAGAGCCGTCATCGCCTGTGACAGGCTGTTTTCTATCGGATGGAGCGGTACCCAACTCCGCGCTGTCGGAGACGCGACGGCGGCGCACAGCGCCAGCGCCGGCAGCAGGCGGAGCGCCGACCGCACGGGATGCGCTCTATGTCGAGGCGGTGGAGGCGTGACGCGCCGAACCTGTACAGGCGCGACAGTGGGTAGGGGAGCCGGCGTGGGCGTGGGCGCGACGCGCCGTCCCGGCGCGATGAGGGCGGCCTCGATTTCCTGGCGGAGCCGCGCGCCGTCCGCGGGACGGACGGAGGGGTCGCGCGCCGTGCCGCGACGCAAGATGTCTTCCAGCGCGGGGAGCGGCGTGTCCGTACGGTCGAGGAGCCGGCGCAGCAGCATGCAGAGGGCGAATACATCGGCGGCGGGACCGGCCGCCGCGCCCATACGAATCTCCGGCGCGGCATACACGGCGTCGCGGGCGGAGTGCGGGTGGGGCCACGCCAGGTCTGGGATGACGATGTCGTCGCCGTCCAGCAGGAGCGAGGCGGCGTGCAAGGCGCCATGGGTGAGGCCAGCAGCATGGGCCTCACCCATGGCTTCACAGAGGCGGGCGATGAGGTAGACGGCGCGCCGCGCTGGCCAGGGCGGGTTGCTCACGATAGCGCGCGCCAAAGTGGGAGCGTCCACGCGCTCCTGGACTAGGAGCGGATACTCCTCATGCGACGTGATGTCATAGGTCATGGGGAAGGCGGCGTGCCTGACGAGCGCGGCGGCCTCGGCGCGCGCCATGAAGCGGCGGCCCTGTCCCGTCCACGACGGCGCCGGTCCGAGGATCAGCGTGACGCGTCGTCCCAGCCGCTCATCCAGGCCGAGTAGCTCACGAGTGGATAGGCCGGACGCGGGCGCGGTGACCACGCGATAGCGTTGCGCGGCGATCGTGCCGGGAACAAGATTGTTCACTTTGTCCTCCTCTGCGCGTGCCTAAACCTCTACCCCTCTCTTTATACGGCATCGTGTGGTCACGGACGCGCATGACGGAAGGGGAGCCGTAAAACTCTCAGCCCGTTCTCAGCACGGCGGGACAAGCGACTCTCAGCAACTTTTCAGTCTCTCCTCAGTTGTCTTTCAGGTTGGCGCGCGACACTGGACGTAGATGGCGAAAGGAGAATCATGATGCGTTAGCCCGCATTCAGTGGCACAACAGGCAGACACGTCAACCACGACACACGACACATGACATACGACACGCCGGGTAGGCGTGACAATCGTAGAGAATCGTTCATCATTCAGGAGACATCACACCATGGGACACACCATCACACGAACTATCGTAGCGGCGGCCAGCGCGACTGTACTGGTCGCCGGCCTCACGGGCGCCGCTTTCGCCTCGAGCGGAGCTACGACGCGCGCGAACGGCGGCGGGGCGCCCGTGACGCCTCAGCCCGGCGCCTCGCAGGGCGGGACGACACAGCCCGGCACGACGCGGAGCGGGACGACGCGGCCCGGCATGGGAATCGGACACGGTCCTAGAGGCAAGGGCGGCCCCGGCGGGAAGCATGGCAGAGGCGGCCCTGGTGGCCCTGGCGGCCCCGGCGGTAAGGGCGGCGGTCTTGTCGTCACGGCCGTCAATGGCGACACGATCACCGCGACGGGACGCGCGATCACCGAAACGGTCCAGGTCAGTTCGACGACCGTGTACACCGAGGCCGGCAGTACGGCGTCGCTCTCCGACGTCACCGTGGGTAGCCGCATCCAGGCGCGGGGGACGAGCAGCGGTACCAATAGTATCAACGCCACGGCCATCATCATCCAGCTGCCGACTGTCAACGGCGTCGTCACCGCCGTCAACGGCGACAGCCTGACGGTCACGCGGATGGGACCGCGCGGCGGACGTGGGCCACGCGGCGCGGCGGCGACGACACCGGGCACAACCGGGACGACCACGGCCACGGCGCCTACGACGACCACGACCGTATTAATGACCAGCAGCACGACCTACGCGCTTGGCGGCCGGCCGGCGTCGACATCGACAGCGACATCAGCGTCGTTGAGTTCCATCACTGTCGGCACGCGGATTAACGCCGAGGGGACGCTGGGTAGTGATGGCGTATTGACCGCGCGTCGCATCCAGATCGCTCCGGCGCGCCCGGCCGCGACGGGTACGGCCCCGACCCCCGGCACGACGAGCGGGAGTTAGTGTGGAATCAGGGAGCTATGTTTGATGTGGCGCCCCCTGGGACCGCCGGCATCTTGCCGGCCAGCGTGTGCCGGCAAGATGCCGGCGGTCCCAATCGGAGAAAAAACTAGGTCTCCCCTTCGTTTTACGCAGGGTCTGTGAAAAGTCGGCTGGCGACGTGTCCACTGGGCAGCGCAGCGAGCCGCCGCGGTCCCCGCGGCACGCCATCGGGGCGCACAGGCTAGGCGCACCGAGGCGCGTGGCCGTGCACGCAGGCCGCGGGGACCGCGGCGGCTCGCTGCGCTGCCCAGTGGACACGCCCGCGTCGCGCGCTCGACGTCTCTGTGACCAATAATTCACGAGCCTTGTTGTCTTACGCGGCGGGCTTGCGCTGCGCACGGCGGCGCAAGCCCTTGCGCATACCCTCGGCGAAGGTCGGGCTGCACACGCCCACGCCGGGGACGTAGGTGGCGCACGCGGGGTCCAGCCCGCGCAGCCGCGCCGCCAGTTCGTCCACGCCCGCGCAGCGTAGCGCGTCGGCCGCCATTTCTTCGGGCACGAAGCCGCGCGCCGCGACCTCGGTCAGCAGCGTATCCAGGGCCTGCGCGTCGACGGAGACGCGTCCGTCGCTCCAGTTGGCGTCGAGCGCGGCGATGATCCCCCCGATGCCGTCGACGTTGTGCGCGTATGGCAGATCCTCCGGCAACGCGCTGTCCGCGTCCGGAGCCGTGACGGCGAGCGCGTCGAGACCCGCCGCGTGCACGGCGAGGAGGTTGTCGAGAACGCCGGGCGACGTGGCCGGCCACAGCAGCACGCGCTCCTCGTCGCGCGTGAGCGCGTAGGGCGCCAGAATCAGCCCAGCGTCGGAGACAATCGGCTCGGGCGCCGTGACCAGCCGCCAGCCGGACGTCCCATTCACGCTCCCGGCGCGGTAGCGGCCCCACTCCTCGCGGAACGCGGGCCGCGTCATGGCGTGGCGGATGCGGCCGGTCCGCCCAGTCAAGGCGCGCGGCGTCTCTTTATCCAACAAATAGACGACCTTCTTGCCGCCTAGCTGCACCAGCGCGCGGCCGGACGCCAGAAGCGCCGGCGTCACGGCCACCGCGGCGTAGAGGGCGCGCGTTAGATACACGCCGCCGCGCGCGTAGCTGCCGAAGAGGTCGGCCTTGTTGTGCAGCGTGGCCCGCGCGCCGTCGAACTCGACGGAAACGCCATGCTGGGCGCACATGTCTTTGAGCCGGGCGCACGCGGCCGCGTCGACGCCGTCGAGTTCAACGCAGGCGCTGTTGCGCAGGATCGCGTCGACGACGTGGTAATTGTAGAGCGACACAACCTTTTCCGGCGCGGGGATGGGGCCGACGCGCACGAGCACGGCGTTCTCCTCGGCGTCGAGCGCCGCGAGTTGGTCGAGCTTGCCTGGCGTCAGGCGCAGACGCCGGGCGATGGGGCGTAGGTTGTCCTCGCGCCCCGGCTCCATGGCGAGGAAACCGCCGCCATGCTCATTGACATAATCGTAGAGATAGAGGCGCAGATCGCGCGGTGTATGTAGACCCAGGGCGGCGAGGTGGGCGACGTTGTGCGGCTCGAGGACCTCGGCGAACTCTTGGGTGCGCCAGCGGTAGCTCACGCTCAAGCACGAGACGAGGCCGCGCGCCACCTTAGGGTCGCCGAAGAAGCGCACCAGCATCTCGGGGTCGACATCGCGCCGGGCACGGCCGAGCCGCGACTGGAAGTAGGCCAGGGCCAGCGACACCTGCGCCGAGACCACGGCGGGATCGAGCAGCTTGGGATGCAGGTAGCGCGCGCCGTCCTTGCGCGACCGCACGGTCTTTTTCACGTCGGCCAAGCGGAACGCCATGGGTACCTCCTAGTTAAAAGTCGGGAGTCGGGAGTCGGGAGTCGGGAGTCGGGAGTCGGGAGTCGGGAGTCGTGACAGTGGCGCTGGTGGTCAGTGGTGTCATGGGGGCGGTTCTCACTCCGTATCCCACTCACGACTCAATCCCACTCACGACTCACGACTCACGACTCGGTCTACGGCGCGCCGCCGTGCGGCTCTCGCTGGTGTGGCGGGTGACCAACTCGTAGAGTTGGGCGCGCGTGTCTTTGGGGCGCAGGACGCGGCCTAACCGTTGGATGTACTCGCGCGTGGCCGCGCTGCCGCTCACCACGATGGCCACGTTGGCGTCGGGGACGTCGACGCCTTCGTTGAGCACGCGGCCGGTGACGAGCTTGCTGTATTGGCCTGCGCGAAAGCGCTCCAGCACGGCGCGCCGTTCGCGCGCGTGCGTGCGGTATGTGATGGAGGGCAGCAGCAGGCGCCGGCTGATGCTGTCGACGATGGCGTTGTACTCGCTGAAGACGATCACTTTATCGGTATGATGCTTGCGCAGCAGGTCGGCCACCAGACCGATCTTGGCGTGAGCGTTGAGCGCGATCAAGCGCGCCTGGTGGTGCGCCTGTAGCGCCTGACGGGCGGCAGGGTCGACGGCGGAGCGGCGGATTAAGTCCTGGAAAGCCGCCGCCCCTGGGGCTGAATGGCCGCGCCGACCGGCCAGGTACCAGCGGTAGTCGGCCACGAGCTGCTCGTAGCGCGCGCGTTCCTCCGGCAACAGGTCGACGTAGAGGCGCTTCTCGTCGAACTCGGCGATATGCTTGTCTTTTGCCAACTCAGCCGGCAGCTTGCGGTACACCTCGGGACCGACCAGCGCGTCGAGGTCCCGTTCGCGGCCGTCCATGCGCTCGGTCGTGGCGCTGAGGCCCAGGATATAGGGCGCGCCAACCTTGCGGGGGATACGCCGATAGCTGGCCGCCGGCAGGTGGTGGACCTCGTCGAGGACGAGCAGTCCGAAGTCCGGCAGCGCATGCGCCGGCGACGCGGCTGATTGGTACGTGATGATGGTGACGGGGCGTGGGTCGTCGCTGCCGCCACCGATCACGCCGACGCTCTCAGAGGGCAGCCCCAGCTTCTCGATCAGGCCGCTACGCCATTGCTGCAGCAGTTCGATCGTCGGCACGACCACCAGCGTGCGCGCGCCGACCGCCTCCATCGCCATCATGGCGACGACTGTCTTGCCGGCCCCGGTCGGCAGCACGACCACGCCGCGCCCCTCAGCGTCGAGCCAGCGGCGGACCGCCTCGCGCTGATAGGGCCGTGGCTGCACGGCCAGCTGTGGCGCGTGGTCGAGCAACTGCTCTGGCTGCAAGGCCGGCAAGCGCGGGCCATCATCCGCCTGTTCGGCTCCCGCGAGCGGGTCCAGCAGGCCGTCCGGCAGCGCCTCGGCGCCGTCAAGCTCGTCCATGTTTTCGCCGTTTTGTGTCATACCCACGCCCACGATACCCTGAAGCTCATACTCCTTAATAATAGAACAAAAGTACTATTAAAGCAAGGCGGGCGCGGCGTTCAGGGCCAAATAGTAGTCCCCCTGTCCCCTTGAGGGGACAGGGGGACTACTACTTGGTCTTGCTGACGTTCCCAGGATTAGGCGCCGCGTCGATGTTCCTTGGTCGGGCGGCTGGATCGCGTGTGCGCGGAGCGGCGCGCGGTCGAGGCGTTCGTCCCCGCATCACCCCGATCGAGGATACGCCGATTGGGGTGATGCGGGGACGCGACGGGATTATCTGGTCGGGCTGCTGAGGGTGATGTCGCCGGCGCGGAGGGAACCGTAGCCCGCGCCCGTGTAGACCGCCTCCTCGGCGATGACCATTCCCCCCTGCGCGTGTACGTCGAGGGTGAACCGGCCCGTGAGTCGCACGGATGTGGCGCAGGTCGGTGAGGTTGACAGTGATACGCTGCCAGGGCTCCAACGTGTAGCGGCCGAGCGTGACCCCCGCGCCGGTCAGGGTCACGGACATCCGTTTAGACGGCGAGGGATTGAGCGCCTGCAGATACGTCTGGCTCATCCGCTTGTCCGGGCTCACGGTGAAGCGGAAGGCGGCCTGGGGACGCACGGCGAGGCTTACCGATCCCGCGAGCCACGCGCCGGTCGCGGAGGCGCGCCGCTCGATGATGCGCTCGGCCACGATGCGCACGCGCCCGGCGACGTGCGGCGTGTCCACGAGCACGGCGACGCGCTGATTCCAGCCAGGGAGGAGGCGTCCGGCGTCGGGGCCGGCGGCCACCCGCGTCGCCGCGATGTCGCTCGCCGCGTCGACCAGCAGGGTCGCGTGGGCGGCGACGGTATGCGCGACCGTCACGACATCGGGCCGCGCCCGCGCCACCCTGACGCCGTTGCCCGCCGTTTCGATCAGGTAGGTCACGCGGGCGACGGCGGGCGCCGCCGACCGATTGACCAGGGCGAATTGGGTCATGTAGATGGCTACCTTGGTCGTCCCCGCCAGGTCGGCGTGCCGGCCGATGCGCTCATCGGAGGCCGCGCCGGTGAAGCCCTCGGCGAAGTACTGCGTCGCGGGGACAGGGGACGCGGGGATGGATAGAAGGGCGATAACCGCTTTCTGGACGCGGCGCCCGGTGGCGAGGTCAGTCGCGGTGACCAGATAGACGCCCGCCACGCGCGGTGTGAAGGGTGTCGAGCCGTACACAACGCCCGTAGCTGTGGACATCGTCGTGAATGCGGCGAGGGCGCCGGTCGTGCCGGCCGCGGCGATGCTGACGCGAACGGGGGAGCGCGGGGTGAAGCCGCGTGCATCCGTGATGGACAACGTGCCGCCTCGGTTCGCCGTGAACATGGGGACCGCGGACTCCACGCTCAACTGCGCGCCATTGATCGGCCGGAAATCGGGGGTTGATGGCAGAGGCGGGGACGATGGGGCAATGGCCGGCGCCATGGTCGCCGTATCCGCCGGTGTGCTGGTCGCGGCCGGTGTGCTGGTCGCGGCCGGGGCGTCCGTGTCGGTCGCCGTGTTGGCCGGCGCCGCCGTGGCCGTGTTCGTGGCCGTTCCCGTCGGGACGGCCGTGCCGGTTGCTGTGTTGGCCGCCGCCGCCGTGGCCGTCGGCGGGGTCTGGAGGACCGTCACGCCTGCGGTGGAACTGTTGTTGCTCGCGTCGGGATCGACCGTCGCGCTCGATATGGTCGAGGCCGCCTCGAGCAAGACCTCAGCGAGCGTGTCCGGATTGACCCGCACGCTCACGGCGACGGTCCCGGTCGCGCCCGCGGCTACCGTGGCGGCTGTGCAGGAGACCACGCCTGTGCCGGCAGCGGGGGGCGTGCAGGTCCAGCCATCGGGCGCCGTGACCGCCACGAAGGACGCGCCTCCCGGCACGGTCTCGGTGAAGACGCCGCCCCGCGCGTCACTCGGTCCGGCGTTGGTGAACGCCGCCCTGTAGGTGACCGTTTGGCCCGGCAGCGTCGTCGTTTGCACGGCTATGTTGGTCACCTGTAGGTCCGCGCGCGTCGTGACCCGCGCCCCCGCTCTGGCCGTGTTGTTGCTCAGGTTGGGGTCGGTGGTCGTTGTGCTGGCCCCCGTGGCGCTGGTAAGTGTCGCGCCATCGAGCACGCTGGCGGCGACGCGCACGACCAGCGGGAAGGGCACCCTCTGGCCTGCCGCCAGCGTCGCGGCCATGCACGTCACGACACCGTCGGCGTCAGGGGAGCCGCAGCGCCAGCCGTTCGGGGCGGCCAGCGAGACGAAGGTCGTGCTGGTTGGGACGGTCAGGGTCACGACGGGGCTGGCTGCGTCGCTGGGGCCGGTGTTGGTCAGGGTCGCCGTGTACGTCACGTCCTGCCCAGCTATCACCGGGGCCGGCGACGCCGTTTCGCTCATGGCGAGGTCGGCCAACGTGGTGACCGCGGCCCTAGCCGTGGCGCTGTTGTTGGCCGGAGTGGGGTCGCCGCTCGCGCTGGACACGGTAACTGTGCTGTCGAGCGTCGCGCCCAATGGGGCCGACGGTGAGACGGCGAGCTGGAACGCGATGGTCGCATGCGCCCCCGCCGCCAGGCTACCGCCATTCGGCTGGCAAGACACCACGTCGCTTGAACCAGGCGTGGGGGGCACACAGGTCCAATTCGCCGGCGCCGTGACGCTCTGGACGGTCGTGCTGGCGGGGATTGTCGCGGTGAACACCGCGCCCGCCGCGTCGCTCGGCCCCGTATTGGTCAGCGCGGCCGTGTAGGTCACGTTTTGCCCGGCCACCACAGGGCTGGGCGCGGCCGCGAGCGTTACCGCCAAGTCGGCAACGCTGCCGACTCGCGCGTCCGCGGAGGCCGTGTTATTGGACATGTCCGGGTCGAACGCGTCCGCAGCCCCCGTGTCGCTCGTCAGCGTCGTGTTGTCGAGCACGTTGGCGTTGACGTGCACGACCAGCGGGAAGGACACTGTATGGCCCGCTGGCAGCGTCGCGGCCGTGCAGGTCACGACGCCGCTCGCGTTGGGGACGCTGCAGGTCCAGCCACTCGCCGTAAACGAGCCGAACGTCGTGCCGGCTGGGACCGTGGCCGTCACCACCGGGTTCGGCGCGTCGCTCGGCCCGTTATTGACGAGCGTGGTCGTGTAGGTGACGTCCTGCCCCGCGACGACGGGGCTAGACGCCGCGTCGAACACGGCGAGGTCGGCCACGGTCGCGACGGTCACCGTGGCCGTGGATGCGTTGTTGGTCTGGTTTGGATCATTGGTCTGGCTACCTGTCGTCGTGGTCACGCCGATGCTAGAATTGTTGGGGACGCTCGCCGGCACGCCCAGAGTGAGGACGAACTGAGCCGAGGCGCCCGCGGCGAGGCGGCCGCTGTTCGGCGTACACAAGACCGTGCCCGTGCCGCTCACGTTAGGCGTCGTGCAGGTCCAATCCCCCGGAGATGTCAGGCTCTGGAAGGTCGTGCTGGCCGGAATGGTCATCGTGACGACCGGCGCGGCGGCGGCGCTTGGCCCGGTGTTGGTCACCGTTACCGTATCGATCAGGGGCTGGCCCGCGACCGCTGGGCTGGGCGCGAGGCTACTCGTGACGCCGAGGTCGGCTGACGTGGTGGCGTTGGCGTCGACCGTGGCCGTGTTGTTCGCGGCGATCGGGTCGGTGGTCTGGCTACTCGTGGTAGAGGTCGCCGACAGAACTGTTCCCGTCAGCACGCCCTGGTCGGCCAGGACGACGAGCGCGAACGTCGCGGAGTGGTTCGCGGCGAGGCTTCCGCCGCCGTTCGGTGTACACGAGACGGAGCCGCCCGAGCCGACAGGGGGCGTCGTGCAGGCCCACCCGTTTGACGGCGTCAGCGAGACAAACGTGGCGCTGACCGGGATCGTCGTCGTGACGACCGGCGCGGCAGCGTCACTCGGCCCCGTGTTGGACAGAGTCGTCGTGTAGGTGATATCCTGGCCGGCGACAACCGGCTGGGGGCTGAATACCACGCCGACGGACAGGTCGGCCGCCGTCTGGACCCCAACGGACCCTGACGCGCTGTTGTTGGCCGGGTTGGGGTCGGACGTGTCGGAGGTGAGCGTGCTCTGCGAGGCGAGCGTCGTGGTTGCCGACGAGGGGACGCTCACCGTCAGGCTGGCGACATTGTTGGACGCCACCGGCACGTTCGCGGCGGTGCAGACGACGCGCCCCAGCGCATCAGCGTGCGAGAGGCAGGAGAAGATGCCGCCGTTCGCGGAAACGAATGACGCCCCTGTGGGCACGGTCATGGTGAGGATCGCGTTGGCCGCGACGCTGGGTCCGTTGTTGCCGAAGGTCGTCGCGTAGGTCACGTTCTGGCCCGCCGTGGCGGGGCTGGGCGCGGCGTTGACGCTCGTCACGAAGAGATCGGCCGAGGTCGCGACGATTGCCGTGGCCGCGGCGCTGTTGTTACTCAGATTTGGGTCGGTAGTGGCAAGGTTTGCGAGTCGCGCCGTCGCCGTGATCGTCGACCCATTTGCTACAGCGGGGTCGACCGCGGCCACGAACTGGTAGGTCTGTGTCGCCCCGGCGGTGAGACCGGGAGCGTTGCACGACACGAGGCCGTTGGTGTCAGGCGTACCGCAGGAGGGGCCAATCGCGCGCTGGAAGGTCGTGTTCGCCGGCGCCTTTTCCTGGAATGTGTATGCGCCGGCGTCGCTCGGCCCGGTGTTGGTGACAACCGCCGTGTAGGTGACGTCCTGACCGGCGATGACCGGGTTAGGCGACGCCGCGTTCGTCACCGCGAGGTCGGCGGAACTCGTGATGGTTGTGGGGTCGGTCGCGGTGTCATTGGCGTGATTGACGTCGTTCGCGGCCGTGACCGTCGCGCTGTTGCCGCCCGATCCGGAGGCGTTGGGCGCGGTATGGGCCTGAATGACGATGGGTAGGGGCTGCCCGTTGTAGGGGATGCCAGCCCCCTGGTAGGCGCACGTCGCCGTCTGCCCGCTCGTGCTGCACGACCAGTCCGCGCCGCCGCTAGCCCCATCAAGGGTAAGCGGCCCGGTCACGGTGTCGGTCACGACGGTCGGCCTGGTCGTCATACCGGCGCCATTGGTGATCTGCAGCGTGTACGACACGCCGGTCCCGGCCGTGACGGGGTCGACGTGCGTGGACGTCATCCACAGGTCGGAGGAGGACGTGGGGACGAAGCCCGGCGACTGGGGCGCCTGGTCGATGATCTGGCCGGTCACCACTTCCGTCTCGGCCAAACCGGCATTGTCCGTCTCCGCCACCCGTAGCGGACTGCCGGGGCCGGGCATCTGGAAGCTATTGTGCGTCCCGCAGCAGTTGATCGGCGACGTAGTATTCGGGTACGTGGGCTGCGACCCTGTGTCGTAGAGGCCGAGGGACTGGCCCAGGGGCGTCACCTGGAACGGCGTGGTGGCCGACGCGCCTGTGGCTGTGATGGGCAGGAAGTTGTAATACGTGCTGTAGTTGCTCGCCCCAGTCATGGCCAGGATGCCGCCGCCCTCGTTGAAAAACTGGGCGATGTCGGCCTTGCGCGCGGTGATCGCCGTAATGTCCGTCACCGGGTTGTCGCACGAGGGGCATGTGCTATCGGAGGCGACCACGATAGCGCTGTAGAGCGGGTTCCCCGACCCGTTGACGAGCGGCAAACTCGCGAAGCCCGGCCCGCTGGGGTCGACCACGTCGAAGGTCGGCACGGTGCCAGTATAGGCCTGGGCCATAGTCGCGGAGATGTCCGGCCCGCTATCGAGGGCGAGCACCGGCAGGGATGAGCCGTCGCGCACGAAGTCGATGGCGGCCTTCATATACACGCAGGCGGGCGCTGTGCTCTGCCAGCAGTGCTTATCGTCGTCGTGGCCGGTGATCCAGATGTGTCCGGTCCCGACGGCGCCGGCTGCGGCGTGGGCGAGTGGCGTCGTGGGGCCCGACACGGGCAGCCCTCCGACGAGGGCCGACGCGCACAGCGCCAGCGCGAGCGCGAAACGACCGAGTATTGTCAAGCGGCCCCGCCGGCCTGCTACCTGCTCTACCATTTATCTCCCCCAACTTGTGTCAGTGTCTGCGACGGTACGTGACCTACGAACACGCCCGACCGTACCGTCAGATGTCGGGGGAGTGCGCCACAAAGGGGTTAGTGCGCGACGATAATCCGTACGCGATCGAACGGGAAGTAGCGATTTAACTCGACTGTTGTGATTTGCGATGGTAGGGGCGTGCTGTTACCCTCCAAGGGCAGAAACCGTGAGGAATGAAAGGAAAGGAAGACGCCCTGATGCAACTGCCCCTTGTCGCGCCGGCTCCGCTG
>JAABUV010003301.1_pt1 | contig 20678 bp, 20 predicted proteins | sample 5559971 | NCBI WGS metagenome assembly JAABUV01 (sample SAMN10711881, study PRJNA513362) | rock metagenome | isolation source: Antarctica rocks | place: Antarctica: Victoria Land, Knobhead nord | collected 2015-12-19
AGGAGGGTCATCATGCGATAGACTGCGGGTGGCATCGGGAGGCTCCTTCCGGACGATATGGTGTCAGCACCCCTATCCTACCAAAGCCCTCCCGATTGCCCCCTTGTTAGCGAAAACTAGAGATGTGTACTATGCCTCATAAGACGGATGTGGCGCCCGACGGCTATCAGTCGCTACTGGGCGACCTCAAGGAGCGCATCCACGCGGCGCAGGCACGAGCCGCCCTGTCGGTCAACCGCGAGCTCATTACCCTCTGTTGGCAGATCGTCCGCCTCATCGTCGCGCGCCAGGAGGAGTATGGCTGGGGAACGCAAGTCATCGACCGCCTCGCGGCTGACCTGCGCCAGTCGTTCCCCGATATGAAAGGGTTCTCGACGCGCAATCTGCGCTACATGCGTGCGTTCGCGGCGCTGTATCCGGATGGCGACATCGTGCGGCAGGTGGCCGCGGACGTGCCTTGGGGGCACACGATGCGTCTGCTGGACGTGGTCAAGGACCCGAGCGAGCGTGCGTGGTACATGGGCCAGGCGGTTGAGCGTGGGTGGAGTCGCGACATGATGATGCGGCAGATCGAGAGCGATCTGTATCGGCGACAGGGCCAGGCGCAGACGAACTTCACACGCACGCTCCCCGCGACGCAATCGGACCTGGCGCGGCAGGTGCTCAAGGATCCGTACAATTTCGATGTGCGCCGTTCAACGGCATATCGTATCCCTTTCTGAGAGAGGAGGAACTCGAAGGAATGTTCCTGGGCCACCGCACCAACCGGACGCCGAAAGGCACAAGGGAAAGCAGCATGTGCGGAAAGCGGAGAACGTCCGAAAGCGTTGTAGGATAGGCTGACTCCGCAAGGCCCGCGTGGCATGGTGAAAGCTGGATTGCTTCAAGCCTAGGCGTCAGGGGGGTTGCGTCAGGACTCAGAATCACGGGTGACAGGGACCCAACGGGTCGGGTATCCTTCTCCTTTTATAGCGGTGCGCTGAGGAGGGGACGATGGCCTGCCCATACTGCCAAGGAGACGCGACACAGGAGTTGGACCGGACGGCGGCGTTGGGCTATCGCTTGTTCCGCTGTCGGCCCTGCCGGCGCACCTTCAACGAGCGGAGCGGCACGCCGTTCAACCATCTGCAGGTGCCCACCGACAGCGCGTTGCGCGTCGTCCTCTGGCGGTTGCGCGACAAACTGAGCCTGCGCGATCTGGCCGAGATGTTTCTCACGCGGGGCTTTACGTTCACCCACGAGACCGTCCGGGAGTGGGAGGCGCGGTTCGCTCCCCTGCTGACTGAGCGACTGCGGGCCAAGCGACGTGGTAAAGCAGGTGTGCGGTGGCACGCCGACGAGACGTATGTGACGGTAGATGGGCGCTGGTGCTACCTGTAGCGGGCCATCGACGCGGACGGCAACCTGGTCGACTCGATGCTGAGTGAGACACGCGATATGGACGCGGCCAAGCGGTTCTTCAGGCGTGCTCGTGCGGTGGTGGGCCACGCGCCGGAGACGGTGACGACGGACGGGCACGACGCCTACCCGCGCGCCATTCGCGAGACGCTGGGGTCCGACGTGCAGCACCGCACGAGGCGCTCTATGAACAACCGCATCGCGCAGGACCACCGCGGCATCAAGCAACGCTACTATCCCCTGCGCGGCTTCGGTTCGTTCGCCTCAGCAGCCCGCTTTTGCACCGCCCACGATGAACTGCGCGACCACTTTCGCTATCGCCACCACCTGAACGAGACGATGGCCCTGGCCGATCAGCGCCGTCTGTTCCAGGAGCGGTGGGACGTGGTGTGCGCGGTGCTGCAGGCTGCGTAGGCGCGATCGACGCGGGGAAACGACAGGCCGATGCGCACTTGTGCTTGTGTGCATTCTGAATCCTGACGCATCCGCTCGCCTTGCTTATCCTGCTCGCCGGCGGTCTCGTGCTTGCCGTGGGCGACACGCTCGTCATTGGCAGCGCGATCATGGGCCCGCAACTGTTCCCCCTGGTGGGGGATGACGTGTCCGCCCGCGCCTTCGCCTACACTGGCCCCCCTGCCAACACCAGTCTCTTCGGCGCCGTCACCGTCATTGACACGCCAACCGGCCGGGTGGTGCACATCACTGCCCTCGGCCCCGGCGGCCCCTTCATCGCTCCCGGCGGGGCCTTCGCGACCGTCGACCGCCACAGCGGCCATGTCTTCGTCGACGAGGACGATGGCACCATCGCGATGCTTGACGCCTCGACCGGTCGCCTCCTGCACACGCTGACCGACACGGCGAGCCCTGACAACCGGCAAATCGTTGCCGACGAGCAGACCGCCCGCGTGTTCATCGGCCACCGCGATGAGCCGGTGGTGACCATGATCGATGGGCGGAGCGGAGCGATGCTGCGTCGGATCGCCGTCTGCGGATCGCCGTTCGCCCTGGGCCTCAGTAGCCGCCTGGGGCGTGTGTTCGTCAAGTGCAACGATGGCACGACCGACGTGCTCGACGCTCGCACGGGGCGCGTGCTCCGGGGGATCACCACAGGGACGGCGTGGGGTACGGTCGTCGCGGATGAGCACACAGGTCGAGTCTTCGTGATCAGCGACGTGGCCGGCCAGCTTAGTGTGCTCGATGCGCGCACCGGCACGCTCGTGCGCACCCTGCCCTTGGGGGGCTTCGCGGCCACGGATGAGCGCAGCGGCCATGTCTTCCTCGCCCGTGTCCTTCCGAACGCGACCGGCGCCCACGAGGTCATCATGCTTGACGGGCGCACCGGCGCGGTGCTGCGCCACATCCCCGTGGCCGCGAACCCCGGCTCCCCCGTCGTCGACCCGCAGACCGGTCACGTCTTCGTCGCCAGCGTCGGCCCGGTCGATGTCAATGGGAACCCCTCAACCTACAGGACGCTCACCATCCTCGATGGCTCAAGCGGGGCGGTGGTGCGGACAATGAACGTCGGCTTCAATCCCGGCGATATGCTGATCGATGGGCGGGCGCGGCGCCTGCTCGTGTCACACCCCGCGCTCGCCTATAACCCCTCGTGGCCTAGTGGTCCCCTGACGGTGAGCCCACCTGAGAGCGGGTGGCAACAGGCACGCCGTCGGGTGCTGGTGGCGCTGCAGCGCGTGCTTCCGTCCTGGCTGCCGGTCGCGATCCATATACCACCGCCGCCGACACCGCCGACCAAAGGGAGCGTGATCACCTTCGATCTCACACGCCTCTAATGGGCAGACTACGGTGAGACCGGCATCCGAAGGATGGAGAGTAAAACCCGTTTTGGGAGGGCGGATCGGATACACTACTCCTACGATCTATTGACATAAAAAGGAGGGGCAGCATGGCTGACGACCGATCCTTTGAGACGCTGCGGGAGATCGGCGAGGGCTTTGCCGCCTCCCGCCGAAACGTGGCGCGGCGCCTGGCAAACGGGACAGCCCGCTGGGGCAACTGGCACTATGTGCCCGATCACGGCACGGGCACCTTGGAACACCGCGATCCGGCGGGGGGCTCGGTCTATGAGGTGGATCTGGCGAGCTGCGACACCGGCGCGGAGGTACTTGATTGGATCGTGCAGATTGACGGGAAGAGCTGGGCGACCGCCGAGGACGTGGGCTACCTGGTGCGCGCGCTCAACGATATCCTCTCCATCCAGCATTGGGCGCATGACCCGACGGCAAAGCACGATGTCGCCGCCATCGTCAGAGAGTTGGGGAACGCGACAGACGAGGCGTAGCAGTGTGCAACCATGGTCGGAATGACCATGGTTGCACACCGCCATCCTGCCCCAAGACCCCGTATTATAAGGGTAAACGTGCCCAACCGTGGTCATTATGACCACGGTTGGGCACTCTCATGGCAAAGGAGCAGGAATGGCAGGAGACGAGGAGGCGCGGCCCCGCCGGCGTCGACGCCCGTCTGCGCATAGGAGCGAGACGGCGAACATGGGCGTGATGCGACCAGAGCGCGAACAGACCGTCGACTTTTACGGCGACCCCATCCAGGTGGCCCAAAGCGCGGACGGCACGCTCTACGTGGCCCTCCGTCCGGTCACCGACTTCCTCGAGTTGGACTTCAGCTCCCAGCGGCACCGTGTCATGCGTGATGAGGTGATGGCCGTGCGGATCACGCCCGTCCTGATGACGGCCGCCGATGGACGACAGCGCGAACAGATATGTTTGCCGCTCGATCTGTTGCCCGGTTGGCTCTTCGGCGTCAGCCCGCGGCAAGCCCGTCCTGAGATCATGGACAAGCTCAAGCGGTACCGTGCCGACTGCTTCCGCGTGCTCTGGCAGGCCTTCGCCGGCGAGGCCAGCAGCGTCGTTGCTGCTCCCTGCGCTGGCTGGCTGGTGCATCCGTCCCCGACGAGAATCCGTGTGCCATCCCCCGCATCGCCTGTCTTGGTCGATAAGGGTAGCCGCCTTTTTTTCGGCCTTACCCGACCGGTCCACTGGCTGCATCTAGGGTCATATGCGATAGCAATTGTTAGCGATGGCATCATGCATGCTATCGGCGCCTATCACTTTCATAGTAATACTACTCAATCACGGAGGATAGGCTACATACGCGATCTGTAGCCGCGCCATGTATTCCGGTCATCACGCTCATCCGTGAGCCTATAAATGCGCATCATGGCCGGAACAGCATCCCTACCAAAAGCCACGCCCGTGGGCTATACGCAATCCGTGGATGTGCCGCTTCGTGCTCATCGCCACGCGATAGCGCAGGATGACGCCGTTCGGCTGCCGGGACAAAATCTAGTGCGCTGACCTGAGCGCTGCACGTGTGCTGGCCGATTAATCTAACCGCTGGTCTTCACGCTGCTCGACGATAGGTATGGTGCAGACCACCTGGGACTGGGGTGGCACATATAGTCTCTGCGTGGCACGCAACCTCCGTGGGTGGATCGGGGATCTGTTGCTGCAGCCCTTGGTGCGGCCGGTCGCGGTTGAAGTACGCCACATACTCTTCGAGGATGCGCCGCAGGTGCGCCTCGCCCACGATGAGTAGATGGTCCAAGCACTCCCGACGTATGCTCCCGAGGCAGCGCTCACAGATGGCGTTCTCCCGAGGGGCGCGAAAGGCCGTGCGCAGTTCCTCGATGTCTGTTGCTGTGGCCACCTGGATGAAGGCTGGTCCATACGTGGTGTCGTTATCGCGGATGAGGTACGTCGGCCGCTGGTCAAACGGGGTTGCCTCCCGGAGCTGCTGCGCGGCCCACGCGTCGGTGGGGTGGCGGGTCACGCCCACATGTACGATCCGGCGCGAGGCCAGCTCGATCACGCAGCACACGTCGAGGGGCCGGAAGAGCAGATCGGTGACCGGCAAGAAGTCACACGCCCAGCTATCTTTCCCATGGTTGCGCCGGAAGGTAGCCCAGGTCTGCCTCGATCGTCGCGGTGGACGAGCGTTGCGTAGCTATTTCTGGATGGTCGATGTGGCCACGCGGATGTCCAGCTTCAGGAGCTCGCCACGGATGCGCGCGGCCCCCCAGGTGCGGTTGGCCGTGGCCATCGCGCGGATCAGCGCGATCGCCTCGGGTGCGATGGGAGGCCGATGCGCTGGTGCCGTGGCACCCGACTTCCAGCGCCAGCACTGGCGAAAGAGTTGGCGGTGCCACCGCAGCAGGGTGTCGGGCTGGACGATGAGCAGGGCATGATGCCAAATGCGGAGGCGGCTGGCCAACAGCACCAGCAAGGTCCGGTCAGTTGGCGTGCAACGCGGGCGCTTGACGCTGCGCCGCAGGATGACGAGTTGCTGACGGAGGAGCGCATTCTCAGCGACGAGTTCAGGTTTGCTCCGCACCAGATCGGCCAGTGTGCCGACGACGAGTGGAGCAGCGGCTGGTTTCGTGGCGACGAGGAGCGGTGGTGAAGCATTTGCATGACGGTATGAGCTGCACCCGTGAGACACTGCAGCAGGCGAGCGAACATAGGAGATTACTCCTTGAGATGGGTGACGATCATCGACAGCGGACCAGCGCCGTGTCTCGCCGTATCTCCATTTTAGCTACCTCATTGCCCCTCAAGAAAGCATGCGCGACATGCCAACTCCGCTCGCTAGCTCTGGCGGACGCTGCGGTTCGTCGGCGCTCCTGGTACGGATGTGCTAATCGGCCAGCACAGGTCCGCCCGGTCGGCTGGTGGGGCCTGGGCATCGCCCGCATCCTCGTCGGGTACCTGTGGTACCAGCAGATCCTCTGGAAGCTGCCGCCAAACTTCAGCGGCAATAACGGGTTGAGACAGTGGATGCTGCGCGAGGTGGCGCATCCGCTCGTCCCGCTCTACGGCGCCTTCGTCAGAGACGTGGCGCTCACGCACTACCATCTGTTCGGCTGGATCACCTTCCTGACCGAGGCGGCCATCGCGCTCTCGCTCATCTTCGGACTTTTCGGTCGCTGGGGAGCCCTGGCCGGGACGCTCTGGGCGATCAACCTGGCGGTCGGGTTGTGGGACGTGCCGGGGGAGTGGTACTGGACCTACCTGATGCTGGTGCTGCTCAATGGCATTTTTCTCGCCACGGCGGCCGGCCGCTACATCGGGCTCGACGCTCTGGTGCGCGGCCGCGTGCTCCCTGGTCTGCATGGCGGCCTGGCACGAGTGGTTGACCTCATATCGTGATGTGACGTTGTCAGATCAATTACACAGCCATATTATTAAGGAAGGATCGTAACGCCATGTGCCACGTCTGTATCTTCGACGTCAATGAAACTCTGCTCGACCTGAGCGTGCTGGACCTGCATGTCGCGCGTGCCTTATGAGATTCACCACCGCGTCGGACGACCGCGCCGGGGATCCGGGTGGAGACAGGGGCATCGCGGAATTTCGCCTCAAACGGTTCTTCAACGATGACCTGGGACCGGCGGCGGCCGACAATCTCAGCCCCTCCTACTGCGAGCCGCTTACCGTAGGGGATCTCCTGGCAATGCGTGACCACGGGGCCGAGGAGTTGGGACGCCTGTCGTTGGGGTATCCTGGCATCCACGGCTCCCAGCCCTTGCGCGCCTTGATCGCGCGGCGCTATGATCGCCTGAGCGCGGAGCATATCCTCGTCCTCAACGGCGTGGATGATGCGCTCTCGCTGATCTTCCTGTCGTGTGTCGAACCGGGGGATCACGTCGTCGTACATGCCCCCGGCTATCAACCGTTCACGGCCCTGGCGCGGTGGCGGGGCGCCGGCGTGAGCCTGTGGCAGGCACGCGAGAGCGCCGGCTGGGCGCTCGACCTGGACGAGTTGCCCACGTTGATCCAACCCACCACCCGGCTGATCGTCGTCAACCTGCCGCACAACCCCACGGGCTATGTGATGCCGGTGCGGGAGCGCGCGGACCTGCTGCGGCTGGCCGACGAGCGGGGCATCACGGTGTTGTGCGACGAGATCTACGAGGGACTGGACCTCGACTCCATCCCTTCGGGCCCTAAAGCGGCCGACCTCTCGCCGCGCGCGGTCTCACTCAGCGGGCTCTCCAAAAACGTGGGGCTACCGGGACTGCGCATCGGCTGGATCGCCACGGCCAACCGGGAGGCGCTGGACGCGGCGAAACGTCTGCGGATGCACCTGAATACGTTCGTGAGCGCGCCGAGCGAGTTCCTCGCGGGTATCGCCCTGGAGAACAGCGCGGCGATTCTCGCGCGCAACAGGGCCATCGCGCGGGAGAACCTCTCGCTCCTCACGGCGTTCATGGACAAACACCGCGAGCGGCTGACGTGGCACGCGCCGATGGCCGGTGTGAGCGCGTTCCCGCGCCTCCTCGGGCCGCGCACGGCCGAGGCATTCTGCGCCGCTGTGCTGGCACGCACGGGCATCCTCCTGGCGCCGGGCCCCCTGTTCGACGCCGACAACCATCACTTTCGCATCGGATTCGGCGTCAAGAGTGTTCCGGGTATGTTGGTCGCCCTGGACGCCCATCTGTCGAGGAGCGCGTCGTGAGCGCGCGTCTCCGTGTGGCCGTGGTGCAGGCGGAGGTGGCGCCCGATCTGCCGTCGGGCCTGGCGCTTACCGCGAGCCTCGCCCGCGCGGCCGCGCGTTCGGGGGCCGCGCTCATTGTCTTCCCCGAAACGTGGCTCCCTGGCTACCCGGCGTGGCTGGACGTCTGCCGCGATGTCGCGCTCTGGAACCATGCGCCGGTCAAGGCGGTCTTCGCGCGCCTGGCCGAGAATAGCGTGGCCGTCCCGGGTCCCGCCCTCGATGCGTTGGCGGCCATCGCCGGGGACACCGGCGCCACACTCGTGGTCGGCGTGTGCGAGCGCGTGGAGAGCGGCGCGGGACGCGGCACCCTGTACAATACCCTGCTCACCCTCGGGCCGGATGGCCGGCTGCTCAACCATCATCGCAAGCTGATGGCGACCTACACCGAACGCCTCGTGTGGGGCGCGGGCGATGCCGAGGGGCTGCGGGTTGTGGACACGCCGGCCGGCCGCGTCGGCGGACTGATTTGCTGGGAGCACTGGATGCCCCTGGCGCGGCAAGCGCTGCACGAGGCGGGGGAGGATATCCACGTCGCTGTGTGGCCCACGGTCACGGAGATGCATCAAGTGGCGAGCCGTCACTACGCCTTCGAGGGGCGTTGCTACGTCCTGGCAGCCGGCGCGCTGATGCGGGCTGCGGCGCTGCCGGCCGACCTGGAGGCGCATCCGGACCTGATCGCGGACCCTGCCCAGTGGGTGCTGCGCGGCGGCAGCGCGATCATCGGCCCCGACGGGATGTATGTGCGGGAGCCGCTCTTCGACGCGCCGGGGATCGTGGTGGCCGAGGTGGATCTGGGCCGCATCCGTGAGGAGAGCATGACGCTGGATGTGACGGGGCACTACCACCGCCCGGAGTTCTTCACCTTCCAGACGCATCGCGCGGGACGCCGCACCCTCCCCACCCTGGACGACATGACCACTGAAAGGTAACCCTCTCAGTTCCGTATCTCACGGACGCCGTCGCCTGCGGCGAGACCGACAAGCTGATCCGCTTCGTGCGCCTGCACCGCGGCGACGCTAACGAGAAGGTTGGGCGTACGGAGACAAGGCGTGGGTCGAGGCGCTCCCACTGCTGCGCGACGCGCCGCCGGCGGATCGCGCGTGCATCGTGGAGACACGGGCGAGCAAGGACCCGGCGACGCTCGCCCACCTCGTCGTCGACCGGCACGTCAATCTCGTCACGCACTCGGGAGACTGGCTTCATGACGGACATCTCTCGCACCGGACAACAGGTGCGCGGAGTTGTGGGAGACGAGTGATGACCGCTACCCCGGCCCCGCGTCATGATCACCAAGGAGGACACGATCCCGCTGGCTCAGCTCTCCACGCCGCTCTCTGCGGCGCGCCTGGCTTTCGTGAGCTCGGTGGGCGTCCAGCCCAGGGGCACGCTGCCCTTCGATGCGGCGCACCCCAACGGCGACTACTCCTTCCGCCGTGCCCCGTCCGACGCGGCGTTCGCCGACCTGGAAATCCACCAGATCACAGACCCGACCGTCGGGACCGACCGTGACCTGAACGTGATCTATCCAATTGAGCAGTACGGGCGACGATACTCATCCGTGGCCACGGATGAGTATCGTCGCCCGTACAGGGAGGGCCGTCTCCCGCGCCGGGCGCTGGCCGCCGCGGCGCGGGAAACGGCCCTCCCTGTACGGCGTGCAGTATCTCGTCGGCATCGTGGGCGCCGCCGCAGCGACGCCCTATCTCTGGACGCTCGGCCTGCTCATAGCGCCGTGCGCGCTCGTCTACGCGGCCTGTAAGGCTTTGCACGAGATGCACGACGGGACGCGCCAGCTCCTGGAGAACATGGCCGACGCCGTGGACCTGCGTGACCCCTGCACGGGAGGCCATTCCCGGCGCGTGACGGCGTATAGTGCCGCGATCCTGCGCGAGTTGGGGCTGCATGGCCCCGAGGTCGACCTGATCGTGACGGCGGCGCGCGTGCACGACATTGGCAAGATCGGGACGTCCGACGCCATCCTGCACAAGCCGGGCAAGCTCGACCCCGAGGAGCGCGCGATCATGGAGGAGCATCCCGTCGCGGGGGCCGCGCTGCTCACGCGGTATCGGGACTTCGCGCGGGGCGTCGCCCTCGTCCGTCACCACCACGAGAGCTGGGATGGAACCGGCTACCCCGATCGGCTCACGGGCGCGGCCAGTAGTGGGACGCCGCCATCGTCGATGCGTTCCTGCGCGCCATCGCCGCCGAACTCGAGGGCGTCCAGGTGGCCGGAGGGGCGGTCTCGTCATCTCTGGACGTTAGCGCGCCGCCCGCACTCCACCGTGTGCCGCCATCCGCGCCATCAGCCGCTACACCGGACACGGCGATCCCGGCATGAGGGTCCCAGCCCCAGAACATATGCGGCTCATAGATGGATGGTAGAACCAGTGATCGCGGTGGTGCGTGGCGATCCGGGCGCACGCGCCTCCACACGCTTCGCATTGGGGTCTGGCGGCCGAGACTTTTAGGCTATAGGGGCGCGCGCCCGCATCTCCTATGCTGAGAGAGATAGGCGCCAGAGGAACCAACGAGAGGGAACGAGAGGGAGGGGACATGCCAGGGCCAGCGGATGATACGGCGCGGGTGATGCCGGAGAGGATGGAGCGCACACGCACGGACGCCGAACTGGGCCGCCTGGCCTCTTTCCCCGAGCTGAACCCGCACCCCGTGCTCGAGATTGACGCCGCCGGGCAGCTCACCTATATCAACCCTTCGGCGGCCCGACTGTTCCCCGATCTGCCCGCACGCGGGCGCGCCCATCCCCTCCTGGCGGGCCTGGACCTGGCGGCAGGCGCGCGGGGGCGCGCGGACATTCCCGCGTGGGGATGCGATGTCGCGGTCGGCGCCGCCGTCTACCACCTGGAGCTCTCCGCTGTCCCCAACAGCCGGCGCGTGCGTCTCTACGCCCTCGACGTCACCGCGCGGGCGCGGGCGGAGGAGGCGCTGCGGGCGTCGGAGGAGCGCTTCCGCTCGGTGACGCAGTCCGCCCACGACGCCATCATCTCCATCGACAGCGCCGGCGCGATCCTGTCGTGGAACGCGGGAGCGACCGCCATCTTCGGCTACGCGGAGCACGAGGCGCTCGGTCAGCCGCTCACCCTCATCATCCCCCCGCGCTATCATGCCGCCCACGCGCGGGGGGTCGCGCGCCTGGTCGGGGGCGGCGCGCCCCACGTCATCGGACGCCCCGTCGAGCTGCAGGGCCGGCGCAAGGACGGCACTGACGTGCCCGTGGAACTCTCGCTGGCCACATGGACGACCACGGACGGCACGTTCTTCAGCGGCATCATCCGCGACATCACGGAGCGCAAGCGGGCCGAGGACGCGAGGCGTCGGCACGCCCGCGCCCTGGCCTTGCGCGCCGAGGTGAGCGCGGCCCTGTCCGAGAGCGCCACCCTGCACGCCATGCTGCATCGGTGCTGCGAGGCCACGATCCGCCACCTCGACGCCGCCCTGACCCGCATCTGGCTGCTCGACGAGCGGGAGAACGTGCTACACTTGCAGGCGTGCGCCGGTCTGTCCACCGCCCTCGACGGCCCCGATGCGCGCGTGCCGGTCGGCCAGCAGCGCACGGGGCTGATCGCGCAGGAGCGCCGCCCCTACCTGACCGACGACCTCTGGAGTGATCCCCACCTCGGCGCCAACGCCTGGATGACGCAGCAGGGCTTGGTGGCCTATGCCGGTTATCCCTTGCTCGTCGCGGAGCGGGTGGTCGGCGTGCTGGCCCTGTGCGCCCGCCAGCCGCTCGCCGCGGACACGCTTGATGCGCTCGCCGCCATCGTGGATGCCATCGCGCAAGGCATCGAGCGCCGCCGGGCCGCGGAGGCGCTCCGGCACCAGGCGCTGCACGACGCGCTGACCGGCCTGCCCAATCGCACCCTGCCGCACGACCGCCTGGAGCAGGCGCTGCGCGCGGACGCGCGGGACGCGGGCGGGCTGGCCCTGCTCCTCTTCGATCTCGACCGCTTCAAGGAGGTCAACGACACGCTGGGCCACCAGGCCGGTGACCTGCTGCTACAGGAGGTCGCGGCGCGCGTGCGCGGCGCCGTGCGCGCCTCCGACACGGTGGCGCGCCTGGGCGGCGATGAGTTTGCCGTCCTGCTGCCGGGGGCCGACGCGGCCGGCGCCGTCGCGGCCACGCATACGCTGCTCGCCGCGCTCGCGACCCCCATTGCCCTGGATGGGCAGTCCTTGGCCTGCACCGCCAGCATCGGCATCGCCCTCGCGCCCACGCATGGCACGGACGTGGCCACCGTGCTGCGGCGCGCCGACGTGGCCATGTACGTGGCCAAACGCGCCGGCAGCGGCTACGCTGTCTACGCCGCCGCCCACGATCAACACAGCCCCGCCCGGCTCACCCTGGAGACGGAGCTGCGCGCGGCGTTGGCCGCGGGCGCGCTTGTCCTGCACTACCAACCCACGGTGGATGTGCGCAGCGGCCGCGCCGACCGCGTGGAGGCGCTGGCGCGCTGGCCGCACCCCCAGCACGGTCTGATCCCACCCGACCAGTTCATTCCCCTGGCCGAGCAGACCGGCCTGATCGTGCCGCTGACGCAGTGGGTGCTGGAGACGGCGTTGGCGCAATGCCACGCCTGGGAGCAGGCGGGGTGGACGCTGGGCGTGGCCGTGAACCTGTCCATGCGCTCACTGCACGATCCGGGGCTTCCTGAGACGATTGCCTGGCTCTTGCGCCGCTATGCCGTCCCTCCGGAGCGCCTCACGCTGGAGATCACGGAGAGCGCGCTGATGGTCGATCCCGCGCAGGCTCAGGCCGTGCTGCTCCGCCTCACCGCGCTGGGTGTGCAGCTAGCTATCGACGATTTTGGCACGGGCTATTCCAGCCTGGGCTACCTCAAACAGTTGCCGGTCGATGCGGTCAAGATCGACAAGTCCTTCGTGCAGAATATGGGCCACACGACGACGAAGGACAGCGCCATCGTACGCTCCATCATCGATCTGGGCCACAACCTGGGCCTGGCGGTCGTGGCCGAGGGTGTAGAGGACCAGGCGACGTGGCAGCGCTTGCGGGCGGCGGGCTGCGACGTGGCGCAGGGGTTCTACATGAGCCGGCCGATGCCGGCGGCGGAGTTGGAACACTGGCTGGCGACTACGTCCTGGGGGCGCGGCGCCGCATTGGGGTAAGGGACGGGACATGTGCGTGGCGCCCGTGGGCCGCGGCCAGGTTGGACGCCGCGGCACCGCTCAGCGCCCCATGCGCGGCTGGTGCCCGGTAGAACGGCCCGATAGGACGGCGTGTTGCAAGGGTAGGCGCAACGATGTCACCGTCCGCTGCGTTTCCCCCCGTCCACAGCGGACTAGGAGGGCGTGACCGACCGACGCGACCGCCTGGCTGGGCTGGTGTCAGAGTCGTGACCGTGCTCCGCAAGGCGTTGCGGAAGGAGGGGTCGCCCCAGAGTTATGCCATACCATAGCCGACGCTGGTCCTCCGACGGTGGCTGTGTCCGTCGCTGGCGCCTGGCCCGATGAGGCCTTTCGTAGCGTGCCGCGACCCCCCCGTGTCGTCGTGAGGGACAGGCGGGCGGACGTGTCAAACGCCGGGAGAGAGCCCTATTATCGCCTCATCGACGCGATGTACGCCAGAGGTCGAGACGAAGCGCCCCCACGGTCGGCGGCGCGACCTCTGGGCTAGGGGTCCGTCCTCGCCGCCCCCGACGACGGCGAGTCGTCGGGTGGCAGTTGGAGCGGTACGACCAGATAGCTGAGTAACAGGCCAACAAGGCCGGCCATCACCGTAGACCCGACCCAGAGGTGGACGGACCACCCGATGCCGTGATCATGGGCGATCATGCCGATGAAGTAGAGGCCGTAGAGGATGGCCGGCATGACGAACGCAAAGACCCGGAAGGGGATGCGACGCTCCGCCGAGGGCTTGAGGCGCCGATACAGCAGGTCAGCCAGCAGTCCACTGACGACCGCGACCGCGATCCACGGCTGCTGGTCGTGCATGACGCTGATCAGGGCGGTGGCGACCGCGAGGAGGAACGTGAGCATCCCGAACGGCAGCGCCCACCGCCACACCAGCAGCAACACCACGGCCATCAGCAGCGTCGTCTGCAGCAAGATGCTGGCGATGCCCAGGGCCTGATCGAAGAAGGGCGTGACGGTCCCCTGGACATTGATGGATGCCCAGTTGTCCACGAAGGGATGCGCGAACTGGGTGAAGAACGCCAACAGCGACAGCACGAGGGTCAGCGAGAGGAGTGCGGGTAGGCCTGTGCGCCAAGTGAAGCTGGCGCGGCCGGGGAGGCGCTGCCACGCCGCGCGCAGCGGGCCGCTGATCATCAAGACGCCCCCCGTCGCCAGCAGGAGATGGGTGGGGCTAAGCAACGCCTCCACGCTGACCTCGATGCCGAAGAGGAGGTGCCAGAGCAGGTCGAGCACACCGCCCACCGCGAAAACCGCCGCGCCGGCAAGCGAGACGGCATAGCCGGGGGGCAAGGCCCGTCGCCAAGCGTAACCGCGCGCATGGTTGCGGACCAGGGCGAGGACGAGCACGGCGGCGCTCACGACGTAGCCGGAATAGAGCACGGCGTGCCACGGCGTGAAGAAGGTTTCGAGGTCCGGGATGTGGTTGTGCGCCCACCCGTCCAGATGCACGCCCCCGACGAACCGGCAGCATACCAGCGTGAACAACCAATCGAACCGGAGGCTGCCGCGCGGACGCGCCTGGCGCCCCATGACGCTCACGGGGCGAGAGTCGGACTGGATGGATTGTGCCACACTAGCCATGGTTGCTCCCCCTTGTATCTGTCGCGATTGCCGCCATACCTGCTCGCGCCGACCGCGTGCGCGTGGCGCGATGGCGTGACCATAGGCTCCTGGGCAGGCGCCTCGCACACCTCACCGATGGCGCGGCTGCGTCTGCCGAGATCACGCGATCACGCGCGCGGCCTCTTGTATCGATGCGTGACACGCACGACCTCGCGCCTTCGCGGCGCCCTTGAATACGTCCTCCGTCCGCGCATCCATCATGCACCCGAGAAGGGGATCTGTCAACTGGTGTGCCGCCTCAACGAGAACACCCGCTGTTTATCCCTCTTGACCCCACCCCCCCGTGGGGTGCTATAGTGATGATATAGATACTCTATGGGAGCATACAGCTTTTCCTTTGGGGAGGCATGGGAGAAGTACATGAAACAGGACTACAAGAAAGAGGCGGCATTGCGCCTCAAGATCGCGGCGGGCCATCTGGAGGGCGTGCGCCGTATGGTGGACGACGAGGCGTACTGTGTCGACCTGATGAAGCAGCTCTCCGCTGTGCAGGCCAGCCTGGAGAAGGTGCAGCAGATCTTCCTGCGCAACCACCTCTCCACCTGCGTGTCCGACGCCATCCAGGATGGCATGGGCGAGGAGATCATCGACGAGTTGATGGGCGCGCTCAAGTTCAACAAGAGCCTCACCGACGGCCGCGCGGCAGGCGTGCCGGATGGTGTGTCAGCCATCCCGATCGTTGACGCAGGGGCGTCCCAGGCAGACCGGGGTTGTTGCGGAGCACATGCCCAGGCCGAGACGGCCGTGGTTATGACCGCGGCTGCGGAAAGATAGGGGGATACATGGTTGTCGATCAGACGGTTCCAGTCGCGGCGGACGCGCGGGGACGCGCGTCCGCTCCGGCGACGGAGGGGGCCGGCCAGGTTACCGATCTGGCCATCGAGGGGATGACCTGCGCATCATGTGTGGCGCGCGTGGAGAAGAAGCTGACGCATCTGCCCGGCGTCGCCACGGCCAGCGTCAACTTGGCCACGGAGAAGGCGCGCGTGAGCTATGACCCCGCCTCCGTCACCCTGCCGCAGTTGGTCGGCGCGGTCGCGTCGGCCGGCTACCGGGCGCGCCCTCTCGCGGCGCCCCCTGTCCCGGCCGCCGTCGCGACGCCCGGCGAGGCGTGGCAGGAGTTGGCGATTAGTGGCATGACGTGCGCGTCGTGTGTGGCGCGCGTCGAGCGCAAGCTCGGCAAGGTCGAGGGCGTGCGGTCCGCGGCGGTCAACCTGGCCACGGAGCGCGCCACGGTTGCCTACGACCCGTCGCGCGTCAAGGTGGCGCGGCTCATCGGCGCCGTCGAAGCCGCGGGCTACGGGGCAACCCTACTTGTCGAGGACGCACCCACGGAGGACGGGGCCGTGGAGGAGACCCGTCGGGCGCGCGCGTTGGCGCGGCGCCGCACAACCCTCCTATCCGGCGCCGCCCTCTGCGCCGTCATCCTCATCCTCGCCATGGCCCCGCCGCTGATGATGTTCCCGACGGTCCGGACGCACAACTATCTGCTCGCCCTCCTGACGCTGCCGGTCTGGGCTATCGTCGGCTGGAGCTTCCATCGTGGCGCGCTCATCAATCTGCGCCACGGCGCCGCGAACATGGACACGCTGGTTTCGCTCGGATCGACCGTCGCCTTCGTCTACAGCGTAGTGGCGATGATCGCGCTGCCAGGGCAGTACGTCTACTTCGACACCGCCGCGCTCATCATCACGCTCATCTACCTGGGCAAATATTTGGAAGCGGCGGCGAAGGGGCGCACGGGCGAGGCGATCAAGGCGCTGATGGGTTTGCAGCCACGCACGGCGCGCGTCATCCGCAACGGCCAGGAGCGCGACCTGCCGATCGCGCAGGTCGTCTCCGGCGATGCGCTCCTCGTGCGTCCCGGCGAGCGCGTGCCGGTTGACGGCGTGGTCACGGGCGGCGAGAGCGCCGTCGACGAGGCCATGATCACCGGCGAGAGTCTGCCCGTGCGGAAGGGACAGGGCGACGATGTCATCGGGGCCACGGTCAACGGCGCCGGCCTGCTACAGCTTGAGGCGACGCGCGTCGGCCGTGACACGGTGCTCGCGGGCATCGTCCGGCTTGTGGAGCAGGCGCAGGGCTCCAAGGCCCCGGTGCAGCGGCTCGCCGACCGCATCTCCAGCGTCTTCGTGCCCATCGTACTCGTCCTGGCGACCCTGACCTTCCTGGGCTGGCTCCTGACGGGGCATGCGTTCGCGCAGGCCTTGATCCCGGCGATCGCGGTGCTGGTCATCGCCTGCCCCTGTGCCCTGGGCTTGGCCACGCCGACCGCCATCATGGTGGGCACGGGCCGTGGGGCCAGGGAGGGTATCCTGATCAAGGGGGGCGAGAGCCTGGAGCGCATCCAGGCCCTGCGCTCCATCGTGCTGGACAAGACCGGTACCGTGACCATAGGCAAGCCGACGGTGACTGATGTCGTCGCGCTGGCCGACCTGCCGGACTCTGATGTGCTGCGCCTAACGGCTGGCGTCGAACGGGGCAGCGAGCACCCACTCGGCGCGGCGATCGTGCGCGGGGCCGCGGAGCGCGGCCTCACGCTCCCGCTCCTGCCGACGGCCTTCCGGTCGATCACCGGTGGCGGCGTCGAGGGCCGCGCGGTCCTCGTCGGATCGCGCCGCTTGCTCGGGGAGCGGGGTATCTCCTCGGATAGTGCCGAGACGCGCCTCCAGGCGCTCGAGGCGGAGGGCAAGACGGCACTCCTGGTCGTCGTCGACGGTCGCCTGGCCGGCCTCGTCGCCGTGGCCGACACCGTTATTAACGGCGACGTAGAATTGACCCATCTGCGCCGAGACTCCGTAATTGACGTTTGTAGCACGCATAGACCCATACCCGTATCGTGTGCCGCCAGCCAATCAAGCACGCTTTTTAGGGTCCGCCAAGCCTTCTGGCACCCACATCGACTCCATTGACACGTCCCACTTGCAGACCTAATGGGTTCTGCAAACGTCAATTACGGAGTCTCTCTGCGCCAATTTGGCTTGACCCATCTTTTTCAAGTAGCTCGTTCCTGGCGTGCGCCCTCATCTCTGGTAGATGCTGATCGAGGCCTTTGCCAGCTGGCCTAATATGGGTCAAGCTACATTGGCGATTGCTGGGTCAAATCTCACCGGCGTTGACACCGTCAAGGACGGCGCGGCGGAGGCGGTAAGCCAATTGCGGGCGCTGGGCCTCGACGTCACCATGCTGACCGGGGATAACCGCCGCACGGCGGAGGCGATCGGCCGCATCGCCGGGATCGAGCGGGTCATCGCCGAGGTACGGCCGGAAGAGAAGGCGGCCGAGGTGGAGCGGCTGCAGGGCCGGGGACAGGTGGTTGCCATGGTCGGCGACGGGATCAACGACGCGCCGGCGCTCGCGCGGGCCGACGTGGGCATCGCGATGGGCACGGGGACCGACGTGGCGATGGCCGCGGCGGACATCACGCTGGTGGGTGGCGACCTGCGCACGATCCCACGGGCGATTGCCCTCTCGCGGGCGACCATGCGCGTGATCCGGCAGAACCTGTTCTGGGCCTTCTTCTACAACTTGATCCTCATCCCGCTGGCGGCGTTCGGCGTCATCACGCCGATCTTCGCCGCGGCGGCTATGGCGCTCAGTTCGGTGACGGTCGTGAGCAACAGCCTGCGGCTCAACCACTCACGGACGCGGCGGATCGCAGCGTCATAGGCGGGTGCCGCCTGTGAGAGAGAGCCAGACGGAGGATTGGGACGTGAGGTCACGGCGCGCGGCGTGGATGCGGCCTCCCTGAAGGCCGCATCCGACGAGATGACACAACACGTCGTAAACAAGCAGAGAAACCATGAAAGGAACCGCATCGATGGAGACTATCACCTACACCGCACCCGCCATTTCCTGTGAGCATTGCCAGCGTACCGTCGAGGGGGCCGTCGGCGCCCTACCCGGCGTCAGCAGCGTCCACGTCGAGATCCCGTCGAAACAGGTCCAGGTGACCTACAATCCGAGCGAGGTCTCGCGCGACCAGATCGAGGCGGCGCTGGACGAGGAGGGCTATCCGGTCGCCGTCGCCTCATAACGATCCCACACAAGCGACATCCTGCGCGCCATGTGCGAGCGTGTGAAGGGGTCAGGAGGGCGTCGACTGGCACATGGCTAGAGAAGACGCGACGAGCGTCCGAAAATCCCTGTTTTGGCTACCATCGTCACCCGTCCGACAGATGTCATCATCCTGACGCACGAGCCATGCTGATAGCCAAGACAGGGAGCTAGCGTCGGTCCTGGTCAGACGCCCAGCGACGGTTGGTGCGGATTGCGGTTAACCTCCTCGTGGTGGTCGACGTGCGCATCTGGTCGCGTGTCAAGCGTCGTGTCGGTCCTTTCGATCCTTGCGGTCGCGGCCACGACCACCCTCACCCGGTCGGGTACGAAAACGTGTGCTGGATCAGGTAGCTCGGGGGCACAAGCACCTCGCGCCGTAGACGGCGTCGTGCATCGACCCACAGGTGCGCCCAGATGGATGAGCCGGGTAGGTAGAGCACGAGCTGCGTCAGCCCGTTGCTGCTTGGCAGGCGGCGCACCTCGCTCACGCGCCCCGTGTAGGGCTCGCTGTCCATCAGTTTGGCTCCCGATTGATGGTAGACGCTGTGCGCGGTGGTGTGGGGTCCGCTGGTGATCTGCTCGCTCATCACCACGACCCGTTGCGCGCGCATCGTGGCGATGACCCGAGCCAGCAGCGCGGGATCGCGCGGCAAAGGCGGCCAGGGCACCGCCAGCGTGAGGGCGCCGCCGTCCCAATCGAGCGCTCCTATCTGTAGATGCACGCGCGTCGAGCCCCGCTGCCACGTCATAGGTGTGGTGAAGCAGCCCGGTCCGCACGCCCGTGGGGCGAGGGGTTGGACATGCCCTGCGGGCGTCTGTGCGCTGAGAGAGAGATGCGCATCCTGGGGCGCGCCGCCGCCAGGAGCGTACGCCTGCACCGTGAGCTGCCCCGCGCTGGCGGTCAGGTAGACCTCCAACCAGCCAGCCTGACCCGCCACGTACAGCGCCGGCCCCACCGGTGCCGGCGCGTCCGGGAGTGTGCTGGTGGCCGCCACGCTCGACGGCGCGCTGTAGGGTGGGGCGACATTGCCCAGCCACGCGGCCACGCCGAGCACGCCGATCAGAGTAAGGATCTCGACCCGCGTCAGACGGCGCGCCCGGAGCAGCGCGGCCGCCCGTTCTCCGCGTAGCCCGCGCAGGCGCGCGGCCAGGGCCAGGAGCAGGGCCAGGGCGACCAGGGCCGTTTTGAGCACGAGGACGCGCCCGTACGACGTGGTCACGACCTGATCGACGGTGTGCAGTTCGGTCAGCGCGGCGACCACGCCGGTCAGCCCGACCAGCGCCACGCTCCAAAGGGCCACGCGCGCGTAGCGCCGCAGGGCGGCGTGCAGCACCGCGCGCGACGCGGGCGCGGGCCGGCTCCAAAGCATTATGACCAGGTGCGCCAGCAGGCCTACCCAGAGGACGGCCAGCGCCACATGGATCACGATGGCGAGCAGGCCCCACCAGGCGCGCGTCGCCGCCGGATGACTGCGCAGGGCCAGGGCGGTGGCTGCGGCGACCAGCGTGATCACAGCCGCGGCGGGTACCCGGAGCACGCACAGGGCGACCAGCGCGTAGAGCGTCAAGCCGACACCGGCCAGGGCCAGCGCGCCGGCGGGTGTATGCATCGCCGCCCCCACTCGCATCAAGCTAAGAAATGAGCAGGGGCGCTTCTTTGGCATCATAAGGGTGTAGAAGACCTTAGACATGGTTCAGCCCCCGCGTGGGGCGGCTTGACAGTGTTGTGCCTGCTGAAGGCACAACACTGTCAAGTCCGGTTGAACCATGTCTTAGGAGCAAAGGAGCGTCCCTATGACCACGGTAGCAGATTTGACCCAAGCGCTGCAGGCCCTGTTTACGACGACGGCCGATCAGGTGGCGCGGCGGACCGGCTTCGTCCAGCGGGCCTCCAAGCT
>JAABUV010003302.1_pt1 | contig 20661 bp, 15 predicted proteins | sample 5559971 | NCBI WGS metagenome assembly JAABUV01 (sample SAMN10711881, study PRJNA513362) | rock metagenome | isolation source: Antarctica rocks | place: Antarctica: Victoria Land, Knobhead nord | collected 2015-12-19
GCGATCCAAAGCCTATCGCAGGCACTTTGGGAATGATCAATTCCTGACGAACGGCAGGAATCATCCTCGACCTAATTCTTTTTCGCGCGTCAGTGGCGAATTAGTTGCCCTACCCAAAATTATTGTTTGAGACGATAGGCTTCGAGTCGCGGGTGGATTGGAGCCGAACAGGAGCCTATACCGATGCCAGTGGATGATGATGCAATAACTTTAGAAGTGGTTTCGCAAGATGATGGCGTGCCCTTGAAAGCCTTCATAACAAAACTAAGAGACTTTCTACGCGCGTTGATAAGCCTCGATATTGAGATGTCGGCTGACCGCAAAAAAACCACAAAATGGGTGATCGTCGAGGCAAGCTACAACAGCCCTCTGAGAATCAGAGTCGCTCCGAGGCCGATCAGAGCACAGCGCCCGAAGAATCAGGTCTCGCGAGCTTACCTCCGTGGCTTGAAGATCCTCGAAACAGGGGCCGGTGAACCGCCGTACTTCACTCCGTATATCATGGGAATGACAAAAAAAGTCCTCGGCACGACTGGGGGGCACACGCCACTGGTCCTATTCTCTGGCCCGGAGAGTGAGACCGTCACGTCAACCGAAAATATTGTCAGGAATATTGACCAGATAGTTAGAGGCAAGTATTACAAAGAATACACAACAATCGAAGGCATGCTTGAAGCACTTAACGTTCATGACAAGTACGCATGCACAGTTTATGATCTCCTTACAGATCAGGCAACAATCTGTTATTTTGATCCGGACGATTTCAAGAAAGCTCATCTAGCACTTGGCAAGCGAGTTGCTGTGACAGGCTTAGCGACGCTAAATCGAATGGACCATCCTGTTTCGCTGAAGGTGGACGAACTAGTGGAACTGAGAGAGTCACGTGACTTGCCTCAATTCTTAACTGGTGAAGAACTTGATATTACAGGTGGCCTAGACTCGGCCGAGTACATCCGGAGGATGAGAGATGCCGAGTAAGCCACCTAAGGTGTATTGGGATGCCTGTGCTTTTATCGGAAGAATACAGAGAGAGCCCGACAAAATAGTTGAGCTTGAGCAACTTACGGAACTGGCAACCCAAGGAAAGCTGCTGATCGTCACTTCCACGCTAACAATAGCGGAAGTGTTGAAAGAACCAGCCTTAGGCCCTTCCGACGATGAAAAGTTCCGTTCGATCGCCGATTTTTTTGAGAACCCCTGGATCATTCTGAGAAATGTGGATCGCAGGATTGCCGAGACCGCAGCCAAGCTCAGGATTACCTATGAAAAACTTCGTACTCCAGATGCCATCCACCTAGCAACAGCAATCAGATGGCAGGTCGTTGCATTCCACACCTATGATCATAAAGACCTGCTCAAACGAAATGGCTTAATAGGTGATCCTCCTCTCGAAATCGTGAAGCCTTGTTATCCTGAAAAGAACCCATTATTTGATTCCCTCGAAGAGCGACCTGGGGATAGCAAGAAAGATGCTTCGGATTCTTAATTCCATACACTTGAAGTGTCAGAAAAAACAAAACCGCCTTGCCCGATATGAGACGCAAACACTGCGCGTAGTCCTGATGCCAGGTCCAGGCCCCGCCGATCCGGGCGTCTTTCATGTTCATCTTGGAATGATAGTGATAGCCCTCGTCGTCGAGGATCTGCTCGCAAGCGTCGACGACCCGGCGGCAGCGGGCGAACATCCCGTAGATCCCCTCGCCCGGGTGGTTCCAGAGCGAGAGCCGGACCTTGCCCCCCTCGCCATCGGCCCGGCCGAAGGAGTGGGCGTCGAGGGCCCGGTCCTCGCGGGCCGATCGGAGCAGGAGGTCGACCTCGTCGGCCTCGAACAGCCCCGGGGCCAGCAGCGAGCCGTCGCGGTGGTAGCGCATGATCTGGTCGGGCGTCAGCGAACCCGGTCGCATGCTGGCCTCCGGATGTGGGGAGAGTAGTTCTACTGTGTCGGATTAATGATGCCGCATGAGTTGCAACCTGCTGGCTTTTCGTGATTTCTGGCCAATCCCACCCGATTTCGGCGTCGCATCGCCTGGACCGACCAAGATGGGCCGGAACCCCTTCCGCAGATGCGTGATTCCCACATGCGATCTCGCTAATCCGTCACAGTAGAAATATGGTCGGGGCGTTTTCGTTGACCGAGACCGGCCGGCCCCGCCCCCCGAGGCCGGGGCGTGATCCCGATCAATGCCCGAACAGGAATTCCTTCGAGTTGACCAGCGCCCAGGTCAGGTCGCGGAAGACGGCCGCCCGGTCGTCGCCGCCGAGGCCGGCGAGGGTCGACTCGACCGTCCGCCATTGCGACTCGCTGGGGCGGCGGGCCAGGGCGGCGAGGAAGAGGGCGTCGACGACCTCGCGGTCGGGCTTGCCGAGCCGGAGGAGCCCGGCCAGGCGGCCCTCGCCGTCGGCGAGGCGGCGGTTCAGGGCGTCGCCGTTCATCAGGTGGAGGACCTGCGGCATGGTCACGTCGAGCGTCCGCTCGCAGGCGCAGGCGGTCACACGCTCGGGGCGGCCGAAGGTCTCCAGGAGGTCGTTGCGGACCTGCGGGTCGGGGAGCTGCACGGCCCGGGTCCCGACGGCTTGGCCCTCATAAGTTTCGGGGACTCCGGTCACCTCGGCCAGGGCGTCGGCGAGGACCTCGGCGGGGAGGCGGCGGGGGAGGTAGTGCGAGAAGAAGGTCCGATCCGCGGCGTTGGCCGGTAGGGGGTCCGACGCCAGGGCGTAGGTCCGCGACGAGACGATCAGTCGCATCAAACGCTTCAAATCGTACTTGTGGGCGATCAGGTCGTCGGAGAGGGCGTCCAGCAGCGGCTCGTTCGAGGCGGGGTTGGTGGCCCGGAGGTCGTCGACCGGCTCGACCAGGCCGACGGCGAAGAACCGCTTCCAGACCCGGTTGACGATCGACCGCGCGAACGCCCGGTTGCCCGGCCCGGTCATCCACGAGGCCAGCGCGGCTCGGGGATCCTGGCCGGGTTCGAGGGCGACTTCCGATCGGTCCAGCGGTCGGGGGGGGAGGAACTTGCCGGTCCGGGGCTGGGTCAGGCCGACCGGCTGGGCCCCGGGCCTGGCCCCCTCGCCGCGCCGCCGTCGGCCGGGGGATCCGACGTCCACCGCCGGGCCCTGATCGGTCTGCTTGCCGTCGAGCTTGACCCGGCTGAAGAAGGCGGCCATCGCGTAGTAGTCGTCCTGCGTGTACCGTTCGAGCGGGTGGTTGTGGCACTTGGCGCAGGCGATCCGGGTCCCCAGCAGGGCCTGGGCGGCGGACTCGGCGATGTCCTCGGGCTTCCGGTTGACCAGGAAGTAGCCGCCGGCCGGCTCGTCGTTCAGCGGCCCTCGGGCGGTCAGGACCTCGCGGGCCAATTCGTCCCACGGGCGACCGGCCCGGACCTGCTCGCGGATCCAGTGGGCGAAGCCGCGGACCCCCTTGCGGCCCCGCTTGTCCTGGTCCCGTTCGCGGCGGTTCTGGAGCAGCTCGCCCCAGGCCATCGACCAGTAATCGACGAACGCCGGGCCCTCCATCAGCCGGTCCACCAGCGCGGCCCGCTTGCCGGGCAAGGGGTCGTCGAGGAACGCCGCCGCCGCCTCGACCGAGGGGAGTTCGCCGGTCAGGTCGAGCGAGGCCCGGCGGAGGAACGTGGCGTCGTCGGCGGCCGGCGAGGGCTCCAGCCGGAGTTCGCGGAGCCGGGCCATCACATGATCGTCGATAAAATTCGCCCGGGCGACGTAGGCCGATTCCTCGACCTTCTGGTCATACGGCGTGGTGACGACATGGACCGCCACCTCGCCCCGGAAGCTGGCCATGACCGACGTTGCGCCCGGGCGGAGGGCCTCGACCCGGCCGTCCACGTCCACCTTGGCCAGCCCCTCCTCGTTCGACTTGAACAGGGCCTGTCGAGTGACGTCGCGGACCCCCCCGGCCGAGTCGTGGGCCCGGACGCTCAGGGCGACGGCCCGGCCCGGCGCGTAGGTCGCCGACGCCGGCTCGATCACCAGCCGGGTGACGGCCGGCTCCTTGCCCGACGGCCCGGGTGCACCGGCGGCGATCCAGGCTAGCAGAGTCTGGTACTCGGGCGTCCCCGCCCTGAGCTTCTGGCCTCCCTGGTGCGGGACCCGCATCGTCGGCTTGGCCAGCAAAAGGCTCTCGCGAGGCCGGCTCTTGGCGATCCGCCGCCCCTTGGCGTCGCGGGTGATCGCCAGGTGGTCCAGCTCCGGCGCGTACCCCCGGAGGCTCAGCTTGAACCCGTTCTGCCCGGCGAGCTTGCCGTGGCAGCCGCCCGAGTTGCATCCCAGCCGCGTCAAAACCGGCACGACGTCGGCCACGAACGAGGGGGCAGGCCGCTCGGTCACCGGGGGCGCATCGGCCGCCAGGAGGGCGGCGGACGCCAGGGCCAGGGCGATCGGCGGGATTCGTGTCATGGCGACCCGGGGGCGGGGAGGGTGGGATCCGTCGGCGAGGGTGGAACGATTGTAGGACATTGGCGGGGTGAATCCAAGGTGACGTGGCCCCGAAGATTCAACCCTTGTCCAACCGGCGAGCAGAGAGCATACTGGGATTGCCTTGTCGACGTCGGACCGTCGCGTATCGAAGGATCAATCGCCATGTTCCAGGTCCCGATCGGCCCGAAGTCTTCCCGATGCGACGGGGTGAGCCGCCGCGACTTCCTCCGGGTCGGCGGCCTGGCGAGCCTCGGCCTGCCGGCCCTGCTCCGCTCCGAGGCGTCGGCCAGCCCGGCGGAATCGGCCCCGGCCCGTTCGGTGATCCTGCTGTATCTGGGCGGCGGGCTGTCGCACCATGACAGCTTCGACCCCAAGCCCGACGCCCCGAGCGAGGTGAAGGGGAAGTACGGGACGATCGCCACCCGGCTCCCAGGCGTCCGGTTCTCCGAGATGGTCCCGCTCCTGGCGGCCCGGAACGATCAGTTCGCGCTGGTCCGGTCAGGGGCCCACGGCAACGACCACCACGAGACGGCCACCAACTGGGTCCTCTCCGGCAAGTTCGGCTCGGCCTTCGGCGACTACCCGGCGATCGGGTCGGTGGTCGCCCACGAGCTGGGCTATCGGGGGCCGATGCCGCCCTACTTCGCCGTGCCCAAGAACCCGTCGTTCACCTGGGAGCTGGGCAAGAGCGCCTTCCTCGGTGGTCGGTACGAGTCGTTCAAGAGCGGCGACCCCAACGAGCCGTATTTCGCCGTCAAGGACCTGGCCGCCTCGGGCGATTCGTCGCCGGCCCGGATCGGCCGCCGCCAGTCGCTCCGGCTGGCGGTCGACGACCTGGCCCGGCAGGTCGACGCCGACGACGGCCTCCGGACGATGGACGAATTCCAGCGCCGGGCGATGGACCTGGTCGTCTCGCCCGAGGCCCGCCGGGCGTTCGACGTCCACCGCGAGGATCCCCGACTCCGCGACCGCTACGGCCGGACGACCACCGGCCAGGGGTGCCTGCTGGCCCGCCGGCTGGTCGAGGCGGGCGTCCGGTTCGTCACGGTCAACAGCGGGGGCTGGGATCATCACGCCAACATCTTCGCCTCGCTCGACCGCCGCCTCCCCGAGTTCGACGCGGCCCTCTCGACCCTGATCGACGACCTCGGGGCCCGGGGCCTGCTCGAATCCACGCTGGTCGTGGCCATGGGCGAGTTCGGCCGGACCCCCAAGATCAACGACAAGGCCGGCCGGGACCACTGGGGCCACGCCGCCAGCCTGGTCTTCGCCGGCGGCGGGATCGCCCCCGGCCGGGTGATCGGCCGGACCGACGACCAGGGGGCCCACGTGATCGACCGCCCGGTGAGCCCCGCCGACGTGGCCTCGACGATCTACCACGCCGTCGGGGTCGACCCCTCGGGGCACCTGATGACTCCCGAGAACCGCCCGGTCGCGATCCTCGACGAGGGGTCGCCGATCGCCGAATTGCTCGCCTGATCCCGCCGAGACCCCCATGCCCCGAGCCCTCGCGATCGCCTCGATCCTGCTGGCCCTCGCCGCCCCGGTCGCGGCGGCCGACGACCCCCCGGTGAGCTTCGGCCGGGACGTCGCCCCGTTCCTGGAGGAACACTGCGTCGCCTGCCACGACGAGGGGTTCGCCACCTCCGACCTGTCGATGGTCGACGTCGAGGCGATGGTCCGCGGCGGCCGTCGCGGGCCGTCGCTGATCCCGGGCAAGGGGAAAGACAGCCTGATCGTCCAATTCATGGACGGGACCCGCCAGCCGCAAATGCCGCCCAAGACGTCGATCCCCCGCGACCAGATCGCCGTGATCGCCCGCTGGATCGACCAGGGGGCCAGGGTCGACGCCGAGACTTCCGACGCCCGCCGCCAGGAGCGCCGGAAGCTGGAGGCCGAGGAGGCCGCCACCTTCGCCTCCGACGCCCCGCCGTCCGTCACCGGCCTGGCCTTCGCGCCCGACGGGAAATCGCTGGCCGTCGCGGGATACAAGGAGGTCATCCTGGTCGACCCGGCCACCGGCAAGACGCTCCGGAGGCTCGCCGGCTTCCCCGAGCAGGTGACCGCCGTCGCCTTCGCCGCCGATCGCTCCGTCGCCGGGGCGAGCGGGACGCCCGGGCGGTCCGGCGAGGTCCGGATCTGGGACCTCGACGGCAAGGAGCGGCGGGTCCTCCGCGGCCACTCCGACACAATCCTGGCCGTGGTCTTCCGGCCCGGCTCGGACCAGGTCGCCACGGCGAGCCTGGACAAGACGATCACCCTCTGGGACCTCCCGACGGGCCGGCCGGTCCGATCGATCAAGAACCACGCCGACATCGTCACCTCGCTCGCCTTCAGCCCCGATGGCAAGAGGCTCGCCTCGGGCTCGGCCGACCGGACGGCCAAGGTCCACGACCCCGAGACCGGCCTGCAAGTCGCCTCGCTCGCCGCCCACAAGGACGCCGTCCTCGCGGTCGCCTTCAGCCCCGATGGCAAGTACCTCGCCACCGCCGGGGCCGATCAGGCGATCCAGAACTGGAAGCTGGCCGACACCACCAACTCCGAGAAAGGCTTCGGCCACACCGGCCCGGTCTATGCCCTGGCCTGGCGCCCCGACGGCTCGGCCCTCTTCGCCGGGTCTGGCGGCCGTCCCTCGTTCCTCTCCTACCAGAAGGACAGCGGCAACCGATCCGTCGATATCAAGGAAGACACGATGCCCAGGGACTGGGTCTACGCGACCGCCATCGCCCCTGACAATCAGTCCGTCGCCGCCGGCGGTTGGGACGGGGCCGTCACCATCTGGAGCCTCAAGGACGGGGCCCGGCTCCGGTCGTTCGTGCCGGGCCGGGAGGAGTGAAGATCGGCCGCCTGTCCCCGATCGTCCCGAGGGCTCCGATGAGAAGCATTCGCACGGCCCAGATGGCCCTCTCCCTGGTCGGGAGCCTGGCCCAGACGTCCGGCGCCCAGCTCGCGCCGCCGATGATCCGGGCTTCGAAGCCGATCGGCGCCGGGGCCGGGGAGACCGTGGCCCTGGAGATCAGGGCGTCGGACGCCCGCGACGGCGTGAGCCTACGGTTCGATGACCCGAGGGTTCGGGTCGAGGGGTTCGATCCGGGCAAGGTCGAGGGCAACGGCCTCCGGACCCTCAAGGGCCGGGTGACCGTTCCCGCCGATGCCGGGCCTGGCCCGATCGGGTTCCGGTTGGTGACGGGCGGCGGGGTGTCGAACCCGGGGCGGATCCGGGTGGGGCGGGCGATCCCGGCCGTGGCCGAGGTCGAGCTCAACGATCGCTTGCGCAAGCCTCAGGTGATATCGGCCCCGGCGGCGGTCGAGGGGGCGATCGCGAACGGGGATGATGTGGATGTTTACGCCGTCGAGCTGAAGGCCGGCGAAACCCTGGTGGCCGAGGCGATCGCCGCCCGGTCGGGGTCGAGGCTCGACGCCTGGGTGACGATCCTTTCGCCCGACGGGCGGGAACTGGCCTCCGACGACGACCTGTTCGGCCGGGACGCCGCCGCCTGGGCGACCGCCCCGGCCTCGGGCCGCTACCTCGTGGCGATCCAGGACGCCAACGGCAAGAACCGCGACGGCTCGATCGAGCAGAAGATGACCCGACCCTATCGCCTGGAGATCGGCCGGTTCCCGCTGATCGCGGCCCCCTTCCCCGCCGGCGCCCGGAAGGGAAAAGGCGGCCCGATCCGGCTCCTCGGGGCCAACCTCCCCGAGCTTGCCAGGTTCGACCCCCCGGCCGACGGACCCACGGGGGATCATGTTTTCGCGATCCGGACCCCGCTCGGCCCGTCCAACGCGGTGACGCTCCGGGTCGGTGACGCCGAAGAGTTCGCCGCCCCCGAGCCCGACGACGATTACCGGACGGCCACGAGCGTCACCGTCCCCGCCGCGATCAACGGAACCTTCGCCCCGCCGGACGCCTCGGGCGGCGACGTCGACACCTTCCGGCTCAGGACCGCGCCGGGGTCGGAGGGGGATTACGCCATCAGCGTCCTGGCCGCGCGGGTGGACTCGCCGGCCGACCCGGTCCTGGCGGTCCTGGACCCGAAGGGGGAGCCGCGGGGGGAGGACGACGACAAGCTCGGCCGCGACGCCCGGATTGAGCGGCGGATCGACTCCCGGGACGGCCTGCTCGTCTCGGTCCGCGACTACTACGGCCGGGGGGGCGACCGATTCGTCTACCGGATCGAGGTCGAGCCGGTGGCGAAGGGCGTGGCAATCTCGGCCGATCTGGGCCACCGGACGGTCCCCCGATCGGGGGCCCTGGCCGTCCCGGTCGCGGTCGAGCGGCGGGGGTTCGAGGGGCCGGTCACGGTCCTGGCCGGCGAGCTGCCCGAGGGCGTGCTCGCCCGGCCGGTGACGATCCCGCCGGGCGAGTCGCGCGGGCTCCTCGTGGTTTCGGCCTCGGCCGGAGCGACCCCGGGGGCCTTCCCGCTCCGGCTGACGGCCCGGGACGTCCCGGTCCCGGCATCGTTCGCCTTCCGCGAGCGGGGGCCGATCGACGAGGTCCCGCGCGAGAACGATCAGAACAAGGGCCCGCGCGAGACGACCGACGACGCGACCGATCCCGTCCTGGCCGTCGCCGACCTTGCCCCGCTCGGCCTGGCCACGCCATCCGGCCCGATCGTCGCGCCGCCCGGCGGCCTGGTCGAGGTCAGGTTCACCCTGGTCCGGCGTCCCGGGAGCGAGAAAAAGGCGGTCAAGGTCCGCCTGCTCGCCCCCGGCAAGGCCCTGGAGGGGTTCGAGCCGGTCCAGGACCTCGACGTCAAGGCCGACACCGACTCCGTCGCCTTCGTCCTCAAGGCGAAGGCCGACGCCGCCCCCCGGTCCGTCACTCTGGCCGCCCGGGCCTGGCCCGAGGGGACGCCCGACCTTCTCGGGGTCGACTCGGCCGCCGTCGAGCTGGTGGTGCCCGACCGGCCTCGGCCCTGAGCCGGGCGATCAGGTCGTCAACCGACCTTGCAGCTCCTCGCGGATCGAGGCCGCCAGCGCGGGGACCCGGAGAGCCCGGCGGATCGCGTCGGGGTCGGCCTGGGGGTCGAAGATCATCGCGTTGACCTCGATCAGAGTGACCCGGTGTTCGTCCTCGCGGACCCGCTCGATCGGGTCGCCCGGCCCGACCTCGCCCTCCTCGGCGACGGCGAAGTAGATCCCGGGCCGGCCGGAGGCCAGGAACCGCTTGACCATCGAGGGGTCGTCGTGCCGGAGCCCCAGCTTGAAGCAGGGCTGCCTTGGCTGGGTGACCACCAGCCGAGCCGAGCCGACGCGGAACTCGTCGCCGATGTGGATCGAGCCCTCGGTCAGCCCCTCCGTGGTCAGGTTCTCGCCGAACGCCCCCGGCCGGAGGTCGCGGCCGGGGAGCTCGCCCCGCCAGTAGTCGTAATGCTCGGACGGGTAGGCATAGACCGCCTTGTCGGGCCCGCCGTGGACGCTCAGGTCGGCCTGGGCGTCGCCGTCGAGGTTGTGCCGCCGGAGCGGCACTCGCGACGCCACGGGGTCTTTGAAGATCGATGTCGAGACGTACCGGCCCCGCCAGAGCCTCGTCTTCGGCATCCCGACATTGACCGACGCGACACGCATGGCCCGCCCCCCGCACGATCCCTCGACCCGCCCGACCGCCCGGGGTCCGGCAGCCCCGACCTGCGATCATAGGACGGTTCGATCCCGGCGTGAAGTGATCCCGGGCCGAGAACCGAAGGCCGGTCGGGCCGGCGCCGAAAGGTTCGGATCGCACGGGCCTGGGTCGAGAGGCTTTGGCGAGTGACAATCGAGGCAAGCACGCCCCGCCCGCCCACGAGATCAGGGCTCGCGGTAGAGGACCCCATCCTTCATCACGAGCCGGACCTTGCGGACCGCCTTGATGTCGCGCGTCGGGTCGCCCTCGACGGCGACGAGGTCGGCGCGGAGGCCCAACCGGATCGCGCCGACGCGGTCGGCCAGGCCGAGGACCCGGGCGGCCGTCGAGGTCGCGGCGCGGAGGGCGTCGGGGGGCGTCATCCCGAAGTCGACCAGCAACTCCAGCTCGCGGCCGAGGTCGCCGTGGGCGAAGGCCCCGACGTCGCTCCCGTTGATCACGGTCACGCCGGCCGCCAGGGCCAGCCCGAGGGCGGCGCGGGCCTGCTTCAAGCGGGCGGGCTCGGGGTCGACGCCGGCTCGGTAGCCTTGGAAGCGGGCGGTGGCCTCGATCACGGTCAGGGTCGGGCAGAGCGCGACGTGGCGATCGGCCATGAGCCGGAAGACCTCGGCGTCGCCCCTCTGGCCGTGCTCGATGGTGCTCACCCCGGCTCCGGCCGCGCGGAGCATCCCGGCCCTGGTGGTGGCGTGGGCCGAGACGGGTCGCCCCTGGGCTCGGGCGGTCTCGACGATCAAATTCAGCTCCTCGACCGAGAAGGTCGGCCCCCGGGCGTTGTCGGCGTAGACCTTGATGAGGTCGGCCCCCCGGCCGATCTGGTCGCGGACGACCCGGCGGAGCGAGTCGCCGTCAGCCTCCTCGGCCCCCTGGGGGACGTCCACCTCGGGCGCGAATCCGCTCGGGGCGTAGGTCCGGGTGGCGACGATCGCCCGGGTCGCCACCAGGAGCCGGGGCCCGGGGACGACCCCCCGCTCGACCGCCTCCCTGAGGCCGACGTCGGCGGAGCCCGCCCCCTCGGTCCCCAGGTCGCGGAGCGTGGTGAAGCCGGCCATCAGGTCGAGCTTGAGGTGGTTCGTCGCCCGGCAGACCCGGAGCGCCAGCGGCTCCCGGAGCACCTGGTCCTCCCAAGGGGCCTCGTCGTAGGCGTGGAGCAGGAGATGCGTATGGGCGTCGATCAGCCCCGGGAGGAGCGTCAGGCCCGGCAGGTCGATCGTTCGCGAGCCCTCGGGGGCCTTCACCTCCGAGGCCGGCCCGGCGGCGGCGATCGCCCCGTCGCGGACCAGGACGGCCCAGCCCTCGTGGCGATCGGAGGCGGACCCGTCGAAGACCCGGGCCGGCCGGAGCAGGATCGAGCTCGGAGGGGATTTCGGCGGCTGGCCCGGGGCCGAGGCCGTCACCAGCCCCAGGAGTCCGAGCGTCAGGATCGTCGGGATCGGTCGGCGGCGTGGCATGGTCGCTCCTGCTCCTCCGGGCGGGCACTCCGAGGCCGCCATTGGAGCCGATCGGGCGAACCGATTCCACGGAGTACCGGCCTCGGGCCGAATCGAGCCGAGATCGGGCCGGACGATGGTCGGGCCGCCCGCTCGGCGGTATCGTGGATTTCCGGTCGAGATCCCGGGGGTCGGGGCTCCGGCCGGAGCGTCAGGGGGGCATCGTCGTGATCGAGCTTGGGAACGGTCGGATCTCCGGGCGCGTCGGCTTCCTGGCCCTCCTGGCGGCGCTGGGGGCCTGGGCCCCGGACGGCCGAGCCGAGGGCCCGAAGCGGCCCAATATCGTCTTCCTGCTCAGCGACGATCACGCCTATCAGGCGATCGGGGCCTACGGCGACGCCCGGCGACTGGTCGAGACGCCGAACATCGACCGATTGGGCCGCCAGGGGGTCCGGTTCGACCGCTGCGTCGTGCCGAACTCGATCTGCGGGCCGAGCCGGGCGACGATCCTCACCGGCAAGTATTCGCACCTCAACGGCTTCTATAACAACACCAACAGCCGGTTCGACGGCTCGCAGCCGACGTTCCCCAAGATGCTCCGGGCCTCGGGCTACCAGACGGCCCTGATCGGCAAGTGGCACCTCGGCTCCGAGCCCACCGGCTTCGACGAGTGGCAGATCCTGCCCGGTCAGGGCGTCTATTACAACCCGCCAATGATCCACAACGGCAAGCCGGTCCAGCACCAGGGCTACGTCACCGACCTGATCACCGACTTCGGCCTCGACTGGCTCAAGGGGCGGGACCGGTCGAAGCCGTTCCTGCTGATGCTCCAGCACAAAGCCCCGCATCGCGAGTGGGAGCCCGCCTCCCGCCACCTCGGCCACGACGGCGACCGCCGCTATCCCGAGCCCGAGACCCTCTTCGACGACTACGCCGGCCGTGGCAAGGCCGAGCGCGACCAGGACATGACCATCGCCGCCACGATGACCCCGAGGGACCTCAAGCTCACCCCGCCCCCTGGCCTGACCCTTGACCAGCGCCGGGCCTGGGACGCCTACTACGAGCCCCGGAACGCCGCCTTCCGCGCGGCCAACCCCCAGGGCAAGGACCTCGTCCGCTGGAAGTATCAGCGGTACATGCATGATTATCTCGGATGCGTCAAGGCGGTCGACGAGTCGGTCGGCCGGGTCCTGAAGTTCCTCGACGACGAGGGCCTGGCCGACGACACGATCGTGGTCTACTCGGCCGACCAGGGGTTCTACCTCGGCGAGCACGGCTGGTTCGACAAGCGCTGGATCTTCGAGGAGTCGCTCCGCGCCCCCCTCCTGGTCCGCTGGACGGGCGTGGGCAAGCCCGGCACTTCGAGCCGTCGGCTGGTCTCCAATCTGGACTTCGCCGAGACCTTCCTCGAAGCCGCCGGCCTCTCGATCCCGCCGGAGATGCAGGGGCGGAGCCTCGTCCCGCTCCTCAAGGGCCAGGACCCGCCCGACTGGCGGACCTCGTTCTACTACGACTATTACGAATACCCCGTGCCCCATCGAGTCCGACCCCATCACGGGGTCGTCACCGACCGATTCAAACTCGTCCATTTCGAAGGCCCCGACCTCGACGAGTGGGAGCTGTTCGACCTCCAGGCCGATCCCCGAGAGATGAGAAACGCCATCGCGGATCCGGCCCACGCCGGAGTCGTCGAGGAACTCAAGCGGGAGATGGCCCGGCTCCAGGCCGAGTTGAAGGTCCCGGCCGCAGCCCCCCCGGGTGCCTCCGGCCGGCCCGCCGCCACGACCAGGCCGGGCGGATGAGAGGACAGGGCCGTCGACGGGTGCCGAGCCCCGGGTTATCCTCGGACCAACCCCATCGCCCGGATAACGCCGCGACGTGCCTCGGAGACGCCGATGAGAGCCGCCATCCCGCTCTGCGCCCTCGCCCTGCTGGCCTCCTGCTCCCCCGCCCCGGCGCAGGAGGCCGGACCCCGGTACGACCGCCGATGGGTCTGGATCATGTCGAACCTGCTGGTCGACAAGGAGGCCGACCGGGTGGTCGCCCTGGTCGAGCGGGCGGGGCGCGACGGGTACAACGGCGTGTTCGACCCCAATCATAATGCCGTGAAGGATGACTTCCTGGTCAACGGCACCTTCGAAGGCTCGTGGGACGGTTTGCAAAGCTCGGTCGTCATCGCCAACTGGAACGGCGGGAAGGCGAAGGCAAGCCTCGATTTCTTCGCCAAACGCGGCCATCCCCAGGTGATCGCGGGCTATTACGACTCCGACGACAATTGGAAGACGTGGGACGCCGCCGCGCGGGGCGTGCCGGGCGTGATCGGGTTCATGTACACGACCTGGCGGAACCGCTACGACGACCTGGAGCGGTACGGCCGGGCCCTCATCGAGGCGAAATGACCATGCGTCGACCGATCGCGCCCGCCCTGCTTTTCCTGACGCTGGCCGCCTCCCCCTCGGTCGGGGCCCCCGACCGCGAGGACGTGGTCGTCGCCGACTTCGAGGGGGCCGACCATCGCCCCTGGGTGGCCGAGGGGGACGCCTTCGGCCCCGGGCCGGCGCGGGGGGCCCTGCCCGGCCAGATGGCGGTCGCCGGCTTCCTGGGCCGGGGGCTGGCCAACTCGTTCCACGGCGGAGACGACTCCACCGGGACGCTCACCTCGCCGCTGTTTCGGCTCGATCGGCCCTACCTGAATTTCCTGATCGGCGGCGGGAAGTACCCCGGCGAGACCTCCCTGGACCTCCTGATCGACGGCGCCGTGGTCCGGACCGCGACCGGGCCCAACGACCGGCCGGGCGGCTCGGAGCGGCTCGACTGGTCGAGCTGGGACGTGGCCGAACTCGTCGGCAAGGACGCCGTCCTCCGGGCCGTCGACCGCCGGAAGGGGGGCTGGGGGCACGTCAGCGTCGACCAGGTCGTTGGGTCCGACCGCCCTCGGGGGGTGGTCCCGACGTCGCGTGAGCTGGCCGTCGAGGCCCGCTATCTGCACCTCCCGGTCCAGGGGGACGCGCCGCTCCGGCGGGTCCGGCTCTCGGTGGATGGCCGGACCGTCCGCGATTTCGACATCAAGCTGGCCGAGGGATCTCCCGACTTCCTCGCCTTCGCCGACCTGGAGCCGTTCCGGGGGAAGTCCCTGAAGATCGAGGCGGCGCTCCCTTCGGGATCGAAGGCCCTCGACCGGATCGCGGGGGCGGCCGAGGTCCCCGACTCGGGCGGGCTCTACCGCGAGCAGGACCGGCCCCAGTTCCACTTCACGTCGCGGCGGGGGTGGCTGAATGACCCCAACGGGCTGGTCTGGCTCGACGGCGAGTATCACCTATTCTACCAGCACAACCCGTATGGATGGGACTGGGGGAACATGCACTGGGGCCACGCCGTCAGCCGCGACCTCGTCCGCTGGATCGAACTCCCCATCGCCCTGTATCCGAAGACCTATGGCGATTGGGCGTTCTCGGGGAGCGCGGTGGTCGATCAGCGGAACACGTCGGGATTCGGGCCCCAGGGGTCGTCGCCCATGGTCGCGGCCTACACCAGCACCGGGCGGGGCGAGTGCATCGTCTTCAGCCTCGACCGGGGCCGGACCTGGTCCGAATTCGCCGGCAACCCGGTCGTGAAGCACCGGGGCCGCGACCCCCGGCTGTTCTGGCACGGGCCCACCGGGCGCTGGGTGATGGCCGTCTACGACGAGGAGGGGGACGGGCGGGCGATCGCGTTCCACTCCTCAGCCGATCTGAAAGCGTGGAAATATGAGAGCCGGATCGAGGGCTTCTACGAATGCCCCGACCTGTTCCAGCTCCCCGACGAGGGGGAGCCCGGCGGGGGGCTCTGGGTCCTCTCCGGGGCCGACGGCCAGTACCTCCTGGGCGGCTTCGACGGCCGCCGGTTCAACCGCGAGTCGGGTAAGCATCGGACCTGGTTCGGCGACTTCTATGCGGCGCAGACCTTCAGCGACGAGCCCCGGGGCCGCCGGATTCAGGTCGGCTGGGGCCATGACATCGCCTTTCCCGGGATGCCGTTCAACCAGCAGATGACGGTCCCCTCCGAGCTGAAGCTGAGGCCGACCGCCGACGGCCTGAGGGTGTTCGCCTGGCCGGTCGCCGAACTGGCCACCCTCTGGACGAAGTCCCACACCTGGAAGGACATCCAGCCCGGGACCGACCCGCTCGCCGGGATCTCGGGCGAGCTGTTCGACCTGAGCGTCGAGGCCGAGGTGGGCGTCTCGGGCGTGGTCACGCTGGCCATCCCCGGCGCTCCGGTCGTCTACGACGCGGCCCGGCGGACCCTCTCCTGCGGCGGAATCTCGGCCCCGCTGGCGACCCGGTCGGGCGCGATCCGGTTCCGGGCCCTGGTCGACCGGGGCTCGGTCGAGGTCTTCGGCGAGGACGGCCGGGTCGCGATCTCCAAGGGCCGGGGCTCGCGCGAGCCCGCTCGGCCGCTCGGCCTCTCGGTGACCGGCGCGGGGGCCCAGGTCCGCTCGCTGGAATTTCACGAAATGGCCTCGTCCTGGGCCCAGGCCCCAGCGGGACCTTGATCCGCGACGTCCCCGATGCCGGCCCGTCACGCGAAAGGCGGAGCGGCGATCATCCTTGCCCTCCCGCTTCTGGCCCGAGCGCTAGCTCCGGCAATGGTCGGGCAAGGCGTTCGGCGGGTCGCCAGGCGTCGCGGCCCGCTGAAGGATCGCCCCGGGGGCCGCGATGTTCGCTCCCGGATCAGGGCTCGATCCGGACCCCCGCCGCGCGGAGGGCGGCGAGCTGCTCTCCCTTGGCGAGGTCGGACAGCGGGTTGCCGGCCAGGTAGAGCCGGAGGAACGCCCACCGGGCCGAGCCCGCCGGGGCCCCCTTCGCCGCCTGGACCAGCGGCCCGAGGTCGGCGACCTTGTTCCGCTCGACCACGGCCAGGTCCAGGTCGGGCAGCTTCGCCAGGACCGAGAGGTTCTCGACCTGGTTGTCCGACAGGTTGAGCGTCGCCAGCCGGGTCAGGCCGGCCAGCGGCCCGAGGTCGACGACCTTGTTCCGGCCCAGGTAGAGCGACGCCAGCCGCGAGAGCCCGGCCACCGGCTTGAGGTCGGCGACCTTGTTGCCCGACAGGTCCAGGGCGTTCAGCTCCTTCAGGCCGGCCAGGGGGTCGACCTTCTCGACCTCGTTGTCGGCCAGGTTGAGGTACTGGAGCCGGACCAGGCCGGCCAGCGGCCCGAGATCGACGACCTTGTTGCCCGAGAGGTCAAGCGACTGGAGGTTCGGCAAGTCCTTCAGCGGCGAGAGGTCGACGACCCGCCCCTTGGTCAGCCGGATCGAGGCCAGATTCGGGCACTTCGCCAGGCCGGTCAGGTCGGCGATGTCCTTGCCGGTGGCGTCGAGGACGAAGAGCGATTTGAGCTTCTCGTCGTTCAGCTCGGCCTTCTCGTCGAGGTGGAGCGTCGCCCGGACGGCGGCCTCCAGGTTCGGGTCGGGGATCGCCCCGGCGAATCCCAGGGCCGCCCGGCCCGGGCTCAGCAGCAGGAGCGGGATCATCAGGGTCGCGGCGGATCTCGATCGGTTCATCAATTCCTCCCGGCTTGGGCCTTCCGGCATGGTCCTTCGGGCTCGATGGAAAGCGTCGACCCGCCATCCTACCGCCCGGCGGCCCGCGTCTCACCCCGGTTGTCCCGGCCCCCGATGCGCGGTCGACCGGCCTCGGCGTCGGGGCGGACCCCCCCCGGCCCCCGTCTCGGATAAAGCGAACCGGGGGCGGTCCCCCCTACTTTCGGTCCGATCCCGGCCCGATAATGGCCCCGGTCCGCCGGGAACCGGGCCGACCGTGGATGCGTCCCGCCCGGGATGCGAGCGGCCCCCGGCGGCAGTCCCGCCCACCTTCCCAGGAGAGACGTCCGATGATGAACCGCCGGAAGCTGATGCTGACCTTCGCCTCCGCCTTCGTGGCCCTGGCCGTGATCGTCGTCCCCGCCATCGCCGACGAGCTCTTCGGCACGATCACCAAGGTCGACGCCGACGCCAAGAAGATCACCGTCGTCGAGAAGGAGACCGACAAGGAGATCGAGGTCACCATCACCAACGACACCGAGTACGTCACCAAGAAGGGGAACGTCAAGGTCGACTTCGAGAAGGTCGCCAAGAACATCGAGAAGGCCAAGGAGAAGGGCAACAAGGGGATCAACGTCCAGATCACCCACGAGAAGGGCGTCGCCTCCAAGATCACCCCCGCCAAGAAGAAGGAAGCCCCCAAGGACGCCCCCAAGGCCAATTGATCACCCGACGACCCGATCGAGCCGCCAACCGCCGATCGCCACCGACCCGCCCCTCTCCGGGAGGTGGCCGATCCTTCTGGGGGGACAGGGAGATTCAGGTCGCTCGACATGGTGGCGCCCGGAATCTGGGCGTCCGACCCCGGCCACTGCCCAGGGACCGGGCAGGTTGCGAGCGGGACCGAAAACGGGGCCGGGGTTAAGTCCGCCCCTGGCCTCGCTTAAGGATCATCCCGGGATCTGGTGCGGGTTTTGCATTCCGGAAACCTCGATCCCACGGCCGTGATGGAGACCTTCGGGTCATCGCTGGGCGAGACGGGGGTCGAACGACCCTGCCGACGGGGACTTCATTTTGTCTATGCATCCCCCGCCCGACGCCGGATTGTTCGACGGCTACAAGCTGACCGGCTACGACGAGATGTTCGCCGGGCCTGGCCGGCCGCGTCCCCATTATGCGGCGCTGCACCACCGGCTCGAGCAGCTCGGGGCCGAGGAGCTGGAGCACCGACACCGGGCGGCCGACCTGATGATGCGCCATCAGGGGATCACCTTCACCGTTTACGGCCGCGATCAGGGAGTCGAGCGGATCATCCCCTTCGACCCGGTCCCCCGGATGGTCGCCGCCGACGAGTGGGACCGGCTCGAGCGCGGGCTCAAGCAGCGGGTCCGGGCGCTGAACCTGTTCATCCACGACGTCTACCACGACCGCCGGATCCTCCGCGACGGAGTGGTCCCGGCCGACCTGATCCTGGGGTCCTCGGGCTACCGCCGCGAGTGCGTCGGCCTCCACGTCCCCAAGGATATTTATATCCACATTTCGGGGATCGACCTGATCCGCGACGCCTCCGGCGAGTACCTGGTCCTGGAGGACAACGGCCGGACCCCCTCGGGCGTCAGCTACGTCCTGAAGAACCGCCAGGTGATGAAGCAGGCGTTCGCGGGTCTCTTCGAGCAGTACAACGTCCGGGCCGTGGACGACTACGCCTCGAACCTCCTGGCGATGCTCCGGCACATCGCGCCGGCGGGCTCGGACGACCCGACGGTGGTGGTCCTGACGCCCGGGGCCTACAACTCGGCTTACTACGAGCATAGCTTCCTGGCCCGCCAGATGGGCGTCGAGCTGGTCGAGGGGCGCGACCTCTTCTTCGACGGCGGCCAGGTCTTCATGCGGACCACTCGCGGGCCGATGCGGGTCGACGTGATCTACCGCCGGGTCGACGACGACTTCCTCGACCCCCTCGCCTTTCGCCGCGACAGCCAGCTCGGCGTCGCCGGCCTGATCGCCTCGTACCGGTCCGGCCAGATCGGCCTGGCCAACGCGCTGGGGACCGGCGTGGCCGACGACAAGGGGATCTACCCGTTCGTTCCCGACATCATCAAGTATTACTTGCGTGAGGATCCGATCCTGGCCAACGTCGAGACGTTCCGGGCCTCGGTCCCGGCGCATCGGCAGCACATCCTGGCCAACCTGGAGAAGCTGGTGGTCAAGACGGTCGACGGCTCCGGCGGCTACGGGATGCTGATCGGTCCGGCCTCGACCGCCCAGCAGCGCGACGAGTTCGCCCGGAAGATCCGGGACAATCCCCGGGGCTACATCGCCCAGCCGACGATCGCGCTGAGCCAGCACCCGACGTACGTCGACGGCCGGCTCGAAGGGCGGCACGTCGACCTCCGCCCCTTCATCCTCTACGGCGAGGAGATCAAGGTCCTCGCTGGCGGCCTGACCCGGGTGGCCCTCCCCCGGGGGAGCCTGGTGGTCAACAGCTCGCAGGGGGGCGGGACCAAGGACACCTGGGTCCTCCGCGGGCCGCCGCCGATGCCCAAGCCGTCGACCGCCGGGGGGGACGCCTGAGATGCTCAGCCGGGTCGCCGAGAACCTTTACTGGATCAGCCGATACGTCGAGCGAGCCGAGAACGTGGCGCGGCTCCTGGACGTCGGGTTCCACCTCGAACTCGACGCCTCCGGGATGGCCGGCGACGTCTCCGGTCAGGGCCCGATCGAGAGCGTCCTGACGATTCTGGCCTGCCGCGACGCCTTCGAGAAGGCTCACGGGCCTGGCTCCAAGGACCGCGCGGCGGTCCTCCGCTTCCTCACCTTCGACCGCCAGAACAGCCACTCGATCCTCGCCATGTGCGCCCGGGCCCGCGAGAACGCCCGGGGGACCCAGGAGACCCTCAGCGGCGAAGCCTGGAGCCAGGTCAACAAGCTCTACCTCTACCTGGGGAGCCCCCGGGCCCACCGCCGGTTCGCCGCCAGCCCGTCGCGGTTCTTCGACGGGATCAAGCGGGCCTGCATCCTCTTCGACGGCCTGGTCGACGGCACTCTCCCCCGGACCGAGATGTTCCATTTCCTCCAACTCGGCCGCTATCTGGAGCGGGTCAACCAGGTCAGCCGGATCCTCAACGTCAAGCTCCACGGCCTCCGCGATGGCGGGCCGGTCGAGGACGCGATGAAGATCGTCCACTGGTCCAGCCTGCTCCGGAGCTGCTCGGCCTACGACGCCTACCTCCGCGAGCACCACGACCGGGTCGACCCCGAGGGCGTGGTCCGCTACCTGGTCCTGGACGCCGACTTCCCCCGAGCCATCCGGTTCTGCGTCGCCCGCTGCTGCGAGTCGCTCCGCGAGATCGCCGGCGGCGACGAGGACGAGTACCGATCCGAGGCCGAACGCCACCTCGGCCGGCTCGACAGCGACCTCCGCTACATCGACGTCGCCGAGATCTTCGGCCGGGGCCTGAACACCTTCCTCACCGGCGTTCAGGACGCCTGCAACCGGGCCGGGTCCGAGATCCACCAGGCGTACTTCCTCAACTGAGAGGCTATCCGGGATCGAAAATGGCTAATGGCTGATGGTTAACTCTACTGTAACCGATTTCTCGTGACACTGTTGGCTGGACCTTATATTCTGACTTGCGTGGAGGATACGCACGCTGTG
>JAABUV010003303.1_pt1 | contig 20660 bp, 35 predicted proteins | sample 5559971 | NCBI WGS metagenome assembly JAABUV01 (sample SAMN10711881, study PRJNA513362) | rock metagenome | isolation source: Antarctica rocks | place: Antarctica: Victoria Land, Knobhead nord | collected 2015-12-19
TCGCGTACCGCGTGGCGCAGGCCACCGCCGACGACATCGACAAGTGCGCCCCGGGCGCGCGCGTGCACTGCCACCAAGCGGGGAGGGGGCACCCGTGGCGGGCAGCACAGTGCGGTCGTGGTGTGTGCACTGTTATGGGTTTTGTTGTGCGCATGCCGCTGCTCATGCAGTACACCTTTACAGTGCCGCTGAGAATGCGCGGCCCTCTGTGCAGCGATCAGCGTGCGCATGCACAAGCATGCGCCTGCCTGCGAGCGTGAGCCTGCGGTGCACCCGTGTGCATGCAATATTACAAGACTGGGCGAGATGTGTGCCTGTACCTGCGCAATGAATCATGCGCAGGGCGATTGCGGCGGCGGAGGCAGCGGCACCGGCGATGAAGGCGCTGGGCTCCTGGCAGCGCAAGGCGATCCTGATGCACTGCGTGGAGCAGTTCACCGAGCGCAAGGACGAGCTGGCCATGGCGCTGTGCGTGGAGGCCGGCAAGCCCATCAAGGCGCGCGGCCCAGCCCGGCGCGCTGCTCACCAAACAGTCACATGCGCGTTCTGCGCGTTCCATGTGGGGATGCAGCTGCGCCATGACTGCGGGCGACCAGGCGCCCTCGCGCAGGCTTACCTACGTCTCACCCCAGCTCTGGCAGCGGGCCGGTTCTGCACTGCCTGCCTGTCGGAAGGGCGCGCGCGGTTTTGCTGAAAGTGCCCCACGCGCGCCAGGACTCTCACGGCGAGGTAATGCGGCTGATCGACACGTTCCAGATCGCGGCGGAGGAGTGCACACGCATGTATGGTGCGGGGCCCCCGGGGCTCCTTCCAAGGAGCGGTGCACAGTAGGGCTGCCCTGCTCTCCAGCCAAAGAGGCGTTACACCTGCTACCATTGTGGGTGAAAAGGTGGGTGTGAAGGAATGCTGAGACTGCATGATGCCAAGCAAATACCAAGATACCAAGAGAAATCTGACGTGACGGAGTGTTGCTGCGCAGGCGAGTGGGCGCCCATGGACAACACCGAGCGCAACAAGGGCTTCTCGGCGGTCGTGCGCAAGTTCCCGGTGGGCGCCGTGAGCATGGTGTCGCCGTTCAACTTCCCGTGCGCCCCGCCGCTCCCAGTGCTCCAGCTTGCCCGCCTGTCCAGGCCCGGCTGGCCCCCATGCGCTGTACGTGTGCGCCGTGCAGCGGTATGCTTTGCCTGTCATACAGCCTGTGCTGCAGGCCCCAGACATGCCTCAGGTGGCAGAGGAGAGCTGCTTGCGTAATTTCTCACGCCTGGCGAGGCGTCAGGCAGTGGGCAGAGGTCATGTGCAAAAGTGCTTGAGAATGAGCAGGCTGTGCCAAGCTGGGCGCACACGCAAGCCTGTTTGCTGGCGGTGCGCTGATGCCGGCGCGTCGGCACGCAGGCTGAACCTGACGGCGCACAAGATTGCGCCGGCCATTGCTGTGGGGTGCGCTCGGCGGGGCGCGCCGCTGACTGCTCCGCACCTTCCTCCCAGCAGAGACAGTGCCGAGGCTCTGTCATTGTGCGGTGGTGACGTTGCAGCCCCACGCGCCATGCACATGATGCGCCGTGTATTGCGTTAGCCTCTCCAGCCCCCTGTACCGGGGTACTGTGCCGTGGCATGCGCGAGTGTGGACTGTGGTTGTGGCCTGTGCACAGCTTGCAGCCACACACGTGACAATCGTTTGCGTCCCTCGCGCAGGTGCCCCTTTGTGCTGAAGCCGGCATCGCGGACGCCCGTCGGCGCCATCATCATCGGCGAGGTGCTGGCGCAGGCGCCGCACATGCCCAAGGGTGCGCCCCGCGCGCAAGTGTATGCTTGGATGTTGGGCTCGGGCGCAGCATGGTGCCAACCAGGGCGAGCTTGGGCGAGCTTGGGCGGGCGGGCAGGCGGGCGGCGAGCGTGCTCGGCCGGGCTGTTTTGAGAGCGCTTCCCATGCATGCGTCTGTTGGTCGGGCGCGCCTGCCAATCCTGCTGTATCGGCAGCGCGGTCGTGGTGAAGGTGGCGTGGTTGCAAGAGGATGTCGCAAGCGAGGCTGTTTACAACTTTGACACCAATGACTGAGGCTGCGGCAAGCTTGGGAGGTGCTGCTGCGCGCAGGCGCGTTCTCCATCCTGCCGTGCAAGCGGGACGGCGCGGACATGTTCACGACGGACGACCGCCTGAAGGTCCTCACCTTCACGGGCTCTCCCGCGGTGCGCCTGCCTGCTGCCCGGATGCCGCCCATGCTGCCCTTGTGCCAAGGATCGCTGAGCAGCACCGGTGTTAGCGGGCTTCTCTCTGTCTGACGTGTGTCTTACTGCCATGTGTTCGAGGGCTTTATAGGTGACTGCTTTTCATGGACGAGCTGTTGTTATGCGGATGTATAACCTGCTCCAGCTGCGCCAGTGGGCAGTGGCCATGCATTGCTGCCCATCCATAGTTCTGCCAGAGCTGCCAGAGCATCCTGCGACCCGTGCTCTGCGCGCTCTGCCTGAACGTGCTTGGGCGTGCGGGGGTGCTGAGGCGGCGTCTGCTGGCCGGCCAGGTGGGCTGGGACATGAAGGCGCGCGCCGGCAAGAAGCACGTGGTGCTGGTGCGCCCTGGGCGCGGCTGCCTCCTCTTGGCGTATGTCGGCTGACTGGGCATGCAGACTGGGCAACCTGCTGTCCTGCTCGATAGTTTAGCGGACTAGGGCACGTTCTTTAATGGCATGCGTTCCTGCTAAAGGCAAGGTTGCGATGAGAGTAGACTGAGCCAGGGCGTGATTGAGCGGGCGTGATTGAGCGAGCGTGACGCAGTGACGGTGAGCCAGGTTGCTCCAGGCACTCCCATCTCCTTGCTTTGTTGACGAGGTGTAAAGGCTGCTGGTATATGCGCGTCTTTGTCTCAGTAGGCTGGCCTCATGATCAACGGACCCCGAGGCCGCCCCGCGCCGCGCAGGAGCTGGGCGGCAACGCGGCGTGCGTGGTGGAGGACTTCCGCGACGGCGAGCTGGAGGCCATCGTGCCCAAGCTCATCTTCGGCGCATTCTACCAGAGCGGCCAGTCCTGCATCAGCGTGCAGCGCCTGCTCATCCGCGAGGCGCGCGCCGCCGCCCCGCCCCCTGCCGATGCAAGGACGTGGGCGCCACGGCAGCGCACTCGGCGCTGTGCAGCGGGGCACTGCCGACCGCTGGCGCACGCAGCAGCCTTGCCTGACGGTCGTGTGTTGGTGCGCCTGTATGCCGCAGGTGCGTGCGGGTATGGGGGTACGTGCGTGTTTGCTGGGGCCCTAATGTGCTGGGTGAGTCTCCTGGCCCGCGGAGTCGGCGGTATTACGTGTCTATGTTGACGCCATGTCCTCACGCATCTGACTGACGCCCTCATGCATCTGACTGACGGTGTGTGCGGTGCGGCGCGCCAGGACAACTACAAGAGCGTGCGGGACGCGTACGTCAAGGCGGCGGGCCAGCTCAAGTGGGGCGACCCCAAGGACACGGAGACCTTCATCGGCCCGCTCATCTCCGAGAAGGAGGCCAAGCGCGTGGAGGAGTGGGTGCAGGAGGCTGTCAAGCGCGGTGCGCCGCCTGTGGGTTCAAAGCGCACAGCTTGGGTACCACATCGTACAGCGCACAGCCTGGGTATTAAATTGCACAGCTTGAGTGGGCAGGGGTGTGAAAAGGTACTGTGACGTGCAGTCGAGTGGGAGCGTGCTTCCTGGCTGATGAGGGGCATGCAGGGTAGGTCACAATATCCAACGCAGCAATATTCAACGCGTGCATAGGTCGGCCCAGCGTTGAGCAGTGGTGCCGCCAGGCAATGCCGGAAAACTCAGAGTCTGTGCCCCCCTGGGCAGGCGCGCGCGTGCTGTGCGGTGGCAAGCGGCACGGCGCCATCTACGAGGCCACGCTGCTGGAGAACGTGCCCTGGGACGCGCAGATCGTGCAGGACGAGGCGTTCGGTCCAGTCGCGTGCCTGTTCCCCTACAAGGGCTTCAAGAAGGCCATCGAGATGTGCGCCGCCGCGCATACCCGGGCTCTGTGGCTCTGGAGCAGCGCTTGGGCTGCTCGGCTGTTGGGGAAGGGAGCGTGGTAGAACCATCACTAGGATATAGGTGATCAGCATGTGTGGGGTCAGTAAGACCTGCCCTTGGGGCGGAAGGGGATATACCAAAAACAAGAGACGATGTATATGTGCATCAAAGACACACTACTGTGCCGCGTGCGGCATGAACACACACTGAGCAGTGTGGCGGTGAGGCGCGCAGGGTAAACGACTCCAAGTACGGGCTGCAGTGCGGCGTGTTCACGCACGACTGGGACAAGGCGCGCGCCCTGCCCAGCATGCAGCTGCACCTGTTGGGATCATAAAATTTTTTGCACCGCATGCGGTTGTGAGCATATCCTGAGCCACAGCGTGCAGCATTGTGCGCTCTGTACTATTCAATTATTGCCTTGTAAGAGGTGTGTCCAGCAGGGTGGTGCCAGCCTCAAGCCGGCGACCTTGCGCGCAGGCGTGGTACGCCTTCAACGAGGCCGTCGTGGGCGGCTGCGTCATCAACCATGTGCCGAGTATGCGCATCGATGCGCAGGTGCGCCCTTGTCCGTGGCCGTGTGCTGTGGACCGCGTCGGATGCTGTCTTGGCTGCTTTGTGCTGGCTTGCTCATACTGCAGGGCATGTCCAATGTGCTTCATGACGCCATGTGCACTACATGTGGAGATGCTAGCACCAGGGCCCAGCGCATGCGCGCTAAGCACTGTCTCGCAGACCAGGTTGTCAACTCTGCATGCTTGCAGGCATACGGTGGCTGCAAGGAGAGCGGTCTCGGCCGAGAGGGGGTACATTTCGCCATGGCCGACTACCTAGAGATCCGGACCATGCTCATGAGCAACCCGGGCGGCAGCCTGTAGGAACCAAGTAGACTGTACACTACGCGGCTTGGCGGACCGTTTTTGGCAGGAGTTGGGCCCTAGGATGTAGCAGGTAGCTTTGCCTGCCGAACATTGCCTGTATGGACATTGCCTGTATGTTGTGCTCTCATTGCAACGCATGCGGCGTAGTGACAAGCACCTCACCCGCGCTCTTGTGCGCTGCTAGCGACGATAGATTTGGGCTGTGTGGCTGCATCCCATGTCACGAGCGGTATACAGTCCTGACCAGCTTTGAGGGACCTCGTTTATATGGCTCCAGGCGGGTCCTTTGTAAAAGATCACAGAGCAGAGCATAACAGCATTAAACAACACCAACCAAAGAGTGCCTTTTGCATGCCGCAAAAAAGGCTTTGCCTGTTGAGCAGTATCGGCACCCCAGCACCGGAGCCTCCCCAAGCGCACCATGTCCCCGCAGCTGCAGGCCGTGTGGCGCCCTGCCACCGGCGCTCCGCAGGCTTACCACATGGCAGGCCAGGCCATGCACTCTCAAACGCACACAATAGAGATGCAGGGACGGCCCGCCCTCAGCCACCCATTCGCCTCACGGGCAGGGGCGAGCGCTGCAGGGGTCACTCGGCCTTGGCGTGCGCGTCCGGCGGCGGCGCGGCGCGCGCGCCGGCCGGCGCGCGCACGGCCCCGATGCTGCCAATGCGTTAGTCGGCCTTCTGGCGCGAGTACAGCAGCGAGTCCTGCGCGGCCGCGCAGCCGCCGCCTCGCTTCATGAGCAGGAGAAATGGCCATGGGGTGTGATACCAAGCAACATGTGCAAAGATGGCTGCACGCAAAAGACGGTCTGCCTCAGTGGATGGTGAGGGACGGGGGGCGGGGCCTGCAAAACCAACCCACTCACAACGCGCTGCACAGAGCAGGTGCAACTTTGTACCACACCCCGGAACCAGCCGAGCGCCCCTGCGCAGCCGCACCAGCTTGAAGCGCATGTTGGCGATCGCGTGGCAGGAGAACAGCGCAAAGATGATCAGGATGATGACCGTCGACCAGGCCGCCGACGACGTCGCCCAGTTGACCGACGCCGTCTGCTCCTCCGGCGTCGCCGCGCCTGCCGGACACGGGCACTCGCGCGCTGACGCTCTGCTGCGAGCGCAGCCAGGCCAGGCCGCCTGTGCAGAGGCAACAGCCTGAAAGTACCCACAGCGTTTCAGGGAGATGCCTCGAGCACAGGGCCTATCGTATGCAGCGCAATCTTTGCATCGCCCCAGAGTGCGCCGCACAACGCCAGACGGCGTATATCCCAGGCTCCTGCTCGCCGGCGCGCAAGTGTCGCAGGCCCGGCGCGCACCGGCCGCGCTGCCCATGAGCCGGCGGCGGTGCGCCTCCTGCCACTGCAGCAGCGGCTTGACGCCGGCGCCCGCCACGGGCAGGTCGCCCAGCAGCGCTGCGTGCATGGCCGCCCTGCGCGGCGTCATGTCCACCTCAGCCCGCTTGCACTATTCCCAACACCCGCGCCCGCCGACTGCCATGCGGCAGCGCTGCATTGCCGCTCGGCTCGTTGCAGAGTTTGCTCAAGCTTGCGTGCTTCTGGTTGAGGACGTCGTGTACATGCCAGGGGACACAGAGGCCGAGGAACCGGGGCCTCAATTCCAACGCCCTGTCCTCACTGAAGGCCTGCCTCCCGGCTGCCAAGCGCCCCGGCGCGTGCATCATGCGCTTGGCGGGGTGCCCACCCTCCCCATTGACCCTCGCCACCAACCAAAGGGCATGGCCAGCAAAACAGGCAGCGCCGCACCGGCCGTTGAAAGCCTCGGCGACCGCGTTGTGCGCGGCCGCGCCGGCGGCTGCCAGGCAGGCGGCGGCCGCGCCGGCGCGCGCATCGGCGGCGCCGTGGCTGGCGCGCAGCGCCTGCGGGCTGACCAGCGTCGCGTGCAGCAGCGCCGGCGCGCCCTCGCGCCCCGGCTCCTGGGCGTTGCTGCGCGCGGCCACCCCCCCTCAGCTCCGCTTGCACTGCAAAGCGGTGCAGTACTCCCGCCCTGAGCATACTTGCTGGGTTATTCGGCTGACCCGACTGCACCGCCGTCGCGCGCGCCGCGCAGGCCTTGCGCGGTGGAGCACAGGGGGCGTGCGGCCGGCGAAGGGCGCACCGCCGGCGCTCCTCGGACGCGGCGTCGGCGGCCGCGCGGTGCAGCGAGGCCAGCTCGACAGCCCACAGGCGCTCTGCCACGCCGTTCAGGTCCAGGGTGACGGCGCCGGCGCCGGCGCCGCCGCCGCCCAGCGTGACAGCGCCGCTGAGCGGGCCTGCGCCGGGCGCATAGCTTGCGTTCTGCGCCGCCAGCGCTTCCTGTGCGCGGGGCACGACACACAGCACGGTGAGAGCCGGCGTTTCCACTCAGACTACTGCAGGCACAATACACAGAAAGTCCTGTATTTGAGAAACGGCACATGAGCCACTGCAGGCGGCCAGCGTGAGACGCGCAACATCCACAGCACAGCAGGGCCGCGGGTGCATGCACATCGAGCGTTCAGCCATCCACCACCTCATAAACAGGGGGCATGAGTCAGTCTGATTGGTTGCAGTACAGCTCGGGGACGTCAGCTTCCTCAGCACTGCGGACACTAAAAACAGGCACAGCCCCAGCGCACCCAGGACCCCACATGCCGGTAGCGCGATTGGCGTTCGGCACGCATTTGTGGCATGCAAAGAATGTCAAAGCTAGAAGCGTGGGGGAGCGCGGCACCTGCAGCAGCTGCTCCATGCAGGCGTCGCCGCAGGTGGGCAGCGCCGTGTGGTCCAGCGAGATGCGCTCCAGGGCGCCGAGCTTGGCGCCGGGGCCGCCGGCCGCGGCCTGCACGGCGCGCACCAGCTGCGCCGCGCCCGCAGAGCGCGCCTGGCGCGCCGGCCGGCCGCCGGCGAGGCTGGCGAGCGCCGCCTCATTGTCTGCGCCGAGCATGGCTGTCTCAGACGCTGTGCTGTTGCCCCATGCCTTTTTTTGTTAAGCATGACTGCATCGGACGCTGTGCTGGCGCTCCCTTCTGGCCAGCCATGGTGCCCCTCATACGGCTGCTCGTCAAAGGACTGCAGGTAGGTCATGGCTTCGGCAAGCACCACCCACCCCACAGACAGGTCACAGCAAGCGCGAACGTTTTGGACACAAGCCATCCCTTGGCTGCCAGCCACACACCTGAATATACAAAGCCTATGCGCACCAGGTGCGACGCCGGCGATGTGCAGGGACAGCAGCGCCTGCGGCCGCTTGAACAGGTTCGGCTTGATGGTGGCCTCAACCTGCGCGCGTGAGTGCGAGGCTCAGCAGTGGGCAGCGGCTGGGAGCCGGGCCTGGCACGGCGCGGCACCCTCATCAAGGCAGCGCAGGAGCTGCAGGAGCCCGGCGCGCCTCACGCGCGGCCGCGGCGGACATGCCCTGCGGCAGCGCGAGCAGCGCCGCCAGCGTCGCCGTCAGGCCCTCCTGGGTCAGCTCCGCGTGCGGCGCGGCGCCCGGCGGCAGCAGGTACTCGCCGCCGGCGTTGTCCACTAGCAGGGACACGGGTTGCGCGGCATGCCCTCGCGCGAGCAGCACGAGCGCTAGGGCCAGCGCGCCGCGGCCCGCCTGCCTGGACATGGCGCAGCGGCGGGGCGGCCGCGCGGCTGTGCTGTGTGCGGCGCGCAGGGCGGCAGCGTCCGCAGCCCTAGCCTAGAATCGCTTGCAAGCGGACGGGGCGTGCACTGCCCGTCGGCGCTGGAGGAAGGCGCGTCCTGAAGCAGATGATGGATCAGAGGTCGCCTTGTGTGTGCGCTCTGCCTGGCTGGCCGTGCTCGCTTGCAGGGCACTTCTAAACTTACTATATTATCTGTTTGGGGTGCAGGCTTGCCACTTCCGAGTTCACAGCCTCTGGTCTCACTTTTGTGAGGACTGCGCGGGCCTGAAGCTCCTGCCCTTGTCTTGTTGTATGATAGGTGGCCTGCATGAGTGAAGCGAACGAGGTCGAGGCGCCTGACTGGACGCATGCAGTGCCCTCTGCCGTGCCTCCAGACGTGCTGCGGAGGCGGGCTGCAAAGCGTCCCGCCGCGCCCCTGGGGGCACACGGCCCAACCGGGGCGGGACTGCGGGACCTCGTGCGGGACCTCGTGGCGCAAGAGGAACCGCTGCGTTCGCATGAGGCTGCGCTGCTCACGCGTGAGCTGGACGCGCCGCAGCCGCGGCACACCGCCCGGCGCACGGAGAGGCCGGCGGGGCGGGAGGGCCTGCCGGCAGGCGCGTTCGCAGTGCCGTGGCGCAGCGAGGTGCTGGTGGACGCGCCGCGCAGCGCGGGGGGCCTGAGCCGCGAGGAGCGCGCTGCGCGCGACAGCGCGCGCAGCCGCGCGCTCGCGGCGGCCGAGCTGGCGCTCGACCTGCACTACAGCACCTTCCGCAGCGGGCTGCCTGCGGCGCGGCCGGAGCGCGGCGCGCGCGGGGAGGCCGCGCAGGAGGCCCAGCCGGCGGAGGGTGACTGGAACGGCGAGCAGATGCTGCCGTTCTGCGACGTCCACAGCGACGGTGCGCTGTTGTGAACGTACGCGTGTGCGCCCTGCCGCGTTCTTTCCCAAGTGGTGTGGCAACTTCAGAGCGCATGCAGTGCGGTGAAGTCACCTGAGGACTGACGGGTGCCTGAGCGCTGGCGCTTGGGACCGCAGGAGGGTCTTATGACGATGAGTACGGCCCGGGCAACCTCTTTGAGGAAGCGAGCCCGCTGTGCTACTGCTCTGTGCGGCGGTGCGCGCGAGGCTCCCCCGCCTGCTCCGCGCCTCCTTTGCACTGATCGGGAGTGCGACTGAGAGCAAGATGCGGCACTGCAGGTCCAGCATCAACGTCACGGCGCAGCTGGACGGCCCGGGCAGCTTCACAGTGACGTCAATCGAGCTGCGCACGCCGGCGCTGGTGCGCTGGCCACGCACCCTGACCCCTGCATGCCTGCGGCGCGCGTCGCCAGCAGTCCCGACACGCCGCTCACTGTGTGTCGCTTGCACGGCAGGGCTACACATCCCCGCTCGGGTGCGCTCTTCGCAGCCTCAGCTCCTCCTGTTGCGCCGCACCCGCAGCCGGTATAGAATGCTCACAGCCGGTTGCTCCCGTGCGCAGGCAGGCCATCCTCTTCACGTCCTTTGGTGCGCCCGAAGGCCGAGGCTGTAATGTTCGCGTGGGTCAAAGCAAAACTTCCAAGCCCCAGCCGGCGTGCATAAGGGCAACGAACTGCTAGAACCGCTGCTCAGGCAGCGCAGTGCGTCGCACCGAGCCATGAGCACCCTGCAGCTCCTACTGTCCGTGTGCTGTTTCCAAGCCCCGCCCTGTCCGCGCAGGCAAGCCGGACGTGGCGGCCACCAAGCGCTTTGACGAGGTATTCAGCGAGCACGAGTTCCACGCGCTGGTCTCAGAGCTGCAAACACAGGTGCGGCGCCTGCGCTGGGTGGCGTGGCGCAAGCCCTGTGCCTGGCTGCAGCAGTGCATGACGCAGGCAGCCTCCCGTCACAGAGCTGGAGGGGCTGAAGGCTGGTGTGCGAAGTGTCGCAAGGCTACTGTGCAAATTTTTGCAGGCTGCTGTGCAAACTTTTGAAGGCTGTTGTGCAAAGTGTGCGACACGGACTGCAGCACTCAGTGCTCACGTTTGACCGCCGTCGGTCTGGCGCGTGCAGCCGGAGGCGCCGTCGGCGCCGGGGCTGGAGGTGCCCGCGCCCGCGGCCTTCATCTGCACCTCGCAAGACCGCATCACCGCGCGCCTGGATGTGCCAAGGCACGGCGCTTTGGCAACGACCCCGTGCTGCTGTCCAACACATGCTGCAATGCTCCAGCACAGCTTACGTGTGTGATGGGCAGTGAGTGTGATGGGCAGTGTCGGGAGTTTATAACTTAAAAGCCCTAACTGAGATAACAAATGGCGTCATGCTGGTGTAGGGCGCTTGTTCATTATTGGCAGACGTAGGCAAATTCGAGTCAGCACGTGTGCCAAATACACTGTGGAAGCACTACATAAGCGATGTAGTGAGAGCGCCTGCTCCGCGTAGGGCTGGGCGCTGGATCCTCCTCAAGCTGCTGCGGCCGCGCGAGCCGAGCGGCGACAACATCGATGTGCAGTTTGTGGGCTGCCGCGGGTGGCGCAGCGCGCGCGCGTTTGGCGCCCGCGATGTCTGCTGACGCGTGGCTGCGCGCGGGCTGAGGTCGCATGGACGTAGGCTGGGTGCCGCGGCTGGTACAGCGCGTGCACATACAGCGGATGACGTGTCTGACTCGCAGCACGTGTGGAGGCGCGCCAAGCACAGCTGATGCCGCACAACAAGCACAAGGCTGCATCTGTGCAGATGGATGCCTTGGGTCGCAGAGCTTTCAATGCATATCATGCCTGCTGAGTGGTGTTGCACTGGCTCCTCGTCAAAGGTGCCACAGGCAGGGACATAATGCAGCTTTGTTGAAGTGCAGCCCTGCTACTAGGCAGCAAGCTACAAGTGTCAGCGCCTTCAAGAGCTTTGCAGACCACTGCAGTCAGGCTATGAGTGGCTTACGTTTTTGCACAATTTGGCTCTTGCCCTCCAGGTATCCTTTTTTGGTATGCAACAGTGTATGAATGCAGCATCATCTGTGTGTGCGCTAGCGTTTGAGGAGCGTTTTGTACAGAACTTGCCGGAGTGTACGTCAGTGACCTGTACAGTAGCTGGGATTTCATTGTGCTCGCTAAGGTCAGAGCGCCGAGTTTCGGTGTGTATGGCTTCCTGTGTCATATGGCGTGCGATGTAGATGTCTGCCAATACTACAGTGCCTGTGCAGCCGGGCACAGAATGCAGCTAGCTGACAAAGGACATGCTGCATGCCTGGCCGCTTTGCAGATACCAGTGCGCGCTTCTAGCCGCATTGTGCGGATCATCCGCAGCGGATGGGACCAGGAGTGCATGCTGGTGAATTGTATCACTGCCTGCAGCATGTGCATGATTGGCGATGCGACAGCAAAGACCTTTTGCTATTAAGCTCAACAAGTCATTATCCGGTGTGAGGTCCGAGACATAAATGCAGATGCACCTCGTTGAACACCCTATCAGCGGGCCATGTCAAGTGTTGGCAGCTGGAACCTCAGCCTTGTTCCTTCTAAGGCGCAAAATGCAGCGTGCTGGCCACTGCAGTGCGCCCCAACGCAGGTCCGGCCACTCAAGCCTAGCACCTTCAGAGCCCTGCATCCATGCTACAACCCCCAAAGGCCTTTGCACAGTGCTAGCATGTACAACACTGACACACAGGAGGCCCAACCCCTTACAGCCACGAGTGCGCGACGCTCCCTGGATGCCAGTGTGCAGCGTGCTGGCGGTTGCGTCGTACAACTTCGCGTACGCACAGCTGCCGCTCCACATCAGCAAACACGTCCATCCCCGCCTCTATGCTACGCTGCAGCAGGCCCAGGCGCAGCACACCGCCCTCGGCCTGCACGGCTCACCAAGCGCACGCTTGGCGTTGCCGCACCTTCAGTGTGGGTGGTTGGCTGGCAACCTGCCTCTTAAGCACTCACAGCGCTGCAGCAAATTCAACGCAGTTGAAAGCTACCTGAACTACGCTGTTGAGATATGGTGGTGTGTCTGCACTTGCACAAGCGCGCAACAGGGCGTCTAAGAACACAGAGCGCGTTCAGCACGCGCCTTGCGGAGGGCCTCCAGCTCGGCGGCAAACCCGTCTGTGAAGGCCTCCACGTACACGTCCCTGAACGTCGGGGCGCTAGCCGCATCCTCTGGTACGGCTGCTGCTGAGGGCCGCAACTCCTCTGCGTCTGCGAGGCTCGACTTCAGCTCGCTGTGGAAGTGCAGAGTCACAAGGCCAATTCGTGCAACCGCATACCTTTCTCTTTCCTCCTACGGCGCAGGCCTTCAGCATCACCTTGTGGTTTCACGCTGCTGTCCTGCTCCACTGGCACTGCATCCTCAGCAGGCGCAGTCGCCGGAGCCTTTCTCCTCTTCTTTGGCCGCTGTGATGCTGCCTCCGCTTGGGCGTCTGCAGGCGCAGGCTGCGCTTCTGCACGCTTGGTTTCAGCTTTCTGCTTCTTCTTGGCTGGGCCTGCGACCTTGGACTGCGTGTCCTGCCCGGCTGGTGATGCGTCGGCCCGCTTGCTACGCAGTGCCCGTGATATTGCAGCCAGGCTGTCGCTCTCGTGCAGCTTCTCATACCCCATCAGCAGCAAAGGCGGAGGAGCAAAGGAGAAGAGATTGATGCATGGCAGCAATCTCAGCAGTGCACTTTCAGAGTTCTTCTTCTCTTATATCTGCTTTCTTACACTAGACGCCCCTCCTAAACATGCGCCATGCCCGCCTCTCAAAGTATGCGCACAGGGGCATGCGCATCTCACACATGATGATGCTCACACTGATAGCTATTCTAATGCCTTTCAGCAAGGGGCTGCATGCCCTACTTGAAGAAGGCCAGGCCGGCCAGAACGCCTCCGGCCATGAGCAAGAGCGATATGAGGACCCAGACCACACCCCACCCCTGCGGGGGCAAGCACCTGCACACCGGCTCTGCGCTCAGGCTCGACAGCCTAGGTTGATGCGGTTGAGCGGGCGCAGTTAGCCAGGTGCAGCGCATGTGCTGGGGCGCACCCCCACAGCTCAGCAAACTTGCAGGCGTCGCTCTCGTTGACCTTGCGCAGGACGAGGTCCTCAAATATGTCAAAGCACGCGTACGTGCCGCACATGACTCTGCGAGCACACTCCGCCGCACCATGAAGCAACCCCTTGCTTGGACTGAAAGGCCAAGCGTGCGCTTCACGTGCAGAGCTCGCGCGCACCCGAGGAACAGCACGAAGAGCCGCATCACCCATGCGCCAGCAGGCTCAGGGATGAAGTAGCATGCAATGATGAGCGCAATGAAAAGCACCGTCATGCCGCGAGTGAACCACGTCTTGGCCCATATGAGGACCAGCACGAGCAGACCTGGTTCCCAAGCCAGCAGGCTCAGGACCGGAGTACCGTGAGGGATGCATGCTGAGTGAGGCTACGCTCGCCATGCATGTGCATGTCTAAATTTTACGTAGACTAGCACGAGCTGGCCTGCAAACAACATGTCAGGCAGCAAAGGCGGGAGGAGGTCCTACCTGCAACGAAACCAGCAGCTATCTTGGACGCCAGTGTGTTGAACCCGAAGAACAAAAGCAGCGCTCCCATCAGCGCAGAACCAAGGTAGCCTGGGCCATGCATGCCCCAGTCACAGACACGCATACCATTGGGGGTCAGCAGGTGGGTGTATAATGTTATGACTCTAGCTCAACGCGTATGCAGGCAGTGCTGCATATAACATAGAGCCACGTGGCACTACAGGGCATGTCTTCAGAGCGGGTCCAGGAAGGAGGCCAGTGTCACACGTGGACGACCGCGGGTGCACCGGCAGGCAGCGTGCAGCACTGGATGCCGCCCCGCATAACGGTCAAGCCCCCCAAGTCCGGGTCAAGCGTAATAGACTCTACGCGTCCACCAGTGACCACGCACGCGAGCGCGTGGCCGGCCTGCGCGGGTGCAGTTGCGGGCTGAACTACACAGCGCAATACACTCCTAGACCAGCAGCAGGCTGAGGCAACAGGCTGAAAGCAGCAGTGGCAACACGTGCCGCGGCCTCTCACACAGGCAGGCTGCTGGGTGTGCACTGCATACAGCAGGCCACCCAATACAGGAGTGTGTTGTGACGTTCCTCGCACGAGTGCCAGGCTATGTGTGGGGCCCTGCAGCAGCCCCTCGCTCGACTGCGCACCTCGTGGAAGGCGACAGTCAGCACCTTGAACGGGTACAGCACTGACTTCACGCCCGGCAGGTTCCACACAAACATGATAAGCAAAATGCAGACACCGATGAAGATGAGCGTGACCAGCTGCCAGTGGTCTGGGCGCAGGTCGGCCGCTGGGTCCACCATCTTGATATATTGCAAAGAGGCAAGGGAGTAGGTCCTTGCGCTGGGCGGTGTACAGGGACTACATGCTGGCAGTGTAGTGTACTGGGCTGGCGTCTTTCGATCACCAGTGCTTCCGCTGGGCCCAGCGCCGTGGTCTGCTTGGGAATTTGGGCCTCGCTAGGGCCTAGCTGCGCAAAAAGCCAGCCAACAGCTACCGGTCTGCTGGCCCTGGAAAGACGGCCTGTGCCTCTGCCGGCCTATGCAGGCTTGCCGGTAAGCCAGGGCGCCGACCTCACTCCAGACAGCCGCGCAGCCTTGTACCGGGTAGGGCGATGCACAGGGTGCGCCTGGTGAGCAAGGGCACCGGGCGCCAGCAGCCCGTGGGCCTGTGTATTGCCAATGATGCGATCCACCTCTTCACAGAGGAGGGCAGCGTGCGGCCCCACGCGCACCCGCCGCAGGCTTGCAGCGCCCTGCCTCACGAGCGCCTCAGTGCATACTGCGCGCCTTGCCGCGACCCAAGCGCACCTGAGCCCGCCTGTGATGGGACGCGCAGCCTGTGGAGTGCTTGGCGCTCGGCGCGGTTATCAGGGCGCACGCGGGCGGCCAGCCAGGCAGCCTGGACGTGCAGGTCCGCACGGCACTGGGGCCACGCACCATGCACGTCGTCGCCGCCACGCCCGAGGCTGCGCAACTCATCCTCCGCACGCTGGAGGCCGAGCGCGCCCCGGCAGCGCCGCGGCCCGCGGCCGGCGCGGAGCACGCCCGCGCGGGTGCGCCCGCGCTGGCGGCGCCCGCGGGCGCCGCGCGAGCTCGGCAGTGGCCGCACGGCAGCTCATTGTGGCGCGCCTGTGCGGCAGACGTGAGTGTGGAGGGCTCGTCCGCGCCGGCGTCGCCAGAGCGCCGCAGGCGGGCCGCAAGCGCGCCGGCCGTCCAAGCGCTGCCTGCAGAACGGATCGCCGCCAGTCCTGCGGCATGCGACGCGCTTGCGGGCGCGGCCTGCGCAACTGCACACGGCTCAGCCTTGCAGGCGGTGGGCTGCTCGGGCGCGAAGCCCGCGCCGGCGGCGCACACCAGCGGTGCACCGCAAGCCGCCAGCACAGCCGATGCGGCGGTGCTGCCGAGGCCCTCGGAGCCCTCAAGCAGAGGCGTGCCAGCCGCGTCGGCAAGCGCGCCCAGCGAAGCGCGCGGCTCCAGCGCGGCTTGCGTGGTGACGCTGAGCCCGAGCCGCAGCGCGCGTGAAGGGAAGCGCGCCGCGTCGTGCGCGCTCACAGCTGCCTCGGCTCAGCTAGCCGCTGCGCGCGATGCAGCACAGCCTGATGCTCACAGGCCATGCGCGCTCGACGGGCTGCACGCAGCGGCCGCCGGCAAAGCACTTTGCCCTCGCTCGGGGCCCACCGCCGCGGAACCCGCACAAAGTGCGCCTGGTGTAGCAGAGCGCCAGCGCGCGCTCGCCGTACGCGCTCGTGCCGCGCTGCGGCAGGGCTTATTGCGGAGGCGCGCGCGTCGCGTGCTGGCCGCGTGCGCGCGGCGCGCGGCGCGGCGGCGGCGTGCCGCGGCGGCCGACGCGGCGGCGGCGGCCGCGGCCGCGGCGGCCGCGCGGGCCGCCGAGGGGCGCGCCGCGAACGTGGCCGCGCGTGAGCTGGAGCGCGCGCAGCTCAAGGCACGCGACTGCTCTGGCATCAGTCGAGTTCACTGTGTTCAGCTATGCCCCACTGGCTGCAAACGTACCTGTGCTCAGAAATGCGCTCGCAGTTTCCAGCTTGTAAAGCAAAATGCGATACATCTCATGGCTGCGCGCTCACGCCCCGAGGCCTGCGCAGGCGGCCGTGGGGGCCGCGCGGGAAGCCGCAGCGGATGCCGCCAGGCAGGCGGAGTGGGAGCGGGGCGAGGCCGCGGCGCTGCGGGGCACCGTGCGCGACCTGGAGGCGCAGCTGCACGCTGTGGAGCAGGGCGGCGCTCAGGCGCGCGCACGCGCCACGGCTGGCTGCCAGCAGGGGTGGAAGACCGCAGGGATGGAACTGGGACAGGCCTGCATGCGTATGAGCGCCTGCCTGTGCCTGTGTGAGGCAGGACATGTCATGGCCAGGGTAGGGGCAGCAGGCAGCCACCAAGGTCATGGATGCGCATGCATATAGGTGACGCCCCTCACCTCCAGTCTGGCATGGCTGTGCTGCGCAGGCCGAAGCCCGCGCGAGGCGGGCGGAGCGGGCTGGCACAGCCGCGGTTAGCGCGGTGGCGGCCGCGGACGCGCGCGCCGCCGCTGCGGAGGCGTCCGCGGTGGCTCTGCGGCAGAGCGCGGCGGCCGCCGCGCTGGCCGCGGCCGGCGCCGCGGCGCGCGCGGAGGCCGCCGAGGCGGAGGCCGCGTGCTTGCGCGCGCGCTTGGCCGGCAGCGCTGCGGCCGCTGCGGCGCTGGACGCGCGCGCGGAGGCCGCCGAGGCGGAGCTGGCCAGGCTGAGGGCGCGCGCGGACGCCGCCGCCGCGGCCGCTGCCGCGGCGGCGGCACTGGAGGCGCGCGCGGAGGCCGCGGAGGCGGAGGCGGCCCAGCTGAGGACCCGCATTGACGCTCACAGAGCCGCCGCTGAGGCTGAGCTGGTCGAGCTGATGCCGCGTGCACACGCCCAGGCCGCGGCTGCTGCTGCAGCGGCGGCGCTGCAGGCGCGCGCGGAGGCTGCTGAGGCGGAGGCAGCCAGGCTGAAGGCCGCCGCGGCGACCGCGGCCGCTGCGACGGCCGACGCGCAGGCGCGCGCGGAGGCCGCCGGGGCGGAGGCCGCCGCGCAGGGCGCCCGCGTGACGTCCCTGGCCGCCGCTGCGGCCGCCGCCGCCCATGCGCATGCGCGAGCAGACGCTGCTGAGGCGGAGGCCGCCGCGCTGCGCACGCGCGTCGCTTCGCTGACCGCCGCCGCGGCGGCCGTGGCTGAGGCGGAGGGGCACACACCCGCCGAGGTCGCGGCGCTGCGCGCGCGCGCCGCTGCCGCTGAGCGCGAAGCTCACGCGTTGCGCCACGGGCAGGGCATCGCGGCCGCTGCCTCTGCCGCGGCCCATGCCTGTGTGACGCGGCCACGGCTCAGCGTACTGCTCTTGTCGCCGAGCGTAGCATTGCCGCAGCCGTCGCCGAGCGCGACACCGCCGTCGCTGCTCGCGACGCCGCTGTCGCCGAGCGCGACGCTGCAGACGAGCGGGCGGCGGCGGCGGCGGCGGTTGCAGCGGCGGCGCGCGGCGAGGCGCACGCGATGCGCGCCGCGGCGGCCGCAGCTGGACGCGCTGCGGCCGGCGCAATGGCAGCGGCGGACGCCGCGGAGCGCCGCGCTCAGCAGGCGCGGCTACGTACAATTCTGTTCTGCAGCACAGGCAGAGAGCTTCCCTGCATGGGCACGGCCGTGTGCAGCGCAGCGCTTTGGCATGCCTCAAGGGAGCCGCGTGTGCATGCTCAGAGCGCGCGCGCCTTGGGCTGATTTTCTACGGAGGTCAACGCTTAGTCCGTGGTGTCCAAAAATTAGTGATGGTGAGTCGCTCTAGACCTATGTTGTGCGCGGGGCTCTGGGGACCTGGCTGACATGGTTCTGGCGAGCAGGCGCCGCGCACGAGGCAGCAGCTGTCGCAGCGATACCCCACACCGCAAGCATCCTCTGCCTCAGCACCCTTGCCATGTGTTGCTGTAGGATGCGCACGCCTTACCAGAACACAGCCCCTTCAGCAGACGCACAACGATCTGAACCATGCAGGCTGAGGCGGCGCTGGCGGCGGGTGCCGCGCGCGAGGTGGCGGTGGCGCGGCAGCGCCGCGAGCTGCTTGCTGCCCTGGACCATGCTGTGCTGGCGACGGCGCGCGCCGAGCGCGCGCGCGTGGCCGCTGAGCTGCGTGCGGAGGCTCTCAGGGAGCGCGCCGGCGAGCATGCAGGCCGACATCATGTGTGAAAGCATGTGAGCTTGTGTAAATATATGCATTCCTGTTATGCTAGGTCCTCCTTGATGCGCTTGAATGCGCTGCGGCACGTGTGACAGCAGCTGCGCGGTTCACCTGCAGGGCTGTGATGTATAATGCCAGGCACAATGTATTATGATGCTGTTAGGCTCTCGGGTTGCAGAGAGCAATCGGAAGTGAGGCGGTGTTACTGCTCAAGCGCATTCGCGCTGATTTCAGCCACCCATGCGGGTCATAACGCATGCCAGGCACTGGCTCTGCAACTGACACAGCACGAGAAGAGCTAAGCAAGGCTAGCAGGCCCAGCCTCAGAGGTGAGGCCCCGGAGGGGCGCTGGCTCCTCCGCCAGGGGGAACGAGTGCTGCGGCAGCTCGGCGAAGTATGCTGCCGCGGTCGCGTCACTGAGGCGGTCAAACAGCAGCCGCAGCACATCCTCGCGCTGCGTCCACGACATGCCCTGCATGCCGTGCATTTTACTATAGACAAAGTAAGCAAGCTGGCAGTGTGCGGGTGTTGCGCAAGTCCAGAACATGTCCAGGAAATGATCTGACACATCGTCTCCCGCGACCAAGCACGCTTCAAGAGCTGTCCTGCACCCATATGTGCCAGCTCAGGTGCCAGCGCACCTGTATGTCATCGCTCTTCAGCTCTTCCAGCCGAACAACACTGGCACCTGGCGGAGAAGTCTCTGAAGTCTGGCCCCGTTCTCGTGCGACCTCCTCAGCCACCTGCACTTTGTTCTTGTTCAAGTTCAACCAATCACCAAAGCACCTTTCAGGGCTGCTCTGTGACAGATGCTAGTTTGCGGGCCATGACGCCGTTGCACACACTCACGCAGCATGTTCCTGGCCAAATGCTACCTCTGATCAAGGGCAGTGCAAGACCGCCTGGACCATAGGCCGCGCACACAAACTGGTCATTCAACATGGCATTCCCATTTCTGGCTCACTGAAGTGGCATGAGGCGCATTGCATAGCATGGCGCTTCCATCTCATCACAGCGCGTGCCTGCTGCAGCGCAGCTACCAAGAAGGTCTCCACGTCGCTGCGCTGCCGCAGCACAGCCTGCGCCAGGCGGCACACGGTGCGCAGCTCGCGCCCGCGCGCGTGCGCCAGCCGCCGCAGTGCGGTTGCCTCCACGGACGCCGCGTCCCTGAGGCAGGCCAGGCTGAGGGCATCACACGGATGTGTGCATGCATGCACGTCCTCTGCTGATCCACATTCAAGCCTGCACCACCCTCGGCAGTCTATGATAATGACAAGTTATTACAACTGCCGGTGGTAATGTCCGCTTGACAAAGCTGTAGTGTAGGCTGCATGTCATATGAGCTGAGCACAACACTGCACCGTGCATCAATCGAGGCCAAGCAACCATGGGGACCCTACCCGTCCCACTAAAGACAATCACAGGAGGGGCCGCACAGCGAGCGCGCGGCGACTGCGCTCGCAGCAGCCCGCTCGCGCTCGGCCGTGTGCAGCGCCTTGGCCAGGCCGCGCTGCAGCCCCGCGCCCCGCGCGCGCTCCTCGCGCAGCTGCTTTGCCTGTCCATGGCGTGCGCGCTGTGGCTTGGGAGCGAGCGCATGAGGACAGATTACTGCAAGTGTCAGAAGTACTGCTCATGGATGCACGCTCTGGATGCACATATAGGCATATAGGCATGCTTTGCTTACGTCGGTCATGTCATCAGGGGAAGCAGGTTTGGCTCTCGCTGCGCGTGATTCTCTGCGTGCTAGACATGCGTGTAGAAACGAAGTCGTGGTGTTGCTCTGGGCACTGCACAATGTCCCAGGCAAGCCTGACACAGCTGGCACCTCAGCTGCCTGCCATGGCTGCCGCGCCAAGCGCGCTGAAGCCAAGCAGCCGCGCGCCTGCGTGGTGCCGCGCCGCGCAAACTGCTGCTCTGTGCCGGCGCGGATGGCCAGCTCGCGGCGCAGGCCGGCCGCCTGGCGCTCTGCATCCCGCACCTCCTCCGCCAGCGCCTCGCTCACCTGCGCAGCAGCACGTGCCCTGCTTGCTC
>JAABUV010003304.1_pt1 | contig 20657 bp, 16 predicted proteins | sample 5559971 | NCBI WGS metagenome assembly JAABUV01 (sample SAMN10711881, study PRJNA513362) | rock metagenome | isolation source: Antarctica rocks | place: Antarctica: Victoria Land, Knobhead nord | collected 2015-12-19
CCTTCAACAGCGTCGCCGACCTGAGCACCGCAATCACCACCTGGGCCGCCCACTGGAACGAAAACCCGAAACCCTTCATCTGGAAAGCCGCCGCCCAGGACATCATCACCAAAGTCCGACGAGGACGCGCAACCCTCAACCAGATCAATTCACAGACGGACCACTAGTGCCCGAGCTGCAGGTCCGACGCCGCATGTTCCCGCAGGTATTCGCGCAGGTACGGCAAAGCGAAGTCGACGTAGCCACGTCGCGAGGAGTAGATCAGCTCGGCCGCGATCAAACGCAACCGGTACTGGCTCACGTAATTGACGTCGACATTGAGCCTTCGCTGCAAGTCGGCCATACGGGAAGGACCGTCGTCGTGGGCCATCGCCAGCAGGAACGACTTGTCGATGTCGGAGGCGGCGCTCAGTGCCGGCTCATGGATCAGCGACCCCAGCCGCCGTCGTGCCCTGGCGACCCCCTCCAGCGCGTCTGTCGCGGTGATGTCTTCCTCGTCCGGGTGCAGTCGCCAGGTCTGTGCGCCGACAAGCTGCAGCAGGAACGGATAGCCGCTCGCCCCATCGACCATGACCTGCAGGGCGTCGTCGCCGATGCGGCGGCCGGCGGCCTCGATGGGTTCCCGGAAACCGCGCTCGACATCTTCGCGCGCAACCGATCCCAGTGAATGTCGCTCTGCCCGACGCAGGAAGGTCAGCACGTCGTCGTTGACGACGTCGCTGACGCTGGCGGCCAGACCCGCTCCGGCGAAGGCAAGCTCGCGGCCCTCGCGAAATGCGTGTTGCACGGTAGTGGCGAGTTCACGCAGCTCGTCCAACTGCTTGTGATGGATCTCGTCGAGCGTCACCAGTACGCCCGTGCCGTGATCCACGAGCAGGTCCGTGAGCACCTCGAGCTGACTGCGTAATCCGGCCTGCACCACATGTGTTTCGACGGTGTCCCAGTCGAGGCGCCCGATGCTCAGCGGCGCGGTCAACCCCTTCAATCGCCGCCGCACGGCCTCTGGGTCGAATTTGCGCAAGAGTTTCGGCAGATGCTGCCGGGTGATCCGGTCGACGAAACCTGGGGTCGCGGTTTCGCTGACGACCAACCATCCCCGCTCCCGCGCGCGGTCTTCGACCGCGTTGAGCATGACTGTCTTCCCGGCGCCTCGGGAGCCGGTGTACAGCGTGGCACGACCGGACGAGCCAGGTCCGTCCTCCAACGCCTCCACAAAGTTCTCCAGCACAGACTCGCGCCCGACCAGCAGCGGGGGGCTCACCCCGAAGCTGGCGTGGAAAGGATTTGGCATGAATTCAACCTACCACCGAGCATTAGAGTGCTTTAGACCTTTTAGACTCCGCTAGAGATGGCCCGCGGCTTGTGCCGGCGCCGGCAGTCGAAGTCCCCTGTGAGCACCGCGCCGCCGACTTGGTCCCTGTTGACGCGCAAGGTCCGCCGTTCCTGCTGCAGATGCACGCCGACGCCGCCTGGCGCCATGCCAACCCCACCGCCGACCGCAACATCACCCTCGCCCTCACCCACGCCCCCATGGGGCTGGCCGAAGCTGATGTCGAACTACACACCGGACGGTTCCGGGGCCGTCGGAACCGCGCATACCCGGCCGAACAGGCATTGCGCATCGCCATGGTCGGCGTCGGTGTCAACGGCGCCGCGCAGATCAGCCTCGTCGCCTGAGCTCTGGGCCGAACCGTCACCGAGATCAGCTACCTGCGCAGCCGGCTACTGGACAAAGGCCTCATCAGCGCACCCGTGCGAGGACAATCGAGTTTGACCATTCCCGGGTTCGACCGGTTCGTCATCCAACAGACGCACTGAACGACCACCCGATCGATAGACCCCAGGCAACGCCGGTGAACGCCACCGGTGTGCCCTACCGCAGGCGGCCGACGATGCTGACCACTGTTTGACCCGATGGCTAGGCTCGCCGGCAGGGATCAACGAAACTAGGGAGCCGACCCCGTGCGGAGCAAAGTCCAAGCCATCACACCCAAGAAGGCCGCCGAGTACCTCGAGGCCAACACCTCCAACCGGCACTGTCCAAAGCGACCGTCAAAAGCTTCGCCGAGGCCATGTCTCGCGGCGACTGGAAGGTCACCCACCAAGGCATCGCATTCAGCATCGGCGGAGTGCTCGTCGACGGGCAGCACCGATTCGCCGCCATCGTCGAAGCCGACATTCCCGTGGAAATGACCGTCTTCACCGACGTCAACGAAGGGACCTTCGACGTCCCGGACACAGGGAAACGCCGCAACGCAGCCGATGTGCTCGCATTGGAGGGCGAAAAGTCGGTCACGATACTCCCCGCGATGGTCCGCACCGTCTGGCTGCACGAACACCGGCCCGATCTGACATGGTCCGGCGGATCCGCCGTAGTCACCAACCACCAAGTCGTGGAAACCCTCGCTGCCCACCCGAAGCTGCGGGACTTCATCGTCGTCGGCGACCAACTGTCGGTCGCCATCGGCATGATTAAAAGCGCCGCCGGCGCCGCCAGCTACCTGGTGTCCCAGGCCAACCCGAAAGCTGACCTGATCCCCTGGTTCGACGGCGTTACCGAAGGAGCCGGACTGGCCAAAGGCGACTCCCGACTGATGCTGCGGCGCGTCATGTTCAACATGACCCGCAAACGTGAAGGCCAACCCAAACGACGCCGCGACACCCGCGAGCACGTCGGGCTCTACTTCAAAGCATTCAACGCCTGGGCCACCGGCGAGACCCTCGCACAGCTCCGCTTCGCCACACGAGATCCGATGCCGCCGATTGCCACCCTGGGCACCGCACCCGTAGCTCCCACCGTGGAGACGAGCACCTGAGGTGGCTCCATCCGCTACTCAGATTTCGGTAGACCACCCGATCGCACGGACAAGCTGCGAGGCGCACTCTCCGTTCTGACGCAGTTCTGGCCGAGCTGCGACCACAACCCATCCTCGCCGACACCTGCACGACCTCTGAGCTGAGCGCCGATCCACACCCGGGTCGGCGGCGCGATAACCGCAACGCTCATCTGTCAAGGGTTCAACGCGCCACAACCCGATGACACGTTGCGGGAATGCCTGCAACTACCTCTCTAGCGAGATGAGGCCAGCGCGAAGTCTCGCCCCGGTTGACACGCAGGGCGCTGCTGACGAGCGGTCATCTGGAGACCTGCTCCGCCTGTGGATAGATGTACGGCTGCTCACGCATGATCGGCGGCGCGACGGCTGTAGTAGCCCAGACCTATGCCGTGTGCACGCATGATCGGCGGCCTAAGGACCTAGCTTACGCTGGTGCGCATAATCGGCGACCTCGATCCGAAGCGACTGCAGCCTGGGGAGCGCATAATCGGCGCGTTTCGGTCGCGGCCGATCTATCGGAGAGCGTCTGTTCACGCATGATCGGCGCTCGAGGTCACGCATAATCGCTGCCTCACCCTCGCCGTATGTGCAGGTCAGGCGCCTAATTCTTGCTCCCCCTGTAGTTAAACCCTCCTGTAGATAATTCCTTTAGCGAGCGAGCGGCCGAGCAGCCACGAAACACCATCAGCCGATGTGGACAGTGCCCGGCCCCCTACCTCGTCGCACCCGGTCCAAGCGGATCCCGCTCTGGATCCCGCAACCGCCGAGCCGAGTCAGACGCCGATTATGCGCGGGCCACCGCTGGCCGGGTCGGTAGCGGTCCAGTCGGCGATTATGCGCGGGCTGAACTGCGTTAGTACGTCGAGTCCTACTTCGACTTCCGTCTGTGGCAAGAGTGTGGCGGACGACAAGGGCCGACCCAGTCGCCGCATATGCGTACAGGGCACGGTCCCGAAGCGCGTCGCCCCTAGACACTGGCCGCCGATTATGCGCGTACTGGACAGCGTCATTGAGGGGTTTGGCGCTCATCTGCGAGCTGATGGCCGCCGATTATGCGCATGCTGCGCTCACTGCTCCGATCGTTCCGCTATCTGTCCGATCGACATCTCCCGAGGTTGCGTCCCGCGAACGAACGTTCGGCGGGGCTGACTGGCACCTGCGCTCCGGAATCATCGATGAACACTTAGGGCGAGCCGCTGATTATGCGTGACTTGACCTGCGGCATTCCTCTGCAGCTGATGACACCGAGCGTGACCTCCCGGATATACCCCTCCACCTGCAGATATGTTCCTTGAGCGTGTCTGCAGGACAAGGCCGTGAGTAGATGCGACCGTGATTCTGAAGGCCCCCGCGGAGCTGTGAACTCCCGGGGGCATGGACCGCACCTACTTCAGATAGGAACCGTCGTGGCTAACGTAGCGCGCAGGGCCGTCGCCGAGCAGTTGACACTCGGTGATGGAGACTCCTTCCCGTCGCTGACTGACAAGCAGCGCGATCTGCTCAACGCGAGCGTCGCGATCGAACAGCAGGACGCTGTCGAAGCCGGTGCAATTGGTTACACGGCCCGCATCTGGGCGCAGCTGAGCCTTCCTTATAGGAACCCGGGCGAGCGATCCGACTGGGAGCGACGGAACGGCTCCCTGACGCTGACAATCACACCGGCTGTCCTCCGCGACGCCGACGGTAACCGCACCCGCGGCTACCCGTACGGAGTGGTCCCCCGATACCTCCTTGGCTGGCTCACAAGCGAGGCGGTAAGGACCAGATCCCCTGAGATTCCAGTCGGAGACTCACTGCGGCACTTTATGTCCAAGCTCGGTATGACTTCTACCGGCGGCCGCAACGGCTCTATCACCCGAGTCAGTGAGCAGATGCGAAGACTCTTCGGCGCCACCATGCACGTCGAAGACGTGCGCAACCAGGGTGACCGTTGGACCCTCGCTGGCGCAAACTTCTCCGTCGCCGACAGCTACCGTTTATGGTTCAACGCCGGTGACACACCGGGCGAAAATCCCCTCTGGGGCTCCACTGTCACCCTGTCCGACAAATTCTTCCAGGACATCGTCAACTCGCCCGTACCTGTTGACACTCGGGCACTGTCAGCTCTCGGTGGATCAGCAATGCGTATTGACCTGTACACCTGGCTATGCCACCGCATGTCTTACCTGCGCAAACCACAGGTTGTCACCTGGTCGCAGTTGGCTCAGCAGTTCGGCTCGGATTACTCGAAGCTGAAGCATTTCGTCGAAGCGCTCATGCGACAACTCCCAGCGGTCCTCGCGGTCTATCCGACCGCGCGAGTCAGCGTCGTAGACGGTGGGATTATGCTGCAGCCCTCACCCACTCCGGTGCCGATGCGGCAACGACGTACTGAATTGATCTAACTGGTCCGTGCCTGCGTCGCCAGCTGAACCACCTTCCCGGTTTAGGGCGATGGAACGCGGAAGCGGGTTCACCCTGCGCGTTCCTCTGGTCAAGCTCTTCAGCCGCGGCTTTCGCACTCAGACGGATTCCCACGGCCAGCGCTTCAATGAGCCGGCAGCCCACAGAGTGGCGTCGCCCGCATCCGTGAGCCACGCTGGGAGCACCGTGCATAGCATCACGCACCGCGGCCAGACCTCGCATCAACCATTGTATGACTGGCTCGCGAACCGAAGTTGGTGGCCCAGCCGACCGGCCGCCCCCGTTCACCCTGCGGCAGGTCAAGAAGCCATCAAAAACTGCAATGGACCGAAATGTGGCCCACCCTAAGGACATCAGTTTGGATGGATGTCATCGGTCGCGGCCTCAGCCCCCGTGGTGGGCACCCAGGATGAAGGTCAACAGGCGCTACCGCTCCGAAGCGGGGTGGGACTGCCCTGCGCACCTCCGAGGATCACCGTGGCCGAGGCCCTCCCACTGAGTCTGGTGAGCAGTGTCAGCGGATGAGTTGGCGGGGGTCGGGGAAACCGAGGCTGGTGTACCCGGGGGCGCGTTTGGTCAGTGATGAGGCGAGGACGCCGATGTTTTCGTCGTGGTAGTCGTGGACCTCTGCGGTGGTCTTGCCTGGGCAGGGGCGTAGGACTCGTCCGACGTACTGCACCAGCCGGCCTTTGGAGGCGATCGGCGCGGCCAGGAACAGGGTGTCCAGAACCGGGCAGTCGAAGCCTTCCCCGATGTAGGGGCCCGTTCCCACGAGCAGGAGCGGTGGACCGCCCGGGGTCCCAACAAGTTGATCGAGGACTTGTTTGCGGGCGCGGGCGCCGATTCCGCCGACCAGGACCGCCGGGTGCACGTTTTCGGCACGGAGCGCGTCGGCAATGCGCTGGACGTGGGCGGTCCATTGGGTCAGCACCACGCAGTGTCGGCCCCGCTCGAGAGCCTCGAGGACGTCGGTGAGGATCTGTTGGGTGCGGTCCTGGTCGGCGACCAGGCTGCGGTAGATGGCGGCCATCCCACCGGGGTCCGATGGGTTCGCCTGTCCCTGGTAGCTGAACTGGGTGGGGTGAACGTGCAGGACGGGTTCGGGGACCCCGGCCCGTGCCGTCGCGCTGGGCAGGGTGCCGAACGCGGCTGTGGTGATGGTGTGTCGGACAGGGCCCAGTTGTAGGGCGATCAGGTCGTCGAGCTGGTCCCGGCGATAGGGGGTGGCGGTCAACCCGAGCCAGCGACGCGCCGGGATCTGCTGGACTGCTCGTTGGAAGGCCACAGCGGGGACGTGGTGGCATTCGTCGACCACGACCAACCCGTAGGGGGCGGTCAGTTCGGCGATTTTCTCCACTCTCGATAGCGATTGCAGCGTCATGATGTCCAGGATTCCGGTTGTTTTCGTTCGGCCGGCCCCGCGCTGCCCGGCTTTGACGTCCATGAGTTGGCTGATCCGTGTTCGCCACTGGTCGGCCAGCGCCTTCCGGTCGACCAGCACCAGGGTGGGCACGTTGTGGTGTGCGATCACGGCGCAGGCGATGACAGTCTTGCCCGCTCCCGGCGGGGCGACCAGGATCCCGGTGTCGTGGGCAATGACCTGGTCAAGGGCCCGCTGCTGGTCGGGCTCCAGCACCGCCTGGAACGTGAATGGGCACGGCACTCCGACGGTTCGCTCGTCGGTCACATCCAGTCGGCTCCCGGCCTGTGAGACCAGAGCCTGCAGCCGTTCCGCCAGGCCGCGTGGCAGCACCAAGTCGCCATTGGTGCTCTGGTCGTAGCTGCGGATGAACCGTGGGGTGTCCCAGGTGGAGGCGCGGCGCCGCTGCCGCTCGTAGAAGACCGGGTTCGGCATCGACGCAGCATGCTTGAGGGTGGCCATCAGGTCCGGCGGCAGATCCCGGGCAGTGACGGTAATGGTGTTGTGCAGGTGCGCGTGCACCGCGTCGGGCGTCGGTATCCGGATGGTCGTCGATGTGGCGGGCCGGACCTTGTCCACCGCCGCGCCGACCCTGACGTCGCCGAACTGGCGGGCCAGCCGCGTCAAATCCCGCGGGGTCATCCGGACCACGCTGGACAGGTACGCCCACTGATCTTGGTGCGGTTCCAAGGTCGCCATATCCAGGAATACGGTCGCGCCGCGGCGCCTGCAGCGGCCCTGCAGCGGAGCGGCGATCAGATTGCCCACACCCCCTGCGGGCAGCACATCCTGGGAGGGGAACAACCGGTCGTAACTGGACAACTCCATTCGTCCCAGCGCGATCGCCTCCCGCAACAATCCGGCGCCGACCTGCCGGGCCAGCGCCGCTGGAACCGCGGCGGTGAAGAACAACCACACGTGAGCGCCCAACCCGGAACGGGACATCTCCAACACCGCGGGCGCCCTCACTGCGCGGGCCGCCTTCAGGTACGCCAACGCATCCAACACCGCCGCAGGTCCGTCGAAATCTGCTGCCAGCCAGCACGTTGCGTCCCCATCGAGCAGCGGATACAAACCGACGTCGATCTCACCGGACAGATGGGCGGTAATCACCTCGTCGGTCAACGGCAGGTACTGCCGCAGCTGCGGCGCCTGACCTTTGCGCCAGCGACCACGGATCGCCGGCATCCAGCCCGATTTCCCGATTCGGTCGTTGGCCCACCGCACCGCGTAAACATCAGTCCGCGCCGCGAACAACGCGCGGAAAAATGCCACCTTCGCGGCCGCGGACGACCGTACGTCGACACCGCCAGGCTGTCCATCAAAAATGCCGGTCTGCGCCGGACCCGGTGGTTGCGCCTGGACCGAGCTGAGCTGCAGCAACGTCAAAAGCCGCTGATTCTCCACCCGAAGATCAGCAACCAACACCCGCAACTGCTTAAGCTCCGACTCCAGCCCAGCAGCACCCGCCGGCGCAGAGCCCACATCCGTCGACACGTCACTATTATCCGGCAACATGGACCGTCGACAGCGGTGGCAGGCCCATCCGCGACCTGAAAACGTGCCCCTCGGGCCACCACGAATGACACAGGACGCCGTGAGCGAGCGTGTCAGTCGCTTGCTCGGTGGCCAGGTCGACGGTTCTGATATTGACTAACGATTATCGCGTAGACCTCGCGTCAAAGCAGCGACGCGCTCGATCCTGTCGCCCACATTTGCGGTCGTCTTGTCGGCCCGGACCACCAATTCTTTGATGAGCAGATCGTGACTGCCGGGCCAGCGCGTAAGTAGTTCTGACAGGCGGTCCGGGCCGATGAGGTAGGCGATGTCAGCTCCCAGTAGGCGCGCGGCCGCGACCGGTACGTTCATGCCCTCTTGCAGAAGGACCGCATTGCCGTTGGCGGTTTCGTACAGTCGGGTTTCAAGCTGAGCGGACTCGGCGTACCAGAACAGCGTAAGGGCGATGTCCGAGGCGTCCTTGACCTGTCCGTAAGCCGACCGATCAAGCCAGGCTCCAAGTTTTGCGGCGGTGTATCCCGGGATCGTCGGGATGCTGATCGTCAGGTTCGGAGAGATGGCCCAGGGTTGCGACCCGGCGAAGATTTCCCTGAAGACCCAGACGCTCATCGGCTCGTGCCGGGTAGGCGGCTCGACGGTGCCGCGAGGGTCATCCACGTCCCCGAACGGAAGAAGGTCGACGTCGACACCGGCGATGCGGAAGCGGACACCGGTGTCTCCGACCGCAGGGAACGCGGCAGCCAGGGATAAGTAGGACTCCCAGGACGACAAAGCCAGCCCCAGATCGAGATCCTGAGTTGCTGTCGTGGTGAAGGTGTGGCCCAGGCGCCTGTGCAGGACGTCCCGGCACAGGGCTCCGACGAGCATGATATTCCGCGCCCTCAGTTGTGGCGCTGCCACCAAAGCAGCTTCGACAACTCGCCGAAGTGCTTCTTCGGAGACGTCGATCATCGTTTACCCGGCATCGGAGAACCGGTCCATCCACTCGGTCGCTGCATCCCGTGTTCGTGGGTCATCACTGGTCGCCATGTCCGCGTACACAAGTGGCCAGGGAGCCTCGCTCACCTCGCGGCTTGGCGATGGTCCACGCGGATCGTGCCAGAACTTCCGCCGGACGACGATGTTCGCGAAGCCGTCGGTGCGCCAGCGGTGCGCCAGGGCCAAGGCTGGGTCAAGATTTTGCATGTAAAGCACCGCGGACGCAGGGCGCAGTAGCTGGGTTGCGGCCACCTCACCCGAGACAAGCATGTCGTGACCGCTGGTGATCCTTGACAGCGAATCGATGTCGCCCCGGTAGGAGGCGAGGGTGAGCCGCTTGGCGAGCCCGTCTGGGAATGCTGTGGTCCACCGGTTCAGAAGGTCGGCGCGTCGTGCGGATTGGTCTAGTCCCGCGCCCAGCAGTCTCGTCAGGGCGTCATGTACAAGGCCGACCGAGACGCCGGCGGCTTCGGCGAGCTCGCGGCGCGGGGCAGCCCACAGCTGGGGCCACGCAAGCAGGGCAAATACCACCTGCGCTCGCGTCGGGCTGAACATGTTGCTGGCCAGGATCCGTGGTGATGGCGTTTCATACTTCGTGGTTTTCGGTCGTGCGCGGCCGCGGATATCGATCAGCACGTGGCCGAACTCGACCCAGGCGTTGCCTTCCCCGTCCAGGTACTGCACACCTGCGTTGCGCAACGCAAGCGCCGTTCGTCGCGGCACGAAGTCTGTAAACAGCATCACGGGGTGCGCTGTGGGGGGATGGCGGGTGATGTCATCGAGTCGAGCGGGCCGGCCCAGCAGGACCGAGTACCGCTGTCGGTCTGCACCGCGGGTCAACGTCACCTCCACCGGCTCAACGCCTGACGAATGGACCTGGCCGGGCGCCCAGACAGCCTTGATGCCGATCGCTGACAGAGCGTCGGAGAAGTCGTCTGAAACAGTCATCAGAGCCCTCCGTTCAATTTATCGGCATGTTCAGCATAGTTGAACATGCCGATAAATTGAACAGCCTCGGTCGAGGGAGTGAAGCCGCCCTCACGAAGTTCACTCCGTGGCCCGGATGGTTGGTTCACAGCCCATACCGCTGCGCCAGATCCTTGATGCGGGCGTCCAGGTCGGCGGCGGCGTGGTCGACGTCGTCGAGGATGTCGCGGACGTCCGCGAGGTCGGCGACATCGCGTCGGCGCTGTTCCAGGCCCTGGAGGTACCGCTCGGCTGTAGCCTGCGGATCCGCCGGCACCGGCGGCACGGGTGACGGCTGCTGGAGAGTGGTGTCATCGGCAGGTGGGTGCGGATCGGGATGGGTGGCTGCCTGGCCGGTCAGGTGCGCGGCGGTCAGGGTGCTGATGGTCCGGGCGCTGATCGAGGTGGGGGTCACGGCCGGGGCGCCCCAGCGGTCCAGCGGCAAGAAGATCGGCATCGGGTTGCTGAAGGTGCGGTCCTTAGGTTTGGCGCAGCGGTGTCCGCCGGCCTCGGCCAGGGGTACGGCGCGACGCAGGGTGTCGGTGAGGCGGCGGGTGCCGGCGTGGTGGGCCAGCAGGTGCAGCATCCGGCGCCACAGGATCCAGGCGCAGCCGGGGCATGTCGCCGGCTCGGCGGTCGCCGGCAAGGTGACTGCGTCGGTGTCCAGGGTGAGGGTGAGCTTTTCGGGATCGACAGACAGGTGCTCGGTGGTGAATCCGGCCAGTTGCGGGCGGGTGAGTTGCGCGGTGTAACGGGTGATCAGCAGCATCCGGTCGCGGCGGCCAAACAGCCCGGCCGGCCACCCCGTGATGGGGATCTGCCGCAGCAGCGCCTCGATCTTCTCCGTCGGCACCGCGGGAGCGGGTTCGGCGGACAGACCCGCGGCCATCCGCAGCCACTGTTTGACTTCGGGTTGCTCGGTGGGGCTCGGGTAACCATAGCGGCGATGCAGGTGCGCGATGGCCGTGACCCGCCGCGCCGAAGTCCGTACTGCGGCGGGGTTCTCCGCGAGGAACAGCAGGACCGTGGCGGCGCTGGCCGGGAGCGGTTGCTGATCGGCGGCGGTGCACCAGTCGGTGAACAGCGTCCAGTCGGAGGCATACCCGGCGCGGGTCGCAGGAGATAGCGCGGTCACCGGATCCGGACCTCTCCGCGGATCTGTGCGCCGCTCCCCCACCGCGTCAGCACCCGCGAACGGCCGCGGACGCGGCCACGATGGGGCTGCCCCAGTTGTCGACGGGTGGGTGTTCACATCGCCTGCGTTGCAGGCGGTATTGGTGCCGCGGATGTCCGGTCACGGCGTAGCGGGGAGATCCAGGCGGGTGATCGCGCTGCCGACCAGGGGTGTGTCGCGGTAGTACGGGTCCATCGCGGTGACCGAACTGTGGCCGGTGTGCCGGATGATCTCCAGCGGGTGCGCGCCGGCCTCAAGGGCTCCGGTGACCATCCCGGCCCGCGGGGAGTGCGCGCCGAGCTGGGCCACGATGTGGTCGGGGAACCCGGCCGCGGCGGCGGTGGTGCGGATCATCCGGTACATCCCCGTTCCGGTGAGCACCTGGTCGGTGACCCGCCCGGCCGGCGTCAGGGCCCGGATTAACGGTCGCTGCGGATCGGCGGCAGGCCGTAGGTCGGGTTGGCAGACGTGCCCGGTGAACGGAGCGCTGCCGCGCAGCAGACGCAGGACCCCGGGGTGGCCGTCGGTGTCGGCGGCGTCGATCACTTCTCGCCACCGCGTGTGGGCACACAGCGGGCAGATTCGGTGATTGGCACGCCAGGGTAGGCCTCGGACCTGCCCGGTGGCCTGCTGGTCGGTTTTGGAGCGGCGGATCGCAAGGTGCAGGCTCTGCGTCTCCTGGGTGACGTCGCCGATCTGCAGGCGGGTCAGCTCATCGCTGCGCAATGCCCCGAACAGCAACAGCAGCAGCACGGCGGAGTTTCGGCGCTCGAACACTTTCGCGGCGAACGGGGCTTGGGGGCTATCGGCCTTGTCCCGCAGCGCGGTGACGATGGTGTGCACGTCGACCAGGCGTAGCGGACGGACCCGCCGCGGTGGGGTGGCCCGGGTCTTGCGGATGCCGGCCAGGGTGCGGCGGACCACCTCCGATCGGCCAGGGGCGTCGAAGCCGGCGGCGTTGTGCCGGTTGTTGATCGAGGAGCACCACCGGGTCACCGTTGCCGGGGCGTAGGCGAAGGTGCCGTTGGGTTTGAGGACGGCGGCCGCGGCGACCAGGTAGGCGGCGACGACCAGCGGATCGGCCGGCAGCGACAGCTGGCCCTCGGCGGCGCACCAGGACTGGAAGCGGGTCCAGTCGGAGGTGTAGGCGGTGCGGGTGTTGTCCGCCACCGACGCCTCCACGGCCGCGGCCACCGCCGACAACGCCGCAGCAGACAGACCGACCACCTCGAGCCCGTTGGCGCCAGTCCCCTCCCCCGCCGGCAGCTCGCCGACGTCCGGCGCGGCGGTCATCGGCGCGGCTTTGCCGCGGCCGGGAGCTGCCGGGCCCACACTGGGCGGGATGCGGCAGTCGAGCGCCGCCGGTGCCTGGTCATGTCGGTGCTCCCCCGTCACGTGACGTTTTTGCTGGTGGTGCGTCCGGATGCGCCGGATCGGCGTTCTAGTCACCCTACCGGCCCTTGGCGGATAATGTTTGATTATCTGCCTAGAATATTGCGGATAGGAAGTGACTACTAGTGAACTCGGCGATCTTGGCGGGAGCACGCCTAGGCTCGGGTTCCTTCGGTGTTCACGCAGGTCCGAGCCTTGCCCAGGGTTCGTAGCGGCTTCAGCCGGGCGCGTTGGTCGTCGTCCGCGTCTGCGTGCCCGGTCCCCTCTACCTGGCGCGGTGCTTCGCATCCATCGCGCGTACTGACCTGGATGGTCGTCGGAGCGGGACCGCCGACCGTGTAGACGCATCACCATCCCTCGATCCCCCACTGCCGGGCAGGTGGGCGGCTTCGGTGATGGCCGGCCGGGTGACGACAGCGGGTCGGCGCGCCTGGCCCGTTCGGCAAATCTTCTCCCCCATATGTCCGACGCTCGACGGCGGGTGGGCTGTGGGGCGGCACAGGAGTTCCCCACTGTCTCGGTGGGACGGCCGGGTCCGGTTCAGCTTCCTCTACGGACATGCGCAGGGGTATCGGCGTCGACACCGCGACGCGCTACCCCCTGACGATGGCCGGGCCATCGAGTCGGTGCCGGTTTGTTGGGCGCAGGGTAGCGTGAAGCATCCCGTGGATGTTCGGTGGCGCCTGTGTGCCGCCGGGTGCGACGTGGCATGAACAGCTCGTATGCGGCTGGTGGCGGTCTGTTTGGCGGTGAAGGTTCCAGTGACCACAGGATGCAAGCGCCTCGCTTCGGGGCGCTGAACCGGTCTCCCCCGCAACCCGGGCGAGGTCTACGCGCGATCCCCACCTGGCGCCGGAATGCTCTCGCTTCGTTCTTCATCGACGGTGCCTTCGATCAATGCGCGGTGCGCCGAGGCGACCCCAGATGGGGCGTGTCGTTGGTCGTACTCGAGTGAATGAACGGTGTGGAGCGTCGTCCTGCAGGGGCGGATCCGGGGGGTTGAGTTCAGCGCAGCGCCGGGTAGTCGAGAACGATGATCAGCTGGTGTGGGATCTCCGCCGGCGGGGCAACTCGCAGATCAGCAGGGCCGCTGCGCCGGGAAGGTCGTCCCCAACTCGATCAACACTCAATGGCGATCAAGCGCCCTCGGCTCGATCTTGGACCGCAGGTGCCATCGTCCGCCGGTGCCGGCTGCGTGCGCCTCCGTGTCACCAGTCGCCTGAACTTCTTCCGATCTCGTCTAGCGGCGGTTCCTGACTGTGCTAAGAGCATGGGACCACTGTGTTGCAGGTGCGTCTTCGTCAGGGGAGGCAGGTTCGGTCGCGTCTTGTTGGGGGCGGCCGGTCTCAAGGCCGCTACCGGGGACGCCCCCCTGGCCCAGATGTCCTTCCTGTGGTCGTATGTCCTCCCCTACCTCCGATGTGAACTCACTCCCCTGGGCTTCCCTGCAGGGTCAGATGTCGGCAACGGGGGCTGAAAAGGTGGTCAGTCAGCCACTCCATTTGGTTGACACCCGAACGCCAGCCGGATCATAAAGCCAGATCAAACCAGTAGCACTACGGCAACCGCTACAACCGGCAGCCAGACTAGCGCGTGAACAAGTACTACGGACAGCGGCCAAAAATGCGCACAGATAGCACTACAGACGACCTACAGACGGCGAGCAGGCAGGCTAGCTACCACGGTGGCGAGCAGCCAGGACAGCGACTCAGGTAACAGGTGCGGGAGTGCCACGGTGAGCACGCCCACCGGCGAAGTCGCACCCACCCATTCGCACATGCACGATCGCCACCAAGAAGGCATGTCGCGCGCCAACTGACAGGGGCTGCAGAGACCCAAGTGCCAATCCTTGAACGCACACACAGCAAGCGACCGGCATGGTGCAGCCAAGGCGTGCACGCACCGCAACGACCGAGCGATACAGCAACCGGGACGACACGCGGCGCAGCAAGCTCCACATCCACCAACTGGGCAGGCGATGCAGGCACAATGCGGATCGTGACAACAGCAACGATCAACAGGGCGATGCTTCATCGCGTCATAGCTTTCGCCAACGGCAAGGGCGGCGTCTTCAAGACCAGTTTGGCTACCACCTTCGCGGGTCTGTCAGCGCTAGCGGGCTATCGGGTGCTGTTGATCGATCTGGATCCACAGGGGAACGCCGGCGAGGATCTCGGATACGAGACGGATGGGGGAGCGGCCCTCATGCGATCGCTGGTGCTCGGCGAGACCCCACTTGAGCCAACACTCAAGGCAGTGCGGCCCGGTATCGACGTCATCGCAGGCGGCGAAAAGCTGAACGATCTGGCGGGGATGCTGGTTGCCCGCAACCTTCGAGGCCGCACTGTCAGCAACCTATTGGCCGGCGGGCTGGCTGATCTGATGGAACGCAATCTCGACGCGGACGGAGAACTGCCCTACGACTTGGTCGTCATTGATTGCCCCCCGGGGGAGCCCAGCCTTCAGCTACTGGCGCTCTGCGCAGCGCGATGGCTTGTCATCCCGACCAAGGCTGACAATGCGAGCCTGAAAGGCATGGCTCAAATCGCTAACCGCCTGGTCGAGGCGCGGGAGTGGAACGAGTGCATCGAACTACTTGGCGTGGTGCTCTGTGACATTCTGCCCAGCGCGAAGAAACTCCGCCGAGAGACTGAAGCGAAGATCAACTCGATGCTTGGGGGAGTCGCGCCGCTGTTCACCCACGTCATCCGCAACAGTGTCAGTGCTTTTTCCGCCCGTAGCGCGGGCATGTTGGCGTACGAGTATAGCGAGAGCACAGGCGCTGAGCCGTTTTACAAGGCGCTGCAGGAAGGAAGGTCTCCATCATCAGCTGGCTCGGCGCCGGCGCTCGCAGGCGACTACACCCTCCTGTCCGAGGAGTTGCTCCTCAGAATCGCCTCACTAGAGGGTGACGTCGCTGAGGACAAGAAGGTCCTGGCATGAGTCAACCTGCCAAGGAACAGCAGTTGCCGAGCCTGGGAGGTATCCTAGGAAGTAACAGGAGGTCGGTACGGGCAACTGACCCGCAGGGAGCAACCAAGCCACAAGGTCATGCCAACCTGTCAATCTCCGCGCCAGCTAATCCAATGGGACCCGCGACCGCAGCAAAGCTGGGGGAGACCTCCACGCAGCGGCAAATCCCTCATAGTGCCCAGGCAGCCTCAGACCCCGGGAAAAGTTATCTGTTGCCTCGATCGATATATTTACCGCGGACGCTTCACAAGAACGCGACAGCCTTCGCGAAGCGAAATGACACAACTGTCACAGCGCTCGTCCTCGAAGCCGTGAACGAGGTGCATACCGAGCTCGGCTCATATTTCGCCGCCCGCGCAGCTGCACCCAAAAGGCCGGGGGATCTGTTTGCGGTTCCCCAGCGTAAGAACAAGGCCGGAGAGAGGACGTTCCAAACGACGATCCGAGTGACCGACGAGCAGTTGTCCGTACTGGATGAACTCGCCAGTACACATGCGGTCGACCGGTCAAAGCTGGTCTCCTCGGCATTGCGCCTGTATATCGAATCGCTGATGCCCAACGCGGACTGGAACTCACTCTGACACCATCAGTCGATGGTTGGCGTCATCTGGATCGACAACTGCGAACTGTCCAGCGTGACCTAGTCGGGTGATGTTCGAGCGGTCGTCCGCTCACCGTAGGACAAAATGGGTTCATGATGGCGGTGCATGGAGAGTTCACGGGCACCATGAAGCACATCTTTGCGTTAGTCGGAGCCAACGCCAGCACTGCTGAGTCGCGGTGCCTCGACAAGCAGACACGATGACGCGATGCCCTGATCACTTTTATTTGCGTGTTGTCGCGATGGGACTTATCCACAAGGGCCTGTGCACTGTCGTTTGGCCCCATAATCGTGCAGGCAGAGTATCCACTAACCGTTTTCATTTCATCGCTAGGCAATCTCCCGCTGAATATTTGCACATTTTCGCCGGAGCGCCATACATTCCGAAACGATACATGTTCCTCAGTCCCTAAAAAGCGGCCAATCAGCACCCTATATTGGTTTTGTTGCACAGGATCTGCCCAAACAAGCGGGGAGCGTTCACTTTGTTTAGGCTAGCATAATGTTCCATTATCGTGACTCATCCCCGGTAGTGTGTAAGTGGCTGGGCACAGGGGCGATCCTTCGCTGAAGATCTTTTGGCGGGTCGTTGCGCCCATCTGTGCACGGGTGCTGAGCTGCACCGACCGGTTCGACAGGGCATGAGGAGGTGGAGCGGGTGGGGGAGCAGCCGGCATCAGCCGATACATCGGCCGTTCTTGCCACCGAAGCCTTGGGGCCGCACGATCTGGCTGAAGGGAACCCCGGTCACGACCTGGATGCGGACACTGTCCGCCGGGTGTGGGTGGCGGTGGAGGCGTCGACGTCGGTGAACACGAAGGCGGCGTACCGGTCGGACTGGGCCCGATTCACCGGGTGGGCGGCCGGGGCGGGGTGTGTGGTGTTGCCGGCGGATCCGATGGTCGTCGCGGCGTACCTGACCGGGGCGGCCGCGGAGCAGACCGTGGTGGGGCAGTGGCGGTACAGCCCGGCCACGTTGACCCGGTGGGCGTCCTCGATCAACCAGTTCCACACTGCCGCGGGCCTGGCCGCGCCGGGCCGCTCCGAGGTGGTCCGCCGGGCGCTGTCCGGGATCCGCCGGCTCCGCGCGACGCCACCCAACCGGCGGGCCCCGCTGCTGCTGGAAGACATCAAAAGGCTGCTCGCCGCGATGGCGCCGTTCTCGACCTGGCCGGGTGGGGTGGTCGCGCGGCGGGACGCGGCGTTGCTGCTGGTCGGGTTCGCCACCGCCGCCCGCCGCTCGGAGTTGGTCGGCCTGGCGGTGGGGGATGTGGCGGTGCATCGGGTGGACGGTTTGCATCTGCGGTGGCGGACGTCCAAAACCGATCAGGAGGCCCGCGGCACGGTGAAGGCCGTGCCGTACGGGCGGGACCCGGCGACGTGCCCGCCCTGCGCGTACACCCGCTGGCGGCTGCTCCTTGAGGCCGCCGACCGGGTCGATCCGGCGGGGCAGCGGCGGCCGGTGATGACCGAGCTCCGCCGGCAGGCCGGGGATGGGGGAGTGGACGGGCACGTCTGCCGCGTCGACCTCCCCGATCCGTCGGTTCCGGGTCGGGCGTTGTTCCCGCTGGTCCACAAGAGCGGCCGTATCGCGATCACCGGGATGTCGGGGCAGGCGGTGAACGTGGTGCTGGCCCGCCGCGCCACCGACGCTGGATACACCCCAGCACAGGTCGCGAAGCTGGGTGGGCATTCGCTGCGGGCCGGGTTCGTCACCGAAGCGTTCCGGCAGGGGGCGGATGCGCACGCGATCATGCGGCAGACCGGGCACCGCAACCCCGCCATCCTGGAGACCTACGCCCGGGAACACGCCCCCCTGGTCGGCAACGCCGTCACCACGCTCGGCTTGTAGACCGATGACCCACCCGCCTGAGGAGCTGCCCAACTCCGGGTTGGCCGCCGCCGGCGCGGCCGTCGCGGGTGCGGAGTGGGTGTTGTTCACCGATTGGTGCGCGGTCACCGGCCACACCGCGCTGCCTGCAACTGCCGAGACGGTGCTGATGTTTTTCGGTGACTGTCCGGCTGCGGCGGGGACGCTGGCCCGCCGGCTGACCGCGATCGACGCCGCGCATCGGGCCGCCGGCCTCGCCCCCCCGGAGCGGACCGGACAGGTGAGGGATGTACTGCGGGGCCGCCCGGCCCAACCCGCCCGGCATGAGTTGAATTCCGCGCAGGTGGAGGCGGCGTTGCGCCGACTGCCGTCCCACGGGTGGATCAACGGCTGGTTCGGCCGCCGCGACCGGGCCCTGCTCATCGTGGCCCAGGCCGGAGTGCCGTACCGGCGGATCGCCGCCCTCACCGCCGGCGACATCGCCCTGACCGACACCGTCGCCACCATCACCACGACGATCGGGTTGATCACCCTTCACCCGGACGCGGATCCGGTGTTGTGCGGGCCGTGCGCCTTGGTCCGGTGGCTCCGCGCCCTGCACCTGGCCGTCACCAAGCCCAGTACCCGCACTCTAGCCTGGGCGATCGACCGTGCCCCCGTGGTAGAGGGATCGTCGCCGCATCTGTGCCGAAGCCGCCGCCCCCTACCGACCGGGATCACCGAGGTGCCGCTGCTGCCGCCGATCGACCCCCGCGGCTACCTGTCGATCACCCCACGGCCGCTGACCCCGCACTCGGTGTCCCACCTGGCCCGCGGCAACACCACCGGCCCAGGCACGATCCACCGCATCGAACCGCAAACCCCCGACGAACCGGCACCGCCACCCGCCGCGACGCCGATGACTCCCGCGGCCACGCCGTACACCGCTCAGGACTGGGAGCAGGCCGTCGCCCGCCGCCGCGCCGACCAAGAACGCCTCCGCGGAGTCGACCGCACCCTGGACGAGGCGGACCGCCGAGCAGCCGAGATCAACCGCAGAATCCTGGCGCTGCTGGCCGACCAATGAAACACCCAGCCCGCCATCGTGATCAATGGCAAGTTTTGCCCAGGCAACCCGGGTTGCCCCGGTCGCCGGCTGATCTGCCCGCCAGCCGACGTGCGGAAACTCCCGGCAGAGCTGAACCAGACGGTTACGCAGCGGTAGGCGCGCATCCATCGCCGTGAAGTCGTCGGCGCGGTGCCCGTTTACCGCCCGCGGCGCCGGCGTTCGCAGCTACCCGAGTGGTGCTCTCGTTTTCAGGTGTGTGCCAGGCGTGGGTGAGCCTGTTCGTTGCTTCCGGGCAGGGGATGGCCGGGGCGGCCGCCGATCATTTCGGCCATGCGGTCGGCATGTGCTCGTACTAGCCGCCCTAGTTCTTGCACGCGCCAGGGGGGGACGCCGTTCTTCAGGCCGGTGATACTGACGGCACCGGCGCATGCTCGGTCGGGCCCGGCGAATGCCGCTGCCACGCACAGGACCCCTTCGTCGTCTTCTTCGTCATCGACGGCGTAGCCGCGCTGGCGGATCAGTACGAGGTCCTGCAGCAGCGCCGCGATATCGGTGATGGTGTATCGCGTGCGTTCAGGCAGGCCGGTTTCGGAGACGATCGCATGCACCGCGTCGTCGGTCATGGAAGCGAGCATCGCCTTGCCTGCGGCACTGTGGTGGGGCCGCTCGCGCCTGCCCAAGGGTGTGAAGAATCGGATGGTTCCGCTGCCGTCTACGCGGTCCATAAACACCACATAGCCGTGTTCGGACACGGCGAGCCGCGAGGTCCATCCCGTCTCGGCGGTCAATGCCTGCATGACGGGTCGCACTGTATCGATCATCGGCATGGAGCGGAGCTGACTATCGGCCAGGCGCAGTATCGCGGGTCCGAGTCGGTAGCGCGGCCCGGGCGTGACCTCGACGACGAAGTCGTCGGCGATCAAGGTCTGCAATAGCGCGAAGGTCGCACTCTTGGAGGTGCTCAGCAGCTTGGCCGCTTCAGTGAGCGACAGTCCGTCGCCGGCATGGAGCCCCAGCAGGTCCAACAAGCGCAGACATCTGGCCACGCTCTGCACGATGTACTTGGTCTGGACGATGGGCACAACCTGATCTGACACACCGAACATCGTATGCCCAGACCGATCAATGTGAGGTGGGACTCCACCCACCATGCGCCTGGCGGTCACCAATTCTTCGGGGACCGTTAGTTTCCGGTTGAGATCGCCCTTGACAACTCCAATAGAGCGATGGGAAACTTTGTTCTGCCAAGCCAACCGCTGTTCGGTCAGACCGAACATTAATTTAAGGAGTGTCAATGAGGTACAGGTTCATCGTCTCGCCGGTGCGCCGCGCTCTCGCGGTCGCCGTGGTTGGCATTGTCGCTGTTGGGTTAACGGCATGTGCTAGAGGGCTAGAGGGCTAGATCCGGCGAAGCCGGAGTTTTGAGTCAAGTTTTGGATGTTCGCTTCGTGGTTGTGCGGTCATGCTGCGAGACCTGTTGTGTGGGTGAGGTCCTCGATGGCCTGTCGGTAGTTGC
>JAABUV010003306.1_pt1 | contig 20649 bp, 26 predicted proteins | sample 5559971 | NCBI WGS metagenome assembly JAABUV01 (sample SAMN10711881, study PRJNA513362) | rock metagenome | isolation source: Antarctica rocks | place: Antarctica: Victoria Land, Knobhead nord | collected 2015-12-19
AAGCAGGATGATGCGGCCCGCACACGCGCAGAGAGCGCTGGGGGAGACGGGCCGCGCACCTGGCATCGCGGCCGGCGCCCGCGTCGGCGGCGGCCAGCGACTCGGACGAGGTGGACGCGCTGGAGGCCAGGCTGCGCGCCGCCGGCGCCTGGTACAGCGCCGCCTTGAGCGCCGCGTCCTCCTGCGCCGCCCCGGCAGCCGCTGCTCAGGCAAATGGGCTTTCAAGGGTTTGTAGGGTTTATTTACCTAGGAAAGTAAGCGTGCTCTGCGCGCGCTGGGGTGCAGGGCGGCGGGGTGCAAGTGCAGCTGGCTGATGTCATCTTCCCCCAATCAATCCAGCGCTGGACGAAGGCGGGCTTGAGGCGGGGCGGGGCGGCCGGCGGCGCGCCTGCAGCGGCGGCAGCCAGGCGCGCGTGTTGTAGACGATGCGGTCGAGCGCGGCCGCGTCCGCGTGCGCGGGCGAGAAGCAGGGCAGCGCGTTCTCGCCGCCCAGCCGCACGCCCGCCGAAGCCGCCGCCTCCCGGACCTGCCCCGCGCGACGGTGGGTCAGGCGCGCGCCCTGCATCCAAGCACCGCCTGTGTCTTGCAGAAAGGGTCAGGCAGGGCTGCCTGTGACGCGACGCATGCCCACCACTCCCAAGGGTGCAAGCCAGGCTCCCCCGCTTTCCAGGCCGCAGAGTGACCACAGCCCCACGCAAAGGGCGCCAGCCACGGGACTGCTCCTGTGTGCCGCCTGAAGTCACGTGCACACTGGCGGCACGCAGGTCGGCTGCCTTTCGCGACGCCGCGCCGCCAATGAACGGCGCAACAGTGGACGGCACGGAGCGCCGCAGGGGCGTCCGGGCGCGGGCGGCGCGCCTGGCGCAGCAGGCCCTCGGGCCCGCAGAGCGCGTGCGGCGGGTGCTGCGCGTCGCACATCTCCACGCACGTGAGCGTGAGCGCCGCGCCGTGCCGCGCGCACATCTCGACCGCCGCATTGTAGCCGTCGCGGCCGTCTGCGTTGTAGTAGCCGGCGGTCAGCTCGGCCGCGTGCGAGCGGCTGCGGAAGTACCAGTGGATGCCGGCGACCTTGAGGCTGACCTCCACCGCGCCGCCAGCCGGCCGGTCGGGCGAGCGCGCGCGCCTGCGCGCGCGCGGCGGTCTCTGTGGGTCCACCTTTTGCCCCACATGGTCACGTGGCACAGACGGGCCTGAATCCGCGCTAGCATCAGCGTCCGCGCCGCATGCAGGCAGCTGCTGCGACATTTACTATTTAATGGATGCATGTCATCCGTCCTGCGTGCATGTCACCCGTCATAAGCACAGCTCTACACGACAGACGCACCGCTAAGCACGACCAGAGCTGCTGCCGTTCCAACAAGGACAGCGCTCCTGCGCGTGCTCTCTGTGTCCCGCGCTTTGATCTGGCGCCATCTGCCCGCCCGAGCGCTGGCCTGCGCCCCCGCGCCCGCCCTGCCAGCCCCACATCGATGTGCGCCACCCCGGTGATATATTCAAACGTGGGGTCTGCCTGTTTGCCCCGCTGCCGTGTCCCCACATCCAGCCCACCAGCCCCGCGCCCAGGCGCGCGCGCGGGGCGCGCCAGCGCTCGCCGTCCTCGGACCGCGCGGCGGGCGGCGCGAAGCCGTCGCCCTCGTCGCTCGTCAGCGACGCCAGCGACACGGTATTGCCCGGCCGCCGCAGCTCGCCGCGCGGCGCGCCGAAGCCCGCGCCCAGCGCACGCGCCCCGCCGGCCGCCAGCCCCTGCGGCCCCAAGACCTCTGAGCTCAGGGCCCTGCACCTGTCTGCCGGCGCCGCCCGAGCGACCTGCACTACTCCGCTCACGGGCGGACCCTGCAGCATGCCGCCCAGGCTGCAGAGCCGTGCGTGCGCGTCAGGTCTTGATGCTGAGCGGGGCGCTGCTGGCTTGGCAGCGCTGGCGGCAGCATCAGAGCTGGATGGGCACTGCGCCACTGACGGGGAGGCGTGGAGCCAGACATTGAGAGGCAGTCTTCGGCGTGGCAGGGCCAAGGTGGCAGCTGGTCAGTGCCCAGGCAGGACCGAGGCAGAGCGAAGACATGCGCACAGGTTATGAACACGCGCACCTCAGAGCCGGCGTCGAGCGTCGAGGCGGACGTCGACGTGGACATCGCGCTCAGGCCCGACGGCGAGCGGCTGACGGCGCGCGACCCCGGGACCGCCGCGGCAAACCCTGCGGGGCCCTCGCCGCCGCGCGCGCCGCCCGCGCCGCCCTCCCCCGCGCCGCCGCCCGCGGCTGCCTCCGCGGGCCCGCCGCGCGCGCGCTCGGGCGCGCCCCCGCCGCTGGACCGGTCCGAGCCGGTCGGGCTGCTGGGGCCCGCGCTGGCGGCCGGGTCGGGCTCGCCGCCGCCGGCAGGCAGCAGGCCCGGGATGCCGTACGCGGGCCCGGCGCCGGCGATGCTGCGCTCGGGCGCGGCGTGGTTGGACAGCGTGCAGCGCGCCGGCGCGGCCGCCGTGAACACCGAGGTCGCCAGCGCGACGAGCCGCTCGCCGTGGTCCAGCAGCGCGCGCGAGTACCAGCCGAGGAAGAAGCGCCCGTACGGCGTGTCCCAGCTGCCGCCCCAGCCGCGGAAGAAGGGCGCCTCCTGCATAGGGTTTGTGGGTTAGGGTATGGGTCAGCAGGCGCAGCCGCGGCCGGCGGCGCGCGCGGCGCACCGCCGCGCAAGCGCTGCAAGGAGGGCGAGGCGCGCATGCCGCTGCTTGGCACCGCCGCTCTGAGGAGCGCGCGCGGCTCACGCAGCGCACCGGGTGTGCGCGCACCCTGACCCGCCGCACTGTGAGCACGGCAGGTGCTCGCCGGCGCTGTGCCCGTGGCGCTGTGTTCGGCTGGGGCGCGGGGCGCGCGCCTCGGGCGTGCTGTTGTAGGTGCCGCAGTCGTGCGGGCCGGAGTAGCCCCACTCCGGGCGCCCGGCCTCCTGCGCGGCCTGCGCCAGAGACGCCAGCGCGCGCCGGTCGTAGCACTGGAACTCGCCGACCTGCAGGCGCGCGCGAAGGGTTAGGGTAACGAGCAAGCGGCGTCAGCCGGCGCCTGTGCGCAGCCTGCACTCACCCGCGCCGCTGCCAGTGCGTATGCCGCTCCACACGTACGCTTGCAGCGCGGCTGCGGGGCGCGAAATGAGCACAACAGGCGCCGCTTTGCCTGTTTCTGCGCCACTCCGCGCGGGGCGCGGCGCTGCGGGGCCGCGGGCGGCGCGGCGCACCCCCGGGAAGCGCCAGCCGTTGGCCTCCGGGTAGCTCGGGAAGCGCAGCTCGCCGCACGGGCCCGCGCCCACCACCACCTCCTCCACCAGCCCGCCCAGCTCGACCGCGAACGCGTCGCGGAACGCGCGCATGAGGTCGCCGTAGCACTCGAGCGGCGAGCGGCCGGACAGCGCGCGCGGCGCCTCGTCCGCGAACAGCGACACGTACTCGCGGTTGCGCTGCCCGCGCGCGCCCGCGCGCGGCTGGTCCGTGAAGAACAGGTCCGGGTCCGCCTCGCCGGCCTGCGCGCGCGCGGGGCCAGGGTTAGGGCCGTCCAAAGCCCTGCGGGGGGCGCGGGTCCAGGCGCGGGTCGCTCTGAGAAGCTGGCACCAGCTCGACGGTGTGCGGGCTGGCAGCCTGTGCGTGGAGCGGGGCCGGGGCAGGGCCTGCAGAGCTGCACGCCCACCTCTCCTAGCAGCCCAAGCGTAGTTGGAGAAAGGAAGCCCACCCCCGCTGCGGCGGCAGGCGCCCTCGGCCAATACAGGCCAACGCGCTCGAGGGCGCTGTGCGCTGCCGCTCTGCACGCAGCGCGCCACAGCGCCCGACACTCTGCGGCCGCCCGAGCGCGCGGGGCGGCGCGCCTTGAGCACCCAGCGCGGGAGCGGGATCTGCGCGGAGTCGCCCACGTTGCCGCCGCACGCATGGAAGCTCAGCACAACCTGCAGCCGCAGCCCGGCGCGCCGCACGGCGTCGAACAGCTGCCGGTAGCCGCTCCAGTCGTATCGGCGCGGGTGCCGCTCGACCGCGCCCCACTGCGCGGCGCGCACCGCCGTGTGAGCCGGGCGGCGCGCACTCGCAGGGCCGGCCCGGCACAGGAGGGCCGCCGGCTGCAGCGCAAGCGCGTCGACGGCGGGCGAGCAGTGCCGCGCGGCTGCGTGCCGTGCGCGGCCTGGACGTTATCAGGCCTCCTGCGGTGGAGCCGGGAGCGGCGGTGCTGGGTCTGGGCGGGCGGGCGGCGCCGGGCGCACCCAGACGTCGACGGCCACGCCGTGCACGCCGGCGCCGGCCAGCTGCGCGAGCGCGGAGGCGAACCAGCACGAGGACGCATAGCGGAACACGCCGTCCACGTTCACCTGCGCGCAGGGGTCGAATAGGGTTAGGGCAGGTCGCAGGCCTGCCCCACGCAGCTGCCCCAGGTGGAACGCGCCGTCCGCGTTCACCTGCGCGCATACGCGGGCCCCATGCTGAGCACCCCGGGGGGCGGGTCACTGCCAGGGCGCAGTTGTGGTGGGGGGGGCGCAATGGGCGTGAGTGACTACAGGAGCGGCCGCGGACCCACCGCGCTGCGGCCGGACCGGCGCCGAAGCAGGGCCACCGCTGCAGCAGAGACACCACTGACACGCGGGGGGCCCGGGGGCGCGCGCAGCGCACCCGGGGGCAGGCAATGAGCGGTACAACCGAGCGCAGTGCCCACAGCCGTCGTTGAGCTGCTGTGCACGGCCACCGGTACAACCCGGCACAGGGCCTGCAGGGGGCGCACCGTGTCCAGGGGCAGCATAACGAAGACAGGCACGCCGGCCGGTTCGCCCGCCGGCGCGCCGTCGGATGCGGCGGCCGCGGGCGCGGCGCATGCGCCGTCTGCATCCGGCTGCCGCGCGCCGCCCGGCTGCGCGGCGCTGGGTTGCGCCTTACCCGGCGCCGGCGGCGCGCCCTGGCCGCCGAGATCAGCGCGCGCGCCGCCGCCCACGCCGCGCAGCTGGCTCAGGCGCGGACCAGTGTCCCACTGCGGCAGCCGCAGGGCGTCTGCCCCGTGCTCCGGCGCGCCCAGGCGCCCAATGCCGTGCGCGCGCGCGTCCATTGCCACGGCTGCCACCTCCACCATCTGGCGGCGCTCGCCTCCGGGGCGGGCGCGGCGGGCGGCCGCGGCGGCGCGGCGGAAGCGCGCCTGCCAGGGACAGCATTCTCGCTTTTACTCCAGTAGCCCCGTTGCACTTTTTCAGAAGTCCACACACAGGCGAATTGGCGGGAAGAAGGGCCGGCAGGCACCTGAGCAGGCAGAACGGACAGCGTCACTCGCGTGCCCGACGCCCACGGCCGCATCCCCGGTGAGCGTGCGGCAGGCACATATGGGCGACCGGACGGCTGCAGGCAGCTCGAAACAAACCCCGGCAAGGAAGCAGTTCCTGGGCCGAGTACGCCCTTGAGCAACGTCTACGGAGACACAGAGATTGTTTGAACTCGGGCGCCCGTTCGGCGAGTGGGCAAAAAGCGAGAGCTCAGCAGCTGTGTCGGGCTCCTCTGCAGCTGCCGCAGACTCGAGCGGGCCACCTAACTGTGAGCCGCACTTTGGACGGACCATCACTCTGCTGGTAACCCTTTATATGCCCCGTATTTTTTGGTTTTGCTCGCTTTTCCATACGTACGACGAGCGTGACAGTGTGCCTCAGCTTGCGCTGCATGCTGGATGGCAGTCATACGCGCCCTGGCGCTGGCGCTCTTCCTCGGCCTCTCCGCCGCGCCTGCCGCAGAGTGTGACGCTGCGGCGAACAGCACCGCCGCGTGCAGGGAGCTCGGGTGTGTGTTGTCAAGACCCGCGCCTCAGCTGGAGCTCGCAGCTGTGCAGAGCCGGGCTTGGTTGATGCGCGATCTGCGCGCGCAGGTTTGCGTCGCCGCTGTGCAGCACGTGTGATCAGCTCGCCGAGGCCGTGGGCGAGGCAGGTTGGCCCCGCGGCCTGCCGATGCGCTCCGCACCGCTGAACCGGTGATCAGGATCAGTGCTGGGCAGCACTGCTGAAGTCAGCTTGCAGAGGCTGCAGGCAGGGCGGGTGCTTGTTCGGGGCCGGACAAGTGGTGCATTGCCACTTATCACAGCCTTGGTCAGTGCCAGGAGGGGAGGCGAGCGCGCATCAGGGAAACCGCGCGGCCCGGGCGCGCAGGCGCGGAGCTGGTGGACGACTGCCTGGGCTGCTGCACGCCGGGCGAGCAGGCGGCGGCCGTGCGGCGCTACCCGCAGGCCACGCTGGAGGTCTGCAAGCACCGCCTCAGGCGCGCGCCCCGCAGCCGGCCGCACGCCCATGCTTGGTGCCATCCTCCGGGGTCTCGCGCTAGCAGACTCTCGGGGAACCTGCTGCGAGCGCGGCCCCCGCAGCCAGCCGTACGCCCACCTCCAATACTGTCCATTGGGGTCTCGTGCCAGCAGACACCCGAGGCACCTGCTGCGAGTGCGCCCGACACACCCGACACCTCTGCCCGCTGGCGGTGGGCTCCAGAAACCGCGCGTCCCCGCGCGCCACCGCGGGCGACCCTCTGAGCTGCGCGTCTGGCAGCAGGTCAGGCTCTGTTGTTGAGATTAACCAGCGGGCGCGCCGCCCTTGTGGGCAGTCGTGGACCAGCCACGGACCCGGGTGGCCTGCCAAGCGCGCACCACCGCTCTGCACAGCCACCACCTGCCGCAGACGGCGACCCCGGCGTGCTGGCCCGCCCGCACTCCCGGCGAGGCCCGGGCGACACCCAGCCACCAAGGCAGCGCGGTAGATCCTATACAACTGATCCTATACAACCGAGTCAATGCCCTTGTTAGAGTCTACACCCTGAGCCGCCCGCGCGCGCGCCGCAGGGAGTTCCCGGCGGTGGAGAAGTTTGTACGCGGGCGCGCGGGCGGCATCGCCGGCCTCGCGCTGTCGCACCGGCTGGGCGCGCTGCCGCGGCTGCGCCTGCACGGCGGCCCGGGCGGCGAGAGCGAGAGCGCGCGCGTCGACCGCTGGCGCGGCGAGGACATCGAGGCCTACCTGGCCGACCGGCTGGAGGGCTATGCGCCGGCCGCGGACGCGTGAGCCCCCTGCCCTACTTTAAGCCTTACTGGCGGGCTACGCGCCCGGCCGCGGACGCGTGAGCGCGCGGCCGCTGCGCGGGGGCGCCCGCGCGCTGACGGGTAGCCGGGGGGACGCGCGAGCATGCGGCCGCCGCGCGAAGGCGCCTGCATGCGGACAGATCGCTAAGAGATGCGGGCGGCGGTCAGCCATTGGCCAGGTTGGCATTCGCCGAGAGGAGACTGAGGCCACACGGGCGACCCGGGTGTTGGCTGCTGACTTGCCGAGGGAGCAGAGGCCGCTCGGGCCAGCCGAGCGGGACCTGTGCCCTGCTGCGCGCGCATCAGCTCAGGCGGCCGCTTTGCAAGCTGGCAGCACCCCCATGCATGCGTCCGCTTCAATAGCTATGTGACACTTTCTGGAGCCTGCTGGTGTAAGTTTGCTTGTTCAGCAGACCTGAGAGATGGCTTAGCACACTTTCCAGACAGGTCAGCAGGCTGTAAGCTCTGCCATGCGTGCTGCATCTGTGCGCTTGGCGCGTGACAGTTACGAACGTCGCTGAAACCAGCATGACACGCTCCTGCTCTGCATGCGTCACCCTGCCTGCACTGCCCTCCACACACGGTCGTACCTCGTTCCTGCATGGACTCAAGAGCGGCCGCTCGCTCGCTGCTCCAGCCCCTGTCGGTGCCACTCACGAGCGCGTGCACGGCGCTGCTGCTGGACTTGCGGGCATGTGCGTCCCGAGACCGGGTGGCGCTGCTCCGCACAGACGCAGGCGCAACAGCCACCCTAACCCTACCCTACACCCGTCAGCCGCGACCCAGGTGCTGCTCCAGCTCGGCCAGCTCTGACCGCTTCTGCTCCACGTGGCTAAGCTTGTCGCGCGCCTGCTCGTCCAGGGCCTGCCGGCGCCACAATGCACAGCTTCTACCAAGCGTGCTGACAGCTGCACCAGCTAATGCTCGCTGTGACACTACCTCCTGAGCTCCATGGACCATGGGTCATGATCATGCAACCTCTAGACCTCCATGCACTGCCTGGACTGCCGGCACCTGGCGCCGCGTGTCGCCCTTCCCGTACACAGCACCGCAGCACCTCGACCACCGCAGGGCCCTACGCCCGGCTCATGTCACAATGCCAGGCCCTGCATGACACTCATAGCATGGCGCAGCAGCCCCCCCGCACCTCGCCGGCAGCCTGCCGCTCTCGCAGCGCGTCGGCCTGGCGCAGCCACTTGGCGAGCGCGCGCCTGCGGCGCTGCGCGTCCTCCTGCGTCTCCGGCGCAGCCGCGCCGGGCGGCGACCGCTCGCATGCGTCACCGTCTGCAGGTGCGGCCGCCACCCGCCCCGCAGCTGGGACGCGTCTCTGCGGCGCCTTCTCCTGCGCCGCAACCCTCGCCAGTCCTGATAGGGTCCATGGAGCTGGCACCGCAGCAGACAGCTCGCAAAGGAGTGCTGACTCTGACAATAGGCAGGCAAGCTTGGCAAACAACGCCCTTGACCTCTTCCTCATATTATGCCAGCGTCCTGTAGCGGTCCATGGCCAGCGCAAGCATGCCTGGTGACGTGCAGCGTGCTAGAGGAGAGGGCCGGGCCAGGTGCGGATCACTCGGGAGCCTCCTCGCATCACCACACAGGCTGCAGAGCCGCCAGCACTCCTGGCAACCTATTGGCTGTGACGCATGCACTGTGGGGCGCGCCAGGGAGGCTGGGGCGTCACCTCAGCCTCCTGGCGCGCGGCCCAGGCGGTGCGGGCCACCAGCAGCTCCGCCCACCTCACGGGCGCCGCCTGCGCGCCCCGGCCGCGCTTGACTGTGCGCGCGCCGCTGGCTGGCACCGCGCTAGCGGGCCAGGCCAGGGCGCCGGAAGCCTGACAGGCCTGCTGCAAGACGCCTCGTCGGTCACTGTGCTGACCGGACTCCCCGCACCCGACGTCCAGAGCAGCTGCAGGCTGTGCTCAGCAAGAGGGTGTCCAGGGTTGCGGCCTGCATCCTCCAACCCGCTGCTCTGCCTGGCCATACCCGGGCGCGCACCCCGGATGCGGGCGAGCGCAGGCCGGGCGACAGCTGCACCGCCAGCTTAGCCGGCAGCGGCCAGAGCTTGGGGTGGCCGCGCATCTGCTGCGGCGCCAGCAGCCGCTGCGGGCTGGCGCACAGGAAGCAGTATGGCGACTGTACCTCCTCCCGCAGTGCCGCTGGTAGGCCCGGCCAGGCGAGCAGGGCGTCTGCCTGGCTCGCGGCGCAGGCGGTCAGGCAATGCACAGGGGGGTTTGTACGAGGGCTTGCAGGGCTTCCTGAGCACAGGTCTGACACAGCTCTTGGGCTAGCATGGCGAGCACAGCATGAGGCGTGACCCTGCGGCGCGACCCGCAAAGACACAGGCTGTGCTGCTGGGCCCTGCATGTCGTGCACGCCCAGCCGCATCTGGGAGCCTGGCTGCCAACGCGCGCCGGGCGGGGCGGTGGCGCACGGGTAGGCAGTCGACCAGCGTGACGGCGCCGAGCAGCGCGCTGGTCGGGTAGTGGCGCGGCAGGGCGAGCGCGTCCACGCCCGCCAGCGCATGCACGGAGCGGTAGAAGGCCTCCAGCTCCTGCATGCAGCATATGGTATGTCGACTGGCGGCCACACACACCTTGCACGCCAGCCCTTGATGAACCTCTTGTGAACCCTCACACACTAGCCTGCACTCCCCCTTCTTACTGAGGCTGGCCCTGTCCAGCCAGGCGCGTCCCTGTACGCTTCGGCCGCGGGGCCGCCACGGGCACTGCTGCCAGAGGAGCCGTGCGGACACAAAGCGGGTACCCCACCAGGAGAGGTGGGATAGTGCACGTGTGAGCAAAGGGTGTGAGAACGCACTGGCGCGCTGGGCAGCGCACCGCGACCACGTCGGGCTCAGGCGCCTGAGCGGTGGCGTGCACCCACAGCGTGCCGCGGTGCTCGGTCGGCCACGCGCGGCCCTCGACGCGCTTGATGCCGTGCACGAGCAGGCTCGCCCACGGCTGGTGCATGCTGATGCACAGCGCGGCCATGGGCGGCGCCCCCGCCCGCCGTGCCGCGGCCCCGCCGCGACTCGGGGGTAGCCCCTCGCCGCTGGGTCCCCGCTCGGCGGGCCCCCGGCCCCTCAGGAGTTGCCCTGCTCGCTGTACCTCACGCGCACCAGGCGGCCGAACAGGCAGGTGCGGTTCTCAAAGAGCTGCTTGGCGTACACGGCGGACTCCTGCCGCCAGCACCGGCGGCGTGGGTGCGCTGGGCACGCCCTCCAGTATTTTAAACACGTGCTTATGTGAGACTCAGAGGACGTGCTCTTATGAGGCTCAGACCAGGGCGCGCTCACCAGGTCCTCATACTGACAGAAGGCATAGCCTTTATGCAGGCCGGGCGCCTCTTCTGGCAACGACACGCGCGTCACCGGCCCAGCCTGCGTGCCAGTACGGGGTGGCATGCGCGGCTGCGCTGGCAGGGTGCGATAAGTATGCAGATAACAGTGAGGCAGTGCCCCTGGCACAGCGAAATGTTGCCACCATAGACATGTGCAGCGTGACGAGGCTGCATGCCTGGCAGCAGAGCTCATACACAAGCCGACGCGTCACGCGTGAGTCCAGGTTCCCAATGAACAGCGTATCCGTGGCCTGTTGCGGCGCCTGTGACATGTGGCGCTGGGGCCAGCAGCGGATATATGGCTGCAGAGGCCAGCTACGATTTGCTTATTGCTGGGGGCCGCTCCGACCTGCTAGCTGAGCAGCCAATGAGTGCATCTATGCCAAGACTCCTTGGACTCCTTCCTGTTCCCTCATGGCAGCCCCCTAAACCAGTGCTGCACTGGTGTCCCCTCACAAATCACAGCTCACTCAGACAACTCTCAGCTACTCGCCTCCTCTACTTACTCCTTTCAACCAATCTTCTAAGCAACCATGACTGGTGAGAAGTCGCTCATCGACCAGGTGCGAAACCAGCATGCGACGCTGTCCTCTGACTGCCTGGCACAGCCTTTGGCTGTCACTTGCGCCTGGCTTGGCGCCCTGCTCCTTCTTGGACCCTGGGGTTGGCTGATCACCGGAAATGTACAAGTGGTGCACGGATCCTTTGTGCCAATCCAATGCATCAGGGGAGCCAAAGCTGTGCGCAAGGCAGCGTGCTGAAGGAGGGTACTTGTGGAGTGCTGGCTATGTTGTCGGCAGCGCTGACGCAAGTGTTTGCGCGCAGGCCAAGGACGCCGCCGGCGCCGTCCAGGACAAGGCTGGCGACGTCTACAACCAGGCCAAGGACACTGTGGCGGGCACGGTGCGGCGCCTGCCTGGCAGTATGCCTGTTGATCTCAAGTAAGGGTTCTGATTACGGTGCGGCTGGACTTGCTTGTTGGCTGTCTGCAAGCATTTGGTGTGAGAGAGCAGTGCGACCTGCAGGTGCTGAAGCGTTGTTCACACATTGTTTGGCTGTGCAGACCGAGCAGGCCAAGGACCATGGCAGCAACCTGGCCGGCAAGACGCAGGACCACGCCGGCAGCATGACTGACACCCTGGGCAAGAAGGCCGACGAGGCCAAGGGCGCAGCCAAGGACACGGTGCGAATGCACCCAGCTCATTTTTTGCGCATAGCTGCACCGTGATTAGCTAGGGTTTGTGTGAAACATGGAGGAGGGGGATCCGTATCAGGACCTGAATGTGTATGTGGTGTACGTCATTTTGCGCACACGCTCGTCGCTGTTTGCAGTATTGCTGGCAGGTTGTAGCGAATGTGCACGGTGTCTCCTGTGATAGTGTGTGACGCCGAACGCAAGGTTTTGTCTAGGTGTGCTGCGTCAGTGAGTTGACTGGTGGTGTGTGTGCGTGTGCGCAGTACAACCAGGCTGGCGACAAGGCCAACGAGCTGGGCAGCAAGGCGCAGGGCACCGCCCAGGACGCCAAGAACAAGGCGACCAGCTAAGCGCGTACAGTGCTGAGTTCCGACTGTGCTGATGGCTAGGAGTAGGGCATTAGGATGTTGGGTGTATCATCATGGGGCGTGCCGCTGGTGGTGGTCAGGGGCGGCAGGTTCAGGCAGACATTGATGTGATGTATGTATGTGCACCCAAAACTATGTGTGTCCGGATCATGGCTGGTGTCAGAAGTGTCAGACTCGATACAGACAGTTTGAGCTCAGCACACACAGGTTGAGCAAGGACATTACACCGCATCACTCTTCAAACATGACATCATCGTTGTAGTATGAGCTGTCAGACAGCTGCACATCCTCGTCCTCGTACATATCAGGACCTGCCACCTCCCCAGCTTTGCCTGCGCAATGTTGCACACTGCTGCCTGAGTGCAGTGCGCAATCCTTGGATTGCTTCAGGTTCTGCAGTCGTTGAACAAGCCACAGAGCAACATTTGACTGTTAGGGCTGAACCCATAAGCATGCACCAATAGGTAGGGAACACAGATGTATTTACGATACTTCACAATTGTGTCCACAAAGGCACACTCATGACTGACAGGGCCGCCTCACCCAGCAAGAAGGCGCTCTGCATGTCTGCCGCGACGCTCGGCGCCAGGTCCGCGGCGCTGCTCGCCAGAGCTGCCTCCGCCTCTTCAGGCGGGTAAGCGTCCTCAAAGCTGGGCCACAAAGGCAACCAGGTGTTAGATTGCAATGCCAGGACTGCACGCCATGCAGTCCATGGGCTCCATGCTTGGGAACCATGCACCCGACCCAAATTTGTCCGGCATGCCTACATAGGCCTAGCATAGGCATCCCTAGGGGATGAGCACTGTCAGTGAGCCCTGTTAGGCACATCGTTCATGGAGCGAGGTGATGCGCATGTCTGTAGTCCCTGAAGGTGCATTGTATACGGGGCAGGACTGGGTCATGCGACCACGCGACCACACAAGGCTAATGCTAGAAGTGCAGGCCAGACAATGCTTGTCTCCCATGATACCAAGCTGCCGGCGCGCCCAGAGCTCGGTGCGCCCGTTCGAACACAGACCGGCGCTGAGCGCGTCACTTGCAGGACCGAGAACGATGCAGACCCGCCCGGGGCAGCGGGGTGTCGCGGCCCAGCATCTGCACACAGTGCCGCCCTCGCCGCCGGTGTGTGTGCATCATGGGCCCTGAGTGACATTTGTAACAAGCACCTGCTGTCTGTGCACAGAGCGCGCGCGCCCACCCGCACAATGAGCACACCCTGCACGACACTTAAAGGCACGGTCGCTGCCCTGGGGGTGCGCTGACGCGCGGCGCGCCTGCCGTCTGCGCAGAGCGCGCGCTCGTCCGCGCGCGCGCTGTAGCAGCGCCGCGCCGCGCGCGCGAGCGGCGTGCCCGCCAGCAGCGCCGCGAACGCCGCGTCCGGCAGCCGCGTGCGCTGCGCCGACAGCGCGCCCCAGTCGCTCGCGGCCGCGGCCGCGCGCCAGGCCGCCGCCACCATGTCTCTGCCGCGCGCAGGCTGTCACCTAGCCGTCCTGCGCTGTTTACACCCTGCGGCCTGCGCAAAGGCGGGTTGCTCGCTGCTCGCGCGCGCGCTGTCTGTCGTGGGCACTTATGTGTAACGACAAAGTGACCAGGCTATGATGCCGTGCGCGCAAGCGCATGCACCCATGCCGCCTGTATGCTTTCACCCATCCGGCGACCTTCCACCCGGGCGCAGCCCAAGCACCGCGGCCGGGCAGCGCGCCTGTGGTCCTTGCAGAAGGCGCGCCCCGCCGCGGCCAGCGCGTCGAATGCCAGGACCACGCCGCCCCCGTCCGGCGCTTCCAGCGCTGGCGCGGCGCAGCGCGTCTGCGCTCTCAATGAACAGCCCGGGCTCCGGCGCCCATTGCATCGAGACCCCACAACCCTACCAAGACTAGCACGTCCCGCGCAGGCACGCTGGTGCACGCGCTGAGGCAACCGCCAGCCGCATGCTCCCCGCACAGGCACCTGTGCAGGACGCAGTGCAGTCACTCAGGTTTGGTCACGCAATGACGATGTCCCCAACCCTCCTCCTGGGGCACAGCGTGCGCACCTGCGGCGACGAGGCCGGCCGGCGGCAGCGGCGGCGCGGCGCCACGCCCCAGCGCGTCCTGCACCGCCAGCAGCGCCAGCCGCGCGTCCTGGCGCCGCACGTGCGCCGCCACCTGCGCCGCGCCGCAGATGGGTCAGGGTAGGGTAATCATACCTTAAAACCCTAGCCATAACCCCTCACCCTATCTTACACCTGCAGCGGCGCTGGGTGCGCAGCTTTGCAGGCCAGAGTTGTCAGGCCGGGGCCGTGCGCGCCTGCGGCGGCACGGGCGCCAGGCCGCCGGGCGCGGACGCGCGCGCGGCGAGCTTGGCCAGGCAGGCCGCGCGCGCGGCCGACGCGCAGGTGGACGCGCCGGCCGCTGCCGCGCGGTCGAGCGTGGCCGCCGCGGCGCCGGGCCGGCCCAAGCGCAGCTCGTGCAGCCAGCGCAGGCGCAGCGTGTCGCGGTCGTCGCCCTGCGCAGGAGCCACAGGCTCTGAGTCGCGGGGAGCGAAGGCCAGCGCAAGCGCAGCTTGTCGCGGTCGTCGCCCTGCGCGGGCCGCGTGGGCCCATGGGGTTCAAGGTGCAGGAAGCAGGATCCGGCGCTCAGCGCCCTGCGCGGGGCGAGGCGTCTGGGTATAGGCAGCAGGCTCGGTGACTGGGCGGGTGCAGGGAGGATCTGGCATGCCGGCTACCTCAGCGCGCGCGCCCAAAGTTCGTCCGGCAGGCTGGAGGTCCGGGAGGCTGACAGCAAAAGTGCCACTGTCAGCCATCAGCAGGCCCTCTCCACAACCGCCCCGTCACCCCTGAAGGCCGGGGAGGCGCGGGGCCCGGACCTGGCGCGCCAGCCAGCGCAGCAGGCCCTCCCCGAACTCGTCCGGCAGGCTCAGCAGGTCGGCGGCGCGCCCGTCGGCGCGCAGGCGCCAGAACACGTACTCCGCCAGCGGCTGCTCGCCGTACAGGCCCTGCTCGCCGCCTGGCGCGCGCCGCCGAGATAGGGTATGGTTAGGGTTAGTGTAGGGTGATCCTCATCTTGACAGTCAGCATCAGCGCAAGGGTGCACCGCATGTCCGTGAGCGCGCTGCGCGGCAGGCGGTGCGCTTAGGGTAGGGCAGGGCTCAGCAGGCGCTGCGCAGGCGCGCTAAGCAGGCGCGCGGCGGCGCCCCAACAGCAAGCGAGCGCTGGCCGCGCAGCCCGCGCGCCCGCGCCCTTGTCGCACATCCATCTGCGCTGGCCACCACTGCGACCTCTGATGTGACACTGCGATGTGAGAGTTGGCCCCAGCACCATTACTCCGCACCACCTCTGATAGCAGCTCTTCAGAGATTGGTGACACTCCAACTGAGAGAAATGATCTAGCTTGGAAGCTTGCCATTGGCACTCGAGCTCACCTGCGGCGGACGCGGCCATGTGGTCGAGCAGGCGCTGCCAGTCGCCCTGCGCCTCGCACAGGTCGAACAGCTGCGCATGCGCGCCGTGCGCGTCCGCCAGCGCTTCCAGCTTGCCGGCCAGCGCGGGCCCCATGGGCTCGCCTGCGGGGCAGGCGCATGGCCGTGAGCTTATTAGGTCGTCGCGGCTGTCATCTGCAACACCCTGCACATGCAGCTATGGGGTCTGAAGGTCCGCTCATGAACTATAGCGTGATGAAGTAAATCCTCCCGCATGAACTAGCAAATATATACAAGTCGTGCGCTCGCCTGCGGCACGTGCACACACAAAGGTCTCAGGGCCATTGTCACTAGTGCACATTATGGCGTCGGCCTCATGCACAGGGACTCCCCTGTATCTCTACAGGCGATCTCTCAACATGAAAGCCATAAGGGTCTACGGGCGCGACCTGCTCGCGGAAGCGCAGCGCCTGCTCCATCATCCCAACCCTAAAACTCTCTACACATAACCTAGAGGGTCTGGCGCGCGCCCTGCTCGCGGAAGCGCAGCGCCTGCTCCAGCAGCGCCTGCAGCACCTCGCCGCGGTCGGCCTCGTAGGCGGCCTGCGCGCCGGCCGCCGCGGCCGCGCCCGCGCCCGCCACCGCGGCCGCGCACGCGTTCAGCAGCCGCTCCGCGAGCTCGAGCAGCAACGCCGCCGCGCCCGGCGCGCGCTCGGGCGCCTCCGCGCCCAGCGCGGGTGCCAGCCTGGCGCCGTCGCGCGCAGCGGGTCAGCAAAAACATGTAGAGGAAGAGCACACCTCGCTGAGCGTGTCTGGTGTGCGGCGGCTTAGCGGGCCAGTGAGGACGGAGGCCCTGAGGGACGCGGGCAGCTCGGACACCGCGGGTGCACGCAGTGCGCGGGCAGGCGCAGGAGCGCAGCATGCGGGAGCACGGACCGGCCCGCTGGTACCGCAGCGACTCTGTTGCACGCCTGACAGCAGCGCTCAGCACCGCGCCAGCAGCACCCCGCACGTCGCCATGAGGAGCAAGACTTCCAAACAGCGCCGCCGCGGCCCCGCCCCGCGCCTGATCAGGGCGCGGCACAGCGCGCGCAGCGCCCCGCGTGCGGGCGCGTCCGCGAGCCACTCGGGCTCTGCGCAGCCGCGCAGCGCGCGCCCGGCGGCCGCCGGGAATTCGGCCGCCTGCGCGGCGCGCTGCTGCTGCGCGGCCGCAAACGCGCCCTGCGCGCGCGGCGCGCGCGTGGGTGGGGCGCGCCGCGGGCCGCGCGCGACAGCGGCGCGCTCGGCGGGCAGCCTCAGGAATAAACGCTCGCAAGTGCCAATACCAGCGCGTTGCCGCCAACAGGGGCGGCTGGCGCGCATGCAGCCGCGCTCTGCGCCGGGCTGTTCAGCCAGGCTGGCATGCTAGGGTTCAGGTTCTAGGGCACAAGCGGGAGTCTGCCTGGACGGCGCGCGCGAGCTCGGCGAGCTGCTCCAGCGCGGCCGCGGCGCCCTGGTCGGGGTCGCCGGCGCCGGGCCGCGCGTCGCCCGCGCCGCCGCCGGCCGCCTCGCCGCGCGGCGGCGCCGCCAGCGCGTCCACGGCGGCGAGGAAGGCCGGAGCCGAGTGCGAGGGCGCCGCGTAGAACACCTCCCACTCGCTGCGGCTGGTCACCTCGGCGGCCACCTGCGCGCGGCCGCGCCGCCCGATGCACGTCTGCTGGCAGGCTCACAGCGCACTGCCGCCTGCCGAGCAGCTGTCCACGTGGCGAGAGGGGCCACATCGGCGTCGGGCAGCTGTTGCGGCGGCCGCGCGCACGGCGCGCGCAGCGGCGCCCCGCGTCGCCGCGCGCGCAGCCCAGGTGGCGGCCGTGGCGCCTCCGCGCGCGCGGCCTGCAACGCTTCCGGCTACGAGCCTCGCGTCGCACGTGGAGCTCTGCCACGGCCTGGCGCGCCTTGGGCATGCAGCGGCGGCCGGCGTCGCCGATCGCGCGCTGCAGCGGCGCCGGCGCCGCGTCGGCGTCGTGCCCGCGCGCACCCAGCAGCCGGTTTTCCGCGCTGCGCACCGCCGCCACGGCCGCCATGCGCTCGCCGTTCTCCATCAGCACCCTGGGTTCAGCACCCTAGGATCAGCACCCTGGGCGCTCGCCTTTCGTTGTCAACACCCTAGATTCAGCACCCTAGGATCGGCACCCTAGGCGATCGCCGTCCTCCATCAGCACCCTGCAAGCGAGGCAGGCTTTCCGTGGGGCGGCGCCAGGTGCCGACGGCGCGCCCCCGCTGGGCTGATCAGCCAGGCTCGCAGCCTACTGCCCAGCACACCGAATAATGCTTTGGACAACACATACGCACAGTATTTCAATGCACTGAGGTTGCCAGGAGCAAGCCAAAGCAGCATGACACGGGCAGCTCGGCCGCCCGTCACCTCGTGGCGACGGGGTCAAGCGCAGCGAGGCCGTCGGCGCCCAGCGCGCGCAGCAGCACGCCGTGCCGCCCCAGCTTGTCCGCGAGCGCGGCCGCGACATCGCCGGTGCCGCCGGCCGCGCCGCCGCTGCCGCCGCCCCAGTGCTTCGGCAGCGTGTCCGCCAGCCTGCCGCGCGAGGCGCGCGTCCCGATAACCAACGTTTCCGCAATGTGACAGCCGTGCGGCAGAGCGCTGGAGAGGCTTGGAGACGTGGCAGGTCCGAGCGCGGAGGCGCAGCGCATTGCCCAGAGCTTTCATGGTCTGCTGAGCCGCTGCGCCGCCGCGCGTCGTACGGGCGCGCCTGGTGCTGTACTGCGCAACCAGGTTGGCGGCGCCGCCGCCGCGCAGCGCGCCGGCGCCGCGCAGGCGCCCGACCAGGTCCCCGCCGCCGCCGCTGCCGCCGCCGCCGCCGCCGCCGCCGCCGCCGCCGCCGCCGCCGCCGCCGCCGCCGCCGCCGCCGCCGCCGCGCGATAGCGCGCCGTCCAGCAGCCGGAAGGCCGCGGCCGCGGCCGGCGGGTCGGCGTCGGCGGGCGCGAGCGTGGCGGCCGGCGCGCCGCCGCGCGCGACTGCCTGAGCTGGCAACTGCGGCTCTCCTGCAGGCGGCACGGCGCCCTCTCATAGTTGTGTGGAGAAGCGCATTGACGCAAAGCCCACGTCGCCGGCGCACCAGTGCTCCTGAAGCACTGCGTCCCAGCAGCCGCCCTCGGCGGCGGCAGCTGCCCGAGTGTTGCCAAGCATGTGAACCGGCGACCGGCGGCGTGCCGCAGCGCGCGGCGCTCACCCGTCACTGGCTGTGGCTGTCATGAGCATGAGCGCCATGGCGTCTCAATCAGCATGCCTCAAGCTTCCACGCCGCTCCATTTCGGTGGAGCTGGCTCTGTTTCGCAGACGGACCGTCAATGGTGGAAAGGCTCTCCAGGCCAGCGCACCATCAGGAGCAGGCGCGTCGCCATCGAGGTCGGCGGGCATGTGGACGGCAATGGTGGACACCCCGCCGTCGACACCCAGGACCGCCCACGACGCGCCGTCGGGCGCGGCGGCGACGCTGCAGCAGCTGTCGTGCAGCCTGACCGCCGCTGCGCGCTCGGTGGCAGGCGCTGAGCGACGCCGCGATCGCCGCCGGCGCGCGCCTGATCTGGCCGGGCGGCAACAAGCGCGAGGTGCCGGCGCAGGCGCCGCAAGGCAGGTGTGCTGCTCGATGCAAAAGGAGGTTCTGAAACTCCTCTTAGGCACCTCTTGGCATCTGAGGGTCGGCAGCTGGGCCACCGCACAAGGTGTGCCGCCCTCTACAAGCCAAGCACGGCACTGCGTTGCGCGGGGGCCCACCTTCGCCGGGCGCCCAGCGGTGCAGCGCGGCGCGCGGCCGCCAGAGCAGGCCCGCCGCCAGGCCGGCCGCGGGCGCCAGGCGCAGCCCCGGCTCTGCCTGCCGCCCGGCGACGCGCCCGAGGTCGCGCCAGGCCGGCGGCGCGCCGCGCGCGCCAGGGACATCCAGCGCGTGCACGGCGAGCTGCTCGCACGCGGCGCCCCGTCAGCCATGCCAGCAGCTGGGGCGGGCCTGAGCGCGCCGGGCGCTGCTACAGCGTCGCCAGCCGTTCAAGCGCGCGTGCCCGCTGCGCCGCATGGCCGGCTTCGGCTGCCTGGCGCTTTCAGCGCATGCACTATCGGCCGCGTGCATGCGCGCGTCAGCGGGGGCTGCTGCGCCGTGCTCGGTGACGCAGGCGGCCCCAGCGTTGCGAGCAGGAAGGGCGTGAGATGCGATGGCGCCGGTCACGGGCTGCGGTTGCCCAGGCCGTGACTGGCGCTGCCACGCCAGGCGCCTCACGCACGCGACGCGGCCGGGCGCGCGGGGGGGCACCTGGCCGGCGCCGTCGGCGGACAGGACGGCGGCCGTCGGCGACGCCGCGCGCGGTGAGCGCGCGAGTGCGAGGTCCAGCGGGCGGTCGGAACCCTGAACAGGGCTTCCGGCCGTCCACAGCAGCCGCTCCGGCGCGCCCGCTCCGACGGGCACCTGCGCGCGCCACGGCATCCGCTGACGCGCTGCCCGCTGCCGGCCTGTGTTAAACACAGACCGCCCTGCTCCGGAGCTGGGCGTTGATGAGCTGCGGCGTGACGCCGGGCGCCGCGCAGCGCCGTCGGCGCCCATGCTCCCGTCCCCTCCTGTGGGGGAGGTCTGCCGCAGGATAGCCCCTTCCTGCCCAGGTGCAGCTCTGGGCGCTGTGCACAGGCCTGCAACATTGGGTACGTCCGCTGAAACAGTGCAGCGGCGCGCCTGCCGGCTTTTGGGGCCGTGCAGCGCATGAGCGCCAAAACAGGCGAGCGCGCCTGCCAGCACTCCAGGCCTGCGCGCGTCAGCGCCAGCAGGCGCGCGGGCGCTCCGCCGCTGCCGGGCAGCAGCCGCAGCGCCACCGCCGCCGCGCCCGCGGCCTGCTGCTCGCCGCCGCCGCCGCCGCCGCCGCCGCCGCCGCCGCCGCCGCCGCCGCCGCCGCCGCCGCCGCTGCCGCCGCCGCTCCAGCCCAGCCACCGGCCGAAGCTTCCCGCCTGCGCTACGGACTGTGTGGCGCGCTTGCAACGGGGCCGCAGGAAAGCTTCCTGCGCTCGGGGCTGCTGTGGACGGCGGTGCGCTCTGAACGCGAGCAGCCGCGTGCGGGGTGCCGGCCTGGGCTGCACAGCCGTCGTGCTCGCAGGCTGCCTGCTGCCGGGAGCGCAGCCGCAGGCATGTCGTCTTAAGACCAAAAGCATCGTTGTGTAGGCTCGCAGGCTGCTTGCCGCCGGGAGCGCAGCCGCGGGCGCGCCTGCGCGGGCGACGTCGGGCCCGCGGCGGCGCCCAGCTCGCTCGCCGCCACCGACAGCGCGCCGCCCGCGCC